>ENA-UERY01000767-UERY01000767.1-human-gut-metagenome-genome-assembly--contig:-NODE-767-length-24020-cov-96.857913_pt1 | contig 24020 bp, 25 predicted proteins | sample MGYA00242989_ERZ507990 | MGnify/ENA primary metagenome ERZ507990 (study PRJEB26167, sample SAMN06115529) | human gut metagenome | host: Homo sapiens | place: China:Fujian | collected 2015-08-26...
GTAGCTGGAAGAAGGGATTATGCCTTGATGACAGAGGCACTTTTAGTTAAACCTGTTTAAAAATCAGAAAAGTCCAAATTCTTAAAATACCCTGTATCCCCAGTAAACACTGGGGATGGAGTTGTATTGTCATAGGGGTTGGATGCTTACGTTTTAAAATAGTAAGTACAGGAAGTTCTCTTGTAGATATTGCTATATCATTATTATTAGCATTTTTCTTGTGTTTTATAACAATATTAATATGTAAAATCTCAATATCTACCCGTATTACTAGGCTTTTGATTTTGGGAGAAAAATAGTGTAGAATGATGGCTACTATAAAAAGATGTGTGTTTAAATTACTGGTTATTCTGTTCAAACCTATAAATAAGTTGATAAGTTATCACTTTATATATATAAGGTTGGCAACCGTTCTTGATAGGTTTTATTCTTTTTGGATACAAAACGAGTTTAAAAAGTGTGATGGTTTTGTTCAACGTGGTTTGTTTCTGCGAGGAGGTAAGTTTATTGTTATCGGTAGGAAAACACGCATAGATAGGAACAACATACTTACAGCTTGGCCTCTTACGTCTAAAATTCCTGAACTGATAATAGGTGAGAATTGTGACATAGGACAGTATAATCATATTACTTGTGTTAATAGAGTCTTTATTGGAAATGGTGTACTTACTGGTCGGTGGGTAACTATTACAGATAACTCACATGGTAATTCTTCATATGAATCTTTGCGGCAACGTCCTTCTTTAAGAAAAGTTGAGAGTAAGGGTGAGGTCATTATTGGTGATAATGTATGGATTGGTGATAAATGTACGATATTGCCGAATGTACATATTGGCGATGGCGTGATAGTTGCAGCCAATTCCGTGGTAACTAAGGATGTGCCTCCTTATTGTGTGGTAGGTGGCAATCCTGCAAAGATATTGAAGAAAATAGTAACAAAATAATAAAAAATAGAATACATTGATATGAATTGTGCATTTACAATATGCGCCAAAAATTATTTGGCGCAAGCGTTGACTTTGAGAGAATCGTTCTTGAAGCATAATCCGAGTTTGAATTTCTTTATCTTCTTGGCTGACAAGATAGATGGAGTGGAAGATGTAGATCGTGTAGTTGCTTTGGATAAAAGTTGGATACCTGATTGGGTGAATATGGCATTCAAATATGATGTCATAGAGTTCAATACTTCCATTAAACCATTCTGTTTTGGTAAGCTGTTTAAGGAGGGTTATGAGAAGGTTATCTATCTCGATCCAGATATTTACGTAACTCGTCCTTTGGATTATATATATGAATGTTTAAATAATAAGTCTGTGGTTCTGACTCCTCATTATTGTGATATTGAAGAGCATTTTGATGGTGCGGTATCAGAAGAGACGTTTAATAAGGTAGGCATATACAACTTAGGTTTTTGTGCTTTAAAGAATGATAAAGTAGGTCAGGAAATTGCAAAGTGGTGGCAGAATCGTTTACAGTATAAATGTTATTCGCAAAGTTCTGAAGGGCTTTTTGTCGATCAAAAGTGGATGGACTATATTCCTGCATTCTTCCCACAGGCAACTTGTGTGTCATCTCACCATGGTATGAATGTCGCTATTTGGAATCTGCATGAACGTGAGCTTTTCATCGATGAAAAGCAAGGGTACATGATTCGCAGAAAGAAAACAGGAGATGAATTTCCGCTGTTGTTCTTCCATTTCTCTGGATTTGATCCATTTGAGACCTCTGTCATCAACCGTCGTCATCCACAGTTCAATGTAACGACCTATCCTTCATTTAAGCCAATTATTGAGGAATATAGAGAGCGGGTTTATGCGAATGGTTATGATAGATTTAGCAAGATGACCTATGGTTTCAATCATTATTTTGATGGCTCTGTAATAACTCCTTTGCAGAGAAGAATATTTAGAGTTTATCTCAATGAGCATAAGGTAGAGTTTAATCCTTTTGAGATTAATACGCCATTCTATAAAATTTTGAAGAATAGTCGCTTGCTTTTGAAGGCAAGTACCAAGCAGACTGGTTTTGCTTCTTATACAAAGGAAGAGAAAAATAAAGGTAAGAAGTTGGAGGACAAAGTCGTTAAGCCAATGTTGAGACTCGCATTGAGAGTTTTGGGCGCAGAGCGATATGCTATGCTGATAAGACTCTTTACATTAGCAAGTGACAAGGAATATCATAGTTTTTTAATAAAATAGTCGTTTTATAATATGAACTATTTACGAATTTATAACAAAGTTCTAGCCTTGAAGAAGGAGTGGTTCTGCAAGTGCCATTTCTTCAATCCAGTGAAAGCTGCAGCTTTTACTTTGGCTCCATATACCCAAATTGGTAATGGGCAAAAGCATGAAGAAATATTAACTTATCTGCAAAGATATGCCGGGGATTCTTTACCAGAAGGATACTCCTTGGAAGAACCCATAAGAGACGATTGCCCTATATGGGTGTATTGGCATCAAAGTTTTGAGAATGCCCCACCAATAGTTAAGAAAGCGTATTCTAATCTATTAAAATATGCTGGTAGCCATAAAGTGATAGCTTTAGACAAAAACAATATATCAGAATATGTAAGTTTTCCAGATTATATATATAAAAAACTTCATTCTGGTAAGATAACTCTCACTCATTTCTCTGACTTGCTCAGAATGGCATTGTTGAGTGAGTATGGTGGATTTTGGATAGACTCAACAATTCTTCTTTCTGATTTCTTGCCTCATTATGACTCTCCATTTTATAGTATAAAAAATAAGACCTATAACCCAAGGCATGTAAATGGGGGAAATATGTGGTCTGCTTTCTTTATAGGTACAGGTCATAAGAATGCTGTAGCTAAGTATGTTTTAAATTTATTCCTTAATTATTGGAGTAAAGAGAATAGCCTGATAGATTATTTTCTAGTGGATTACTCAATAGCTATTGCTTATTATAAATTCGATGAGTTTAGAAATGTGATTGATGAGAATCCTGTAGATAATCCTGAAGTCTGTAAAATGACAAAAATGCTTAACCTGGAGTTTGATGATACAACCTGGAATGAGATATATCATTCTCAAGTTATTCATAAACTTTCATGGAAACTACCATTAGCTAAGGGAAATACAATAGCAAATTATATAATTAACGATTTATGAAAATAGCGATTATTAATACAAATTCAGCATTGTCAATTGGAGGCGGTGTATTACAACAAGGAATCATGTGGCATGATGGCTTAGAGCTGTTGGGGCACGAATGTGACTTAATTAATTTTTGGGAAGATAATGATTGGAGAAAATATGATTGGATTATTCTTTTGTCGTTTGGTGAAATGTTCCCTAATCTTATAAGAGGATTGTCTAAAATTAATCCTAATATAGCGATTGCTCCTATTATTGACCCAAAATGGTCGAAAAAGGTATATAAGTTCTTTGTTAAATATTGGGGCGCAAAAAAACATTTAGGACTATCTTCTCGTTTCCATGATTTTTATCTTTATGGAAGAGATGCTAAACTTTATCTTACAAGAAGCGAACAAGAAACGGAATATCTGTCGGAATGCTGTGATATTAGCAGTGAAAAAATCAAAATTGTACCTTTATCATTGCGATTCGGTGTTGCGGATTCGATGCCAGAGAATAAGGAAAATTTCTGTTTCCATTGTAGTAGATTAAGTGCCGAGAACAAAAATGTTCCACGTATAATCGAAGCTGCTAAAAAGTATGGCTTTGAACTTGTTTTGGCAGGAACTTTGGTTGGCCGTGATGAAGAAAAATGGTTGGATGATCAAATTGGTGATTCTAAAAATATTCATTATGTAGGGAGAATATCAGATGAAGAATTAATCTCATATTATAAACGATGTAAAGTTTTTGCCTTGCCAAGTCTATTGGAAGGTGTGGGAATGGTAGCTATGGAGGCTGCTGCCTTTGGAGCGGAAGTCGTTTTGACGAACTTGGGTGCTCCTAAAGAATATTGGCATGGACATGCGGAGCTTGTCAATCCATATAGTGTTGATGAAATAGGAAAAGCTGTTGTTAAATGTTTGAATAAAGATTTCTCAAAGTCAAGTATGATTGATTTTATAAGAAAGAACTATTCTTTGGAAGCTTGTTCTCGAAAATTGCAGGATGTTTTGCTAGGAAAATAGAGTATACAATAGTTCATAAATAGGAAAAAATGTGTAAACATGCAATTTGTATCATGGCTCATAAAAACGTAGAACAAATAAATACGTTATTAAGCTTGTTAGATCATCCTTTGATAGACATATTCCTGCATTTAGATTTTAAGAGTTCTATCATGCAGAGCGATATTATCTCTCCTAGTCATTCACATTTGTATTTTGTAAACAGGCATGATGTGAGATGGGGTGATATTTCGTTGGTAGAATCAGAATTAGATTTATTCAAGGCTGTTCTTGATTCTAAGAATGATTATGATAGAATACATCTAATCTCGGCACAAGATTTGCCTATGAAATCTGCATCTTATATACTTGAATATTTTGCCAAGTCTGAAAATAAAAATGTAGAGTTCTTAGATTGTAGTGAATATCCTGATGCTATCAAGAGACTACAATATTATTGGTTTTGCACAAAACATATGCGCTATGGTGTCGTATATAAGATTATTCGCCATTCTTTACTTTTGTTGCAAAAAATAATTCATGTCAATCGCTTAAGAAACACTCCTTTAGTATTTAAATATGGTTCGGAATGGGCGAGTCTAACACATAAAGCTGTGCAATATTTGGTATCTGAATATCCGAAGTACAGGGGAGTATTTAAATACACAGTGTGTGCGGATGAGCTATATAAGCAAATGCTATTATGGGATGGCAAATTCCGCTTCTCGAAAAAGGGAAACTTGCGCTATGCAAAATTTAATGGTTCGTCACCAGAGTTAGTACCAATGGAAAAACTTGAAGAACTATTTCTAAATCCTGATATTCTTTATGCAAGAAAGTTTGATAAATGCCAACTAAAAGTCATCAATGCTGTTATTTCACATTTTAAATTAATGAAATGATTGGGCTTACAAAAGTTTGAAAATTAATGATAGGTTATGAATTATCCGTTAGTAAGTGTTATTGTTCCATGTTACAACGTTGAACAATATTTACCTCAATGTATAGATAGCATTCTCAACCAAACTTACCAAAACTTGGAAGTTTGGTTAGTGGATGATGGATCACCTGACAGATGTGGTGAGATTTGTGATGAATATGCCAAGAAGGATGCTCGCATCAAAGTAATAAATAAGAAGAATGGTGGATTGGCTGATGCTCGCAATGTGGCTCTTGACGTGATGACTGGCGAGTATGTGGTTTTCGTGGATAGCGATGATTATATATCGCCTACTCATATAGAGGGCCTTTATCATCTGATAGAGAAATATGGAGCAGATGTTAGTGTTAATACATTCTGTTCTTTTTACGAAGGATCATCTCCAAATCCAAGCCCAAAATCAACTAAAGATTGGGTTTTAGATGGACTTCATGCAGCAGAAATAATGTTCTACCAAGAGCATTTTGATACTACAGCTTGGGGAAAAATGTATAAGGCTAGCTTGTTTGATGGTATTCGTTATCCACAAGGTTTACTATTTGAAGACCTTCCAACGACATATCGTCTTTTATTGAAAGCAAATAAGGTAGTTTTTAATGACGAGCAGAGTTATTTTTATTTACTTCGTAGCAATAGTATTGAAGGTGCAGCTTTCTCTCCACATAAGTTGGATAGTGGCTTGCGATTGATGGCTCTGATGGATAAGGATAGAGATAAGCTTCAGCCTATTATCAAAAGCTATAATTGCCGTATGGTTAGTTTCGTCTTTCATTTGATGCTCCAAATGCCTAGTGGATATGCTCATCGTAAGGATTTCGAGGGGCGTATCAAAAAGTTGCGTTGGTCAGTATTTACTGATAGCAAGGCAAGAAAGAAGGCTAGGCTTGCGTGTCTGATGTCCTATTTGGGATTTGGCATAATACAATTTGTTTTTAATAGGGTGAAAAAGAGATAAAAATGATGGAAAGTAAACGTATATATAGTTATGACTACATGAAAGCTTTGGCTATTTTTTGTGTAGTATTAGGGCATCTGTTGGAAAGAAGCGATTCTTCCGATAATTGCATTAGAACTTTCATTTATAGTTTTCACATGCCTGTGTTTTTCTTGGTTTCAGGCTTGTTGTCACATCGAAAGATTTTTGTAGTGAAAGATTTGTTTGTATGGTATAAGAAAAAAACTAAGATTTTACTTCCGCTATTTTTCTTTTCTGTGGGTAATATTTGCCTTCTTAATCAGCCTTGGCTTGATATCGTGAGTTGGGGTAAATTTGGATTATGGTTCTTGTGGGTATTGTTCTTGTTTGATACCATATATGCTATGACTCAGTTACTCTTACTTAAAAATAAGAATATGATTTTAGAGATAATTGTGTTAATGATACCTGTTTTGGGGTGTTTCATCTTGCGAAAGTATGAAAGTTCTTTGATTGGTGAAATCTTTAACTTCAAGCAAATGTATAATTATGTATTTTTTGTATTAGGAGTCCTTTTTATGCGTATGAAGCTACATAAGTATATTTTTGATGAAAGATTACAGTTGTTATTTGTTGTTGTCTATATAATAGGATTATCTTCTGGTTTAGGTATTTTGAATGTTCCTATGAAAATTTCTGCAGTATTGGTGATATTCTTCATTATTGAAAAGTTGTTGGAAACCAATAAAAGTGTTGTATATGGGGTAAATACACTTATTCTGAAAGTTGGTCAAAAGACGTTGTTTATATACATTCTCCATTACTATTTTATCCAAGGAAATATACACTTTGCGGATAACGTACTATATGCTTCTCCTTGTCTTTATCTTCCAGTCTATACAATCTTAGCGGTTTTTATTATATTAATGTGTGTTGGTATAGAAGAGGCACTAAATACTAATAGTTACATCAGAAAGTATATATTTGGTGCTTCTAAATAAAGGGTTGTAGGTGACAAAGAGGAAAAGGGACCATGTCTATGAGCTAAGTTCTTGCTTCGAATTGTTAATGATCATCGAAGTTTATTGGATACTTGCTACTTGTTTTGAAATTTATTTAATTTAATTTTTAAGAATATGAACATTATTGCAGATATAGAAAAACTACAACAAGATAGATATGCATATTTGCTTGTCGAAGAATTGAAGAAATGCTTGCAAGGCAAAGAAGCTTTCATATATTATAAATTTCCTTTATATAGAGGTGATTTACCTGAGGATTTACGCCAAGTTCAAGTAATGCTGATATCTAAGAAATATGGTGTAGTCTATTTTAATTGTTTGGATTGTAAACGAAAGTTGACAGCAGAAGAAACTGCCTATATGGATGACTTATATGAAAATTTACATGGTCGTTTAAGTCGTGATGCTACTTTTAGAAGAAATAGAAGAGAGCTAAATGTAGGTTTGAACTCTGTTGTTATTGTCCCTGACAATTCGAATTTTTATGATGATTCGGACAAGGAGTTCTTATATGTTTCTCTTGATAGAATAGAAGATTTACTTACTGCTTTAGAACAAGAATCTTTAAATGAAAATGTATTTTCTCATCTTATTACAACCATTGAGGGTACTAAAAAGGTCATTAGAAAGAAAAATAGGAAAGTAATAGAAGGTACAAATGGTAAACGAACAAAGTCTCAAGTCCTGAACGATATCCAAAATCATGAAGCAACCTTCGATATAGAGCAAAAAAAAATTGCATTGATAACAATTGATGGCCCGCAAAGAATAAGGGGACTTGCTGGTTCAGGGAAAACGATTGTATTGACAATGAAAGCAGCTTTGTATCATTTGCAGAATCCAAACGAAGATATTTTGTATACGTACTACACAAAGTCTTTGTATGGCTTAATACGGAATTTGATAGAACGTTACTATAGGGATTTCTCAGATAACAGAGAGCCTGATTGGAATAAAATACATATATTACATGGATGGGGGGGAGCAGGTGTAAATGGCGTCTATTATCAAGGGTGTATGGATAATGGAGTTGCTCCTTTAAAATATAGTGATGCAATAGGGCATGGAATGGATCCATTTGACTATGTGTGCTCTTGCTTGCTTACTCATGATTTGAGTCCCAAATATGGCTTGACTCTTATTGATGAAGGCCAAGATTTTCCGAAGTTCTTTTATAGATTGTGCTATGCCCTTTCTGTAAATAAAAAAATAGTTTGGGCGTATGACGATTTTCAGAATATATTTGATGTAAATTTACAAAATGAGAAAGAAACTTTTGGTAAAGATGCAGATGGGAAGTATTTTGTAGACTTCGAAAAAATGACAAACCCTTATAGGGATATGGTTTTACATGTATGTTATAGAAATCCAAGAGAAGCTCTGATTTGTGCATTTAGCTTGGGGCTTGGCATATATAACGAACATGTATTGCAGAGGTTGTCAGATAATGAATATTGGAAAAGCTTAGGATTCTGTGTAGAAAAAGGAAACTCTAAAGATGGCTCAGAAATGGTAATCTCTCGTCCTAATGAAAATTCACCAAGCACATTAAATGAAACATTTGGAAAGTCTATTTCTGTATTACAGTGTGAGAATTTAGTCGATGAATGTGAAAAAGTAGCAAGTCTAATTTCTGATGACATAAAAAAGGAAGGACTTAATGCCGATGACATCTGTGTGATTTGCTTGGATGACAAAAATATAGGGGCTTATTATAGTTGTCTATCGGAAGAACTTTTACGAAAAGGAATACGATGCTATAATTTATTGCATGCTCCTTATTCTGCAACAGAGTTCTATTTGGAAGGACTTGTAACCTTAGCAACATTAAATAAAGCCAAGGGCAATGAGGCTGGCATGGTTTATATAATTGGTGTAGATAAAATATTTAACGATAGGAATAATGTGATTTTAAGAAATCGCTTATTTACAGCAATTACAAGAACCAAAGGTTGGGCAGTGCTTTCTGGTGAAGGTTCTATAGGTTATTGCATAGATGAGATGAATAAGTTGTTGAATGAAAAAATGAAGTTGCATTTTCTGCAGCCAAGTGTGGAAAGTACTAAAACCATCTATAGTGGAAGTGAAAAGAGAAGCAATGATTTGATGGAGCTGCAAAAGAAAATTGCCGACTTAATAAGTGATGGTATGTCTTTCGAGGATATTATTCGAGATATAAAACAAAAGGCTTAAAGCAAAAAATAATATGAGTACTGGAAAATTTATGACATCTATAAATGAGGCTGCAAAATTATTAAAGGAGTTGGAACTTTTGAAAAATGACACGATATTTCATGATGGTAAAATTTCTGATGCTTTCAAGAAGGCTTCACAAAGTGTTGATTACAAACTCATTTATGATACTGCAGTTAATCATGCTGATTATGATTTTTTGCTTATGGATGATTCTATTTTTCAGTTTGAGGAAGATTCTAATCATGATATGAGATTTGCATTTATTCAGTCTCCGTACGTGTATATGAGTTTTTTGGATTTTCTCTATTCTACCTTTGGAGAAGATGAATGTTTCAAAAATAAATCTCAGGTTGAAAGATTGAAGGCTACATATGAGAATGAATACGAACAGGCTTTGTCTGAGTTAGGTATAAATAACAGAGCTGTATATTTCCGTTATGATGTAGATAGTATTAGATATACGCCTAACATTCATTCTTTTGCTCATTTACATATAGGAATAGATAATGATATACGGATTCCTTTTAGAACGATTCTGACTCCAGCAGCTTTTGTGATTTTTGTTATAAAGCATACGTACAAAACTGTATGGGAAGAAGCAATTAAAGATGACACGAGAAAACAAGCTATTCTACATCTTGCAAATGATAAATCTCTGCTAGATGCCAAATATATGTCGGCAGATGAACAAATGGAAATTTCCCTACTTTAGTCTTGTAAAATTTATAAATTAAAACGAATGAAGATACTCCTTATAGGTCAGATGATAGGAGGATTGGATATTTATATCCGGAACTCTATTATATATAATAAGGTGGAAGGTAATGGGTATATCATTGCCTGTGGCAAGGATGATAAGCATCAGCCTGTTATCAGAAATGGTGTTGAGGTAAAGGAATATCCTATATCATTGTTCCGCTCGCTCAATCCTTTGAATGATTTGAAGGCTTTGATGGAAGCTGTCAAGATTATAAGGAAGGAAAAGCCGGGTGTGATTCATTGCCATAGTGCAAAGGGTGGTATCATCGGAAGAACTGCGGGATGGATTACAGGTGTGAAGACATTCTATACGCCTCATGCTTTTTCTTATCTCTGTACTCCTTCGAAGCTGAAGCGATGGGTGTTTATGAACATAGAGCGATTGACTCGTTTCAAGACATATGTATTGGCTTGTTCGGAGTCCGAACAGGAAATGGCAATCAAGGAGGTTGGTTATTCTAAAGAGCATGCATTGGTTTGGCACAATTCCGTGCCTGATTCTTCTCTTGAAAGGGGAAATGTGGTTTATATCTCAGAGCCTTATGTTTGCTATATCGGAAGACCATGTTACCAGAAGAATCCTTTGTTTTTGCTTGATGTCATCAAGAAGGTGAAGGATAGAGGATGCAATCTCAAATTTATCTTATTAGGTGTTGGCTATCATTCTCCAGAATTGGAAGCGATGAAAGCCAAAATGCATGAGTTAGGACTGGAAGATTCCATTCGCTTAGAACCTTGGATTAATCATGCAGACTGTCAGGAGTTTGTACGTAAGTCGCTGTTCTATATATCTACTGCTCTTTATGAAGGTTTGCCTTTGGCTATCATTGAAGCTATGGCGAATGGCAAGGCGATTATAGCCAGTGATGTAGTCGGAAATAAGGATTGCGTAAGAAATGGGGAGAATGGTTATCTTCTACCTTTGGATGCAGATGCCTATGCTAATAAGATTATCCAACTCGTAAATGACAAAGAATTGAGAACATCTATGGAGGAGAAATCCAGAGTTTTATTTCCGGGAGGCTCCTTCATAAAAAATAGAATTAAATACTTGGAAAATCAATATAATATGGTTTATAATTTGCAATATGAGGGGGAAAATCTTGTCTTCCTCAAAATGAACGTTGATACTATAGTACTAGTATCTATCGGACACGAATCAACTCTCATAAGTGAAGAAAGGATGGTGGCAGCATGAAAATACTTCATATTGCACAAAGCGCAGGTTATGGTGTCACCATCTACTTAGAGTCTTTAATAAAAGGGCTAAAAAATAAAGAGTACGAACAGGTAATTCTTGGTTCAGAGTATTATAACACAGAACACTTTCGAGCCATAGCTGATCAAGTAATAACAATTCCGATGTGTCGAAATATATCTCCGCATGATATACGGACAATTTTACAATGCATGAAGATAGTACGTCAAGTTCAACCAGAAATTGTTTATTGTCATTCTGCAAAAGCAGGCATATATGGAAGAATTGCTTGCCTAGGAACAAAGACTAAAGTTGTGTATAATCCACATGGATGGTCTTTTAATATGCATCGAAGTAAAATAGCTACTTTTGTTTATAAGGCAATAGAATATGTTTTTTCTTGGTTCACAGATATAATAATCATAATATCTAACTTTGAGTTTAATTCAACGCCTAAATGTTTTCCTGCCAAGAAACTGGTTGTAATTACAAATGGTATAGATGTAGAACGTAACTTGAAGTTGCTATCTGATTCACATTTGGAAAAAGATAAATTAGGTATTCCATCTAATGCTTATGTAGTTGGTATTGTTGGTAGAATATCCATTCAAAAAGGGCAAGACCTTTTTGTGAAAGCCGCAAAAAGAATAAAAGATGTCATACCTAATGCATACTTTCTTATTGTAGGTGGTAAAAGCGACGATGTACCTATTGAAGATATAATTAAAGAAAATGATTTGCAGGATAGTTTTACTATTACTGGTGAAGTAACAGATGCTATTCGGTATGCTTCTCTCTTTGATGTAGCTTTGTTTACTTCTCGTTGGGAAGGCTTTGGCTTAGTTCTACCAGAATATATGTTGGCTAAGAAACCGGTTGTTGCCTTTGCTGTTGATGCTGCTGTAGATATCATAAAAGATAGAGAAACTGGTATACTTGTACCTGCAAATGATATAGATTTGATGGCTAATTCTGTATTAATGTTATATGAAAACAAAGAATTTGCAGACAAACTAGTATCGAATGCTTATAAGGAAGTAATATCCAAATATGATTTAAAACGTGTTGTCATAGAACACGAAAAATTGTTCGATGCAATCGTCAAAAAGAAATAACAGAAGTTTATAACCGATAAAGACATAAAATGAATTATATTATCACTGGCGGTACCGGCTTCATCGGTACCCATCTTACAAATTTGATTAAGGAGCGTTATCCAAACGCCCAAGTATATAACCTCGACATCGTTAAGCCTGGCACACCAAATCCGGTAGTAAAGGATTACAAGCCTGCTTTGCGTGATGGTCAGAAGTTGCAGTCAACTTTCATCGAGTATGATATCCGCAAGCCTATCGAGAACTTGCCATTTACTCCTACAGAGGATGATGTCATCTTCAACTTTGCTGCAGTTCATCGTACTCCTGGTCATGAAGATCATGAGTATTTTGAGACGAATATCCGTGGTGCTGAGAATGTAGTGGCGTTTGCAGAGAAATGGAATATCAAGAAGATTGTGTTTACTTCGAGTATTGCACCATACGGAGCTGCTGAGGAGTTGAAGAAGGAGACTACTTTGCCTACTCCTAATACAGCATACGGTATCTCTAAGTTGGTGGCTGAGAAGATTCATGAGAAGTGGCAGAATGGCGATGCGGCTCATCGTCAGCTCACTATCGTTCGCCCTGGTGTGGTATTTGGAAAGGGTGAGAATGGTAACTTCACCAGATTGTATTGGGCTATCCGTGGTCATAAGTTTGCTTATCCTGGCAGAAAGGATACCATCAAGGCATGTATCTATGTAAAGGAATTGGTTCGCTTCATGCTATGGAAGGTGGAAGAAGGGGTGAACACGAATAACTCGAATAACAAGAATGGGGCAGACGTGAAGTCTGCTAAGGGCGTGGAGATTTATAACTGTTGCTTCGAACCTGCTTATACCATTCAACACATCGTGGAGGCAATGAAGAAGGTTACAGGCTTGACTCAGTTTGTGCCTGATATTCCTAACTGGGTTATCATGCCTATGGCTAGAGCTGCCATGCTTCTTGGCTCACCAATGGGTATCTGTCCTGCGAGAGTGAAGAAGCTCCAGATTTCTACTAATATCTGTGGTGAGAAGTTGAAGAACTGCGGTTATCAGTTTAAGTGGAGCTTTGAGGAAGCTCTCGCTGACTGGTACGAGGATAATGACAGGCAAGGTTTGAAATAAGGATATTGAAAACTATATCTTACCTTTTCCTTCTGCTCAGCAGAAAGGAAGGCGAGGATATGGATCTCATCACTTATGTAACTGACAGAAAGGGTCACGATATGCGTTATGCTATTGACTCTAGAAAGCTGCAGAAGGAACTCGGCTGGGAGTCATCTCTCCAGTTTGAGGAGGGAATCGAGGAGACCGTAAAATGGTATCTCGAGAACCAGGAATGGATGGATCATGTTACTTCTGGGGAGTATCAAAAGTATTATGAGGGGATGTATTGTAAATAGACCCTCCTGTCCCTCCCTTGAGGGAGGGTCCTTACCCTATACCCAAGCCCTAAATCCCTACCATAGGGATTAGGGATGTAACCGTAAATCACCATTAGCCCGTATGGCGGTACCTATATAATATATTACCTTTGCATCCGTAATCAAAACAGTTTGATAATGGAAACAAGGGAATATTTCGAAAAAGTGATGCAGGATTACAACCAAAATCGTAAAGGTCGTAGCTTGCGCAAGTATTGTAAGGATGAGGCAGTGGATTATGACTGGCTCATTGAGTTTAAGAAATCATATCGTTCAAATAAGCTTCAACCAGATGAAAACAAGAAGCTAGGCGAAGGTGAGTTTATCGCTTTGACAGTTGAGGAGAATTTTGTTCCCGAGCAACAAACTCCTGCAGGTTGGCAAGTTGAGAGACTGATATTGAAGTCTCCGACTGGTGATGAGATGGAAATCAAGTGTACTAACCTGTTTGCAGTTGCAGAACTGCTGCGTAAAATGTCATAGCTATGCTGAACTTCACTTCTCGAACAACTTATTATTTGAGTTCCACACCCACTGATATGCGCAATGGTCGTGAGGGCTTGGCAGGAATCATCCGTGAAAAAATGCAGCATGATCCTTATAGTTATGATGAAGCTTTCATCTTCTATTCCAAGGATTACCGCAAGGTTAAAATATTACATTATGATATCAATGGTTTTGTCTTATACCAGAAGTGGTTTGATGATGGTAAGTTTCTCAAGCCTCGTTTCTTGGAGGCAGCTCGCTGTCATAAGATAAGCCGTGAGACATTGATACTGTTGCTATCAACATCCGTACAAACGGAAATCATATTATGAATACTGATATTAAGAGTTTGATACCATCCATGCATGCAGAACTGAAGCGTATGCAATCTCGTGTTGCAGAGCTTCAAGTTTCATTACAGCAAGGTTCATCTGATGAAAAGGCGATTCGAGAGGAAATTTCTCGAATGAATCTGCGTCAGGTTGAAATCATGGATGTGATGGTAGAGATACAAGAGTATATTTTGGGCAAGCAGGAAGCACTACTTGCTCTATTGAGAGAGCGCAAATCTCTTCTGACAGCAAAAGAAGCTTTGGAAAAGAAAAACAAGGAATACGAGGAAAAGTTGTTTCTGAAATCTTATAAGCTTCTGAAAAACAAGTAGTTATATAACTTTTCTTAACAAGAAATAGTTGTATATGTCGCAGAAATTTAGTACCTTTGTAAACATGATAAATAACAAGAGTAATATAGAGATGCAGCTTGCTACGTATAAGTCAATGTTGACTAAAGCTAGCAATGACCTAGCCAAGTCCAAACAGCTTGTTGGCTTGCTCAAACAGCAGATTGAGCAAGGTAATACAGAGTTGTCGGAGGAACTTGACAAGGCAAACGAGCGTATCTCTATGTTAAGCGAAGATTTATCAGATGCAAATGCTCGTATCTATGTGTTGGAGGTGGCTTTGACCCAAGCGGAATCTGATAACTCGGAATTACGAGCAGAGGTATCTCGACTTCATTCCAAGGCAGATGATTATGAAAAGGCAAATGCCTTGTTGGATATAGCAGACAAGGCTCAGGTTGATTATAAAACTATCATCGAGGTTCTCCTTCATAGAAAGTTTGCTCATAACTCAGATATGACCAATCTCTTGAATGGTGTGTTGGATACATCCGACGCAGAGGTCAATGAGTTGGGACTTGATGGATTGAAAAAGAAAATCAGTGATGCTGCTGACGAGGCGTTGGATGAAAAGCATAAGGATGAAGAGTCTAAGGCATCTTCAGCCCCAGAGCAACCAGCTGTAAAACTGCCTAAGAAAACAGAAAAAGAAAAGCAGAAATCAGATAGTCAACTCCCTCGCAAGCGTTATACTACAACAGCTAGAGTTTTGAAGTCCTTCGGCATAGATAAATCTGATCTTCCTGAGAATGCAAAGGTTATCATACGTAAGGGTAAGAAGGACATGTGGGTAGTCCGTCTGTTCTTCTATCAGAAACAAGAGGTTTATTGTAAGGAATACAAGATAGCGCGCTTTAATGTACCTGGCTCTGATCCTCAGAGCAGCAAGTATCCTCAGAGTATCATCAAGGGTAATCCTTTGATGCCATCCTTCTGTAGGTTCTATCTGGAGTCGAAGTTTGCCTATCATCTCTCCGAAAACCGCTTGTTGGATATGTTGTCACAGATGGGTATGAAGGTAGCTCAGTCAACCTTGAACGGTTGGATGCAGCAAATCATGACTTATCTTCGTGAACGCCTGGGACCTGTGATGCTTGAGCGTATCCGTCAGTGTGTCTATACCCAGAATGACGAGTCAAGAATCGTGGTTCGCAGTCGTGAGAGTAAGGAAGATAAGTTTAAGTACAATGTGGAGTACATCCATGCTGCCCTCTCCATGGAAGCCAAGCTTTGTGTGATGGAATATAAGGAGGGTAGCCGTAGTCACAGTGTGCAGGAAGACGCCATCTTCAAGGACTCTTGTATAAGGGTGTTTACTGCAGACAGAGCAGTCTTGTATGAGACCATTGAGAAGGATTTGGAGGAAATGGGACTGGTGCGTACAGCTTGCTGGTTCCATGCCCGCCATCGCTTCGTGGATGCTTATATCTCTGACCATCGTGTGCGTGTAATCATCTTGATGATGAACTACCTCTTCCAGATAGAGCGAGAGTCGAAGATACGCAAGCATACTGCAAAGCAGCGACGCCGATTTAGACTTAAGTACAGTGCATCGATCGTTGGCAAGTTGATGAAGTTGTTGAAGAAGATCAAGCTTGATTCTTCTTATGGTGCAATGGTTCAGCGAGCAGTCAACTATGTACTTGATGACGAGAAGGCCTTCAAGGTGTTCTTGCAGGATGGTCGTGTCGAGATGCATAACAATGCGGTCGAACGAATGTTCCGCCACTTGGCTATGGGTAGGCGAAACTGGATGCATACCGGTAGCCATTTAGGTGCGGAAAACATAGCTTTTATGTTCTCACTTTTTGAGAGCTGCAAGTTGAATGACATTAATTTTGGCGATTATATAGAAGATATACTCACCCGACTGATGGAGGGGGAGCAAGACTTTATGTCCCTAATCCCATGTAATTATAACTCGAACAAAAAGGTGAATGTCAAGGCTGCCTAATAGGTAGCTTTGGCAATACCAATTAATAATATGCTTTTTTTGAAAAATGTTGGATGTGCTAACTGCTGAAAATCAGTAGTTACGTTCTAACGGTGATTTACGATGTAACCGCCCTCCGGTGCTCAGAACCGCTACGTTCTAAGGTTGGCGGACCATCAAAGGTCTTCGCCATGGTTGTGCGGACTGGGACCGCCTGGGGGAAGGTGGGAGTATTCATGAGGATAATAGGGGCAGCTAATAAAAGGAAAGCCCCAAGGAAACAAATCCTTGAGGCACATCCTAATAAAATCGTTTAATGTTAGAGGTTGCTTGGTACTGGAACCAAAGTCTCGTCAACATAAAACTCGTCGGTGCGAGTGTTGCAGCCTCTACAGAGAGGCACAATATACCAGCTATTGTCATAGCCGTATACTTTTTGAACATGAGCACCGACCAAATTCCATCTGCCACTCTGGTGACAGTCTGTGGCAGAACATCTACTTGCGGTTTCACCGCTTTTAGCTTCCCAATAGTCCAACCAAGTGTTATAACCTGCAGGACTTGAAAAACGTCTTGAGCCGTTCACATTTTTAACTTTTGGCATAATATTTGAATTTTTTATGAGCATTCTTCGTTGAGTGCTCGTCTTAATACCAAAACCGTTAGTTTTGATAGAAATAATGAATAAAATGGATGAATGTTCTCTTGATGGTGTTCAACTGTTGAAGATAATTGCTCGTAAAAATGAAGATGAAGAGGCGGCAGGCAGGGCTTTTCGCTTATTTGTTGAAGTCTTTGAGAGCAAGATCAATAAGCAAGTTGACATTATTGCAAATAAAAATGGCTATGATGAAAAAGTTGCTTTTGAGGCCATTCAATGTGCTTTCAATAAGGTTTGGCTTTATCCCACTTTTGACATGAGCAAATCTCATTGTAAGAATGAGGAAAAAGCAATTGTTGTCTGGCTTATCAGAATAGCAGTGTCACAGATGTATCAGTTTGCAATGCATGGTGTGTGCGCACAGATTAAATCCGATGAAGACTTGTCTGTTATCGAAAATGCTGAAGATTTCGTGGACTCTTTTCATTTGTCATATTTAACACCTGAGCAAAAAATACAATACGTTAGCTGTATGGAAAAGAAAATATCAGCTCTTGATGAGAAGCATCGTATTATCTATTTGACATATAAGGCGTATCAGACAAGTGGTAAGAAACTCCCAAGAAAGTTGTTGGAGAAATTACGGAAGCGTCTTGATGTGACTCAGACAACGATTAGGGTATATAAGAAAGAGGCTTGTGAAACTCTTAATGATTTAAACTTATTAAAGGCATGAAAGATTTGATTATTGAAGAATGGGATGTACTACTGTGTTCAACAGGTTACCTTCCTCCTCGCAATGAAGAAGAATTGGATTTCTTTGACGAAATGTACGAAGATTACAAATCTCGTATAGTAAATTGTCATGTTGATGTTGATATGATTCTGAGAGGAGCATGTCATGTGGTGACGGATTACCGATATGTTGAAAGCAACAATATTCTTGGACAGGCGAAAGTTGCAGAAGATGTAAAGCATGGGTATTCCATGGCTGCCCGTAACTTTGATAAACTGCCAAAGGATGTATTGGAAAAAATGAGAAGACAGCATAATAAAGACAATAAGGATGAATAAATCTTGTCAAGTTATTATAGAAAACATTGTCTCGTTCTATCCCATTCCTATCCCTTTGATGGAAATTGCTGAAGACGAAGGTATTCGTGTCATATTTGATGACTATGGAACAAATACTTTCGATGGAATGACATGGTATGAGGCAGAGCAAGAGATGTTTTATATGCATATCAATACTGCAAGAAACAATGGCAAGAATAATACCAAAGGGCGTTTCACTCTTGCACATGAACTTGGTCACTATTTTATAGATCATCATAGGAGAGCTTTGCAAAATGGAATCATGTCACCTCATATTCATCGTTATGAACCTTTTGGTAAAAATGAGGATTGGTTGATTGAGAGGGAAGCAGATGAGTTCGCTGCGAACTTACTCATGCCAACAACACAGTTTAAATCTGATTTTGCAGGTAAAGTTTTATCAGGTGAATTGGTCAAATCTGTTGCAGACAAATATAATGTAAGTTTCTCTGCGTGTGCTTTACGATATCTGAAGTTCAATATTATTCCCATCATGTTGGTATTTTCTCAAAATGGAAAAGTCAAGTGGCAGATGAGGAGTGCTGACTTTCCATTTTACGGGCTTAAATATGGCAAAGATAAAGTTCCAGAGAATACTGTTATGGGGGATTATTTCTTCAATCATGATGAAAGTTGTTGTAAGCAAGACGAAATAGTTTATGCTGGAGATTGCTTTGACACATATGAAGAAGAGCAAAACAGATTGGTGTTCTTTGAATACTGTATTGCCTATAAGGATTATGCGTTTAGTATGTTATGGGAGAAAGACAGACTCATTATTTAAGAAAGTTGAGCGAGGGGCGTTTCAGATAGCCCCTCTTGCCAGAATGGTTATACTCAAAAGCGTGAACGGATACTTACAATTGGCCAATGTTTGCTATGAAACCATTAAATAAGACAAGTTTACTTATGCAAATTATAGTAAGCGTCCAAAAATGTCACTTAATGGTACTTTTCTTTCATCCTGAGAGGTAGCTGAGGGAAAATTAGAGTGAAAGAGAAATCTAATAGAAGAAACTTATATAAATTGGAGGATTTTACAATGGGAAAGAAAAAGAGATTACAACCAAGACCTAAAAAGAAAAAGGTTGTATTTGTGTCTAAACAAGATAAACTTAATTTGATGAAGAAGAATTTGACTTTAAAAATTAAGTATGTATTAGAGCATCGTAAAGAAATAAACGAGCGCATTAGTAATCAAATAGATATTGTTATTGGCATTTTCGAAAAGTATGATAAAATTTTGTTATTAGGTGGACTTGGTTTAAAACTCATAAACAATACCCCTAATATGGAGAGTGCTTTTTTTGATGTTTTACAAGATATCTCAACGCATTATGATGTTGATGCAGAAGTAATCATGGAGTATGCTTTGAGTTTTGCTACTGCAATAAATGTAAATACAAAGGTAATACCAGCCCAAAGTGACATAGATAAACTCTATTCTCTACTAAAGGATTTAAAGCATGCATATTCATTCATAGAAATTTGTGAAAACAATCCTGATTTAGGTGATGATTCTTTGATAAGGATGCTTGACCGTATAACCTATATGGATGTAAGAGGTGAGGGGTATATGCAGCATATAGAGGAGGTTTATGGTGAACTTTTTTCATTGCATGACGCTTTTTTCTTGCAGAAATTTGGATATGACTCCAAAAGGATATTAGATTTTCTGAAAAATCTAGATAGAAAAGTTTATTCAAAGTTTGGTACAGTATTAGGTGCATCTTTAGCCCATGAGCGATGGTGTGAATGGAATAAGAATCACCCTGATTTAACAGATGTTATGGCTAGTATGGAAGGCAATGAAAGTGTTCCTTTCATAGTTGGTTTTTTAAGAGAAAATCCAGATTTAGCAGGTGATGGTGAGGACTTGAATCATTTGACTACATATCAGGTTGATGATTATTTGTCATCATATAGCATCTTTTGGATAGTTCCTCATGGTGAAATAGAAGAAAAAATATTGGATTCCTTATCTTTAGAATTTGGGGAAAACAACTGTTTTTTAGTGGACAATGCATTTAAAGGACATATTGCTAATGTAACTAAAGTTAGTGAAAAGCCTTTTGTAAAATATGAAGGTCGATATTTTTGTTTCTCACCTATACTTCCTTACCGCAATTTATTTAAGATTGTTGAAAATCTAGTAAAGTCAGATAATAAATATTATAAAAATCATTTTCTTGGTAATGAATATCCTGAGTGCCGAGATAATTATATGGAGCGAAAAGCAAAAGAACTGCTAGAATTTATATTACCAAAAGCGACTTTTTATTCCTCTGCAAAATATAAAGTTATCGATGATGATGGAAATCAGAAAGAGGCAGAACTTGATGTTTTAGGAATAGCTTCTGATTCTGTTTTTGTAATAGAAGCAAAAGCTCACAAGCTTAGCGATAGTGATAAAAGGGCTGGAGGAAAAGGTTTAAAGGATAAGCTTAAAGATAGTATAGGTTACGCCTCTTATCAGTGTCTCAGAGCCAAGAAATATATAGAAGATAATGAAAAACCAACATTTTCGTGTTGTGGACAATCAGTTTTAGTTGATAAATCTCAGATCAAACATATATATAAGATAGCAACCACTTTTGAGCATTTTTCTGCTATAATTTGTGATATGAAGAATTTGATAAAAGAGGGAATTATGCAAGACGATTATAAAGATACATGGATAGTATCTGTGTTTGATTTAATGGTTGTTGCTGAATTCTGTCAAAATGGTAAAGACTTTACTGATTATTTGAACTTGAGGAAAAAGGCTATAGATGCAGATGTCTTGTTTTGTGACGAATTAGATTTGTTTGCTGCTTTTTGCCAAGGAAAATTGGAAGATATCGTTTCGCAAAGCTACATGCCTGTTTTTGGTCTATCAAAAATGTTCGATGACGAATATAATTCGGAAATGTTAGGCTTAAACTCGTTACTTAACGACTTGGAAACCTAGTCGTTATAAGATGCTTTTCAAATGGCAGATAGTGCATACTCTATGTTATGAACAACTCTTGGGTTGTCGACATGAAGTCTGCTGATTTAATTCTATTATTTTTATGACGAAAGATGAACTCTATTCTAAGATGGCAGCAATGCTTCCTGTAGAAAACACAGACTGCAAGCCATTTCGTATTCTTTTATCTGATAGTCTGAAGACTTATCTATCTTATATAAACAAGACTGAAGGTATCGACGATGAGGATAAAAAGGAAATAGCTTATATCTGTGAGGCAATTAAAGCTATAGTTAAGGCACAATATAAAGGTTTGCATGCACAAGCTTTTAGAAAACTGTCTAATTTGTTTTCTGGTAAAACTGGACATAAAGGTTTTGGTAATATCTTGTTTATTTCGCCATTAGAAGCAAATACCAGTTTCTATAGGGCTAGGATACATAGTGGTACTAAGAAGTTTACCTATAAGGATATGTTTCATATTCCTTTCTCAAAACGAGGAATTGTCCAAACTCAACGATATAGTTTTCCTGGCTATCCTTGTTTGTATGTTGGAGAAAGCGTCTATGCCTGTTGGGAAGAAATGCATCGTGTAGATTTCGATTTATGTATGATATCACGTGTAGAAAATCAGAAAGATATTGGTCTTCTTGATATGCGAATACCCGATAAAAATGATTTTGATAAGAATATGATAAGGACCTTATATTTCTTCCCTTTGTTACTTTCATGTATGGTAGTAGTAAGCAATAGGGATGACGTTTTTAAGCCCGAGTATATCATTCCGCAGTTAGTGACAGAGTGGGTAATTACTCATAATGACAAGCCGGAAACTAAGAAAAAAAATGTTTTGATTTATGGTATACGATATACATCGTCATTGAAGACCGATGAATTTGAATTTCCAAAGTCAAAACTCGATAATATCGCATTGTTCCCAATAGATGCTTTGGGGGCTAACGGTAACAAGTATTGTCCTAAGTTAGTCGATAATTTCTCGATAACGAATCCGACCTGCAATGAATTTGAGAAGTTGAAATGTGGCTATGACATAGATTTAGGTAAAGCTGGGTATGATGATAAAGATTTTGAATTGTTTGCTAACTATGAACTTTCTGATTTCGGACAATTAGAAAAGAGATTGTGTGATACGAATAAGTTCCCGCTTTATAAAATGAGTAACTAAAGTTTCTGTATTGAAGTTGAAGGTGAAAACATATATAAATAATACATTTCCATATTTTGCTTTTTTACGATATTGTCTGGGGAAAAAGAGGAATATGAGTAGAGTGATTGCTGGTATGAACTGGCATGAGCTGTATTCTTTTGCCTCTAAGCAGGCTTTGCTTGGGCTTTGCTTTGAGGGCATAGCACGATTGGGGAAGGAGTATCCTGAGGAGTTGAAGCAGAACCCGATAGGGAGGGAACTGCTGATGACTTGGATGGGGAAGGAGCAACAGATTCGCAGGCAGAACATGAAGGTGAATGCTGTGGCGAGCAGTAAGCATCCAACCCCTATTTTGGCGGTTTGAACAATAAGTGCTACCTTTGCGCCATGTTAAACATTAAATGTTATAAGTATGGCAATAAGTAGTAAAGATCTTGAGAGCCTGTGGCAACGCTATAAAGCGGAGGCGGTACCAGCAGGCATTTCGGTAAATCAATTTTTCGAATCCAATGGAGTTCCTTATCATGTATTTGAAAAGTGGTACAAGAAGAAGTTCCAGGCTCCAAATGTTGTGGAGTGTGTTGTTGCAGGTGCGCCAGATTCAACCAGTGCAGTTCCAACACCATCCAAGCAGGGTAATCCTTCAGCCGGTTTATCTCCAGCTCCGACCGAGGATGCCGTTGTCATCAAGTATGTCAATCTTGGGCTTAGCAATGGTATGAAGATAGAGCATCATAATTTGAGCTATTCTGGTCTTCAAAGTTTTATCTCTAAACTTCAAGCCTTATGTTTAGCTTAAATGGTGCCGTAAAATATAAGTATATTCCCAACTATCAGGATATGCGTGGAGGTTATGACAAGCTTTGTGGAGTGATACGCTCTTTGGGCGAAGATCCAGAGGATGGCACCGCTTACGTGTTTACTTCCAAGGATCAAAAGATAGTAAAGATCATCAGACATGAGCATAATGAGTGTCAGATGTATTATCAGAAGTTTGACAAGAACATGAGTTTTGTCCGTCTAGAGTTTGAAGGTGTCCTTCCAATTTATGTGTTGGAGTGGAAGTATCTAGTGGCTATGCTTTCATGCCCTGTTGTAAAAAGCATAGGTCCAATAGAGCTAAAATGCTATGAGGAAGCAGCTTGATGGCGAAAATGATAGTTAATTTTCTGAAAAAACGTATTCGTTTTTTGGGGTAAAATAGAGTTAAGTAAATGATATTCAGAGTGTTGCAGAAAGCTTTAAGGCTGGCTTGTTAAGCCCTGTTTTCGATGTTTTGCGATACTGCAAACATGTCTGACATAGGGTGGTATTACGACTAACGTTAAGTCTCTAAAATAGCGTAAAATACTGAATATTAGATTGTTAAATAAGTTTTATGCGTTTTGTGGAGTCTCATAATATGATTATCTTTGCATCTGCAAACGTTTCATATTATGGCAGATATACATATAGACATAG
>ENA-UERY01000777-UERY01000777.1-human-gut-metagenome-genome-assembly--contig:-NODE-777-length-23836-cov-3.209394_pt1 | contig 23836 bp, 20 predicted proteins | sample MGYA00242989_ERZ507990 | MGnify/ENA primary metagenome ERZ507990 (study PRJEB26167, sample SAMN06115529) | human gut metagenome | host: Homo sapiens | place: China:Fujian | collected 2015-08-26...
CTGTCAAATCAGAAAATAAGATGTCTGATTTCATGATTTCAAACTTTTTTCTTTCTTCTTTCAAAAAAATAAAAAAGAGAGTGGATTTTTGCAAATTCCGCTCTCTCTGCTTTATTTTGTAAATATGCTCTTATACTTTTTCCGCCAGATACTCTGCTCCGCCGTCAGCGGCTCTATCGTCTGTCCGTCCTCCGCATTGCGTCCAATCAAAATCAGCTCGCCATCCGCCGTCAGATAGAACTGCTCCGCCGTCCAATCCTCGCCTGCCTGCGCCTGTGCCGCCTCCAAAGAGGTCTGCGTCAGCATATCCGCAAGCGTTACGGCTCTCTGCCCCAGAAGGTCAAAGTTTTTTGCAAAGCGTACAGGCATGCCATCTCTCGTCCCTTCCCAGAGAATCGAAAGAAAATCCTTCGTGCAGAAGCCTGTTGTCACCTGCACCTGCAAAAGGCTGTCCGCCGTATTTTCCTCTGCTATAAATGCTGCGATGTACTCCTGCATCTGCTGCATCAGGGAATCATTCAGGCTTTTTTCGTAATTCGCATCATTCAGCCCCACAATTACCGGCACATCCACAGAATATCCGCCGTTTTCCTCGTCCGCCGTCAGCTCCTTCACTGCCACTACAGGCTCCGTCCCGTCCTTCATTTCCAACGTCACCTGCTTGGTTTCGTGGTTAAAGCGAACCTCCCCTGTATAGTACGCCGAAATAACCTCCTCGTCCACATACAGGCAGCCGTTAATCATATTCGGTTCATCCGGCAGAGTGACCGCATACCCATTCAGAACGGCATCCCGTTCCCCGGAACGCACGCGCAGCGTTCTGCCGCGGTAGGAAATCGCCGTTTGCTTCGTTTCCGTATCCCATTTTACCGTTCCACCCAGCGCTTCCATGGTATTGCGCAGGGGCAGCAAAAGCTTTTCTGTATCCTCAAAATAAAGCGGCATATTCTCCATATTTTCCAACGTTTTTACGCCGCCTTCTTCCTGCTCCGTTTCATTTTGTGCCGAGGTTTCCGTTGCCGTCACCTCTATTTTATTCCGCGTAATCAGCGTCATGGAAAGCGTCAGTGCCCCTGCCAGAAGCACCGCACCTGCCGCCGCAATGATTGCAACCTTTTTTACTGTCATAATTCTCCCTCTCTCTGCTTTCGCTCAGAAAGTATTTTTTATTTCTGCATCATAAAAAATGCCGCCAGCTTTTCAGGAAATGTTGCCTCATCCTTGATCTCCGGCACTCTCTCAGGCAAATCCTTCCCCAGAAGAATTTCCTTTTCGTCCAGACGGATCGTGATATGCTTCGTATCCTTATCCCAGTGCATTTCCGCACCAATCAGATTTGTTAAGTCGCGCAGCTTATAATACGCCGCATCCCCCTTCGCTCGCCCCTCTATCTCCTTTATCTCTCCGTCATAGGAAACCCTCACGGCATCGTATTTCACCTGATTGCCATCCGCAGAAAGGTCTATTTCCTTATCCAGAAAAGCGAACAGCTGCTTTGCATTTGACGCAGAAATGTAATACGCCCCCTTTTCATAATAGAGCTCAATTCTGTCATCCGCCTCTGCCGTCTGCAGCTGCATCTCCTGCATTGTTCCCTTTCTCCAGGGGTTTGCGGCAGCAGGGTCTGTCGGGTCCCAGCCGCGGCGCACCGTATCGTTTCTGTTGACCTTCGGCACAGCGGCGGGCTGCAAGGGCTCCTTCACATCCCCACGATACATTCTCACGGTTGTGCCAATCGGACAGTTATCATAAATCCATTTTACATCCCGCACTGTCAGGCGGATGCACCCTGCGGATGCAGTTGTCCCCAATTTGTTGAATTCATCATATTCCAATGTGGTTTTGTCCTTTTCAAAATAAGGTACAGAATGAAAGAGATACGGCCCCGTAATGCGTGTGGCATACTGCCCCCACACATTCCCGTATAATGCGCGCCATTCGTATTTCGCACTCGTCCGGAATGTCCCTTCGGGGGTATCCGTGCCGCCGCTGCATCGAAACGCCTTAATGGGAACGGTATAATTTCCCGCCGCATCCTTTTCATACACCGTCACCACATTCGCCGTCAGGTTCACCGTTATGTAATAGGGACTTTTCGTTTTTTCTGCCGCAAATGCTGTGCCGCATAAGCCAAACAGCAGCAAACAGAATACCAATATGCCCAAGCTTCGTTTCTTCATGGTTCTTCTCCTTTGTTACACAGTTGCTTCAATTACCGAATTTTTCTCCTTATACATTATAAAAAAGGATTGCACAAGAATCAAGAAACACTTTCTTAAAAATCGTTGAATTTTTGAGAAATCTGCAAAAAAAAGAACAGGGAACGTCCTTTTCAGGCAATTCCCCGTCTGTTTGTTTAAATATTTTTCAAATCCTTAAAGCTTTGGAACAGGGTTCTGTAAAGCTCCTTATACAGCGTGAAGTATTTCGCATACGCACCATTCGCCGCCATATTCGGCTCGGAACTATCTTTTTTCCGCACCAGCGCATCACAGGCCGTCTCCAAATCGGAATAAATGCCTGCGCCAACGCCTGCCAAAATCGCCGCACCCAATGCGCCGCCCTGGTCAGACTGCACCGTGCTTACCGAACAGCCATACATATCTGCCAGCATTTGTCTCCAGAAGGGGCTTCTGCCGCCGCCGCCGCAGATCATCATATCCTCAATGGGTACGCCCATCTCACGGAACACCTCAACACATTCCCACTGGGAGAAGGAAATCCCCTCCATCACAGAGCGAATCAAATGCGGTCTTTCGTGCATGGCAGAAAGTCCAAAGAACACCCCTCTGCAATCCGGATCGGGATGCGGAGAGCGTTCCCCCATCAGGTAAGGCAGGTAAATCAGCTTTTCAGAACCGATAGGCACCCTTGCAGCCTCTGCCGTCATGATTTCATAAGGGTCTACGCCCTTTTCCGCAGCCTCTGCCATTTCCGGCGTGCAAACGTGATTGCGCAGCCATTGCAGAGAAAGCCCTGCCGCTTGTGTGCAACTCATTACCGTCCATTTGCCGGGTACAGAGGCACAAAGCGTATGCACTCTGCCCTTGGGATCAAGTGCCATTCGGTCGGAAACCGCATAAACCACCGCAGAGGTACCAATCGTGGTGAATGCCTTCCCTTGAGAAACAATGCCTGTCCCAATCGCTGCCGCAGGGTTGTCCCCCGCACCGCCAACCACAATCGTGCCTGCCGCAAGTCCTGTCAGCGCCGCCGCCTCCTGATGCACCTCGCCGGTTACATCCTGCGATTCATACATCTTGCCAAGCAGTCTTTTTTCAATGCCAAGTCCCTCCAGAATTTCATCCGACCATGTCCGCTTTGCAACGTCCATCAGCTGCATGCCGGAGGCATCGGAAACCTCCGTGGCATATTCGCCCGTCAGCTTATACCGAATATAGTCCTTCGGCAGAAGGATATGCGCGCATTTTGCGTACAACTCCGGCTCATGCTTTTTCACCCAGAGGATTTTTGCCGCCGTAAAGCCGGTTACCGCAGGGTTCGCCGTAATCTGAATGATTTTTTCCGCACCCAGCATACGGTTCATATCCTCGACCTCTTCGCCCGTTCTCTGGTCGCACCAGATAATCGAGCGGCGCAGCACCTCGCCGTTTTCATCCAGCATAACCAGTCCGTGCATCTGTCCGGAAAGCCCAATGCCCTTGATATCTGCCACATCCACGCCGGAGGCTTGCAGCACCGCCTGCACACCCTGCACTACTGCGTTCCACCAGTCCGCAGGCTCCTGCTCTGCCCAGCCGTTCTGCTCCTGATATAAGGGATATTCAAATGTTTTTGCTGTGATTGGGTTGGCATCCCTGTCAAACAGAACCGTTTTCGTGCCGGAGGTACCAATATCAATCCCCAGTAAATATTCCATAGTCACACCGCCATTTCTTTCGCATGCATCACAGCTTGATAACAGCCTTTACCCCGTTTTCCTTATCGTTGATAGCAGCCTCGTATGCCTCCTGAATGTGTTCAAAATCGAATTCATGGGTTGCTACCATGCCGATGTCAATGCCGTTTGCAACTGCGGAAATTGCCTTTGCATACAGATTTCTGTAACGAAATACGGATTCGATTCTTGCTTCCTTTGCCATAATCTGACCAAAGTTGAATTTTACTTCTGGGTCAGCCGCCATACCTACCAATGTGATAGTACCGCCCTTCTTTACCAGATAAGGTGTCTGTGCGATGGTAACGGGAGAGCCTGCTGTTTCAAATACCTTTTCAATCCCTACGCCGTTTGTAAATGCTTCTACTTCCTTCAGCACATCCTTTTCCTTCGCATTGATTACTCTGGTTGCGCCCAGCTTCATTGCGTAGTCCAGACGCTTCTGCGCCATATCTACCACTGTGATATCCGTTGCACCGCAAGCCTTGCAAGCCAACAGTGTCATCAGACCGATACAGCCGGAGCCAAGGATAATGCACTGGTCGCCCATGCCAACCTTGCCCTGGTGTGCCGCATGCAGACCAACAGCAAAAGGCTCAATCAGTGCGCCTTCCTTTGTGGACATCCCTTCGGGCAGCTTGAAGCACATATCCGCAGGGAATGTGATATAGTCCTCATTGCAGCCCTGCACAGGAGGAGTTGCAAGGAAAACAACATCGGGGCACAGGTTATATCTGCCGGATTTACAGAATTCGCAGTGACCGCAGGTGATACCGGGTTCTAATGCAACCTTGTCGCCCACCTTCAGGTCTGTTACGCCTTCGCCCAGTTTTTCTACAACGCCGCCTGCTTCATGACCCAGCATCAGTTCGCCGTCAACCACGAAGTCGCCGCATCTGCCGTCCTTGAAATAATGCACATCGGAACCACAAATCCCAACATATTCAATCTTCACCAGAACCTCGCCCGCCTTGGGTTCGGGAACTGGGGTTTCTCTGATTTCCATTTTGTTCAATCCAACCATATAAGCTGCTCTGTTTTTCATCTTTTATCTCCTCGCTTTCGCTTTATTGAAATACACAGTTTTATCAGTTTTCGGGAACCTCTCCTGCAAGACGCTCTCCCTTTTATGATAACAGTATAGACGGAATTATGCAAGAATTACACACCTTCCAAAGTACAGTTTTTCATGAAAAAAATAGAGGTATCACTCCCGGAAAACCCGAAAATGATACCTCATATTTACAAATCAATCACGAAAAACAGATTTACCTTCTATTATTCTGTAATCTGACCGTTCTTTTTGTACATTTCAACGTATTCGTCTACGTTGTCAGCAGTAATCAGAACTTCTTCGATATCTGTGTCGATCTGTGTTTCTTCGCCTGTCAGCAGCTTGTGTACTGTGTCAAGGTTCAGAGCAGCCAGGTCGATTGCGGACTGCAGGCATGTAGATGTCATGGAACCATCCTGAATCAGCAGGCAAGCCTCTGCTGTACCGTCAACGCCATATACCAGCATATCTTTGTAAGTGGGGTTGCCCTTTACAACCTCCAGCGCACCTGCTGCCATGTTATCGTTCATAGAGATAACTGCATCAATCTTGCCGTGTGCTGTTGTCCAGTCTTCCATCAGAGCCATAGCTTCGTCCTTGTTCCAGTTTGCGAAGTCTTCGCCTACAATCTGAACGTCAGGTCTCTGGTCAAAGAATACTTCCTGCCATGCGATACGTCTCTGGTCAGCGTGGAAGTTGCCGGAGGGCCCCTTCAGAACAACAACCTTCGCATTTTCGGGAACCTGTGTCAGTGCCAGCTCAGCGTTAACCTGTGCCTGATTGTAAGGATCGGCATCGACAGAGGATGCACCTTCAATGCCTTCAATTCTGGAGTTGGTTGTGATTGCAACCAGACCTGCCTGTACAATTTTTTCAACGTAGGGTCTCTGTGCTTCGCCGTTGTTGGGCTGCACGATGATTGCATCGTAGCCGTTTGCGATTGCGTTTTCGATTGCAGCGTTTTCCTTTGCATCGTCAGCCTGACCATCGAATACCTTCAGCTCGATGTCATCATACTTATCTGCTGCTGCTACCATTTCGTTTGCCAGCCATGCTGCGAAGGAGTCAGACTGCGCTCTTGCAATATACGCTACCTTGTAGGTTTTATTGCTGTCATCGCCGCCTGCGGAATCACCGCCGCCGCAGCCTGTCAGAGCGGTTGCCGCCATAGCCAGTGCCATAAATGCTGCTAAATACTTTTTCATTTTACTCTCTCCCTTTCTTTTTGAAATTACCTTTTTGAGAACATTTTTGCTTTATTTACATTTGATTGATCAAATGAAAGCCATATCATTGGGTTATGCCTTTGCCGCAGGCTCCTTCTTTTCGTCCTTCTTCTGCAGGATAACCTTGGGCGATTTTTTATTCTTGAAGTTGATATCATACAGAACAGCTGCCACGATGATGATACCCTTTACTACCTGCTGAATGTAAGAGTCTACGCCCTGCAGGTTCATGATGTTGTTCAGGCAGCCGATGATGAAGGAACCGATTAAGGAGCCGGAGGTTGTACCAACACCGCCGGAGAAGCTTGTACCGCCGACAATGGCAGCCGTCAGACCTTCCATTTCGTAGCCTACCGCACCATTCGGCAGACCTGCGTTTACACGCGCCATGAACAGCACGCCGGCAATCCCGACCAGAACACCGTTAATCAGGAATGCCATGTATTTGGATTTTACAACATTGATACCGGATGCGATAGAGGCCTCCTCATTGCCGCCGATGGCATAGAAGGAACGTCCCAATCGTGTCTGGTTCATAATATACGAAATAATAATCGTCGCCAAAACAGTAAAGATAACGGGAATGGGAACAGGACCGATTTTCCCCTGCCCGACTACAGCGTATTTCCCAATCTGCAAAATATTCTGCCCGGAGGTATACAGCAGTGCCAGACCTCTCGCCGCCATCTGGGTTGCCAGTGTTACGATGAACGCAGGCAATGCAAAGTTTGCAACAAACAATGCGTTAATCATGTTGAAGATAACCGCAACACCGATGGAAACGGCAAACGCCACTGCCATAGAGCCGGTCGCCTTATACGCACTGACGGAAAGCACACCCGACAGCGCAAGCACCGCACCCGAGGACAAGTCCAGCAGACCGGATACAATCAGCACCATTTCACCATACGCCAGAATGGTCGCTACCGCCAGCTGCACTGCAATATTGGTAATATTTCTGTGGCTCAAGAAATTGGGGTTCATCACAGAAGATACGATAATCAATACCAGCAGAACAAAGAAAATAGAAAATTTCTGCATTAACTCTTTTGATTTATTATTTTTCACTTTTGATCTCCTCCTTTATTTATTCCTGAATAATGCTATGTGTCCCTGTCGCATAAACCATGATAGCCTCCTGAGAGAATTCCTCCCGCTTCAGCTCGCCTGCAATATGGCCCTGGTTCATCACATAAATTCTGTCACACATACCAATCAATTCGGGCAGCTCAGAGGAAACCATTACAACTGCTTTACCCGCCTGTGCCACTTCTGTCATCAGTTTATAAATTTCAAATTTCGCGCCAACGTCAATCCCTCTTGTGGGCTCGTCCAGAATCAGCACCTCAGGGTCACGCATCATCCATTTTGCCAGCAGCACCTTCTGCTGGTTCCCGCCGGAAAGAGACTGAATCGGTGTTTCCTGTGTCGGTGTTTTTACGCTCATTTTATCAAAATATTTTGCAACCATTGCTTCTTCTTCTTTCCTATGGGCATGCCCGCCATAGAAGAATTTTTCCAAGGCTGCAAGGCTCGCATTTTCGCGCACACTTCTCATGGGGATAATGCCGTAACGGCGGCGATCCTCCGAAAGCATGACCATGCCTGCCTTTGTTGCATCGGCTACCCGTTTGATTTTGATTTCCTTGCCGTGTACCTTTACCGTACCGCCGTCAATGGGGTCAAGCCCAAACAGACAGCGCATCACTTCCGTACGCCCTGCGCCGACCAGCCCTGCAAAGCCAACGATTTCGCCCTTGCCTACATGGAAGGTTACATCCTCAAACAGCTGACCGCTCTTGAGGTCTTTTACCTCAAGCAAAGGCTCCCCAATCTCAATATTCTCCTTGGGATATACGTTTTCCATACGACGGCCTACCATCAGCGCGATAACCTCGTCAATGTTTGTATCCTCCGCACGCATACTCTTTACAACCGTACCGTCACGGAATACCGTAATATCATCCGCAATGCGGAATACCTCATCCATCTTATGAGAGATATAAACAATCGCACAGCCCTTTGCCTTCAGAAGTGCAATCTTCTTAAACAGCAGCTCAACCTCCTTCTGCGTAATGGAGGACGTAGGCTCGTCCATAACAACGATAGACGCATCGTTGGAGATTGCCTTCAGGATTTCCAGCATCTGAATATCGGAGGTAGTCAGCGTTTTCAGCTTATCCGTTGCCTTATAGGGCAAATGCTCCTCCTTCAGCAGCCTTTCGGTTTTTTCGCGCACCTCGCGCCATTTTACTCTGCCCATCCCATCCACAGGCAAGCGTCCCAGAAAAATATTTTCCTCTACGGACATTTCGGGAACATAGTTCAACTCCTGCGCAATCATGGCAATTCCGAGAGATCTTGCCATAATGGGATCTTTGATTTTCACCGATTTCTCATCCACAAAAATTTCGCCGGCATCCGGCTTATAAATCCCGTTGATAATCTTCATCAATGTAGACTTGCCCGCGCCGTTTTCACCGCACAGCGCATGTACAGTCCCTTTTCTGACTGTAAAGTCGATTTTATCCAAAGCCTTTACACCCGGAAAAGATTTTTCGATTTTTGAAACCCGAAGTTTGATGTCATCCCCCATAGGTTCCTCCCTTCCGTAATCACAGACCCAAACGTCTGCTTACTGTTTCATTTGTTCTTCCGTTCCGACCCACTTCCAAAGGCCATTCTCCGGTGCTGTTTTTTTACATCCTTTATGTAACATTCTTTTTCTGTACATATCTGAGTTTAGTATATACTCAAATGTGCCAAAGTGTCAAGATACTGTATGAAATCCTCTATTCAATTTGAATAAAAGAACTCCATTCAAATCAGAATAATTAAATGCACTTTCTATAGAAAGTGTCTTTTCGGCTTGTCTAATGTGTGACATTGTTTTAACAAAAATACACTCGTCCGCATCCGAAAAACACAGCACTGTTTCCTGCGGATTTTACGCAGATTTTACAGTTTATCCTATTATATTTCATCCACAAAAATATTTCAACCGATAGCACCTGACAAATTTTTCCACAAAAGAAAAGCACAGGAAGCCTCCTGCGCCTTTCTTTTTCTAATGAAATTTTAATCTTTCTTAGCCAATAAATAATGCCACCATGCCGAGCACCACAGATGCCGCCGCCAGCAGCTTTGCCGCCAGTGCTGCATTTTTGCTCTTGCCGCAAAGCCGCACCAGAACCGCTACAACCGCCAATGCACCAAAGCCCCACGAAATCATCTGCTCCTTAATCTGATTGGTGGCATATCCTGTGGCTGTCATCCATGCGATAAACATCCCCAGAAGCGCCATAAAGTAAAACACAATCTTCTGCGCCCTTTCTCCCTTTAAAAGAAACAGGAGCAGCAGCCCAACTACGCTGATGATGCTCATTACCATAAATAAAATCAATAATAATCCTAATGCCATAAGCCATTCCTCACTTTCTTGTTGCCTTGTTTTCTTTGATGAATTCATCATAGCATAGGATTCTAAAGAAATCGGGCAGGAAATTCTAAAGAATTCTAAAGGCGGTGCCGGCGCACCTTAAGTCGAAATCAGGATTTCGACTTGTTGAAACAGAAGAATAAACAGACATGTTCCATCGGCTAAAGTCTCGAAACATGCTGTTTTCCTCGAGTGAGCAAAGCCCCCTCTGCGGATTCCATTCGGGAAGACGCTTCGTTTCCCGAACCCTTCCGCTATTCGGCTAACCTTTGCACTTTTTCGCAACTGGCAGGGTAATCTCAATCTGAAATTGCTTTTCGTCCAAGGAAACCGTCACCGCTCCGCCATAGCCGGCGGTAATTCTGCGGATGCTCTCCAGTCCGATTTGGTTGCTTTCTATCTTCTGCGCCGTCTGCCGCACTGCGTTTTTCTGTAAAATCCGTAAGGTGTCCACTCCCCTGTCCATTTGCAGCAAAACAGGGTGTCCACTGTCCGCATATTTTTCCACATTAGAGGACAGATTATCGAAAATCCGCAGGATCTCCTGCATATCCCATTCTGCCCGAAAATCGGTGCAATTCTCCATAGAAATCTCGCAGGAAAAGCTATCCTCCAGAATTTCCTCCCATTCTCCTGCAAGCTGCTCCATCAGCAGCCTGCCGTTTTCCACCGGCTCCACATTGCGCTTACTGCCCTCCAGCAGGCGGTCTGTCATGTCCTTCATCTGCGCTGCCTTCTTCCGCACCAGCGAAAAATATTCCCGTAATTCCGCATCTGTATACCCATCCTTTCGGCTCATATAATCCGAATAGGATAAAATTGCCGTCAGCGGCGTGCGGATATCATGCGAAAGGTCGCGAATCATGCGCTCCCGCTCTGCCTGCAGTGCCATTTCCTGCTGTCTGAGCCGCCGCTCCGTTTCCGAAAGAAAATTGATATGCTCCGCCAGCTCCGTCAGCTCATTCGCCTCTCGCAGCGGAATGGTATCCTCCAAGCGGTGTGTGCGCAGGGCATCCACCCCCTGTATGATTTCCCTCAGATACGCCAGCTTCTGCCCCAGCAGGAACAGAAACAGCACCAGAAACAGAATCACCGTCGAAAGCAGGCTCACACTGCGAATCCATGCTCGCAATGTCAGCCATTGTCCCTCTGAGGGCTGCAGGTTGCGCTCTGTGAAATAGGTTTCGGAAATGGAATTTGCCGTCAGATATAAAAAGCCCCAGAAAAACAGCGCAATCACCGCCGTAATCAGCAGCAGTCCCAGAATCTCGCGCGAAAGCCGCTTTGTTTTCCTTCCATTCTCATTGGTCAACATAATACCCCCGTCCCCACGCCGTCTTGATATATTTCGGGTTCCTGGAATCATCCCCCAGCTTCTTGCGGATATTTTTGATATGCACCATAATCGCACTGTCGCCAACGGCATCCTCTCCCCAGATGCTTTGATAGATATTTTCCAGGGAATAAATCTTCTTTTTATGCGTCACAAGAAGCTCCAGAATCTGAAACTCCGTATAGGTCAGCGGAATCATTTCCCCCTGTCTGGAAACAGAGCGGCTCTCCGTATCCAGAATCAAATCCGCAAAGGGAATTTTCTCTGTCACCACAGGTACTTTTGCACCGCTGCTTCGCCGCAGAATCGCCTTCACGCGCATCAGCAGCTCCATATTGGAAAACGGCTTTACAATATAATCATCTGCCCCGACAGAAAAGCCCATCACCTTATCCGATTCTGTAGAATACGCCGTCAGAAAAACAATCGGCGCATCAAAGTGCTTGCGAATTTCCGCCGCCGCAGGGAATCCCGATACCTCCGGCATATTCACATCCAGAATATATAAATCAACCTCCGCCGCCGCTTTTGCGATCGCTTCTCTGCCATCTTCCGCGGTCAGCACCGCATAGCCTTCGCCCTCCAGCAGCAGCCGCAAAATATCCCGAATTTCCTTTTCATCATCTGCAATCAAAATACAATATTTCCCGTTCTTCATGCGCTCACCTCTTTTTCTCCAGTATAGCATAAGGACGGCAAGCCTAAAAGGAAAAGCCGCCGTCCTCAAAATATTTTTATTCTTCTGTTTCTGTAGAAGCTTCTGCCTCTGTCTGCTTTTTCTGCTTTCTGCCCTTTTTCAGCTTCACAGCACCGAAAATCACAACAACCGCCGCAATGCCAGCCATGCAGACAAACAGCAGCGTCTTTTTCGCTGCGCCCTCGTAGCTGATGCAAAGCGTGCCTTCCGTACCGTCAATATTGCAGACCACATATTTCCCACGATTCTTCGTATCTAATTCCTTCCAGTCTTCGCCGTTCTTTTGCCAAACGGAAACCTTCTCCTTATCCTCATTCAAAAGACGCAGGGTGGTTTTTTCCGTATCGGAAAGGTCTCTGTCCTCCAGAATCACATCATACACAACCGTCTTGCCCTTTGCCTGCGCAGGTGCTGCTTCCTCCGCATTCGCAAAGATATGCAGCTCCGCCTCGTCGGTATAGTCACCATCCGCCAGCGCAAGGGACATCTTGCCGCTTTCGTTCTTTTCCATGCTGGAAACAACCGTAACATAAGGCGTATATGCACATTCGATTTTGATATCGCCCTGCACGGTATCGGTTTCAAACGCCGCCCATGTGCCGAAGCTCCCCTTCTTTTCCGGAATATCCGGCAGCTTGATGCGGCTCGTTTCCATGCCGTAAGGCACCTCCTCGGTTTCCACTGTTTTGCCGTCCGCAATAAAGCTTACGGTAAAGCTGATAAAGCGCTTGGGAATTCCGCTGATTTCCTTCATGGCCTCATAGGAAATCGGCTCCGCCTTTCCTGCATAGCTGATGCCGTCCACTGCGCCCAAATCCTGCTCTGCATAATAATTACCGCGCAGGCTGTCGGTATCCTCCGCACCGCCCAGCACAACGCCCAGCTTTTCGTCCCCGTCTACGGTCGCAATGGCGCAGGAATCATATACATTTTCGCCCTTGCCGGCAATGCCGCCGACATATTGCCCGCCGGTCATGCTGCCCTTGGCATAGCTGCTGCGAATCGTGCCCTCGCTGAAGCCGGCAATACCGCCGACATAATTGCCTGTTGTGCTTTCCGCCTCTGCGTAGTTTTCACAACGATATACCGTACCACTTTCCGCATAGCCGACCACGCCGCCGACGCAGTCCTTCTTGCCCGTAATCTTGCCGTCATTGATGCAGTCCTGCAAAATCACCTTCATGCGATAGGTAAAACTCAATGTTTTTGGATGTGCAATATCATCCTCCGGATCAATCGCAAGATCAATCGACATCGCACCGGCAATGCCACCTGCGTTGCGGTCGCCCTCAACCTCGCCGTAGTTATGGCTACCCGCAATCTTTCCCTGCTTCGTGCGGTTGATTTCCTCATCGGAAACATCAATAAAGATATCATCCAAATCCTTATCCGCGCCGTCTCGCAAATCATCTATTTCATCAAACAGCAGATTCATAATCTTCTGGAACTGGTCGCTTATGCCACGGATATCTGCCGTCAGGGTCTGCCTGCCGCTTTTCAGAGATTCACGCAGTCCCTTCAAGTCATCCGAGATATCTCCCATGGAATCAAACAGCGCATCGCTCGATTCCTGAAAGTCATCCCCCAGCTTCACGAAGGTTGCTGGATCTTCATTTGCCAGATCCGAAATAATATCACTCATATCACGCATGGAATCCGCAATATTTTCCGTTGTATCAGCAACATCATCCAATGCATCCTGCGCATTGGTAATGGTTCTTTTCAGCCTTCTCTGCACAATATCCGCCGCATCCTTCACATCATCCGGCAAATCCGCCAGAAGCCTTGCAAGCTCCTTCTGCTCCTCCAGAAGCTGCTGCTGCAATCCCATCATCTGCTGCAGGGTTGCCGTAATCTGCTGCATGATTTCCCGTACCTTTTCCTGATCGCCTGCGGCAATGGCCTCCCTGAGTGCCTTCTGCTCCTGCAAAAGCGTCTGTGCCGCCTGCGCAAGCTGCCGCTGTGTCCGCTGCATCTTCTCTACCTGCGCTTCCACATCCTCCAGACCGTCAATCTTAGGCAAATCCTTTTTCAGCGGAGAAAAGGCATCGCCTAAATCCTGCATATTCTTACCTAAGTCCTCGATTCCATCCGACAGACCATCCATCGGGTCCTCCAGCTTTCGCATGGTATCGGAAAGCAGTGCCGTCCATGTATTGATTTCGTCAATATTATCATCCGCAAAATCCTGCAGCTGATTCTTGACCTCTCTTGCGCGGTCGCTCGCCGTTTCGGAATGGTCGGACATCCCGTTCAGGTAAACCTCAACATCGTCCCCCAGACCATTGGTATCATCCAGAAGCTGATTTGCCATATCATGCAGAATATCCAGATTATCGCGTACCTCGTCCAATCTGTCCGCCGAGGTATTCAGCCAGAGATACGGCTCCGCCTGCCCGACAATCCCGCCGATATCCTTTCTCCCGTGCACCGCTGCGTTGTTGTCGCAGCCCAGAAGATAGCCGGACTGTCTGCCTGCCACACCGCCGATATTATAACCGACATGCGGATAGCCAACCTCGCCATAGTTGTCGCAGCCCTGCACCACCCCGTCACTGAAGCCGACCACACCGCCAATATCCGTATAGGTCAGATTGCTGCGCTCGGTGTTCTCCTTTGAAATTCTGTATTTTTCCAGAATTGCCGCCGCATCTGTATCAATGTCGGAAAGCTCCTGCTTCTTTTCCTCGTATTCGGTATTGACATCCGCCTCATTCCTACATTCTGCCAGAAAGCCGTTGTTTTCGCCTGCAATGCCTCCGACAGACAGCTCACCGTGAATTTCGCCCGATGCACTGCATTCGCGCACCTCGCCTTTATTTTTGCCGACAATGCCGCCGACCGTATCCTTGCCTTCCACTGTACCGTCAAAGCTGCATCCCGTAATCGTGCCGTTGTTTTCGCCGACAATACCGCCGATGCTGCTTCTGCTGCCGCCGGGCGTTACGTTCCCCTCGACCTTGAGGTTTTTCACAACGCCGCCCTCCGCAACATAGCGGAATAAGCCAAGCTGAGAGCCGTCCTGCTCCAGATTCAGCCCCGAAATCGTATGCCCGTTGCCTTCAAAGGTACCCCCGAAAATCGGGATGGACGAAAAGTTCACGCGTCCCAAATCAATATCCGCCGTCAGTACAACGGTTTTCCCTGCCGACCAGCTGTCCAAGGTACAATTTTTCGCAAAGCGGAGAAAGTCCTTTCTTGTGGAAATCGTCACCGTATTCGCCGCATAGATATCCACAGGAGCACTGCCGCAAAAGAGCACCGCCGCCGCCAGAACGGCAATTCCTTTTTTCAGTCCCTTATGCACCTTCCACCGCCTCCTTTCCGATTGGTACGTTTTCTTTCTTCTCCTCAGTTTCCTCCTCATTTGCCTTCTTTTCCTTCCTCTCCGGCTTCTTGAAGGAGGTCTTATCAATGATGAAATCACCCAACAGCAAAAGCTGCGGCAAAATCCCCATAACCAGCAGAATAGAAAGCAGCGTCCCTCTGCCTAAGCAAATACCGATACCGGAAATCGCCCCATCCGAAGAAAGGAACCCGATTGCCGTACCTGCCGCCGCAAGGATACTCCCTGAGGTGAAAATCGTCGGGAACGCCAGATTCAGCGACTGCTTCATTGCTTCAATCTTCGTCATCTTCTGACGCAGCTCCATATAACGGTTTGTGATAACAATCGCATAGTCGATATTCGCACCCATCTGAATTGAGCTGACAACCAGATAGCTCATGAAGAAAATAGGCGTGCCGCGCAGGGTCGGGTAGGTAAAGTTCATCCATACACTGCCCTGGATAACCAGAATCAGAATAAACGGAACCCCCGCCGACTGGAACGTCAGAAGCAGAACAATCATAACAAACACAATAGAAAGGATGCTGATTAGGGTATTATCCTCCCCAAAGGTTGCGGAAAGATCAAAGTTGCTTGTTGCATTGCCAACCAGAAGCACATCATCCCCATAATAATTCTGCGCCGTTTGTCTTGCCTTGTCCAGAAAAGCAAAGGTTTCCTCGCTCTCCTGCGATACATTCAGATCCATAACCAGACGGCTGTATTTTCCGCTGTTCAGCTGATCCTTCCCGTCTGTCAGCTCATCATACAGGTCGTCTAAATCCTTCTGCTGCTCCGCATCCAGAGAAACCGCACCGTCCTGTATCTCATCATAAATAAATTCAAACATATCAATCAGAGGTACCCCATAATGGTCGATACCGCCCACGATATGCCCGTATTCCTCCTGATCCACCGCATACGCCGTATACAGCAAATCCACCAGCTCAATATCAATATCGGCAAATTCCGCCAGCTCTCTGGGTGTCATCTTATCCCCCAGGCGCAGGGTTTCGCCGTCCTTTTCCTCCGCCTCTGTGGTCGCCAGGCTCGTAACCGTATCCACCTCCGGCATTGCCTCCAGTTCCTCCGCCAGCTGCTGCTCCTTCTCATAATCCCCACTGGGAATCAGCAGTGCAAGGATATTCGATGCCGTAAAGGTATCCTTGATTTTTTCCTCCGCAATCTGCGAATCATTCTTCGTATAGGTCGTCAGATGCTCATAGCTGTATACATAAGGGCAGTTCTGCGAAATCAGAAAGGACGCAATCAGGCAAACTACAAAAATAATCGGTGTTACATGGCGCAGACGAATGACAACATTCGTAAAGCCTGTAATATTCGGCACAAAATTTCTGTGATGTGTGCTGTCGATTTTGCTGCTGAAGGAATACAAAAGACCCGGCATCAGCGTGAATACAGACAGAATACTCAGAATAATCGCCTTAATCAGCACCATACTCATATCCAGACCAATCTGAAAGTGCATAAATGCCATCGCAGCCAAGCCGGAAAGCGTTGTCAAACAGCTGCCGGAAATTTCGGGAATTGCCTTGCAAAGCGCCGCAACAACGGCATCCATCGGCTCGCTGCTCTCTCTTTCCTCCATATATCTGTGGCATAGGATAATCGCATAGTCTATCGCTAGCGCAAGCTGCAATACAATCGCAATGGAGTCCGAAACGAAGGAGATTTCCCCGAACATAAAGTTGCTCCCCTTATTCAGAATCGCCGCCGCGCCAAAGGTCATAATCATAACGGGCACTTCCATATAGGTACGGGAGGTAAACAGCAGCACCGCCAGAATAATGCCGCAGGTCAGCACCATAACAACATTGATTTCCTTCGCGATGGTTTCCGCCTTGGTGTTGCCCAGCTCCGCAGAAATATACGCATCATAGTCCTGCATTTCCGTTTCTATTTTATTTAAGGATTCCTCACAAAGCGGATCGTCATTCTCTCCGTCAAAGGTAACGGAAAACAACGCCGCCCCGTCCACATAATGCTTGGTTGTATCATCAAAGGTGACGGATTTCACCCCTTCGGTATCCTCCAGAGTATCACAAAGCACCTCCGCATCGGCATACGAAATGTTGTCCACCATAACCTCCGCCGTTGCATAGGTAATGAATTCCTCATCCATCCGCTTGAGACCGCGGCTTGTTTCCGTATCATCCGCCAGATAGTCCGTCAGCGTGTTGTCTACCGAAACCCATCCTGCGGAAAAGCAGCAAAAAATCGCCAGTAAAATATAAATCAAATAAATCGCCTTGCGTTTTTCTACAATAAAACGGGCGATACCTTCCAGTTTATTTTTCTTCTTTCCATGCTCTTTCGTCACATATATCCCTCCGAAGTCATTGAAATCTTTGAGAAAGTGTCTCTGCACCTGTATGCTTTACATAAGTAATTTAACTTATTTTCGTTTTCCCGTCAATATTTTTGATAGGATTTGTCGGCTTTGAACGCTTTTATAACAGAATTTTAATCCCTTTCAGAAAAAATGCCAAGCAAAAAATCCCCAAAACACAAGGTTTTGGGGATTTCTGTAAATGCTTTTTGAAACGCGTAATTATCTCTTGGAGAACTGAGGTGCGCGTCTTGCTGCTTTCAGACCCGGTTTCTTTCTTTCTTTCATACGAGGGTCTCTTGTCAGGAAGCCTGCTTTTTTCAGAGAAGGTCTGTAGTCACCATCTGCCTGAAGCAGTGCTCTGGAGATACCGTGTCTGATTGCGCCTGCCTGACCTGTAAAGCCACCGCCGCAAACGTTAACGATAACGTCAAATTTTGCTGCTGTTTCTGTCAGTTCCAGAGGCTGACGAACGATCAGTTTCAGTGTTTCCAGACCGAAATATTCGTCGATGTCTCTTTTATTGATTGTAATTTTACCGTTGCCGGGTACCAGGTATACTCTAGCTACGGAAGATTTTCTTCTGCCTGTGCCGTAATATCTAGCTGCTGCCATTATGCTTTCCTCCTTCGATTAGAATTTGAATTCCAGTGTTTCGGGTTTCTGTGCTGCGTGAGGGTGTTCTGCGCCTGCGTAAACATGCAGCTTGCCGAACATCTTTCTGCCCAGAGCATTTTTAGGAAGCATACCTTTTACAGCGTGCTCGATAACTCTTTCGGGGTGTGTTTCCAGCATTTTGTCCAGTCTTGTTTCTTTCAGACCGCCTGTCCAACCGGAGTGGTGACGATACATTTTCTGTTCCAGCTTTTTGCCTGTAACAGCAACTTTTTCTGCATTCACAATAATAACATAGTCGCCCATGTCAGCATTGGGTGCATACTGAGGTTTGTTTTTCCCTCTCAGAATAGATGCAACTTCGGAAGCCAGACGGCCCAGTGTTACGCCTTCAGCGTCAATCACGTACCACTTTTTTACGATGTCCGCTTCTTTAGCGATGTAAGTAGTTCTCATGGTTTTTACCTCCTGTCATATTATTTTGTTTGACCCGTTGACTTCGCCGCAACGCAGGAACGAATACGGTCGATCTCCATTATGCGCAAAACACATAACTTATTGGGTCCCACCTTGAGAAACATATATTTAAAGCTGTTTTCAGCCTTAAAATCATATTAACAGCCCTTATATTATAATCTTGTATACAGACCGTGTCAAGATATTTTTGTTAAATTATCAATTTTTCGCTGCTTCGTACAGGTCTTTTTCGTCATAGAAAATCTCCAGAAGGGTTAAGCCCTGCGGCTCCGCGGTCTGCCCTGCGGCGCGGCGGTCCTTCCCTGCGATGATTGCGGCAACCGCCTTTGGCTCCAGCCTTCCCATGCCGACCGCAAGCAGCGTCCCTGCCAGAATCCGCACCATATTGTAAAGGAAGCCGTCCCCCGTCACCAGAATCCGCACACTCTCTCCCTGCTTTTCCACATGACAGTCAAAAATCGTCCGCACTGTGGTCGAAACCTGCGCGCCTGCCGCACAGAATGCCGCAAAATCATGCGTTCCGAGAAATGCCTTTGCCCCCTCATTCATCCGTTCCACATCCAACGGCTTCTGCACATAGGCGGAATAGAGCCGTTCCTTCGGATTCTTCGCAGGCGCATTCCAGAAACGATATTCGTACGTTTTTTTCACACAGTCAAACCGCGGGTGAAACGCCTCCGCAACCTCCTCCGCCTTTGTCACCACGATATCCGCAGGTAAAAAGGAGCGAATCGCCAGAGGGATTTTCTCCGCCGGAATGCTCGTTTCCACGTCAATCACCGCACGCTGCCCCAAGGCATGCACGCCTGCGTCCGTTCTGCTTGCGCCGACGCACTCCAACGCAGGATTGCGGAACAGCAGCCGCAAAGCCTTCGTCAGTTCGCCTTCCACAGTGATCACCGCTTCATCCTTCTGCTTCTGCCAGCCGGAATAATTCGTTCCATCGTATGCGATTGTCAGTAAAATCCGTTTCATCAATCCTATTCTCCTTTTTATGCCCAAGGCGCAAAGCTCCACAGCACCGCAAGCAGAATCGCCGGCAGCAGATTCGCTACCTTCACCTTTTTGCCCCAGACCAGATTTACTCCGACACAGAACAGCAGCACTGAGCCGACAAAAGAAAGATTTGACAATGCCGCCTCTGTCATAAAGGGCTCAATCAGCCTTGCCAGAAGCGTTACCAGTCCCTGAAAAATTCCAACAGGAATCGCAGAAAGGATGCACCCCTTTCCCATCGAAGCCGTCATGATAAATACAATAATCAAATCCAGGATTGCCTTTGCCGCCAGAATACTGTAATCGCCGTAAATCCCGTCCTGAATCGCCCCGACCACTGCCATTGCGCCGATGCAGACCGTCAACGATGTCGTTACAAAGGCATCCACAAAGGCATTATCCCCGTTGCTGCCGGTTTTCTTTTTCAGCCAGACACCGAACTGCTCCATCTTTTTCTCAATATTCATCCATTCGCCTGCCAAAGCGCCAACAGCCATGGTAATAATCAGCATCATAGAACCGCCGCTGGCAAGCCCTCCATCCGTAATCGAAAGCATCTGCTCCATTGTGCCGCCAATGCCAAGCATCAGCACACAAATCCCAACAGCAATCATAAGGATATCCTGATAGCGCACCTTCACGTTTCGTCCCAGAAACAGCCCCAGCAGGCCTCCAATGATAATCGCGCCAACATTGATAAGTGTTCCCAAACCAATCATGCTTTCACCCTTCTCTTTTGTATTTTTTGAAAAAACACTCTTCGAGAACATTTCTCAAAGAGTGTTTCTTCCTTAAATAATAAACGGCACTGCCTTTGCCACAAACCGCAGCCCGATAATCACAACTGTATAGACCGCAGCCATCACTGCCGCGCGGTAATCGCTGCTTTTCATTGTCATCACATTCATTCTCGTGCGGTGTTCATCCCCATGGTAGCATCTTGCTTCCATCGCCATTGCCAGCTCCTCCGCTCTGCGGAATGCAGAAATAAACAAAGGCACCAGAATGGGAATCAAGGATTTCGCCTTCTGAATCAGATTGCCCGTATCAAAATCGGCACCTCTCGCCTGCTGTGCCTTCATAATCTTATCCGTTTCATCCAGCAGTGTCGGGATAAAGCGCAGCGCAATCGTCATCATCATTGCGATTTCATGCGCAGGCACACCGATTCTTTTGAAGGGCTTCAAAATATATTCGATGGCATCTGTCAGCTGAATGGGCGTTGTCGTCAATGTCAGCACAGAGGAACCGATAATCAGAAGCACCAGACGGACGCACATTTTCGCCGCCAGAAGTACCCCCTCCATTGTCACCCGCAAAAAGCCCACGCGCAGCAGAACATGCTCCCCCTGCGTCATGAACAGATTGATGACCACCGTAAAAAGAATAATAACGATAATACTCTTCAAACCGCGTGTCATAAATTTAAACGGCACCTTCGATGCCCGAATTGTCAGCCCCATGCAGGCAATAACAAACACATACCCCACAAAGGTATTCACCAAAAACAAAGTTACAATAAAAACAAAGGTAATCATCAGCTTCAGCCTTGCGTCCATCTTATGAATGGCAGATTCCGCAGGATAATACTGACCGATTGTAATATCTCTAATCATGCTTTCACCTGCTTTACCAATTTTAACAAGGCATCCCTTGCTTCCTCAACCGTATAAATATCCGTCGGCACATCATAGCCTTTTTCCTTCAGCTTTGCAAAAACATAGCTAACCTGCGGTGCCGCCAGTCCCATCTGCTCCAGCTCCATGGGATGAGAAAAAATCTCTCTGGGCGTACCTGTCATAGCAACCTTGCCCTTGTGCATCACGATAATACGGTCTACCAGTCTTGCCACATCTTCCATACTGTGACTCACCAGAATAACCGTAATTCCTCTTTCCTCATGCAGCTTGTGGATTGCCGCCAGAATTTCATCTCTGCCCTTGGGGTCAAGCCCCGCGGTAGGCTCATCCAGAATCAGCACCTCCGGATTCATTGCCAGCACGCCTGCGATTGCCACACGGCGCTTCTGCCCGCCGGAAAGCTCAAACGGAGATTTTTCGTAAAACGTCTCGTCAATTCCTACAATATTTAATGCCGCAACCACATTTTCATGAATCTGCTCCGCAGACAGCCCCAGATTCGTCGGGCCGAATGCAACATCCTTATATACCGTCATTTCAAACAGCTGATATTCAGGATACTGGAACGCCAGACCAATCCGTCTGCGCACCTCCTTCAGCTTTGCCTTATCCTTATGGATATTTTCGCCATCCAGCAGAATCTCGCCAGAAGAAGGAGAAATAATGCCGTTCAGATGCTGAATCAGCGTGGATTTTCCTGAGCCGGTATGCCCGATTAAGCCGATAAATTCGCCCGTCTGAATCTCCAGTGTCACATCGTTCAATGCCACTTTTTCAAAGGTGGTGCCTTCGTTGTAAACGTGTGTCAAATGATTTAATTGAATTGACATAATGCACCTACCATTTCTTCGACCGTCAGAATATCCGCGGGCAAATCAATACCCTCTTTTCTCAGCAGGTATGTCACCTCTGTCACCTGCGGCACATCCAGTCCATATTCCTTCAGCTTCTCCACCTGTACAAAAATTTCTCTCGGTGTACCCTTCATCACAAGGTCACCGTCATCAATCACATATACCTTATCTCCACGCACAGCCTCATCCATATAATGCGTAATGAGAATCACCGTAATGCCTTCTTCTTTATTCAAACGCTCAATCGTCTCCATAACATCTCGCCGACCGACAGGATCAAGCATTGCCGTAGGCTCATCCAGAACAATACAGTCCGGCTTCATCGCCAACACGCCTGCAATGGCAATTCTCTGTTTCTGCCCACCGGAAAGCTTGGAAGGCGTATAAGCCGCAAATTCCTTCATTCGCACTGCATCCAGTGCTTCATCCACGCGCATCCGAATTTCCTTCGGGGGTACGCCCATATTTTCGGGGCCAAATGCAATATCCTCCTCAACCACCGTTGCAACCAGCTGGTTATCGGGGTTCTGGAATACCATCCCTGCCGTCTGGCGAATCTCCCAAATCAGACCTTCCTCCTGCGTGTTCATTCCTTTTACCCACAATGTACCGCCTGTGGGCTGTAGTAATGCGTTAATATGCTTCGCAAATGTAGACTTTCCGGAGCCGTTATGCCCCAGAACTACAACAAATTCACCCTTTTCAATTTCGATGTTCACGTTTTTCAACGCAACCACCCGATGCTCCTCCGTGCCGTGGTCTGTTTCCATAATTTTTGTATATTCGTAGGTCAGACCTTCAGCCTTCACCATTTTCATAATTTCACCTGTTTCTCCGGCGTTTCTTCGCCTCGTATAGTCTATTGCGCAAATGCTCACAGCTATCAATATGATACGGAGTTTTCGTTAAAAAGTCAATAGAATCCCAGTAATTCTCTCTGATTCTCCAAAATTGTACCCTTACATTTTCCGAGTATAAAAAAAGAGACTCGCTTATTTGCAAGTCTCTGATTTTCTATTCGGAATCAAATTAAACCAGTTCCAGAATAACTTCCATAGCGCCGTCGCCTTTTCTTGCGCCCAGTTTCACAATTCTTGTGTAACCGCCGTTTCTGCCGGCATATTTGGGAGCGATTTCGTCGAACATCTTAGCTGCCATGTCAACCTTCTTTGTGTTCTTTCTTACTGCCTTGCCGTCAGCAGGAACTTCTGTAACGGGGTACAGGTAAGCCAGAATTGCTCTTCTTGCAGCCAATCTGGAAGCCTTATCCTTTTTGATTGTTTTCTGCACTTCGTCATAAACAGTTACTTTCTTGCCGTTTACAACTTCTTTCACACGTTTGCCATCAGCATCTTTACGTGCTACTTTAGCCATTACTGTAACTTCTTCGAAGTTATCTTTCTCTTTTACTGCAAGAGCGATCAGGCTTTCTGCCTGCTTACGAATCTCTTTTGCCTTAGCTTCTGTTGTAACGATCTTTCCATTGTTAAGAAGAGCTGTTACCTGGTTTCTAAGTAAAGCTTTTCTCTGGCTTGCTGTTCTGCCAAGTTTTCTATACTTTGCCATTTTAAATTTCCTCCATTAATTAACATTTGGTTATGCATCTTCGGGCTTACTAATCAAATGCTCCTGTCGTGCTCTTCGGGCTTACCGCCAGGATATTTAATCTTCAGCGGGCTACTGTTCACAAAATTGTGAATGCAGCCTGTGCAGGACATAAGTGTCCTGATAATTTATCAAAGTACGGATATAGAATATTATTCTTCTCCGTGGTTCAGTTCCAGATTGAGTTCTTTCAGTTTTGCAAGAACTTCTTCGAGAGACTTGCGACCAAGGTTACGAACCTTCATCATGTCTTCCGGAGTCTTGTTTGTGAGCTCTTCAACTGTGTTGATTCCGGCTCTCTTCAGACAATTGTAAGAACGAACA
>ENA-UERY01000795-UERY01000795.1-human-gut-metagenome-genome-assembly--contig:-NODE-795-length-23382-cov-2.896975_pt1 | contig 23382 bp, 23 predicted proteins | sample MGYA00242989_ERZ507990 | MGnify/ENA primary metagenome ERZ507990 (study PRJEB26167, sample SAMN06115529) | human gut metagenome | host: Homo sapiens | place: China:Fujian | collected 2015-08-26...
GTCTTTGTCTTTCCATCTCTTCTTTGGTCCGCCTGTGATTCTGATACCATTTTTCATAATCAATCTTCTGAAAACGGATCCTTTCTTTTAAACGTATCATAAACTCTTTTGGTCCAAAGTACCGAAGATATACAAGCCCTTTTTTTACCCGATACAGAGACATTTTATTGAACATCTCCTATCTCCTCTCCACTTTTGCCAGATGATTCAGTCCAAAGTCATTATGATCCAGTGTCAGATTCGGACTGTAATACGGATCTCCATTTTCCAGAATCTTTTTCCACCTAGTCTGAAACAATTTAATTTCTCTGTTAAAACGTTCAATTTTCTCCTCTGTGTCTTCATATCCTCTTGACTTGGACTCATAATGAATCAGTTCCGCATATGGATCATATACGATCAGATATCCTGCTTTCCGTATTTTCAGACACAGATCTACGTCATTAAATGCCACCGCAAACTTCGGATCAAATCCTCCGACTTCTTCATACACCTGTTTTTTTATCATCATACAGGCTGCTGTCACTGCACTCAGATCATGGATCACCTGCGCCCTCGCAAAATATCCCGGCGAATCTCCGTCCATTCCAAGGAATGCATGTCCTGCCACTCCTCCAAGCCCGATGATCACTCCTCCATGCTGAAGCGTTCCATCTTCATAATACATTCTCGCCCCGACAGCACCTACATCTTCCCGCATACAATAGCTCAACATTTCTTTAATACAGTCATTGCCGATCATTTCTGTATCGTTGTTCAGAAACAGCAGATATTCGCCGGTCGCATGATCAATTCCATACTGATTGATCTCCGGATAATTGAATCCTTCTCCTTTCCAGTACAAAACCTTAACTTTTGGATACTCATGCATGATCCTTCTATAATCTTTAAACGTTTTCTTTTTCTGGCTGTTATTTTCTATAACAAGAATTTCTATATTCTCATAGGTATTTTTTCCCCGGATCGATCGCAGGCATTTGATCAGATCATCTGTGTGATCTTTGTTCGGAATAATAACCGATATCTTAGGTGTTTGTTTTACCGGATATTTCGTCCGGTACATTCCCGGATACTTCGTTGGAATGACTTCTGCTTCAATTCCCATTCTTCTGTAATGCGCTCTTACCGCTTTTGCACCTGCATCCACAATATAGGATTTATTGTCTGCACTGCCTGCTGTAGATCCTTCGCATGCTCGCCAGTGATATAGGATTTTCGGTATATGCCGGATCTTATCGGTCTTCTCAACACACCGGAGTACAAAATCATAGTCCTGTGCACCATCGTATTCGCCGTTCAATTTTCCTGCCGCCTGATATAATTCCTTTTTAACAACCACCAGATGACAGAAATAATTTGTTGTACAAAGCATATCTGGATTAAAATCCGATTTGAAATGAGGGAAGAAATACTCTTCTCCATCCATCGTAATCTTATCTTCATCCGTATAAATAAGCTCTGTATCCGGATATTCATTCAATTCTGCCACACACTCATACAATGCGTCCGGTGTCAGCAGATCATCATGATCCATAAAAGCGATATAATCTCCCGTTGCCATATCCAGTGCCACATTTGTATTATCCGAAATATGCAGTTGTTTTTTATTGTCCTTCACCCGGATTCGGCTATCCTTCTTTGTGTATTCTTCCAGAATCCCTGCAATCGACGAATCTTCCCCGCTTCCATCTGAAAGACAGAGCTCCCAGTTCTGATAGGACTGTCCTCTTACAGAATCCAGCATTTCCCGCAGATATCTTTCCGGTGTCCGGTAAAGAGGAACAACAATCGAAATCTTCGGCATCCGGGTAAATTGCTTTCTCTTCTGCCGGTACAGTCTGATCCTGGACGGCTCATGTCTTCGCAGCCATTCTTCATACTCTGTACCGTTTTTCCCACTCAATTTGTCACCCGCCCTGATAAACGCTGCACGGATTCCAAACTGACGATAATAGATTCTGACTTTGCGAAAATCATCCAGCATTTTCTGACGTCGCAGTTTTCTTTTGAGATTCATGATCTCTTCCGCATTTTTCTCTTCTTCTTCAAAGCATACTTCCAGTTTTCGCGGAATACCTTCCTCATAAAATGCCTTAAACCCGGCAATCTCTTCCTTTTTACATTCCGGATACTCTCGCAGCACATCCAGACGCCGGATTTTTTCTTCTTTCATCTCCAGTTCATTCTGATTCTCATCCAGAAACCGAATCGATGCATTTTTCCTTCTATAATACCATCCCTCGACTGAAAATCCTTTTTCTTCAGTATTCACCTTATCTATGCTGTTTGCCAGCCATTTCTCCAGGTTCTTCAATTCACTGACTGCAAAGGTCTTCATCAATTCTTCTTTTCCACGATACGACTGCAATACTTCCAGTCTGGACGCTTCTCTCCAGTCTTTCGGAAGATGTATCCAAAGAAAAAACTGTTTGGTTATAAGTCTTTTTCTTATCTTACGGAACTTCAACGGATGAAGACGGATTCCATCCGTTGTATAAAATAGTTTCTTTCCATCCAGCCGGATTTCAATCCGGTTTCCATCTGGTCTGTTATCCAGAAAATATCCCGTAATAAGTAATCTGTCTTTTTCTTTTACATGAAACCGACATGTTGCGATATAAAAAGCATTTTCCATTTTTCAAATCCTCTCACTTCCACACTATCTGGAAAATAACCAGTTCAAAAACTGAAAGAAAACACAGATATACAATACTAGCAGCAGAAATACGCAAAATGTTTCTATATCAAACCGATATGTAACCGTCTTTAAAATTAAAGTTCCTTCACTTTCTTCACTATTTATTTTCAAATTTGTTCCTTCCTCTGATGTCTTTTCCGTATAAAGTGCAATAGAATCTTTTTCAAATACTACTTTATACGCCTTCCCCCTGCATCTGGTTACCGTATCAAACGAAAATTCATTGAATTTGCCCGTTTTTATATCTCCCACCTTCTTCACAGATTCCGCAACCGTTTCTCCATTTTCACAATCCTGAAGATAAATTCGGATCTATGCTTCTGGATCTTCCTGCAAATTCTGGCATTTCACCTGGATTCCATCCAGTGTCTCCTCCTCACAGACAAATTCCTGCGATATCTGATCCTGCGACACATCCATCATGACATACTGGTCATTTTCTATCATCCGGTCATAAATCGCATGCGTCTTATGAACATGTCCATAAACAAATGCAAGCAGAATCAGCACAATAACTGTTGCCAACTTTTCTACTTTTCTCATTTTTCCCTCTTATTCTGCTTCCTGATATTCTCTGCACAACTCATCTGCATCCCCGATACTGCGAACTCTTCCATGTTCCAGCCATACAATCCGGCTGCACAGATTTCTCACCTGCTCCATATTATGCGAAACAAACAAAATCGTAGCTCCATTCTCCTTCATCCGGTTAATTCTTGCTTCACATTTCTGCTGAAAATGGAAATCGCCTACCGATAATACTTCATCCACGATCAGAATATCCGGCTGTCCGATTGTTGCTACCGCAAACGCGAGACGCGAAAACATTCCCGATGAAAAATTTTTCACCGGTACATCCATAAACTGGTCCAGTTCTGAAAACTCTACAATCTCTTCATAGCGCTCCTCCAGATATTCCCTGGTATATCCAAGCAGCGTCCCGTTCAGAAATACGTTCTCCTTCGCAGTCAGGTCAAAATCAAACCCTGCTCCCAGTTCGATCAGCGGCGCGATCACACCGGAAGTCTTAACGCTGCCACAGGTTGGTTTCATGACACCGGCAATGATTTTCAACATCGTACTTTTTCCACTTCCGTTTACACCGATCAGTCCCAGTGTTTCTCCTTTATAGACTTCAAACGACACATCCTGCAGTGCCCAGAAATCCTGATAGGTAATCTTTTTCTTTACTCTCTGTATAAAATATTCCTTAAATCCATCAAATTTCTCTGATGCCAGACTGAATTTGATGGAAACATCTTCTACTTTTACAATTACTTTTTTCTCCATCCTTACTCCTACAAATCAAAGATAAAACCATCCTGATGCTTATAAAAAAACCAGCATCCCACTCCAAGACACAGTACAGCTTCTGCTGCTGTCACCAGAAGCATCACCAGACCTGGAAGTCTGCCATAGATTACAACATTCCGGAACATGATCAGAATACTGGTCAGAGGGTTTATCATTACCAGATGGTATAACCATTCCGGCAGAATCGACATTGGATAGATAACCGGTGTCAGATACATCAGCACTGCCATCAGCACCGAATACAAGTGCAGAACATCCCTGTATTTCACCGCAATCGTCGCCAGAATCAGTCCAATCCCCAGAGCCAGAACCACCAACAAAAAAAGTGGCACAACTGAAAGAAGCATTGTCCAGTGAAGTTCCGCATGCATACCGATCATAATCAGAAATAACGCTGCACAGGATGCCATCAGATTGATCAGACTGGAACACACCCTTGACATCACGAATACATATTTCGGTACATACACCTTCTTTATCAGAGATGCACTCCCGATAATTGCTGACATTGCATTTGTCGTAGCGTCATTGAAAAAGTTAAAAATAACCTGCCCACATAACAAATACAACGGAAAATTCTCTATATCAAATTTAAACAGATTTGAGAAAACGATGGATAAAACCGTCATCATAAGAAGTGGATTCAGCAGTGTCCATAAAACCCCCAGTATGGAACGCCGGTATTTCACCTTCACGTCTCTTGAAACCAGTTCTTTTAAAAACGGCTTAAATTTGACAAAATTTTGAATATAAACTGACATATTTTCTTTCCCTTTAAATTATAATTATATTATTTTTTCAGTCTTTATTCAATCAAATCCCTTACACTTATCATTGATTTTCTCTATTTCTTTTATTGATTTTCCAAATAAGTAAAGGAGTCTGCATAAAGCAGACTCCCTAACGGACATCCTTATATAATTTTGCAATCTCTTCTGCCGGAACACCATCCCGGTACATGGCTCTCAGCCGGTTCATAAGCCACATTACTTTCAGCTTTTCGATTGTATTTCCGCCAAATCTTCTGTCTGAAGTATAAATCCTGTGTCTTGTCATCCCAAGCGGAATCCCTTTTTCTTTGAGGATCAGTGAAAACTGATAATCCTCCAGAATCGGCATCTCTGGAAATTTTCCCACTTCAAAGAACAACTTCCGGTCAATGAAAATCCCCTGGTCTCCAAACATTACTTTTCTGTCTTTAATCCTGTGATTGGAGATCACCCTGCAGGTGAACATAAAAAAGTTATATGAATGAAATGCAATTCCAAAACACCCTGCCCGGTATTTTTTCATTACAGTCTCAATCTCTTCTAATGCTGTAGCTGGAACTTCACTGTCGCAGTGCAGGAAAAAAAGTACATCTCCACTGCTTTCTTCCGCTCCCTTGTTCATCTGCTTTGCTCTTCCTTTCGGGGACTGAATTACCGGATACCGGTCCTTCAAAAGTGCCAGTGTTCCATCCGTGCTTCCCCCGTCTACAAACAGAATCTCACATCTTTCATTCAGCGGCTCCAGTGTCTTCATCAGCCTTTCAATTGTCGATTCTTCATTGTATGTTGGTATAATAATTGATATTTTCATCTCTACTTCACGGTTTCAATTTCTACGTTCATCCAGGTATCATACAGATTTCTCCGGAACTCGTCCGCATCTCTGATCACCGGGATCTTGAGAGTGCAGTTCTTTTTCGTTTCATCCTCTGCCAGAATCAGTCTTCCCTTTGTAAGCTTTTCTGTTGACAGCTGCATGTCCACTCTCTGTATCTCAAAAAGTTCCGGATGCATCATGTAAGCCGCAGCGATCGCATCCCAGTTATAATATCCGGGAATTCCATATTCATCCCAGTTATTGTCAAACCAGTAATCCGTCTCATTCTTGATCAGCCTTACAACTCCCTTACTCAGATCCGAAAGTTCTCTTTCATACTCTTCTCTTGTAAAAAGTACCTTCAGGCAATTATTACCCGTAATAACCGCAACATCCGTTCCACTGGTAAGTGTCGCATAAGTTGCCAGCGGATCACAGGAGAAATTAAGTTCATCCATTTCCCGCTTTGCAAAGATCAGCGGTTCTGTTGTTCCTCCCATCAATACGATACTCTTCACCTGATGAAAAAACTCAAGATTGTGTTTCCAGGCTCCATAAAGATTTGTCACGGAACCCGTCACCAGAATTTCCAGCTCCCCGGCATATTTTTCTGCCATCTCGGCAAGATAATGTGCCGCTTCACTTTCGGTTTCTCCAGGTGTTGCTCCACCTTTGTAAACGCGCAACTCGTCATGCCCGATTTTCTTTACAAACTTCTTTGTATTTTCGTAAACCTTCTCCAGCGTATTGTTCCCATAAGTTGTCGTCACTCCCAGGACCTCTGCTTCCGGATCCCCCAGCAGATACAGCAGTGCCAGTCCATCATCTACATCACACCCATTAATTCCAAACGTACAGTCACAATCATGAATTATTTTTCGCATACCATTCTCCTTTTATCACTTCTGAAACAAAATCCCCTGTCTTTCATCAATTTTGATGCCAACCAGTTCTCCTGTTTTTACCCCCAGTTTCATCCAGTCACGGTGAAGCATCCATACTGTCAGCTTTCCATCTGCATACTTCAACAGGATTTCTGCTGTTTCCCCCTCAAACATAACTTCTTCAATCTGATACATTCTTTCCGTCTCATCTACGGTCAGCGTGATCGCCGATGGTCTGACCATCAGTTCATACTCTCCTTCCGCTTTCTGCGTCTCAAATGAAACTGCCCGGCTTACGAATCTGCCATTCTCCACTTTCCCAAAAATATAATTTGTCTGTCCCATATAATCTGCCACCACTCTGGACTCTGGATGGTAGAACATCCTCTCCGGCTTATCATACTGAAGCACTTCTCCAGCTTTCATCAGAGCGATCCGGTCAGACACCTTCATCGCTTCTTCTTTATCATGCGTGACCATAACGACCGTAAGCCCCATCTCATGATGCAGCTTTCTTACCAGATCTGCCATCTCGCACCGCAGATTCTCATCCAGGCTTGAAAATGGTTCATCAAGAAGAAGAAGTTTCGGATCTGCCGCAAGCGCTCTTGCCAGCGCGACCCTCTGACGCTGTCCACCGGACATTTCCCGGATCTTACGCTTCTCAAATCCTTCCAGCTGGACAGCTTTTAACAGTTCTCCTACCCGCGCCTGCTTATCTTTTTTCGGGATTTTTTTCAGCTCCATCGAAAAGCTAATATTCTGTTCTACCGTCATATGCGGAAACAGTCTGAGATCCTGAAAAACAATCACGGTTCCTCTTTTTTCCGGTGCAAGATTTGTAATCGATGTGTCATCGATCCGGATATCCCCTTCCTGCGTTTCAAGAAGACCTGCAATACTTTTTAACAGTGTTGTTTTTCCGCAGCCTGAGGCGCCAAGAAGCGAAACAAATTCTCCCGTTCTAATCTCCAGATTTATATTCTTCAGTATTCTTATCTTTTGTAAATCTACACAAAGTTCTTTAATTGTAAGACTCATGTGCTCCTCCTGCCTAATAATATTCTACTTCCTGTGCCTTTGTAAAACGTCCCACGATCCATTCCAGTATTCCAAACACCAGAAGCATGATCACCAGGAATATCACACTGTAAATGCTGGCAAAATTACGTTCTCCGCTTCCGAGATATGGAACCATGACGATCGCAAATGTTTTGACATTTCCCCCGCCGATCATCAACGTCAGGAAATACTGACTGAACGAAACAACAAATGCCATCGAAAACGCAGAAAGCATGACCGGAAACAGATTCGGAAGTGTCACTTTAAAAAATGCCTGAAGCGCACCAGCCCCCAGAACTCTTGCCTGTTCCTCCAGCTTTACCCCTATCGCTCTTGTGCCATCCTGCATCAGTGTCACTGCATATGGAAGGGAGCAGATCAGATGGACAATAATAACCCCCAGAACAGTTCCGCTAAGTCCACATTTGATAAAGGTAATCTGAACCCCCATCGCAAACACGGTTCCCGGAACAAGAAACGGAAGCATCGACATAAATGAAAACAGCCGCTTTCCAAAAAAATCATAGCATTCCAGCGCCCTCGCCGTCATTGTTCCAATCACAACCGACAGGAACGCGACCGAAGCCGATATGAAAAGACTGGACATACAAAGTCGCACAAGCTGCTGCCTGTTTCTCAGTATTCCATTCACCGCTCTCATAGAAAATTTCTGTGGTATGAGCGACGGCCACGCCCATCTCTCAGTTCCCACCCAGACAAGGATTGTAAGGATCGGTACGATAACCAGGAAAATAAAATTGCCTATGATCAGGCCTTCCCAGATGTTCTTTTTTCTTTTCATCTTCCTGTTCCTCCTAACCTGCCAGCTTCTTCGTGCTCCGGCGAAGTAATATGTAATATAAAACTGCTGCAATCAGAGCAATCACGATCAGGATTCCATTGATCGCCATCGCATACGGTCGCGCCCGCAGATCCGGCTTGGTATATTCCAGATAAGCCAGAACCGGCAGCGCCTTTGGTGTCGTTGCTCCAAGTATGAACGGCAGCTCATATGCTCCAAGTGCAAATACAAAGATGATCAGGAAACCACTGAGCACTGTATTCATACATAAAGGAAGCGTTACTTTCATGAAGGTCTGAAGTTTATTCGCTCCAAGATTGGTCGCTGCTTCTCCAAGACTGCCATTGATATTCGCCATCAGAGCAATCACAAAATAGATTATGAATGGGATTTCCTTCCACAGATAGGCAAGAATTACACCAAGTCCATATCTGTCATAGATCAGCATCGGAAACTGCTGCTGATCCGTAATCAGTCCTGCATTTGCAAGGATTCTCGCAAGGATTCCATTTTGCGAAAGAATGTTTACAATAAAGAGTGCCACAACAACATGGGGAACAATGATCGGAATCTGAACAATCCGCATAATGATTCCGCGCACTTTTCCGGCACTCACCAGAACTGCACACAGAAATGTTCCTGTTACTGTGGCAAGAAAAGCCGACATAAATGCAATGTACAGACTATATTTTAATGACTGCAAAAGATCCGGCCTTGTCAGTACCTCCTTATAATATTTCAGCGTCGGTTCCGTTAACCCAAAAGCTGGAATCACCCCTAAACTTTGGATGATTCCAGTTCCCAGACCAATAATAAAAACTACGCCTAATATAAGTTGCGGCACCAACAGTATATAAGGTGTCATTTTTTTCTTCATTTTATTTTCCTACTACTTCCTCTGCCCAGATCTCTTCGATGATCGGTACAAGTGCGGAAGGCATTTCCGGAAGACGTTTTGATAAAAGTTCATCCTGAGAGATTGCTCCCTTACCGATTTCAACTTTATCAAATGCTTCTTTCTGTGTATCGTTTAATTTGTTGTAATCTACAACCGGAATGGTACGGATCTCTGTGAAACGATCTGCCTGTACTTCCGGATCCATCATCTCGTTGATTGCTACCTGGGCTCCTGCTACGTTTCCTGAATTTGCTGCAATTGCAATGTAATTTGTATTTCCAATTGTTCCTTTATCGAACTGGAAGGATTGAGATGTTTCTGTGTAAGTACCATTTTCAATATTGGTAGCTGTTGAATATGCACTGTAAGAGATATCCATTACAACTTCTCCGTCAGAGTACATATTGGTCAGTGCCGTAGAATCCTTCGGGAAAGTCTTTCCTTCATTCCACAGGTATGGATTCAGTTCACGCAGATATTCAAGAGCTGGCTCAATTGCTGCTTTTACAGTCTCTTTATCAGCTTCCATATCCATGAACTGTTCATATCCGCAGATATCGTAAATCACATTACGAACAAATGCACTTCCTGTAAAGTCAGGTAATGCAGGATAAGTTACTTTTCCTTTGTTCGCTTTGCAGAACTCCATGAACTCATCTGTGTTTGTCGGAAGATCCGGTGTTACTGCTGTATCTGCGATCATAACAAGCTGTGCTTTTCCGTATGGAGCTTCATATCCCTCAATCGGAAAGCAGAAGTCTGCATTTGTCTCTTCATCATCTGTATCAATATAAGACTGGAAGTTCGGAAGTTCTTCTGCAAACGGTCCGTAAAGCATGTTGTTTTCTTTACAGGTCTTGAAGTTTTCTCCATTAATCCAGATCATATCGATATCGCCATCTTTTTTATCTGTTGAAATTTCACCGGAAAGCTGACTTAAAATCGCATCAATATCCATCGGTACACGTTCCAGTGTGATGTCATATTTTTCTTTCAGACGCGGTGCATAGTAGTTATCAAGCCAGTCATTTAAGCTATCATCTCCGCCCCATCCGTAAAATGTAACGGTTGTACCCTTGGCTGCATCCACCATTTCATCGAAGCTCATATCCTCTACGGCTTCGGTTGTCTGCTTGGTTTCTTTGTTGTCTGCTTTTTCTGTCTTTGCGCTGTTTCCACATGCTGTTAAGGAAAACGCCATCACAGTACTTAAAAGCAGCGCTGCAATTCTCTTTTTCATTAAAATTTTCCTCCTTCATTTTCTCCGTCCTTCATTATAACAAATTATTAACAAAAAGCACGCTGTTTTTCATTCCTGCTTTGTTGTTGCCCCTCAACACTTCGTTTAGCTATTGTATTTTTCTATATACTTATAGAATTTTTCTACCGATGATTCCATTGCTCTGTCCTTCAGCGTAAGAAGACCGATTTCCCAGATCATATCATCTTCTGCGAAAGGAATCATGACCAGCCCCTCTGTATTCATATCTTCATGGACAAAGTCAATCGTCACAGAAATCCCTCTCTTCAGCCGGCACATTTTATAGCAGAGATCAAATCCATTTGTCTCAAATACAATATCCGGTTCAAATCCCCGGTTCCAGCATCTACTCTGAATAAACTCATTGAGTTTAAAACTGCTGTTTTCAAGATAAAGAGGCTCGCCTTCCAGATCCAGAATAGTTGCTTCTCTTTTTTTCGCCAGAGAATGTCCTTCATAGACCAGAAGCCCCAGACTGCATTTTTTTAAACTTTTCATATCAAAACAATCTCCTGCAAATGGTCCGATCGACAATGCCACATTCCCTTCTTTGTCAAGCAGCATTTTCTCTACGATCCGATCCGGATATTCCATATAAGAAAATGTCACATTCGGATATTTCTTCTGAAATTCCAGAATACAGTCTGGCGTCAGGTAACGCAGGATATCATAGGCAACCAGAAGTTCTACTGTCCCTTCCTCACTCGCACGTATCATATCAATTTCTTTTTTCAATTTGTCATATTCGCTAAGAACCGTATTCGCATAATCATACAGCCTCTGTCCACTCTCTGTCAGTTCTATCCCGGAGGCAACCCTGTCAAGCAACGTACATTCCAGTTCATTTTCCAGATTTTTCAGTACACGGCTGAGTCCCTGTGGTGACATAAAAAGCTCTTTTGAAGCCCTCGCAAGACTTCCTCTTTGACAAATCATCCGAAATTCCTCTAATTCTTTAATCGTCATTCTTTTCCCACGACTCCCCTATTTAAATTTACATTTTGCCCGATTCAAAATAGGTGTTTTCCCAAGAGGTACCTTTTCATCGATTCCCATAATAAGCGGTAGCAAATGCTTTGCATCTTCATATCCTCTCCTTCTGAAACTACAGATGCACGAAGCGCAATATGTATAAAGTTCCGGCTCCCTCGATGCTTTTACACGGTCTGTCAGTGCCTGTGCCACATCCGCTTCTTTTCCAGCTGCGCATCCACCAAGCCCGCAACACTGTACATCTCTGAATGCATCTTCTACCTTTCCGACAAGGAATGGCTTCATATCATATTCAAACTTTCTGTCTTTCCGGTCCGGACATGGATAATACATTGGAATCCTTTCTTTTTGATAAATATTTCCAATTTTAAGCTCTGCCATTTTTTCGTAAACACTGATAATCTCCGCATCCAGTCGTCCTTTTAAAAAATAATAGCAGTTCGGACATGCCATGATCACCTGTTCTACTCCTGACTCTTTTAATTTCCAGTTGATTCGCTCAATGATCCCCGCTGCCTCTGAAACAAGTCCCAGTTCTTCAATCGGTTTCCCACAACAGTCATATACAACTCCCACATCATATTTTGCGAATTCTTCCACCAACTTATCTGTCGTTTTCGGAAAAAAAGACGGAAAATTACATCCCGTAAAAAAAACTGCTTTCTTTTTTGAATGGCGGTAATTTGCAAATTTATACGGATTCTTTTCTAAGAGCAGTCCGTCATATGAATTATCAAGAAGCTTCCCACCTCCGTCTTCAACCAATTTTCTCCGACTGTCAAGTGCAATCTCTTTTCCATCAATTCCTTTTGGACAGACACACCCGCAGTTTCCACACATGAAACAATGATATGCCAGCGCCGGTTTTACTTTTAATACCGGCAGATCAATTCCGTATTTTTCCAGAAACAGACAACTTCTGGTACATTTTCCACAATGGATACATGCATCCAAATCCCACTTATTCATAATTTTTATCCAGCTTTCCTTTCAGTCCCAGTTCCAGATAATCAATCGTAATTGGACAGTTACAAATTGCTCCCTTTTCAATATCCTCATACAGGTGGTACAAATCTCCCTTATCATCCACATCATAATACATCTGACCTACCGCCGTAGAGAGTTTCTCATTTCTCATGTGCTGTAAGGTATCATAAATAACTGTATTCGTTCCGTATCGTTCAATTTTCCATATAGAATCATATTCTTTTTTCATTCCGATCAGATAGTACCCTCCATCAAATGTAGGATGAATCACAATATCTTTTCCCCCAAGATTATCAAATGCATTTTTCAGTGTTTCCGGATGAATCTGCGGAATATCTGTCCCGATCAGAATTACTTTCTCATACCCCATTCTCAGTACGATTCCAATCGCATTCTTCATCCTTTCACCAAGATCATCACCAAATTGTGGAAGACATACTGTCTCATTATCAAGAACTTGCTGTAGCAGCTTCTTTTCATCCTTTGGTGTAAAAAACACGAAAATATCCGCATCCACCTGCTTTGCTTTTTCATATATATCCTTTACAAAGCAGGCATGTAGACGCGCGCACTCTTCCCCAGTTAGAAAAGGCATCAGCCTGGTCTTTGTCTGTCCTGGTATCGGCACCCTCGTAAATAAAATAAGTGCATCTTTCATCTATAATATTTCCTCCAACATTTCAATCACACTTTCCACTACTTTAGGACAAAAATCCAGCATTCTGCCACTCGAAAGTGCTTCTTCAAGCTGTTCCGGAAGCGATACATCATAGCCTAATAACTCTTTGCAACTGTTTGTTGCAAACTTTTCCAGAAACAATGCTCTAAATTCTGCATATTTGTTCATCATTTCTTCTTTTTGCCGAAGCAGAGTATTCACATCCCAGTGTCCATATTTTAATCCAACAGCCATGATTGCTCCGGTAAATGCACCGCATGTATCCCCATGCATCATTCCACCTCCAAAACAAGCCGAGACTTTATTCGCCATCTCTTCCGTAATCCCAAGTCTCTCTGCGAAATAAGACAGAACGACCTGAGAGCAATCATATCCTTTTATAAATTTTTCCCGAATCATACTTTCTTCTATCATTTTTCTCTCTCCTTTGTCATCTTACATCACTTTTTCATTCTAACATCAAACCAGTCCTATTTCTATAGATTGTCTTATCGTATTTAACTATAATTTGCTTGTCTTATTTATAAATCAAATAATTCGTGCCTTTTACAAAAAAATCCCTCATCTGCGGTTTCCCGCAAATGAAGGATTTCTTTTACTTTATTCAATTCTTACAGTAATCCACCGATTGATAAGAATAACGGTGCAAATACAAGTGAAACAATTGTCATAAGTTTGATCAGGATGTTGATAGACGGTCCTGATGTATCCTTGAACGGATCACCTACTGTATCACCAACAACTGCTGCTTTGTGAGCTTCGCTTCCTTTTCCGCCATGATGTCCTGTTTCGATGTATTTCTTAGCATTATCCCATGCTCCACCAGCGTTGGACATGAAGATTGCCATAAGTACACCTGTAACAAGTGCTCCGGAAAGTAATCCACCGAGGGATTCCACACCAAGAACGATACCAACGATCAGCGGTACTACGACTGCCATCACACCCGGAAGCAGCATTTCGTGAAGAGCTGCTGTGGTAGAGATTGCAACGCATGATGTATAATCCGGTTTTTCTTCACCTTTCATAATGCCCGGTTTTTCACGGAACTGGCGTCTTACTTCTTCGATCATCTTGTATGCAGCCTTTGATACAGACTCCATAGTAAATGCGGAGAAGAGGAATGTAAGCATACCACCGATAAAGATACCGATGATTACTCTGTAGTCAAGAAGGTTGATCGCTTCAAGACCAACTGCCTGTGCATAAGATACGAAAAGTGCAAGTGCTGTAAGGGCTGCTGATCCGATTGCGAATCCCTTACCCATAGCTGCAGTTGTATTTCCTACTGAGTCAAGCTTATCTGTGATTTCACGAACAGATTCATCCAGTCCTGACATTTCTGCGATACCACCTGCATTATCTGCGATCGGTCCGTATGCATCAACGGCAACTGTGATACCTGTTGTAGAAAGCATACCTACTGCTGCAAGTGCGATTCCGTAAAGTCCTGCAACTGAGTAAGATACAAAGATACCTACACAGATCAGGAGAAGCGGGATTGCTGTAGATTTCATTCCTACTGCAAGACCACTGATGATTGTAGTAGCTGCACCAGTCTCTGACTGTTCTCCGATTCCCTGAACCGGTTTGTAGTCTGCTGATGTGTAGTACTCTGTGATGTTACCGATGATCACACCAACAACCAGACCTGCGATAACAGCAATAGCTGCACTCATCTTTCCGAAGAGTACATTACTCAGTACAAGTGCTACAACAATAACTACGATAGAAGCTGCATAGCTTCCCTTTGTAAGAGCTTTCTGCGGATTCGAATTCTCATCACCTTTTACAAAGAAGGTTCCGATGATAGAAGCGATCAGACCACATCCTGCGATCGCAAGCGGATAAAGTACTCCGGATACAGCTCCTGCTGCTACTCCAAGAGTCAGTGCTGATACAAGTGAACCAACATAAGATTCAAAAAGGTCAGCTCCCATACCTGCAACGTCACCTACGTTATCACCTACATTGTCAGCGATAACAGCCGGGTTACGCGGATCATCTTCCGGGATACCTGCTTCTACTTTACCGACAAGATCTGCACCAACGTCTGCTGCTTTGGTGTAGATACCACCACCAACGCGGGCGAAAAGTGCGATTGAAGATGCACCAAGACTGAATCCTGAAAGCACATCTACGTTCTTTGTAACGATGTACACAAGGCTTACGCCAAGTGCTCCAAGACCTGCTACGCACATTCCCATAACGGCCCCGCCAGAAAAAGCAATTGATAATGCTTTATTCATTCCGCTTTCTTTTGCTGCGTTAGCAGTTCTTACGTTCGCTTTTGTAGCGACTGTCATACCACAGTATCCTGCAACTGTTGAGAAAAGTGCTCCAATTACAAAGCATACTGCTGTTACCCAGCTGATACCAAATCCGATCAGTACAAAAAGCACTACTACAAAAATGACCAGAATCTTGTATTCAGCCATGAGGAAAGCTCTTGCGCCCTCCGCGATTGCGCCTGCAATCTCTTTCATGCGGTCCGTACCTGCATCCTGTTTTCCTACTTTACCAGCAAGATATGCTGCAAATAATAAAGCAATAACAGCTGCAATCGGGACCAGATACATGTAATTATTCATTTCTTGTTCCTCCCTGAATTATTGTACCTCTAAAGACAATATCATAAAAAGAACAAGAATGCAAAACAATTTTTTGAATTTTCAATAAGTTTTATTTTGTTTATCTATAAATGTGGTCTTTCTCTATTTTTTTAATTTGTATCTCACCGTCCACATTCCACTGGGATTTACACAATATCAAGATATGTTTTTTCCCGAGGTGCCGGAAAAGCAGCATCTAATCTGGCATATTCCTCCACTGTCAGATGAACCTTTCCCGCCTCCAAGTTCTGCAGTACATGTTCTGCCTTTCCACTTCTTGGAATGGCAATCACATTTTCCTTATACAGAACAAATGCCAGAAGCACCTGCATTGGTGTAATTCCATGAATCCGCGCTACTTCCTTCACTGCACTGCTTTGCAGAAGATCTTTCTGCAGATCCCCTGCCTGCGCCAGCGGACAGTATGCCATAAGTGGCACATTGTGTTCTTTTAGCCACGGAAGAAGATCGAATTCTACTCCTCTGGAGCCCAGATGATACAGCACCTGATTCACCACGCAATGATTTCCATTCGGCACTGAAAACAATTCTTTCATATCGTCTGTATCAAAATTCGATACTCCCCAGCTACGGATCTTTCCTTCTTTCACAAGCTGTTCCATGCATTCTACCGTTTCCTCAAGTGGAATCCCTCCTCTCCAGTGTAAAAGATACAAATCCAGATAATCTGTCTGTAGATTTTTCAGTGTCTGCTGCAGACTTTTGAAAATTTTTCTTCTTCCGGCATTATGCGGATATACCTTCGATACAAGAAATAACCTGCTGCGGTCATACCCTTGGATTGCTCGTCCGATCAACTGCTCTGATCTTCCATCTCCATACATTTCCGCTGTATCGATCAATCGTATTCCCGCATCAATTCCTGCTCTGAGTGCCGCTGTCTCTTCCGCGTCTTTGCTCCTATTTTCTCCAAGAAACCAGGTTCCCATTCCAAGTCTTGGCATTTCCATTCCATTACTCAGTTTTATCTCTTTTTTATTCATGATTTCCACTCCTTGCATTTTGTTTTTCTGTTCCTTACTGTCTGTTTTTACTATCTTATGATATGAGTGTCAAAAATAAATTTTGCCACTCACTGATGTAACTGGATTGCTCCATTGGTATGCAATTCCCGCAATCCTCGAACACCTCATATTATAGGAAATATCCCACTTTTTGCAAATGTTATAAGGGACATATTTTTATGTTTATTTATTCTTTTTATTATTTCTTATAACATTCTTTTTTTCTTCAATCTATGATACACTGGATTTATCATAAAATAAATTCAGTGATAAGGAGATTAGAAATTATGAAAGTTGTAGTTGCAATTGATTCATTTAAAGGAAGTCTCACTTCGATTGAAGCCGGAATGGCTGCAAAGGAAGGGATCTTAAAAGCACACCCGGATGCGAATGTTGTCGTAAAACCACTTGCAGATGGTGGTGAAGGCACCACAGATGCCCTGATTGCAGGACTTGGTGGTGAGCGTATTGATCTTACAGTGACTGGTCCTCTTGGTACTCCGGTAAATGCACATTACGGATATCTGGCAGAAAAAAATACTGCCATCCTCGAAATGGCTGCCGCTGCCGGAATTATCCTGGTAAGAGAATCTGAAAAAAATCCACTTACTGTAACCACTTACGGTGTCGGTGAAATGATCGCAGATGCCATGGAACGCGGTATCCGCAATTTCATTATTGGAATTGGAGGAAGCGCAACAAATGATGGTGGAATTGGAATGCTTAAGGCACTTGGCTATCAATTTTCTGATGAAAATGGACAGGATGTCGGCGAAGGCGGACAGGCGCTTGAACGGGTATCTTCTATTATAATAGAAAAAGCTAACCCAATTCTCAAAGAATGCAGTTTTCATATTGCCTGTGATGTAACTAATCCACTTTGCGGAAAGAACGGAGCTACCTATATTTATGGTCCACAAAAAGGTGTCACACCGGAAATAGCAGAAGAACTGGATCAGGCAATGAATCATTATGCTTCTGTTACCTCCAAATTTCTTCATAATGATTATGCATCTGCAGAAGGTGCCGGTGCTGCAGGTGGTCTTGGCTTTGCATTTCTCAGTTATTTAAATGCTACGCTGACTCCTGGAATCGATCTGATTCTTAACGCTGTCGAACTGGAAAAAGAATTAGAAGACACAGATATCACTGTTACCGGCGAGGGACGCCTCGATCACCAGACCGCTATGGGAAAAGCTCCTGTCGGTGTGGCAAGACTTGCCAAAAAATACGGCTCCAAAGTCGTTGCTTTTGCCGGAAGCGTCACCCCGGAAGCAACAGCCTGCAATGCGGCCGGAATCGATGCATTCTTCCCGATCGTCCGTGGAATCACAACACTAGCCGAAGCAATGGATCCCAAAAATGCAAAATCAAATATGGCAGCAGCTGTGGAACAGGTATTCCGTCTGTTATAGTTTTAATATTATTTACAAATTTCAGAGAGTGTTTTTGTATAGTTTTTACAGAAATACTCTCTTTTCTTTATGATTTTCTTCTTTTCCTACACTGACCATCAACAACACAACGATCTACGACCTGACAGATCTTCATTTCATCTGTAACAATGATTCTTCATCAAATGAAGAGCTTTCACTTGTGAAGGCAGGTTCTTCTGTTACCATTTCTCTGGATGACTCTGCAAACCTCTCAGTGATCGCAAATATTGCAGATTAAGTTTTGCCGTAAACAATCCACCTATGTAGTTTTAAGCAATGACAAATATGCAGGCAACTTCCATAACGCAAATTGCCTACATATTATCCATAAAGGGGCACTTTCCAAACTGAATTGCAAGTGCCCATTCTTCTTTCTTTTTACCGATTGCCAGTCTCAGCATCATTCTAGTTGATTCGCTCATATTTGGTTACCTCTTTACTAATCTTTCCTCTACTCGTTCATTATGTCAGCGCGCTGTCATTTATCTGACAATGCTATTGTGCTTTTTTTATGTATTCTTTACAGTTTTTCATATATAGTTATATAGTAATAAAGTTTTCAAAATCATTTCATTTTGATTTCAACATGATATTTTTCTGTCAATCTATACTTTTTCAGCAATTGTTTTATTTCATATTTTGAAATCTTTCATTCATATATTGCATTTTTGTGAATCATATACATTTTCCAGTTCTTCTTTTATGCAATCTTCCCCTTGTACCTTTCCACCTTGTTCCTCTCTCCAAATAATGCTACAATTCTTAAATAAGTGGTAATGATACCGTTCTCTTTATCCTGTTAAATGCAGGATAAGCATCTGCATCATTCCCGCAACTTCTTTTCCAGAATCGGAGGATGTTTAAAATGAAGTTAGACAAATCACTTGCCTTTCAGGTAGTAAACACGATCAAAGACACCTGCGGACAGGATATCAATTTTATCGATAAGCAGGGAATGATTTTTGCGAGTACCAACGCCGACCGGATTGGTACGTTTCATGCCATCGGTCACAAAGCCGCCCAGACAGAACAGACAATCGAAGTTTTTTCAGATGATGATTTTCCCGGAACACAAAAAGGAATCAATATGCCACTCTATTATCACGGCAGGTTTCTTGCAGTGATCGGAATTACCGGAGAACCGGACCAGGTCCGCCAGTACGTCCATCTTGCCGACCGGATTACCCATCTGCTGATCCGTGAAAAAGAGCTGAACCGACTGAGCCGCTCTCTGGAAGATAAAAAACACTTTGTTATCGATGCCCTGATCCGGAATGAGATTGCTGATCCGGATTATCTGGACACCTGCCTTTCAGATCTTCAGGTAAATCCAGGGACAAAGAAACGGCTTCTGATCATCCAGTCATCACCGGATGGACACAACAACTCTTCTTCCCTTGAACAGAAGATCATCGGACTTTTCGGCACGCTTGGTATTACTCTTTATACCTTTTATTATCCAAATGAATATCTTGCCGTGCTGGAAAACTCCGGCAAAGCCGCTCTCTATCAGATACTGGCTGATTTTACCGCAGACTGTGAAGCTTTGCTCTCCATTGCAGTCGGAAAGAAATGTCAGCTTTTCCAGCTGTCTCTTTCTTACCAATCTGCACTCACTGCGCTGAAATACTGCCGGAGTTCGGAAAACGAGATTGCTTTTTTCGATGATATGACACTGGAAATTCTGCTCTCTTCCATCTCGGAGCAGGAAAAAAATGCTTATCTGCAAAAAACGATCTCTGTACTTTCTGATGAAGAAAGAAATCTGCTTCAGACTTACTTTGAAGCAAATATGTCTCTTCTCGGAACCAGCCAGAAACTGTTTCTTCACAAAAACACAGTGCAGTACAAGCTGAATCATATTTATCAGAAATGCGGGCTGAATCCGCGTGTTTTCAAGGATGCGGTGCTTTTATATCTTGCCTTGCAGTTGTGATATTTTTAAATTCCAGACACGGATTCCTGTGCACACATCTTCCATATCCGTGTACAGGTTTGCCTATATAAGAAAATATTCTTGACAGATAAGTTTACTTACAGATTTTCGTCAAAAAACAGGACAGCCTTTCCTTCACCCTCACAACGGGTATTAAAAAGTCTGTCCTATCTTTTTTTATTCTTTATTTCTCATCAGCTATTCATCATACTTTGCTTCCACGCCATATTTCTTCATCCTCCGCCAGAGCGTCGTCGTACTGATCCCCAGCTCTTTTGCCGCAAGGTTCCGGTTTCCGTGGCACCTTTCCAAAATTTCTGACAACTCAATACTCCCTGGCTGCCGATTATTTCAATTGTATTTAACAATATGCCTTTTTTGCTTCGTCCATTCTCTGGAAAAATTCACTGTAAAATTCTTCCGTCCGATACGGAGTAAGGTAAAATCTCTGCAGTACATCCATGCTGACCGCTTTTGCGCTCTCCGGGTGTGCTGCAATGAATTCCTGTAACTGAATCAGTAATCCATGCCATCTGGCAATATACGTTTCATACTTTTTCAGATCCGGTGTATCAAGCCATTTTTTGACCTTTACTTTCGCCCGGTTCTCTTTCTGACATTCATGTACCTGAAGAAAATAGCAGAAACCATTTTCCTCATAATATCTTCCAAGCGGGAAAAGCCGACAGATTCCCGGACGAAATGGATGAATCCCACATCTTCCTTCCTCAGTCAGAAAACCACAGCCATCTTCCGCTCCTGCCATCTTCAGATTCGGCAAAATGATTCCGTCTACCACATTCAGTTCAATCTTTCCTGCAAGCAAAGTCTCAAAAGCCGCTCCTGTTCCCCTGCAAATCCGGACAATATCCAACGGATCCAGCACAATCGAGCTTCCCATCCCCGTACAACAGGCGTGGCATCCCTCACAATCGCCACAGTCTGCTTTTACCAGATCATTGCTGGTATATAATTTTCCATCTGAAATTTCTTCCATTGTCACCTGTCTTTTCATATCAATCTCCTTTCCTATACTCCTTCCAGTGTAAACGGTGGAATAAAGCTCTCCTTTGCCGTATCCCCTTCCTGTATAAACGCCTGCATCACACCAAGCGAGATCGCATAGTCCACCAGTTTCTCATACGCATACTCTGGCACTTTCCGGTTCAGCTCTGGATATTTTACCGCATCCAGACTCTCCAGTGGCGTATACTGGCTCATCAGGCTCATATAAATCCGGTTTCCATAAGTCTCATGCAAATATTTCACCACTCTTTTTCCATCTGCAAGACATCCCGGCAAAAGCAGATGACGCACGATCACGCCACGTTTCATCATTCCGCACTCATCAAATGTCGGCTCCCTTGTCTGTCTTACCATCTCAGCAAGAGCCGCCTTCGCAACCTCCGGATAATCCTCCGCCATCGAATATTTTTTCGCATGATCTGTATTTAAATATTTGAAATCCGGCAGGTAAATATCCACCAGACCATCCAGCATTTTCAAGGTTTCCACTCTCTCGTAACCGCCCGTATTATATACAACCGGCAAATACATCCCCTGCTTCTTTGCACTCTGAAGCGCCCGGATGATCTGCGGCACAAAATGCGTCGGCGTCACAAGATTGATATTATTCGCACCTTTCCCCTGCAGTTCCAGAAAGATCTCCGCCAGCCGCTCTTCTGAGATCACTTTGCCAACCTTGCTTCCCGCAATCTCATGGTTCTGACAGAACACACATCTTAAAGTACATCCCGTAAAAAAGACCGTCCCTGATCCTTCCTTTCCGGAAATACAGGGTTCCTCCCACATATGAAGCGCCGCTCTCGCCGCCCGGATCTCCCCTGTCTCTCCGCAAAAACCTGTCTTCCCATTCTCCCTGTCCGCCTCACACATCCGCGGACATAATGTACAGCCACTCATCCTATCGCTTAACCTCTCATCTATCCCTGATTTATTCCTCTCAGTATACCGCACTTTTTGAAAAATAGCCACCCAAGTTTTCCTCTTCCAGAGATTGAAAATTCTTTCCCCATCTGCTACAATAAAGTGCAGACAGGCATTTTGCCTCAAGTTTGGAGGAATATACAATGAGTAAAATTGATGAAGTAAGAAGCGCTATGGTCGCAGCCATGAAAGCAAAAGACAAGGACACAAAAGAGACATTATCTGCTCTTCTTGCAGCCCTTAAGAACAAAGCCATCGACAAACGTGCCGATCTTACCGAAGAAGAAGAAGTTCAGGTTATCTTAAAAGAGATCAAACAGACAAAAGAAACTCTGGAGATGACTCCTGCTGATCGTACAGACATTATTGAAGAATGTGAGAAACGTATCGCTGTTCTTGAACAGTATGCTCCGAAGATGATGGACGAAGCTGAGATCAAAGAAGTGATCGCAGGTGTCCTTTCCGGTCTTGGAATTGATGCTCCGACACCAAAGGATAAAGGACGTATCATGAAAGAACTGATGCCGAAAGTAAAAGGAAAAGCTGACGGAAAGCTTGTGAATGATATTCTCACAGGAATGATGGCTTAATAGCAGATATTATGAATGCAGGGTTCCGGATTGGTTCCCTGCATTTATATATAGTCGAATATACTCTGTATTGCGTCTGTTACATTAATTACATCTGCCCTTTTTACACGATCTATTATTTTATACCCCCTGATTCTCAAGTCTAACATTTTCATTTGTTCACATTGGATATAACCTTTATTTTCATCCATTTCAACATAAATGTGAAGTGGGCTTTCTGTACTCTCTCCTAATATTGGACAGCCAATTATTTCTCCCGACTGATTAAAAAAATTTTTACTTGCAACAAATACAGGATCCTTAATTTTTTCCACTTTTAAAACAGCCCCCTGCTGTATCTCCATTTTCTACCACACCTCTCTTCCTTCCGGCTTATCCCATTCATATTCTCCATCAAGATTTAACTTACCATCAAACTTTTCAGCTCTTTCTTCTAATTTTTGATGCCTGAAGGTCTTAACAAGCATAATCATACCATCCGATACTTTTACTTCCAGCATATCATTTATTTCTACATTGGCCTCTTGTAAAATATCTTTTGGAAGTCTGATTCCCTGACTATTTCCCCATGCTTTTACCTGTGTTTGCATAAAATTCACCTCCATATAATGTATATACTTAGTATATACATTATTCTGAAAATAATCAAATAATTTTCTCTCCTAATCACA
>ENA-UERY01000806-UERY01000806.1-human-gut-metagenome-genome-assembly--contig:-NODE-806-length-23148-cov-148.061376_pt1 | contig 23148 bp, 25 predicted proteins | sample MGYA00242989_ERZ507990 | MGnify/ENA primary metagenome ERZ507990 (study PRJEB26167, sample SAMN06115529) | human gut metagenome | host: Homo sapiens | place: China:Fujian | collected 2015-08-26...
GTCGGGAAAGTAGAGCAGACCCAGCTCGGTCTTGCTGTACATACGTTGGGAATAATTCATAAGCTTTATATTTTTTATGATGCAAAAGTAATATTTATTTCAGACTTATGCAATTTTTTGAAGAGAAAAAATGCATTTTAATAGCTGATTTGTTGAAAAAAAAATCTTTTTCCTCCCGTATTACGTATAGTGTAAAAGATGTAAATGTATATATATAATATACTTGGTATAGTGTAGGGAAGAAAAAATAGCTCATAACTATCTGATATTCAATATCTTATATTTTTAGGATTCGCCCTGGTAGTCATTCGGGCATCTCTGAAGGCATATTATTCGCCCTGATGGTACCTATTATTGGCTCTGGTAGTCATCAAAAAAGGTTAATTCGCCCTGGTAGTTATTGAGCACTCAAATGAGGTAAACAAATGATGTTCTTCCGTTTACCAACTGATGTGGCTGAGCTGGGTTAAGGATATGGCTGCACTGGGTTACGCAGACGGCTGGACAAGGTTAAGGATTCGACTGCATCGGGTTAAGGATTCGACAACGTAGGCTAACGGAGTCGTATCCGTCGATTTATCGAGACGTCTTGACTCGCTGACAGAACCATCTGGGGTAGCTGACTGAACCATATCAGTATTCTGCTGCATACGCTTGCATGCAAAAGTATACATAATTGAGCCAAATAGTGCACAACTGGTACTTATCGTACCAAAGTGGACAAGTGGGGCGCCGCCGATGTTGTATCTTTGTATCAGCATTCGGGAAGAGACCGGTGCACAACATGATTATTCACAATTTTAAAATTTTATGTATTATGGCAATTAATTACAGTTTAGTAAAGCTTGCGTCAAAATTTGGTGACAAAGCAGGAGTTCCTAAGTTCTACGCACGTGCTCAGATGAACGAGTCTATTTCGCTCAAGAAGTTTGCGAAGTTGATCGCTATGCAGACCACTGTATCCTATGCGGATGTAACAGCCGTTCTGATCAGTTTGCAGGAGAACATGGGCATCGAGTTGCAGCGAGGCAACCAGATTGATTTCGGCGAGTTGGGCAAGTTCCGCCTCCAGCTTACCAGTGAGGGTGCGGCAACCGCAGCCGAATTTAAGAGCGACATCAACATCAAGGGTGTTAACATCCAGTTTATACCGGGTAGCGATCTTGCCAACATCTTTACGGGTATGGAGTTTGAGCAGGTTGCATCACGTGCCGTACAGAAGGCTGCCCTCAAGGCTGAGAAGGAGGGTGCCAAGACCCTCGACATCGAGGAGGCTAAGAAAAAGCCCGCCAAGGACAATGCTTCTTCAGGCGGCGATACCACGGGTGGCAACACCTCAGGCGAGCAGACCGGCGGAACAGGCAGCACTGGCAACGGTGACACTGGAGACGGATTAGAATAATTAACCTCTTAAAACAGAATAGATTATGACAGAAAAGAACAAGCAGAAATGGAATGAGATTCTCAAGTTTGCAGTAACCGTACTGACAGCTCTCCTCGGGGCGTTGGGCGTTTCGGCAGGTGGACTTTAGAAGGATGCCACGAAGCTCCAGTACCTCCTGGATGCTTCCTGATTCTCTTCCATTAAGAGGGTTTTTCAAGAGCAGAGTCCCTCTGAATTTATTTAACAAGTTAGGGCGCGTCTAATCCGGATGCACCCTTTTTGTTTGTCGTCATATTTCTTTCATTCAACACTCAACATTTACCTCTCAACATTCACCATTCTCTAACTTTTTCAGAAACTTTTCCCAGAAAACTCTTGCAGATATGAAAATAAAACCGTAACTTTGCGCTATAGAATTTTAAAACAGATGGTTATGCAGTACTTAGATCCTAAGGCAGACCTTACGTTCAAGAAGATATTCGGCAATCATCCTAAAAGACTGATCAGTCTTCTGAACGCACTCCTGCCACTCAGTGAAGAGGAGCAGATACATGAAATCAAGTATCTGCCTACAGAACTTGTGCCCCAACTAGAAGGGGGCAAGAACACCATAGTAGATGTACTCTGCACCGACGTCAGAGGCAGGAAGTTCTGCGTGGAAATGCAGATGGAATGGTCTGATGCTTTCCAACAGCGCGTACTGTTTAATGCATCCAAGCTCTATGTGAGTCAGGCAAAAAAGGGAGGCAAATACAGCGAGCTCCAACCAGTATATTCTCTCAACCTGATAAATGATATCTTTGCGCATGATACTCCGGATTTCATTCACAACTACCGCATCGTGCACGATAAGGATAGCAATAAGGTCATCGAGGGCTTGCATTTCACCTTCATAGAACTCCCTAAGTTCACTTCACATTCCATCGCCGACAAGCGCATGATGGTCTTGTGGCTCCGTTTCCTCACAGAAATCAATTCCAACACGAAGGAGATTCCTTCCGACCTGCTCAATGATCCGGAGATTGGAAAAGCCGTAGAAGATCTTGAAGTTTCCGGCTTTACAGATGCCGAACTCAGAGCCTACGACAAGTTTTGGGATTCGGTAAGTGTTGAAAGAACCCTTCTGGATGACAGATACCAGAAAGGAATGGAAGAAGGTATGGAAAAAGGCATGGAGAAAGGCATGGAGAAAGGTAGAGCAGAAGGCAAGCATGAGGCCAATACAGAAACAGCACAACGTTTGCTGGCAATGGGAGTTTCTGCCGAACAGGTTGCCAAAGCTACCCAGCTACCTTTGGAAATCATTAAGAATCTGAGCAATTCATAAAAAATATAATAGCTGAGATGTTGATTACGAATATCTCCATATAATCAAGGGTCTATACGCCACCTGTTCATCGTGGTATATAGACCCTTGTCGTTTTTTATTCATTTTATCCATCGTATTGAATAAAATCAGTACTTTTTTATTCAATACGAATGATTTTCAGCCATTTTCTCCCGCCATTCGGTAGGAGTACAACCAAAAGCGTTCTTTGTATAAATGCAACAAGGCGCAACCTTCTCACGAAGACTGCGCCTCTAATAGTTTTCTTTTTTTGTTTAATTTTTAAGAGAGTATTAACATATATATATTTTTGTAAGTGTAAGTTTCTTACTTCTTTATTTCTTTTGCTCTGAACTTTATGGCTCGAAGAACTTAATCTGTGTTCCATTTGCCAACTGAGTTCCTGCCATATTAAAGTTGAATGCTGTAGGATTTGGTTTCTTCTCATCCTTTGGATCAACTTCGTAACCATAAACAACCAAATAAGCTTCAACCTTGCTTTTATCCTGGGTAACTTGTCCGAAAGTATATTGGCTGTTTCCGCTAGAATAGCAATAGAACTTAACCTTATGTGTAGCACCACCATATTCCAGGTTTACAGTAATAGCATCAGGGAAGAGCATGAACTGGATAAAAGGTGTAACTGTATAGTAATATACAACACTCTTGAAGCTAACCGGCATCTCATATTTCTTCAATGCTTCCTTCAGGTCTTTCGTGTCAACATTTTCTGGAATGTAACGGGCAAAGATCTTTACAGGGAAGTTGTTAACAGTCATTACAGTATCTTTGCCATCTCCGTGGATAGATGTAGAGACATCTAAGGTGTCGTGATATTCCTTTTTGCCGTCTTTTTCTGTAACATGCTCGTCGCTCACGTAAGCGAGTTTGCTCATGCGGCTACCTGATGTCTTGAGATAGCAGGTCTGCTTTTCTGCTTGTGTGAGCGGCTGATAATAGCTGTTGTTATCATCGCCTGTATTACAAGAAGTGAATGCGAAAGCTGCAACGAAGGCAGCTACAATTGAGAATAATTTGATTTTTTTCATTTTGCTATTATATTTTGATTCTTATTTTCTCATATTTCTCAGCCTAAATGCACCCCGATATAGTTGCCCGAGGCACTTCAGTTCTTGTATAAAACAAGAAAAGGCGGGAAACTTGCATCACTTTTAGTTAATCTCTGTTAATGCTCTTCACTTGTCCATTTCATAGAGCACTTTTGCCAATGTATTGTAACCTCTGACTTTCAGTTCTTAGTTGTTTGAGCTTTTTACTGTATTAAGTCTAGGTTTGTTCTACATAGCGATGCAAAGTTAGTTTTTTATTTTGAAATACGCAAGAAATTTATGATTTTCTTTCTCTTTTTCGCATAAAAATACTACTTTTGTGGAGATTTTAGGGATTATTCACCTAAAAGCGGAATGAATCGTGTAGACTCTGAGTCTCATGGAAAATGAATTAATGATGAATCTGATATGAAAAAGAAAGTAGGTACATTTAAGATTTGGCTGTTGGCGATAGCCGCAGTAGTGGCGTTTTCTGTCTTGCCAAAGGTTTCTTCGCTGGCAACAGAAGATCAGGCACTTGTTGTAAAGGAGAACAAGCAGGAGGCTGCTGATGCTGCGGGCGATGAACCGTCTGCAGAGAATAAGCAGGAAACTGCTGGAGAGGATGCGAATCTGGAGGCGCAGGGGCTGGAGATTCCGGCATCTAAGTTAAAGGTATCTGAAACCATCAAGCATCGGTTGGCTTATACGGTATCTTATAATCATGATACGCGACAGCCGAATTGGGTAGCCTGGGCGCTGACGGGGGAGCATGCATCTGGTAAGTTGCCGCGCGGTAAGTTTGCAGATGATGAGGAGATGCCGGCACCCGTGGGTACTTTGGCGGATTATTACAACAGTGGTTTGGACAGGGGACACATGTGTCCGGCTGGTGACAACAAATGGAGTCAGCAGGCGATGGATGAATGTTTCCTGATGACCAATATGTGTCCGCAGAACCACAGTCTGAATGCGGGGGTATGGAACACGATAGAGCAGCAGTGCCGCAACTGGGCGAAGCAGTATGGCAAGGTTTATATTGTCTGCGGACCGATATTTCTGAATAAGCAGCATCGCAAGTTGGGTAAGAACAAGGTGGTAGTGCCTGATGCCTTCTTCAAGGTGGTTCTTCATACGGGCAAGAATCCGCAAGCCATCGGCTTTATCTGCCGTAACCAGTCGCAGAAAGGCAGAAAGAAGACGGAATTCGTAAATTCAGTGGATGAAGTGGAGCGTATCACCGGCTATGATTTCTTCCCTCAGCTTCCGGATGATGTTGAGAAGAGGGTAGAGGCTAAGGCTGAAATGTTTTAAAAAGGAATTTCTGCAGTATCCGGTAATAGGATATAACAAAAAAAGGCTTTCCGTAATGGAAAGCCTTTTTCTTGAAGATCTGTGACTCGCATGGGGCTCGAACCCATGACCCCAACATTAAAAGTGTTGTGCTCTACCAGCTGAGCTAGCGAGTCAATCTTCTGCTTTATGTTTCAAAAGCGAGTGCAAAGGTACGGCAAAAATCTGAAATAACCAAATATTTTGCCATATTTTTACTGATTTTCTTCATTTTTATCTGAAATCGGGACATTTTCGCCCGTTTCTTCATGATATTGCGGCTTCTCCTTCGTTACATACCGCTGCCAGTAGGCTATGATGAGCGTTGTGAGCGGAAGGGCTACAATCAATCCCAGGAAGCCCAGAAGTGCACCCCAAACCGAGAGACTCAAGAGGAGAATGGCTGGATTCAATCCCATCGCCTTACCCATGATCTTCGGGGTAACTACCATGTCGGTGATGACCTGCACCACACAGAACACCAGAACTGCCAGACCGAATACCAGCCAGAAGTTCTGACCTGTGTCGGCAGCCTTCAGCATGGCAAGGAATGCCGTAGGGATGAGGGCGAAGGTATGGAGATATGGAACCAGGTCCATGATGCCGATGAGAATACCCAGACCTATCGCCATCGGGAAACCGATGATGGTAAAACCGATGCAGAACATGATGCCCATACAGAGCGCTACCAGTCCCTGACCACGGATATAGTTGTTGAGCTCGCGCTCCACATCCTTCATCAGCGCACTCCAGAACGGACGGTTCTTCTTAGGGAAGATTCTCACCCAGTTGGCTGTCAGCGTCTCATAATCGAGCAGGATGAAGAACATATATAATAAGGTAATCATCGATGCCACGATACTCATCAGTACCGTGGCCGTCTGGCTGACTACCGAGAAGACCTTAGGCATGGTAGTCTTGATGGCATCGCTGAAGTCCTTGCTTTTCAGAAAAAGCTCTATCTGTTCCTGGTTGGCCTGCAGCCAGTCTTTGATCAGCGCCGTCAGGTTGTTGGTATGAGTCGTCTGATGCAGCCATCGTGTCAACACCTCACCGAGTTTGTCAAACTGGTCAATCATCGGAGGGATGATGAGCCACAGCACGCCTCCTATAACAGCGATAGCCGTTCCCATGGCGATGAGGATAGACAGCGCACGTATTCTGATGTGGAGTTTGTTTTCGATAAACTTCACGACCGGATAGAGCAGGTAAGCGAAAAACCATGCAATGAAGAATGGCAGCAGTACGCTGCTCAGATAATTGGTCATGTAGAGCACGGCCAGTACGATGAGGGTAACACCCGCCCATCTTATAAATTTATCAAATGTAATCTCCTTTCCCATAACTGTTCCTTTTGTTATAATTTTTCGTTAAGAATCGCCTTCTGGTAGCATTCTCTGCAGAGCGGCTCGTATTCATCTTTCTCGCCCAGAAGCACCCGTTTGTCATTATTGACCAACCGGTGGCTCACATAGGCGACCGATCCGCACTTTACGCAGATGGCATGAACCTTGGTCACCTCGTCGGCGATGGCACAGAGAGCAGGAATCGGACCGAAGGGAACTCCCTTGAAGTCCATATCCAGTCCTGTCACGATGACTCTCACGCCACGGTTGGCGAGTTCGTTGCATACCTCCACGAGTCCATTGTCCAGGAACTGGGCTTCATCGATACCCACCACGTCGATATCAGAAGCCAATAGCAGTATCGATCCAGAGGACTCAATAGGAGTAGACCGGATAGAGTTCTGGTCATGGCTCACTACATCTTCCTCGGAGTAACGAGTGTCAAGCGCCGGCTTAAAGATTTCCACCTTCTGCTTGGCGAACTTCGCACGCTTCATTCTTCGGATCAATTCCTCTGTTTTTCCGGAGAACATCGATCCGCACACCACTTCAATTCTTCCGGGACGGTGTGCCTCCCCAATTAGATTTTCTGTCATTTCGGGGGCAAAATTAATAATAAGGTTTTAAAAAATGCAAAGAAACGCGTTTTTTTTTTGCTATGAAAGATTAATTAACTACATTTGCGGTCAGTATGGGCACATTATACATCGTTCCGACTCCAGTTGGTAACATGGAGGACATGACAATGCGAGCCATTCGCATACTGAAAGAAGCGGATTTGGTACTCGCTGAGGACACTCGAACATCGAGTGTCCTGCTGAAGCATTTCGATATCAGAAATCGATTAGTGGCTCACCATAAGTTTAACGAACATGGCACCTCTTCTGCCATCGTAGAGCGACTGAAGGGTGGCGAAACCATTGCCTTGATCAGCGATGCCGGAACACCGGGTATCAGCGATCCTGGTTTTTACCTCGCCCGCGAGGCAGCCAAGGCAGGCATTACGGTGCAGACTTTGCCTGGACCTACGGCATGCATTCCTGCCATCGTTTCATCGGGCTTGCCATGCGACCGTTTCTGTTTCGAAGGATTCATTCCGCAGAAAAAGGGCAGACAGACCTATCTTGAATCATTGAAGGATGAGGTGCGCACAATGATTTTCTATGAGTCGCCTTATCGTGTGGTGAAAACTTTGCAGCAGTTTGCCGAGGTTTTCGGGGATGACAGACAGGTGAGCTGTTGTCGTGAAATATCCAAACTCCACGAGGAGAGTGTGAGGGGTACGCTTGCCGAGGTCATCGCTCATTTTGAGGAGACAGAACCAAGAGGCGAATTTGTCATCGTATTGGCAGGAAAAGATCCTAAACAGCTCAAGGAGGAGATGAAGGAAAAGAAGCGTGAAGAGCGCCGGCAGAAGAAAAACGGGGCTCGCAGGGATGAAGACAGTAATGAATAAAGTATAGGAAGCGACGCGTTTTACGCGAAAAGATAATTTTTTAAATCAAACATTAAAAAGGAAAATGATTATGAAAAAGCTATTATTTGCGGCATGTTTAGCTGCTTTTTGCTTGACCAGTTGCAACAACGGCAAGAACAACACCCAGGATTTGGCAAATCAGCAGAATGATTCGCTAAACAGTATCATCGCTCAGAAAGATAGCGAAATTAACGATATGATGGGTACATTGAATGAAATCCAGGATGGTCTGAACCAGATCAGTGAGGCTGAGCACAGAGTAACTCTCCTGAAGAACGGTGAGGGTGCCAACAAGAGACAGCAGCTAAAGGAGGATGTTCAGTTCATCGCTACCCGTATGCAGCAGAACCGCGAACTCCTGGCTAAACTGCAGAAGCAGATGGCTAACAGCTCTTTGCAGGCTGACCAGTTGAAGAAGACCATCGCAAACCTTCAGGAGCAGATTGCACAGAAGGATAAGGAACTCCAGGCGCTTCGCGAGGAGTTAGATAAGAAGGATATTCATATTGCAGCGCTCGACGAGACTATCAACAATCTGAATACCAAGACCTCTCGTCTTACTACTGAAAGCAGCCAGAAGACAGAGACAATCAATGCACAGGACAAGCAGCTCAACACTGCCTGGTACGTATTCGGTACCAAGAAGGAGTTGAAGGAGCAGCATATCATGGAAGGTGGTAAGGTAATGACCGGTAATTTCAACAAGAGTTATTTCACCAAGGTTGATATCCGCAACATTTCTGAAATCAAGTTGATGTCAAAGTCGGCTAAGTTGCTCACTACCCACCCATCCAGCTCTTATGCATTGGTACGTGATGCTAACAAGCAGTATACTCTCCGCATCACCAATCCACAGATTTTCTGGAGCACCAGCAAGTATCTTGTAGTGCTCGTTAAGTAATTATCTCTTTCTCTGAAAGAAATCCTGCATGAGTGCGCGGCACTCATCTTCCAATACGCCCGATGTAACTGTCGTCTTAGGATGCAGTGCATCGGGCGCATATTTTGTATACCCCCTTTTCTCGTCGCTGGCACCATATACCACGCGGCTGATCTGTGCCCATCCCAATGCTCCGGCGCACATCACGCAGGGTTCTACCGTAACGTAGAGGGTACAGTCTTTCAGGTATTTTCCTCCCAGCATGTTGGCTCCCGAAGTGATTGCCTGCATTTCGGCATGAGCCGTAACATCGGTCAGCATCTCCGTAAGATTGTGGGCACGCGATATGATCCGGTCTTTACAAACGATGATGGCGCCTACCGGAATCTCGTCTTCATCGAATGCCGCCTGAGCCTCCATTAGGGCACGGCGCATGTATGCTTCGTCTTTATTCTTATTATCTTCCATTGTTTTTCGTGCAAAATTACATAAAAAAGTTTGAAGTGTGGACTTTTTTTGTTATTTTTGCAAGGTAAATGCATCTTTTGATGCAAAATAAAGGAAATAGACTATGGCAGAGCATAATGAATTAGGAAAATGGGGAGAAGACGAGGCTACTCTCTATCTCGAGAATGAAGGCTATGTCGTTATCGACAGAGACTGGAGAGCCGGCAAGCGGGATTTGGATATCCTTGCCGTTTCGCCGGATGGAAAGACGCTGGTTGTGGTAGAAGTAAAGACCCGTTCGGGTGAAGAATACCAGCAGCCCGAGGAAGCCGTAGATGCCAAGAAGATGCGTAATCTGGCAATAGCCGCCAATACTTACGTCAAGGAACAGAAGGTAGATAGGGAGCTGCGCTTTGATGTTGTTACCGTGGTAGGGGTAGGCCATCAGGTGAAACGCATCGAGCATCTTGTGGATGCCTTCAACCCGTTGCTGATTTGACAACCCGTTGTGTATCGCTATACATTATTATATAGACATGGAAAAGAAGATTATACGATTAAAGGAAGTGGATTCCACGAATGCCTTCCTGAAGAATTTGGGTACTTATGATGAAGATGCGCTAACCATTGCCATTGCTGACTATCAGACAGCAGGCAGGGGACAGGGCGTGCATACCTGGGAGAGCGAGCCGGGCAAGAACCTCCTCTTCAGTATGATGATGTATCCTAAGTGGGTACCTTTGCGCCAGCAGTTCCTCCTTTCCGAGGCTGGTGCGCTCGCCGTGAAGGACGCTCTTGATTCCTATACGGACGGCATTACGCTGAAATGGCCTAATGATGTGTACTGGTATGACAAGAAAATCAGTGGCACGCTGATAGAGACTGCCATCGACTCCAAGGGCATCAAGCGCTGCATCTTCGGTATCGGCATTGATGTCAATCAGACTGAGTTCCACAGCGATGCGCCCAACCCTGTATCTCTGGCTCAGATTCTGGGCCATGAGGTGGATAGGGAAGAGGTGCTGCAGAAGGTGATTGAGGCTTTCTGCAAATACTATGAACTTCTGCGTCGTGCCGACTATTTGGATGTGTCGGGACTCTATCATCTTTCGCTCTACCGTCGCAAGGGCTATCATTGGTATGAGGATAAGGACGGTAAGTTCGAGGGCGCCTTCGTAGAGGTGGAGGACGATGGTCATCTCATCCTTCATGACAAGAAGGGAGTAATACGCTCGTATGCGTTCGGAGAAATTAAGTTTATAGTTAATAGTTAATAGTTAATGGTTTATAGGAGGCTACGCCCTATAAACTGTTAACTGTAAATTGTAAATTAAAATAAAATGGCAAAGTTTAAAAGAATTCTTTTGAAATTGAGCGGCGAGAGTCTGATGGGCAAGCAGAGCTTCGGCATCGACCCAGAGCGCCTGAGTGATTATGCTAAGCAGATAAAGGAGGTCCATGAGATGGGCGTTCAGATAGGCATTGTGATTGGTGGTGGTAACATCTTCCGCGGTTTGAGTGGAAGCCAGAAGGGTTTCGACCGTGTCAAGGGCGACCAGATGGGTATGTGTGCTACCGTTATAAATTCCCTGGCATTGAGCAGCGCACTCGGAGCCTTGGGCGTAAAGAACAAGGTGCTTACTGCCATCCGCATGGAACCTATCGGCGAATTCTACACCAAATGGAAGGCGATTGAGGCAATGGAGGCAGGCTATATCTGCATCTTCTCTGCAGGTACAGGTAGTCCATACTTCACTACCGATACCGGTTCTTCTCTCCGTGGTATCGAAATCGAGGCTGACGTGATGCTCAAGGGTACCCGTGTAGACGGCATCTATACCGCCGACCCTGAGAAGGATCCTACAGCTACCAAGTTCAAGGATATCACCTATGATGAGATTTACACCAAGGGCTTGAAGGTAATGGATTTGACAGCTACCACCATGTGTAAGGAAAACAACCTTCCTATCTACGTGTTCAATATGGATGTTGTAGGTAACCTCAAGAAGGTGATGGATGGTGAGGAGATCGGTACGCTCGTACACAACTAACCCTCTCTCTGCAGGTAGAAAAAGCAAATGCGACTGGATTCACATCTAGCCGCATTTTTTATAAACCTAAATACCCAAATGTCCCCATAAAGGGAATTTCTTCTACTTCTTCTTCAGATAAATAATCGCCGAGATGATGACGTATGCCACGATGACAAGCCACCAGCCGGTGAGAAAACCGGTCAGACCATCGAGTGCTACCGAAGTAGCGAGGATGATGAGGGTGAGCGCAGCAAAGCCATATTTCACCTCATTGCCCTTGAAACTCCACTGCTTGAACTTCAAGGCGAAAAGAGGCATCTCGCAAACCAGCAGATAGCTGGTGATGAGAATCAGAGCCAGAATGATAAATACCGACCATGAATATCCTTCGAGCCAGCTTGGATTGAACACAATCAGCGAACCCCAGAACAGGGCGTTGGCTGGTGTAGGAACACCGATGAAAGAGGTAGTCTGGCGCTCATCAAGATTAAACTTAGCCAGTCGCAATGCCGAGAAGGCTGCGATGATGAAGGCTGCGTAAGGCAGCCATGGGCGCAAAGGCTCCAGAAAACCCGGATATTCCATCACAAAGAGTTGTGAGAATACGATGGTGGCAGGAGCCACACCGAAGGTTACGTCATCTGCCAGCGAATCGAGCTCCTTGCCTATTGGCGATGAAACGTGCAGCAGGCGGGCGCTCATGCCGTCAAAGAAGTCGAATACGGCTCCGATGATAATCCATAACAATGCCATCTTTGGGTTCCCGCCGAAGGCAAACGATGTTGCGATGCAGCCCGAAACCAGGTTGCAGCAGGTTATCGTGTTTGGAATATGTTTCTTGATACTCATTTCTTTACAGTATATTATGATAGAGTGAAAGCCGGAAGTATGTTCCGGCTTGCCCTCTATCTGTCAATATGTTATTTCAATTTAGCGATGATGGTCTGGTCGCCAGTAGTTGACTGTCCCATCTTTACGCATACTTCTGTACCTACAGGCAGGTAGACATCCACGCGTGAACCCAGCTTGATGAATCCCAGGTGCTCGTCGATGAAGCATTCTTCCCCTTCCTTGGCATAGGTTACGATGCGGCGTGCCACTGCACCGGCAATCTGTCGGCAGAGTACATCCACTCCCTCAGGTGTGGTAATCATCACGTCGGCATGCTCGTTTTCCTCGCTAGCCTTAGGCAGCCATGCCTTGTGGTAGTTGCCGTCCACATGCTTCACGAATTTTACCTTTCCGTCTACCGGGAACCAGTTGGCATGAACATTCCAGAGGCTCATGAAGATGGAAATCATCAGGCGGCGGTCACCGAAGTAGGGAGCATTCTCCACCTCTTCTATCACCACAATCTTTCCGTCGGCTGGTGCTACTACCAGTTTCGAAGTATCCTCTACGTTGAGGTATCTGATAGGACAACGGTAGAAGTTGAGCACGATACCATATACCGTACCGAACACAACAACAAAAGCCCAGAACGGAATCTTGTTGTCTAAGGTTGTCCACAATATAGCCGCAATGACTACTAACGCTATCGCTCCGGTTACCAGCTGATCTGTACCTTCGCGGTGCAATCTTATCTTTTTTAATTTCTTTATTTTCTGTCCCATATAGTAGGATTAAGTTTTTATTGGTGCAAAGGTACGGCATTTTTATCACTTTTGCAAATTTTTTGTGGGTTTCTTTTACCTTTTTCAATATTTTCGCATATTTCTTTTGGCTTTTTCAATATTTCGCCGTAACTTTGTTGTCAAAATTCGAATTTAAAACAGATAATGGAAGATTTTGTTCATTTGCATGTACACACCCAATACTCCATCCTCGACGGCCAGTCGAAGATACCACATCTGGTAGATAAGGCCATCAAGGACGGCATGAAGGGTATGGCGGTAACCGACCACGGTGTGATGTTCGGCATCAAGGAACTCACCGACTATTGCGGCAAGATTAATAAAGACCGCAAGAAGGAGGGACTCGAACCTTTCAAGCCTATCATAGGCTGCGAGATGTATGTGGCACACCGAACCAAGGCCGACCGAGAGAAGGATAAGGGCGATATGAGCGGTTATCACCTCATTGTACTTGCCAAGAATTATAATGGATACAAGAACCTCATCAAGCTGGTGAGCAATTCGTGGGTGGATGGTTACTACATGCGCCCACGAACCGACCGTGCCGATCTAGAGAAGTATCACGAAGACCTCATCGTCTGTTCGGCATGTATTGCAGGTGAGGTGCCATCCAAGATTCTGCATGGTGACCTGGAAGGAGCCCGTGAGGCTTGCCAGTGGTACCACAACCTCTTTGGCGATGATTACTATCTCGAGCTCCAGCGACATAAAGTGCCTGATGATCCCAGTCTGCTTGCTAACCGCGAGGCTTACGAGTTGCAGCAGCGTGCCAACAAGGAACTCATCAAGATGGCAAGGGAGTTTAACATCAAGCTGGTGTGCACCAACGACTGCCACTTCGAGGATAAGGAGACTGCCGAGGCTCACGACCATCTGCTCTGTATCGCTACCGGCAAGGATCTCGACGACCCTAACCGTATGCGCTATTCCAAGCAGGAATGGTTCAAGACCCGCCAGGAGATGAACGAGGTGTTCTCAGATATTCCCGAAGCGCTTTCCAATACCCTCGAAGTATTAGATAAGGTAGAAATCTACAGCATCGACCATGGTCCTATCATGCCTTTCTTCCCGATTCCGGAGAGTTTCGGTACCGAGGAGCAGTTGCGCCAGAAGGTATCAGAAGAAGACCTCTACAAGGAGTTTACCTCTGATGAGAACGGCAAGAACCCGCTGCCACCTGAGGAAGGTCAGAAGGTAATCGACCGGTTGGGCGGTTACGATAAGATATACCGTATCAAGTTTGAGGCAGAATATCTGCGCCACCTTGCCTACGAGGGAGCCAAAAAGCTTTATGGCGACCCGCTGCCCGAGAATGTAGACGAGCACGTAAACTTCGAGCTCCACGTGATGAAGACCATGGGTTTCCCGGGCTACTTCCTCATTGTGTCAGACTTCATCAGGGCGGCGCGCGAGGAACTCGGCGTGATGGTGGGGCCGGGACGTGGATCTGCGGCAGGTTCGGTGGTGGCTTACTGCTTGGGCATTACCAAGATTGACCCATTGAAGTACGACCTCCTGTTTGAGCGTTTCCTGAACCCAGACCGTGTGAACCTTCCGGATATTGATACCGACTTTGATGATGACGGCCGAGGCAAGGTGCTGAGATGGGTAATGGATAAGTACGGTCATGAGAACTGTGCCCATATCATTACTTACGGTTCCATGGCGACGAAGAACTCCATCAAGGATGTGGCGCGTGTCGAGAAACTGCCGTTGGATAAGGCGAATGCACTCTGTAAGGCTATCCCAGACCGTTTGCCTGACGGTGCCAAGATGAACCTGACCAATGCCATCAAATATACCCCAGAGCTGCGCGAGGCTGAGTTCTCCAACGATCCGCGCGAAAGCAATACCATCAAGTATGCCAAGATGCTCGAGGGAACCATCCGAGGCACGGGTATCCATGCCTGCGGATTCATCATCTGCCGCGACCCTATCAGCAGCTGGGTGCCTGTATCTACTGCCGATGACCCTGATTTCCCGGGACTGAAGACGGCGGTAACACAGTACGACGGCCATGTCATCGAGACCACCGGTCTTATCAAAATGGACTTCCTGGGCTTGAAGACCCTCTCCGAGATGAAGGAGGCATGCAAGGTTATCAAGCAGACTACGGGCGATGTCGTTGACCTCGATACCATCCCTATCGATGACGAACTGACCTATCAGCTCTATCAGCGCGGTCAGACCATCGGAACCTTCCAGTTCGAGTCGCCGGGTATGCAGAAGTATCTCCGTGAGCTGAAGCCTACGGTGTTCGAGGACCTCATCGCCATGAACGCCCTCTACCGTCCGGGACCTATGGATTATATCCCTGATTTCATTGCCCGCAAGAACGGCAAACAGGCGATTACCTACGATATCCCGTGTATGGAGAAGTATCTGAAGGATACCTACGGCATTACGGTCTATCAGGAGCAGGTGATGCTTCTCTCCCGTCAGCTTGCCAGCTTCACCCGAGGCGAGTCAGATGCCCTGCGTAAGGCGATGGGTAAGAAGAAAAAGGCTATCGTAGATGCGATGAAGCCTAAGTTTATCAAGCAGGGGCAGGAGAACGGCCACGACCCGAAGGTGCTGGAAAAGATATGGGGCGACTGGGAGAAGTTTGCTTCCTACGCCTTCAACAAGTCGCATGCTACCTGTTATTCATGGGTAGCCTACCAGACCGCCTATCTCAAGGCGCACTATCCTGCCGAATACATGGCGGCGCTGATGACCCGACGCTTTGCACAGATTACCGAAATCACCAAGCTGATGGAGGAGTGCCAGTCGATGGGCATCAAGACCTTGGGTCCGGATGTGAACGAGAGTTACCGCGTGTTCGGTGTGAACGAGCATGGAGAGATACGTTTCGGTCTTTCAGCCATCAAGGGTATGGGTGCTCCGGCAGCTGATGCCATCGTGGCAGAGCGACTGAAGAACGGACTTTATAAGAGCATCTTCGATTTTGCCGAGCGTGTAGATTACTCCAGCGTGAACCGCAAGGCTTTCGAAACCTTGGCGCTGAGTGGCGGTTTCGACAGCTTCGGCATCCGTCGCGAACAGTTCTTCGGCAAGAACAACAAGGGCGAAACCTTCCTCGATACGCTGGTGCGCTACGGTCAGCTCTTCCAGCAGGAACAGCACGAGGCTGCCACCTCACTCTTTGGCGATACCGAGGCGATAGAGATAGCTACGCCGCCTATTCCTGATGCAGAGAGCTGGAGTACCATCGAACGTCTGAACCGTGAGCGCGAGCTTGTGGGCATCTATCTTTCTGCCCATCCGCTCGATGAGTACAGCATCATCCTCAACTCCCTCTGCAATACTCATTGCTCAGAACTGGGCGACAAGCAGGAGCTGGCAAAGAAGGAGGATGTGGTGCTGGGCGGCATCATTACGGGTGTGAAGTCGAAGTTTACCAAGACGGGCAAGCCGTGCGGTTTCGTTACGCTCGAAGACTTTGAGGGCTCAGGCGAGCTGGCTCTCTTTGGCGAAGACTGGGGCAAGTGGCGCGGCATCATGGTTGAAGGCAGCACCATCTACATCACCGCCAAGTGCGTTTCCCGTTACGGCAATGCCAACTATCTCGATTTCCAGATAGGCAATGTGGAGTATCTGCAGACGGTCAAGGAGAACCGCATCGACCGCTTCACCATCAATGTGGAGAGCGATGCGATAGATGAAACGATGGTTAGCGACCTGCAGACCATTCTGGAGAATGACGAGGGCAAGGCGCAGCTCTTTTTCCAGATACATGATGTAGACAGCAATACCTATCTGTTGATGCGTGCCCGTGAGCATACGGTAGGCGTGGGCCATGCCCTCATCCAGTATATCGAGCAGCATCCTAAGATGAGCTATCAGATCAATTAGAGATAATTTTAGTTTTAATATATAAAAAATTTAGGAAAATGGAAGTAACAATTACAACCGAGAATTTCGAGAGCTACAAGAATGGCGAACTGCCATTGGTAGTAGATTTGTGGGCAACATGGTGCGGTCCTTGCCGCCAGATTGCTCCTATCGTATCAGAACTTGCTGAGGAGTTTGACGGCAAGTTGGTAGTAGGCAAGTGTGATGTAGAGGAGAACGACGACATCGCTATGGAGTTTGGTGTTCGTAATATCCCTACCATCCTCTTCTTCAAGGGTGGCCAGCTGGTAGACAAGTTTGTTGGCGCAGCCTCTAAGGCAACCCTTACCGAGAAGTTCCAGGCTCTCCTGTAATCAGCCCGGATAGGAAATGATAAAAGCATCTGGCTTGAGAAAACATATTCTCAGCCAGATGCTTTTTTTGTTCGGGGCTGTCGGTGACTTACCATTCTACGCTTCTTGTTCCGTCTTCTTCGACGGTGATAGTCACTTTGGTGCAGTCTTCCGGCAGCAGTTCTTCTATCAGTTCCGGCCACTCCAGGAAACAGAGGTTGCCGCTGTAGAAATAATCTTCGTAGCCCATATCGTAAACCTCATCGAGTTTCTTGATGCGGTAGAAATCGAAGTGGTAGACAGGTGAGCCGTCGCCCGCTGTATATTCGTTTACGAGGGCGAAGGTAGGAGATGTGATGACATCTTCTACGCCCAGTTCTTCGCAAATGGCTTTTACAAATGTTGTCTTTCCGGCTCCCATCTTGCCATAGAAGGCAAAGACCTTGCCGTCGCCCATGTTCTGCAGAAATTCCTTGGCTGCTTCATGGATCGTGTCTAATGAGTCAATTTTTATCTTCATATATGTTTTCTATAAACTGTTAACTATCAACTATTAACTATTAACTGACATTACCTTTTTCTCGGTGTCAGCGTGATGAGCGGTATGAGCATTTCCTCCATCGAGATGCCGCCGTGCTGGAAGGTATCCTTGTAGTATTGCACATAATAGTTGTAATTATTCGGATAGGCGAAGAAACTGTCGCCCGTGGCAAATACATACGAGGTACTCAGGTTAGGTGCCGGCAACTGGGCACGCTGAGGCTCCTTGATGGTGAAAACTTCCTTGCTCTGGTAAGCCAGATTCTTGCCCAGCTTGTAGCGCAGGTTGGTGTTCGTATTGCGGTCGCCTACAATCTTGATAGGTTTCGATGCCCTGATGCTGCCGTGGTCGGTGGTGAGCACTACCTGGTAATCGCTCTGCGAAAGGAGTTTGAAGAGCTCGGAGAGAACCGAATGGCGGAGCCAGCTCTGCGTGATGCTGCGGTAGGCACTCTCGTTGTTGGCAAGCTCGCGCACCATCTTAGATTCGGTACGCGCGTGAGAGAGCATGTCGATGAAGTTAATCACCAGCACGTTCAGGTCGTTGTTCCGGCATTCGTTGTAATGCTCCAGAAAGCGGTCGGCACCCTGCGAATCGTTCACCTTGTGATAACTGAAGGTATAGTGCTTTCTGAATCGCTCTATCTGGGTCTGTATCAGCGGCGCCTCGTTGAGGTTCTTGCCTTCCTCCTCGTCCTCATCTACCCAGAGGTCAGGGAACATTTCGGCTATCTTGTTCGGCATCAGACCGCTGAAGATGGCGTTGCGCGCATATTGCGTGGCGGTAGGAAGGATGCTCATGTAGAGCTGCTCGTCGATGTCGAACAGGTCGCCGATGTCTTCAGCCAGCATGCGCCACTGGTCATAGCGGAAGTTATCTATCACAATCAGGAACACCTTCTTGCCCTCATCGAGCAGCGGGAATATCTTGCGCTTGAAGATGTCGGGACTCATCAGATGGCGGTCTCTGTTGTCGGGACTCACCCAGTCGAGATAGTTCTTGGCTATGTATTTGGCGAACCCCTGGTTAGCCTCTTCCTTCTGCATGCCCAGCATCTCTGCCATGGGACTTGCCGTATCGCTCAGCTTCAGTTCCCAGCTTACCAGTCGCCTGTAAATCTCCATCCAGTCTTCCGCCGTTCTGCATTCCATCATCTGCATGGCTATCTGCTGGTAGTCCTGCTGGTATCCGCTCTGCGTCACCTCCGCCACGATGTCTTTGCGGTGGATGTTCTTCTTGAGCGAGAGCAGAATCTGGTTCGGGTTTACGGGTTTAATCAGATAGTCGGCTATCTTTGAACCGATTGCCTGGTCCATGATGTTTTCTTCTTCGCTTTTGGTGCACATCACTACCGGTGTGGCAGGCTGGATGTCCTTGATGCGTAGCAGGGTTTCCAGTCCGCTGAGTCCCGGCATCATCTCATCGAGCAGGATGAGGTCGAAGGTCTGCTGGCGGCAAAGTTCAATGGCATCAGGGCCGTTGCTTACCGTCTGCACCTCGTATCCTTTCTTTTCCAGAAAGATGATGTGTGCCTTGAGAAGTTCTATCTCGTCGTCTATCCAAAGTAATAAACCGTTGCTCATATTTTATATCCTTTTTCTTTTCGGGGTGCTAAAGTACAAAGAAAAATGGAATGAGGAACACGACTTCGTGTTAAAGAGAGTTAATGATGAAGATTCTTTGGTACTTTTTATGAAAACGTTTGTATTACCTTGTGACAAAACCTGAAAACATAGGTTATTTGAAACTTGTTTGTATAACTAAACGTAAGCATTATGATCAGACGCAATTACTTGAAAAGTTTGTCTATTTAGCAATAATACGACCGGGAATCCGTTTTTTATGGTAAGGTAATTCATAAAAGCGAACAATAAAAAGAAGAAAAAAAAGAAACAATGCTCAAGATAGTAATGATTATGCTATGCGGAATAGGTACCGGCTATCTGCTCCGCAACAAGAAAATGAGTTTTATCGGCCGTATCATCACGGCGCTGATATGGGTACTCCTGTTCCTGCTCGGTATCGAGGTAGGTTCTAACCCTCGTATCATCAGCGGTCTTCAGACCCTGGGACTTGAGGCGATAGCCCTGACCTTTGGAGGCAGTCTGGGTAGTGCACTCTTTGCTTGGGCATTGTGGAAGTATGTTACAGCAAAGCAGGCTAAATCGTCGGCTCACGCTGAAACCGGGAAAGGAGGCAAGGCATGAAAGGCAGTTTGATTATCGTAAGCTTCTTTGTTCTGGGTATCATCGTAGGCTTGTGTGATGTGATTCCGGCAGGTCTTCTGGACAGCGACGTGAGCTATTGTGCACTCTGCTGCCTGATGTTCTGCGTAGGTATCAGCATCGGTTGCGATACCTCAGTGCTGAAGAGTTTCAAGAAGGTGAATCCCCGTCTGATGATGCTCCCTGTGATGACCATTCTGGGTACGCTGGCAGGTTGTGCTGCCGTATCTCTCATCTTGAGCCACCGCCAGCTTACCGATTGTCTGGCTATAGGTTCGGGATTCGGATATTACTCTCTTTCGAGTATCTTCATCACCGAATACCGGGGCGCCGAACTGGGAACTATCGCCCTTCTTGCCAACATCTTCCGCGAGATTCTCACCCTGCTGTGTGCTCCGCTGTTGGCAAAATACTTCGGCAAACTGGCACCTATCAGTGTAGGTGGAGCCACGACCATGGATACAACGTTGCCTATCATCACCCGATATTCGGGCGAGAGTTTCATCATCGTTTCCATCTTCCATGGCTTCTGTGTCGACTTTTCTGTACCCTTCCTGGTTACCTTCTTCTGTTCTTTGTAGAAATAACTAAAAGCAGTTCTTAAGACCTAAATAAAAAAGCCCCCGATGCGTTATGCACCGAGGGCTTTGCTATGTCGAATCAAAATTTAAAAAACATCTTTTTTTTACCTTTTTACCTTTAAAGAGTACAGCTGGTAACTCCGAGCGTAGTAGCGATGGCTGTAAGGACGGAGATAGCAATCTGCAAAATCGTTTTCCAAGTATTTGCTTTCATAATCTTTATTTTAATGTTGAATGTTGAGTGTTGAATGTTGACTTTTTGAATGTTGAATGTTAACTTTGTGGGGGATGCGCTGGCTTCCGTCAGGCGTTAGGGAGAGGCACACCCCCGTTAGGCGCTCCTGCAGGGCGGCCCTCAGGCGAGGGCTTTATTCAAGCCCATCGCCGCTATCCTGCGAGCCGCCTCCGCCGCCTTCTTGGGTTCCGCCACCGGTAGTACCCGAGCCGCCCTGGCTGGTGTCTGTGTCACCGCCGCCTGTGGTTCCCTCCTCGTCGGTGCCGATATAGCCGCCGTACTCCTGAATCTTGCACTTCTTGCGCAGTTCGGCATTGCTCCAGCTCTTCGTGTTTCTCACAATCAGGTGTACGCCCTCCACGCTGGCAGCTGTCACCTTCTCCTTGGTATCCTCCGCCTTCGAAGTCATACCGATGGAGAACAATCCGAGGTCAGAGAGACGCACGCTCTTGCCGTCGAGAATCAGCTCCTGCAGATGGTCGAGTGCATCCATCAGCACACCGTGGATGGTACCACGAGAGTAAGGCGAGCCGTGGTCGGAGATATGCGATACGAATCCCTCGAAGTCCACTTCGCGGTCGGTTACCGAAGTAGCATACCACTTCTTCTTACCTGCGTTTTCACCAGTCTGAGGTGTGCGCTGTACTTTACGATATTTCAATGTTCCTTTCTGTTCCATAATCTTTAGTTTTAATGTTGAATGTTGAATGTTGACTTGGCGGGGTGCACAAGCCTTTCTTTGAACGACAGTGCAAAGATACGCCAATTTCCCGATACCACCAAATTTCAGCGTGTGATAAGGCGCGATTTTCAGCACACTTTCAATCCGAAACCTGTTAAACAATCTAACTCGCCGTTTTGCGCCCCGCAACTCATACTTTTTCAGAAGAGAAAACATAGAGTTAAAGAGAAGAAAACACAGCATCTTATTCAGTATTCAGTTATTCAGTTTTTTTTAAAGGGGTTACTTTTTACCCCCTTAAAAAGTAAAGTTTATATACTATCTATATATCTATATATATAGTAATATATATAATATAATATAATAATAAAAAATACATTACAAAATAACCAATCCCTTTCTTCCGGGTTTTCAAACCCTTTATCCATGTAAGGGTTTAAAAAAAACTGAATAACTGAATACTGAATAAGGAACAAGGCAATTGCTGAAAGGATTGTTCTTATATTTTTCGCGCACTTATAAACATTTTCTCAATTTTTATCAGAAAACTCTTGCAGGTATGAAAATAAAATCGTAACTTTGCTGATGCAATAGAAATATTAATAACATTGAGATTATGAAGCAGGTAGAAGAAAGATATATCAGTTTTGAAGCCAGCAAGATGGCATATCGTGATATCAAGAATTCGATAGATACCGCCAAGCGAGAAGGTAAAGAAGAAGGCTTGGCTGAAGGCAGGGAGAAGGGCCTGGCTGAAGGCATGGGAAAGGGCTTGGCTGAAGGCATGGAAAAGGGCTTGGTAAAAGGCTTGGCTGAAGGCATGGAGAAGGGCATGGAGAAGCGAAGCCTTGAAATTGCCAGAAAGATGCTGGCAAATGGTATGGATGCTGCCACGGTGATGGAAATAACAGGATTGTCGGAGAGTCAGTTACAGCAGCTGAAAGGATAAGGAACTGCCTGGAGAAACGAATGATCTCCGTGGCTGCATCTTTGATATCTATTGTGTAACCGACGATGGCAAGCATTTTATCGTTGAGATGCAGAACAGATGGGTACCTTTCTTTGCGGCTGCACCCTTTCGGCTTGCCCCACACGCCCTGAAGGGGCAGAAGCTCCTAGCCCAGGGCAACACCCTGGGTATTAATGAAATATAAACTAACGCCCTGTAAGGGCAAAAGCTTTAAATATATTCGAATTTTAAACTATAGGCTTATGGTACATGTAAATGAAACAATAGTTAGAGCTCTTCTCCCAAGCGTTGATTTGGCTATATTCAACACTTGGCAGTTTTAACTTTTAACTAGATTGCTATTTGATGTCTTGGCGATATGTAATCCGCAACAAATATTCATGCTATTCTATAACCCTCTTGAAGAGAAATAATCTGTGCTTGTTTCTGTAAATCTTCCTTCAGTATGCCATTTCACAAAATCTTCATAAGTTTTGAAATCCGATTGAAAATGCAAAAAACTAGCAAGGTATCGTGCAACATTCTTAAATCCCATAACTTTTAATCTTTCTATTCGATTTTTAGCAAACTGCATTTCTTTTTTAAGAAAAATCCGCTAATTTATACAGAATAGCTTAAAATGAGCGAATTATGAGTTTCTCACCTCAATAAAGGTAATGATTTGGCAATAGTTCTAAATTCTGCATTGTGTATAAGTATGCTTGTCAAACAACTCTTTATTTCTCGATGCAAAGATACAATCCTCAAATCCGCAACCTATAGGGTTTAGTGGGATTTTGCTTGCAAAGCGACAAAATTCATTTTATTGTACATATTTC
>ENA-UERY01000815-UERY01000815.1-human-gut-metagenome-genome-assembly--contig:-NODE-815-length-23033-cov-23.413617_pt1 | contig 23033 bp, 20 predicted proteins | sample MGYA00242989_ERZ507990 | MGnify/ENA primary metagenome ERZ507990 (study PRJEB26167, sample SAMN06115529) | human gut metagenome | host: Homo sapiens | place: China:Fujian | collected 2015-08-26...
GGTTTGCTTGCAGCAGTTGCCTTGTCATGCGGCGTATGCGCGCCAAGCGCCGCACGTTTCAGCTTGTTCAACATGGATTTCAAATCCCCCATTCTGCTTGAATTGCTATCCCCACGCCCATGCAGGCGCACTGGTACAGGGACAGCAGCTGCTTAACACACTTATTGTATCATTTTGGCGCGGGAAGTCAACGACATCACGGCTCAAATGATGAATTTTCCTGAACTTTCTTATTCGTTTTCGCCGATTAGTTTTAACTAACTACCGTATTTTTCTTTTTGTTCTCCCTCTTCTGCCGTTTGCCTTTACTGTGGGAATATGCTATACTATACCTAACATGACAGGCGGAACGTCCCCCGCTCCGCTCCCGAACTTCACAAGGAGGCACCAAACCATGAAAGTTCTCAAAGCTCTGCTCGCCGTCCTCACCACACTGGCTGTCGCCCTGACCGCCATTCTGCTGCTCTGGCAGGATAAAAGCGCCCCGCGCTATATCAAGATCTACGAAAACGAGCAGTAATATTTTTCTTGCAAAAACAGCACCCCGGCCAAGCGGTAAAACCGCCCGGCCGGGGTGTTTTTGCGTTATCCGGCAGACCACACAAAAACGCCGCCGACTTTTCGTCAGCGGCGTTTGCGCAAAAATACTCAGTAATCCGTCTCACAGCCAAGCAGGAATTTGATGTAGGCAAAGGTGCGCTCCCGCCCGAGGTCCCGCACCATGCGCAGCAGCTTTTCCAGCAGCGCCCGGGTCTCCGGGTGCATCAGGTAGTGATCCTTGCTGCGCTGGTAGTACTCCCACGCGGAAGCATCGGTGTATTTGTCGCCCAGATAGATCTGGCTTGCCGCTACCCGGTCGCACACCATCTCGCAGACGTACCGCAGGGGGATCTTCATGCCGGTCAGTCCGGTCTTGGTGGTGCTGTAATCGATCCAGTATTCCAGATGATGCTTGTTGCGCCCCTTGTGGTGCAGCCACGCCGAGGTGTAGCCTTTGGCTTCGCGCTCGGCCTCGTTGGGACTGTGGTCGCCCTGATAGTAGATGCACCCGGGGATGAACTCGGTGGGGCTGTACTTGCTCAGGTCGTGGGCAAGGCCCTGCTCATACAACCCGCATTCAAAGCAGTATTTCATCACCAGCAGCTTGTGCCGGGTGATGGTCTCGAAATGACCCTTGATGTTCATGCTGTTATTCCCTCCACTGCACCGTGATGCGTCCCTCTTTCAGCCCGCGCAGATCATCGCTTTCGGAAAAATCCTCCCGGTCCATGGTCAGGTTGGGGTTGTAGTAGGGGTCGTGCAGGATGTTCTCCTTGCCGTGCACCTCGTACAGACGCTGCTGCTCGGCGGCAAAGCGCCGTGCCTTTACCGGGTCTTTCTCGTCCCCGCCGCGGCTCTTGCTCTCGTAGTGGGTCAGCTGGGCGTAGGGCGTCCACGCAATGCGGTAGCCCGCATCCCGCACCCGCAGGCAGAAGTCCACATCGTTGAAGGCCACCGCAAAGGCTTCGTCCAACCCCTTTACCTCGTCCCACACGCTGGTCTTTACCAGCAGGCAGGCACCGGTCACAGCGGAAAAGTCCTGCACCGTGGCGGTGCGGAACAGATAGCCGCTGCCGCCGGCCTTTTTGTACTTGTGGCTGTGCCCCGCGTAGCCCCCCAGCCCGGTAATGACGCCCGCGTGCTGGATGGTCTCGTCCGGGTAAAAGAGCATGGCACCGCACACTGCCGCCCCGCCGGGGTGGGCGCATTGGCGCAGAAGTTCAGTGAGCCATTCGCCGCTGCGCACCTCCACATCGTTATTCAGCAGCAGCAGATACGCGCCGGTGGCGTACTTGCGGCCAAAGTTGTTGATGCCGGAAAAGTTGAAGCCCTTTTTCGGGTAGGTGACCACCCGCAGGCCGTCGTAGCGCTGCTGCGCCTTTTTATAGTAGGCAAAGGTGGCGGGGTCGGTGGAGTTGTTCTCCACCACGATCACCTCAAAGTGCTCCCATTCGGTCTTTGTCCAGATGCTGTGCAGGCATTTTTCCAGATCCTCGGTGTGGTCCTTGTTGGGGATAAGGATGCTCACCTTCGGTTCGCCCACGATGTCCCACTTCACCCGGTAGGTGCTGGGGAACAGACCGTCCTCCACCGTGCCGGTGCGCCCGGTGCGGGTCAGGTGGTCTGCCAGCGCCTTTTTGGCCGCTGCCGCCACATAGGGCTTGGCGTCTGCACCGCCGGAGGTAGACCCCGCGTGCACCCGCCAGTAGTAGAGCACCTGCGGCACATGGGCGGCACCGCCGGTCTTTTCCAGCAGACGCAGGAACAGATCATGATCCTGACTGCCGTCGCATTCCGGGCGCTCGCCGCCCAGCTGCTCCCACAGCGCTTTTTGGAACACCGCCAGATGGCAGATGTAGTTGCAGCACAGCAGGTAATCCGGGGCGTAGTCCGGCTTGAAGTGCGCCACCATGGGGCGGCGGATGCTCTTGGTGAACAGTGCCTCGTCGCTGTACAGAAAACCGTCCGGCTCGCCGCGCTGCCGCAGCTGTAAGATGGCCTTGCCCATGGTGTACAGGGCATGGGGTGCCAGAATGTCGTCGTGGTCAGCCAGCGCCAGATACTCCCCTGTTGCCAGCTGCGCGGCGGCGTTGGTGTTGGCCGCAATGCCCTTATTTTCGATCTTTTTGTATACGATTTGTTGATTCTTTTGCTGATATTCCTTTACGATCCGTTCCACGTCCCCGTGGGCGGCGTCCGAAGCATCGGCAAGGCAGAGCTGCCCGTTGGGCGCGGTCTGCCCCACAAAGGAATCCAGAAACTCCCGCAGGTATTTTTCCGGGGTGTTATACAGCGGGGTCAGCACCGAGATGGTGGGCAGGCCGCAGTCTGCCGCCGTTTTGCCGGCCATCTCTGCGCGCTGGGCTTCCAGCACCTTATTGGCGGGAAGGTAGCGTGCACGCTTGCCAAAGCAGCGGCGCTTCACAAAGCCCGCGCCGCGCCTGACCATGGTGGGCAGGCCCTCGTCCTTTGTCAGCTGCACGGCATAGCCGGCAAGCTCCTTGGCGCGTTTCAACCGTACATTCATATCAGACCTCGCCGCGCTGGGTCGCCTTATAGGCGGCGCAGACTGTCTGGGTGTCCCCGTTCATTTTCAGGTGACCGTGGCTCAGCCATGCCACCTTGGTGCACATCCGCTCGATCTGCTCGATGGAGTGGGACACCAGAATGACCGTGGTGCCGCCCGCCATCAGCTCCTGCATCCGCTTTTCGCACTTTTGCTGGAACAGGAAATCGCCCACCGACAGCACCTCGTCCGCAATGAGGATATCGGGCTTGGTGATGGTGGCAATGGCAAAGCCGATACGCGCCACCATGCCGGAGGAGTAATTTTTCAGCGGCACATCCAGAAAGTTTTCCAGTTCGCTGAATTCCACGATCTCGTCAAATTTTTCGTCCAGATACTTGGGCGAGAAGCCCAGCACCGTGCCGTTGAGGTAGATGTTCTCGCGGGCGGTCAGATCCATATCAAAGCCCGCGCCCAGCTCGATGAGCGGGGCGATGGTGCCGTTTACGGTCACCTTGCCCTTGCTGGGCTTGTACACCCCGGCAATGGTCTTGAGCAGGGTGGATTTGCCCGAGCCGTTCAAGCCCACAAGGCCGTAAAAATCGCCGGGCATGATGTCCAGACTGACGTCCTTTAAAGCGTAGAACTCGTCGTATTGCAGCCGTCCCTGCACCATGGCCAGAAAGTACTCCTTCAGGCTCTCATGCTTTTCCTTGGAAAGGTTGAAGCACATGGAAACATTGTCCACTTTGATGATCGGTTCCATTGTTCACCCTCCTTAAATGTGCAGCACAAAGCGGTCCTGCGTTTTGCGGAACACCTGCAGCCCCACTACCATGGACACTACTGCGCAGATGCCACAGACAAGGAACATATTCCAATCCAGCGGGATGCCCCACATCACCGTGCGGCGGAAGCCCGTGATATACCAGTACATGGGGTTCAGCTTGATGATCTGCTGCATATTGAACCCGCCGATGGAAAAGGTCATCTGGGTGGGGTCGTAGAAGATGGCGGAGAAATACAGCAGCGCGGTGACGAACACGCTCCAGATATGCATGATATCCCGGAAGAACACGGTAGCCGCCGCTAAGAACATACTGACCCCGAGGCTGAAGAAGAACAAGGTCACCAGCGGGTACAGCGCCTCAAAAATGGTCAGGTGGAAAGGCGCGCCGGTAAAGATCATGACCAGCAGCAGCGCCACAAAGCTGAAGATGCAGTTCACCATGGCAAAGCAGCACTTTTCCAGCGGGAAGATATACTTGGGGATATACACCTTTTTCAGCAGCGGGGCGGCGCTGAGCACGCTGCTCATGCTGGTGGAGGTAGCCTCGTTGAAGAAGTTGAACAGCAGCTGACCGCACATCAGAAAGACGGCAAAGTTGTCGATGCCGCTGCCGCGCATATCCATCAGGCTGCTGAACACCGCCCAGTACACAAGGCACATCAGCAGCGGGTTCAAAACGCTCCACACCACGCCCAGCACGCTGCGGCGGTATTTCAGCTTGAAATCACGGCTTACAAGGTTCCACAGCAGATAGCGGTAGCGCCAGAAGCCGTTCCACATTGCTTTGAGTTTTGCCACGGGCGATCACCACTTTTCAAAATACTCGAACTTCTGGGCGGCAAAGGGCTCGTGCAGCTTGTCCTTTGCGCTGGTCTTGTGCTCACAGCCGCAGTCCGGCCACTGCACGTTGACGGTGGGGTCATCGTAGGGGATGCCGCCCTCGCTGGTGGGGTCGTAGACATCGGTGCACTTATAGCAGAACTCTGCCACATCGCTCAGCACCAGAAAACCGTGGGCAAAGCCCTCCGGGATATAGAACATCTTCTTGTTGTCCTCGGAAAGGGTCACGCCCACCCACTTGCCAAAGGTGGCGCTGTGGGGGCGGCAGTCCACGGCCACGTCATACACCTCGCCCTTGGTCACGCGCACCAGCTTGCCCTGGGTGTGGTTCTTCTGGAAGTGCAGCCCGCGCAGCACGCCCCGGGTAGAGCGGCTCTGGTTGTCCTGCACAAATTCCTTGTCGATGCCAGCCTCTGCAAACTGGTCCTTCTGGTAGGTCTCCATAAAATAGCCGCGGTCGTCGCCGAACACCTGCGGCTCAATGACCACCACGCCGGGGATCTCGGTCTGCGTAAAAATAAACTTACCCATGATATTGTACCTCTCTTTTTTTCTGAAAGCTTTTTCTTTATCTGGAAAAGTCTGGTTTTGAACAGGCTTTTACGCTTTTTTATGGTGCCTTGCCATTTTGCGGCGCTTTTTCAGGCGGGAATGTACCCGCAGCACCAGTACGGTAACCACGGCTGCACCTATGGTGCACCCCACCGAGATGCCCGCCAGCAGCCATGCGCTGCTGCCCGGTTCCACGTCCCTGGCGGCTTCCAGCTTTGTGCCGACGCTCTGCTCCAGCAGTTCCGCCAGACCTGTGATCTCCGCCTTTACCCGCACGCTGGTGCTCTCCTGCTGCGCGCCGCCGTTCAGGGTGTACACCGCATACACGGCGGGCTCTGCGCCAAGCAGATACTGCTCCGGCAGCTCCAGGTCCACGGTCACATCCTGCGCGGATAAGCCCTCGGCCAGCAGCAGCTTCACCCCGGGGTCGGCTACGGTAACGGTGCCAAGGCTCTGCCCGCCGCCCGCCACAGCCAGCTGTGCGGTGACCGTGCCGCCGGGCAGCTGGGTGTAGCTTTTATAGGTGGAAAAGGCGTAGTCCAGCAGGGTGCGCATATCGTTATATTTATCGGTGCTCAGCTGGCTTTGCATGGTCGCGCAGATCAGCCGCACCCCGTCCTGCTCCGCCAGACAGACATAGCTGTACCGGGCGGTGTTGGTATAGCCCAGCTTGGAGCCCAGCACACTGTCGATATGGTAGCGGCTGGAGCCGATGCGGATCTTATCCTGCTGGGAGAAGTAGCGGGTCACCGGCTGGATGTTGGTGGGCTGCATGGTGTACATCTCGTTGCGGGTGAACAAGTCCTCAAACCCCGGCTGTTGCAACGCCCAGCGCAAAATCTGCGCCATATCGTAGCAGCTGGTGTAGTGGTCGTCATCGCTGATGCCGTGGGGGTTTGAAAAGTGGGTGTGGGCAAGGCCAAGCTCCTCCACCTGTGCATTCATGGCCGCCACGCCATCCGCGATGGTGCCGCCGCCGAAATACTCCGCCAGCAGGTTGGCACCGTCGTTGGCGCTGGCCATCTGGGTGGCGTACAACGCATCCACTAGGGGAACTTCTTCCCCTTCCAGCAGAGCGATGTGGCTGGAATCCGTGCCCGCCAGCGAGTAGACGTCCTCGTGGCTCACGGTCAGCTTTACGTCATCCCAGTCTCCCTGCGCCTTTTCGCAGGCAAGACCAAGGGTCATTACCTTGGTAATGGAGGCCGGGTGCAGCTCCTCGTCCATATTCTGCTGCGCCAGCACAAGGCCGGTGTCTGCATCCATGATGCAGTATGCCCGGGTATTGGCCAGCGCCGGGCCGGCTGCTGCCGCGCCGGGCACCAGCACAGCGCCTATCAAAAGCAGCACAGTGCACAGTGCTGCGGTAAATTTTTTCATCTGGTATTCTCCGCTTATCCGTTTTATGCCGACAAGACATCATTTGAAGTATACCACATTTTTTCCCCGCTGAAAAGAGATTTACACATTCCTTTGTCCCAGCAGCACCGGTTGCAGCTGCTCACCCCGCAAAGCGGCGTCCACGGCGGCGGGCAGCAGGGCAAGGTCGGCCTTCAGGCTCTGGGGCTTGGCAAAGGGGTCGTCCTGCCCGTAGGGCACAAAGTAATAGTGCTTGCGCTGGCACAACCGCGCCATATTTTCGCCGGAGGCGCCAAGGCCGTCGTTGGTAGAGACTGCCAGCACCACCGGGCTGCCCACCCGCAGCAGGCTTTTGGCGGCAAGGGTCACCGGCGTATCCGAAAGTCCCGCCGCCAGCCGCGCCAGCGTTGCGCCGGTGCAGGGGGCGACCACCAGCGCCTGCGCCAGCCGCCGGGGGCCCAGCGGCTCCACCGCCTGCAGGGTGTCCAGCACCGGCTGCCCGGTAACGGCCTGTAAGCGCTGCCGCCAGCTTTCCCCGGTGCCGAACCGGGTATCCTGCTGCACGGCAAAGCTCATGACGGGCAGCAGCGTCCAGCCCTGTGCCGTCAGTGCCTGCGCCGCGCCCAAGGCGTCCTCCAACGTGCAAAAACTGCCGCACACCGCAAAGGCAAGACAGCCCTTTTTCTCTATGATCATATCTTCTCCTCCCGCTCCTGCAAAATGGTCTGCACCGTGCGCGCCAGCGCCTCCCCTGCCGTTTCCGGTGCCCAGACCGTCGGCAGGCTCAGCGCGTGCAGCGCCGTGTGCCCCAGCCGCCGGGCGGCGGCAAAGTCCGTGCCGCCGGGCTTTGAGGCCAGATCCACGATCAGACACCCCTTCGGCAGCGCCGCCAGCACTTGCGCTGTCAGCACCGGCGCGGGGATGGTGTTCACCACCGTATCAAAGGCGGCAGCTGCGGCAGCAAGGTCTGTCAGCGGCACCGCCCGCAGCCCCTGCTCCTCTGCCATGGCCCGCTGCACCGGGCGGCGTGCCGCCACGGTCACCCGCGCACCCAGCGCCGCCAGACGCACCGCAAGCGCCCGCCCCACCGGGCCAAAGCCCAGCACCAGCACCGCCGCGCCCCACAAGGTACGGCTGCGCCGTTCCAGCAGAATGCCGATGCAGCCCTCGGCGGTGGGGATGGCGTTATACACGGTCAGCTCCGGGCGGGCAAAGTAGTCCACCAGTTCCACCCCCGCCGCCCGGGCGATAGTCCTTGCGCTGTCCGTCACCTTACCGCCCAGCGCCAGTGCCCCGGGCTTTGCCATGCCCAGCAGCTGCGCCAGCGGCAGACCGGACTGTTCCAGCGGGAGCGGCAGCAGGATGCAGTCTGCCTGCGGCAGCTGCTGCACGCCGCCCACCGTATACCCCGCCCGCGCCAGTGCACGCCCTGCCGCCGCCTGCCGGGCATCGCTGCCCACCACCGCAAACCGCTTTGTCTGCCTCATGTCGTCATCTCCCCTTTTCCGCTGTGCACCATCCTATGCAGGAAGATAAAACCGCGTGAACGGAAAGATGCTGACCGGCAGAAACAAAAAAGCTCCCCCTTTCGGGGGAGCCGATAAAGCCGCAAGGCTTTGCCTGAGCGGGTTCTTATTTCAGCGCTTCTTCCAGCACCTTCAGCAGGTGCGGGATATCCAGCGGCTTTGCGATGTGGCCGTTCATGCCCGCATTCAGGGCGTTCTGCTTGTCCTCCTCAAAGGCGTTGGCGGTCATGGCAAAAATGGGGATGCCCGCCTTGCGGGGGTCGGGCAGGGCGCGGATACGCCGGGTGGCTTCGTAGCCGTCCATCCGGGGCATCTGGATGTCCATCAAAATCAGGTCGTACTGCCCGGGCACGGACTGCTCCATCTTTTCCACTGCTTCAACGCCGTCTCCGGCGGTATCCACAAGGAAGCCTGTTTCCTTCAGGATCTCCACGGCGATCTCCCGGTTCAGGGCGTTATCCTCCACCAGCAGCAGGTGCTTACCGTCAAAGCTTGCCTTGGGCGGCAGGGCGGGCGTCTGGGTCGACTGCACCCGGAAGGGCTCTGCCAGCACCTTGCGCAGCTCCGAGAGGAAGAGCGGCTTTTCGCAGAAAGCGGTCACACCGGCGGCGCGCGCCTCCTCCTCGATATCCGCCCAGTCATAGGCGGTCAGGATGATGATGGGGCAGCTGTCCCCGATGACCTTGCGGATCTGCCGCACGATCTCGATGCCGTTCATATCCGGGATGAGCCAATCGATGATATACACGCTGAAAGCATCGCCCTGCTCCACGGCGTACTTCGTGCGGATGACCGCTTCCTTGCCGGAGATGGTCCACTCCGGGCGCATGCCGATCTTGGAAAGCATGGTGCTGACGCTCAGGCAGGTGTTGGTGTCGTCGTCCGCCACCAGTGCCCGCAGCCCTTCCAGTTGGGGCAGCTGTTTGATCTCCGCCTTCTGCCCGCTGAGGGTAAAGCAGAGGTTCACGATAAACTCGCTGCCCTTGCCCGGCTCACTTTCAAGGGCGATGGTGCCGCCCATCAGGTCTACAATGTTCTTGGTGATGGAAAGGCCGAGACCCGTGCCCTGGATGCCGCTGACGGTGGAGCTTTCCTCCCGGGTGAACTCCTCAAAGATGTGCTTCTGGAACTCCTTGTTGATGCCGATGCCGTTGTCCTTGATGCGGAACTCATAATTGCCGCAGCCCTTGGGCGCGCCGGGCTTCTGAGCAATGCGGATGCTCACCATGCCGCCGGTGGGGGTGAACTTGATAGCATTGGAAAGGATGTTCAGCAGCACCTGATTCAGCCGCAGCGGGTCGGTGATGATATCCTCGTCCACCACATCCATGGTGTCGATGAACAGCGACAACCGTTTGGAACTGATGTTGGGCTGGATGATGGAGCGTATATCGTGCACGAGATCCGGCAGATGCACCGCCTTTTCCTCGATCTTCACCTTGCCGCTCTCGATACGGCTCATGTCCAGCACATCGTTGATGAGGGAGAGCAGGTGCTGGCTGGAGGTGGAGATCTTTTTCAGGTAGTCCAGCACCTGTTCTTTATTATCAACATGGGTCGCCGCCAGCGAGGTGAAGCCGATAATGGCGTTCATCGGGGTGCGGATGTCGTGGCTCATGTTGAACAAGAACTCCCGCTTGGCGCGGTTTGCCGCTGCCTCGTGCCGGACGGCAAGCTCCAGCTTGCGGTTCTGCTCTTCCAGCTGGGCGTGATACTTCTGCTCCTGCTCCCTTTTTTGCTGCTCCGCAAGCTTCATGGAGCGGCGGCGCAGCGTTTGCAGCACTGCCACACAGATCAGATAGAAGATCAGTGCCGTCAGCAGTGCGCTGCTGAAATTGCGGAACACCGATTTTTCGTCGATATAGAGATACAGATCAAAATTCTGTCCGTTGCTGTACATCCCGAAATAGCAGCCGGAATTTGCCCAGTCGCGGGTGTGGGTCAGAATGTCGGGCGCACCGGCCTTGCGGATGCCCTGCACCAGCGGGCTGTTCGTGGTGTACAGTCCGATGAGGCTCGGGTCGTTTGCGGCGATCACCTTGTTGTCCTGCACGATAAAGATGGTGCCGCTGATGTTCTTCGGGTAGCCGTCCAGCACGCTCTGGATGGACAGGGCTGTCCCCTCCACAAACTCCGGCGGGGTCACCCGGTACGCCAGCAGCACAGCGTCCCCTGCTGCGGCGCGGCGGGTGGCAACATCCACCGCTGTACCATCCTGTAACAGAATGCGCTTGAGATAGGTCTTTTGCGGGTTTTGCAGCACGTTCAGCGCGGCTTGCTCTCGCAGCGATTCCGCAAACTGCGCATAATCGATATTACCATCCGTATATTCGCACAGTGATTCTCCATTTTCGTCCAGTACGGCAATGCCGGTAAGCCAGAGGGATTCCGTTTCTTTCCGGAGGGCTTCGGGGTCGTAAATATCCAAAGCGTCATTTTCGGCCAGCTGCCGCACCGAGACCGCCATCCGGCGCAGCGACTTTGCGGTGATGGTATCGTTATATTTTTCGTAGCTGGTGGACTGCACCTTTACAAAGTTGATGGTGCGGTCAAAGTATTCCTCGGTAGCGCGCATGGACTCCCGCCCGGAGAAGAGGGTCACTGCCAGCAAAAGCAGCACGCCCATCAGCAGGTAGAGCGCCGCCACCCGCATATTGGGCGTGAACGGTTTCTTGTTACGGTTCAAGGGCGTCCACCTCCAGATACTTTTCCGGGTCCGGCAGATACTTGCCTACGATCTGCTTCAGCGTGCCGTCGGCGCGCATGGCGGCAAAGGTCTCGGTCAGCTTTTCGTCCAGCCCGCGGGTGTCGTTCAGCGCAAAAGCCACGCCGATGCCGGTGACCAGCAGCGGCTCCTCCAGAATGCGGAAATTGGCATTGCAATCCTGCATATACCGCAAAATGGCGGTCTCGTGGGCGGCAATGGCGTCCACATAGCCGCAGTTCAGCATGGCGTACTGCATGCTGCGGTCCTCGGTGCTCAGCAGCTCACCAAACTGCGGGATGCGGGGGTCGGTGCCGGCGAGGAAGATTTCCTCCGGCTTGGTGGTGCTTTGCACCATCATGGTCTTGCCCGCAAGGTCGGCCAGCGTTTCAATGCCGCTGTCGGCATTGACCGCCACCACCTGACGGCTGACCATATACGGCCCTACCCAGCGGTACAGCTGCTCCCGCCCATCCATGGAAAAGCAGCTCCAGATGCAGTCGATAGCACCGCTTTCCACAAGGTTTGTTTTCTGCTCCCAGTCAATGATTTCAAACCGTACCGCATACCCCATGCGGGCAAAGGCCTCGGTGGCAATGTCCACATCAATGCCGGTGGGCGTGCTGTCATTGTTCAGGTAGATAAAAGGCGGGTAGTTATCGCTGCCCACCGTAAGCTCGGGCAGTGCTGCCGCCGCCTGCGTTTTGCTGCAGGCGGTCAGCCCGGCTGCGGCAGCCGCCGCGCACACCTTTAAAAAGGTACGGCGGGGTATTTTATGGTTGAATCGCTGTTCTGTCACGCGTAGTTGCCCTCACATTACCATTGTAAAATTTCCTGCTTCAGTTCCCCCTGCACGTCCAGCAGACACTGCAGCAGCAGCGGGTTGAAGGCGCCGCACTCGCCGTTCGTGATCATCTGGACAGCCGTTTCGTGCGGGAAAGCCTTTTTATAGCACCGTTCGCTGGTCAGTGCGTCATACACATCCGCCATGGAGACCAGCTGTGCGCTGATGGGGATATCGTCGCCCTTCAGCCCGTCCGGGTATCCCCTGCCGTCCCAGCGCTCGTGGTGCCAGCGGGCGATCTCGTAGGCGGTCTGCAGCAGCGGCTGGTCTGCAAAGCTTTCGGTCTTTTGCAGCATCTCTGCGCCCAGCATACTGTGGGTCTTGATCACCGCAAATTCCTCTGCGGTCAGCTTGCCGGGCTTATTCAGGATGGCTTCGTCAATGCCGATCTTGCCGATATCGTGCAGCGCCGACGCCAGCGGGATATTATCCTGCTGCTCGGGGGTCAGGTCGTAGCGGCTGGTCAGTTCCATCAGCCGGTGCAGCAGCGTCTCGGTGATGATGCGGATGTGCCGCACATGAGAGCCGGACTCGCCGTTGCGGAACTCCACGATCTGGCTCAGCACGCCCACCAGCACATCGGTGTTCTTTTCCCGTGCGCGGATCTGGTCAGACACCATCTGCACCAGCCGCCGCTGCTTGGCGTACAGCTTGATGGTGTTGGACACCCGACGGTAGACGATCTTTGCGTCAAAGGGGCGGTTGACATAGTCGCTGGCACCCAGCTCGTAGGCCTTGCGGATGGCTTCCTCCGAATCGTCGCTGGAGATCATGATCACCGGCACGTCCTCGATGGTGTGGTTGGTGTTCATGGTGCGCAGCACTTCAAAGCCGTCCATGACCGGCATATTGATATCCAGCAGCACCAGCGAGGTCTGCCCGGCGTTTGCCCGCAGCAGCTCCAGACACTGCTTGCCGTTCTCGGCTTCCAGAATGCGGTAGTCATCGCCCAGAATGCCGGCAAGCATCATGCGGTTCATCATGGAATCGTCCACCAGCAGGATCACGGGCTTTTCCCCTAAGACATCCTTCTGTGCAGCCAACCGGCTGTCCTGTGTGTCCACCGCCACGGCGTCCTTGTGGTTTTTGGCCTGATACATTATAAAATCTGCCCGGCGCACCACGTTCTCCATAGGGTCGGCAAGGGTCTGCATCGCGCCGCCGATGCTCAGCGAAAGCCGGAAGTGGGGGTAGCCCGGCACCACCGTTTGCTGCACGGCGGTGCGGATCTGCTCCAGCTTTACCTTGAAATAATCCGCCGGGATGCCGGGCAGCACCAGCAAGAACTCGTCGCCGCCGTAGCGGATCAGCAGATCTGTTTCCCGGATGCAGCTGCGGATGGCCTTTGCAACGGTTTCCAGTGCCAGATCTCCGGCGTGGTGGCCGTAGGTATCGTTGCAGATCTTGAAATCGTCGATATCCATCAGGGCGATGCCTGCCGGGCCGAGGTTATTGCGCACCACTTCCTCGTAAAAGCGGCGGTTGTAGGTGCCGGTCAGGGCGTCGTGGTTCAGCCGCTGCCGGTAGCGCTTTTCTTTTTCCATGCTCCGGGCAGTAGTCTGGGCAAACTGCGCCTTCTGCTCCTCCATCTGCTGCATCATCCGCAGCAGATTATGGTTGGCGGTTTCCAGCGCCTCCCGCTGGGTACGGTTCTGCTGTTCCAGCTTTTCCCGCAGTTCCATATAGGGGGTGATATCCGTGATCGTGCCCACGATATAGCCATCGCCGCGCCATTCCACCCGGTTGGCAGCACTGGAGACCCAGCGGTAGCCGTTTTTGCCCAACATCCGGAAGATGCTGTCGCCCTCCTGTGCGTAAGTCGCGCTGTTTTCTGCGTTCCGGTAGCGCAGCCCGTCCGCCATATCATCCGGGTGCAGCAGCGCGGTGTAGCGGTTATTGAACTTTGCCGCAAATTCTTCCCGCTCCCAGCCCAGTATCTCCAGAAAACGGTCGCTGATATAAGCAAACGGATAGCCGTTTTCCGGGTCCTCTGCGCAGCAGTGAAAGCCACCCGGTATATTCTGTGCATAGCGTTCCAGCCGCAGAAGTCCTTCTTTTATTGTCTCGCCTGTTTCCATTTGGTTTTCCCTGTCTCTTTCTCTGTGTACCGCACCTTGACAGCACGCGGTACACCCTGTTGCCGCAATTTACCTTCCTATGATGCCCCGATTTTGGGCGTACTGTAACAGTGTAATTTTATCATCAAAACCGCCTAGATGCAAGCATTTTTTGCCAATTTTGCCAGTGGGGTGGCAAGTAAAATGTATCAGAAAAAGTTACAAGGGCAGCGGGCTCGCCCGGGATACACCCCTTCCGTCTGCTCACTGCGTTCGCATCCACCTTCCCCAAGGGGACGGCTTTTGGCAATGCCGTAAAGTTGCCCGCCACCACGAAAGCCGTCCCCTTGGGGAAGGTGTCTTGACGCGAAGCGGCAAGACGGAAGGGGTAACGTTGCAGCAAAAAAGCCGCCGCACAAAAAGTGCAGCGGCTTTGCGGGGTGTCACCTCACAGCCAGCGCTCTGCGATGATCCACCACATACCGGGCAGATTGATCCGACCCAGCAGATGCTCCAATACGATCAGCATGGTATTCTCCTTTCAGACCGTCCGTTTTCAGCCGAACAGCCCCTTCAGTAAAAACAGAAGCAGCTTAGTCAAGCTGCCGCCGCCCAAAAGGCCGAGCAGCGGCCCAAGGCTTTGAAACATGGAAGGGTTGCTCCTTTCGTTTCATTCCGTTCCGACTGCTGCCGGGTGCCGGTCTGCCTTATATACGAACCAGCCCGCCGCAGGATTGCAAACACCATGGTGGTAAATAATGGAAAGCTCAGAACGCTTCCATGCCGGGGTAGACGGCGCTTTCGCCCAGCTGCTCCTCGATGCGCAGCAGCTGATTGTACTTTGCCACACGCTCGGTGCGGCTGGGCGCACCGGTCTTGATCTGGCAGGTGTTCAGCGCCACAGCCAAGTCCGCAATGGTAGTGTCCTCGGTCTCGCCGGAGCGGTGGGAGCTGATGGCGTTGTAACCGGCCTTGTGCGCCATCTTGATGGCCTCCAGGGTCTCGGAGACAGAGCCGATCTGGTTCAGTTTGATCAGGATGGCATTGCCCGCACCCAGCTGAATGCCCTTTGCCAGACGCTCGGTGTTGGTCACGAACAGATCATCGCCCACCAGCTGCACCTTGCCGCCCAGCTCGCGGGTCATCTGCTGCCAGCCTTCCCAGTCCTCTTCGTCCAGACCGTCCTCGATGGAGATAATGGGGTACTTTTCCACAAGGCTCTTCCAGTGTGCGATCAGCTCGGCAGAGGTGAACTCGGTGCCCGCCTTGGGCAGCTTGTAGAAGCCCTTGCCCTTGGGGCTCTTCCACTCGGAAGCGGCGGCGTCCATTGCCAGCATAAAATCCTTGCCCGGCACATATCCCGCCTTTTCGATAGCTGCCAGAATGGTCTCGATGGTTTCCTCGTCGCTGGAAAGGTTGGGCGCAAAGCCGCCCTCATCGCCCACGGAGGTAGCCAGACCCTTGGACTTCAGGATAGCAGCCAGCGCATGGAACACCTCGGCGCACCAGCGCAGCGCTTCCTTAAAGGAGGATGCACCCACCGGCATGATCATGAACTCCTGCGTGTCCACGGTGTTGGCAGCGTGCGCGCCGCCGTTCAGGATGTTCATCATGGGCACGGGCAGGCGGTTGCCGTTTACGCCGCCCAGAAAACGGTACAGCGGCATTTCCAGCGAAGCGGCAGCTGCGCGGCAGGCTGCAATGGACACCGCCAGAATGGCGTTTGCGCCCAGATTGGACTTATCCTTGGTGCCGTCGGCTTTGAGCATGGCGGCGTCGATGGCGTAGATGTCGGAAGCATCCATGCCCACAACGGCGTCCGCAATGACTGTGTTGATGTTTTCCACCGCCTTGGTCACGCCCTTGCCCAGATAGCGGCTCTTGTCGCCGTCCCGCAGCTCCAGCGCCTCAAACTCGCCGGTGGATGCACCGGAAGGGGCGCAGCCGCGCGCCACCGTGCCGTCCGCCAGCGTGATCTCGGCTTCCACGGTGGGGTTGCCGCGGGAGTCCAGAATCTCGCGGCCTACAACAGATTCAATTTCCAGATAATTCATCTTGAAACCCTCCTGAATATCATTTTCTCTCCCGTACTGCCCGGGCGGGCAGACGGGGAACTGCTCTATTTAGATAGTTATATATAGCTAACTTCCAATATCCTACCACGCTTTGCACCCCGGCGCAAGAGCCGGTGCGTATGTTTGCAGACCTAAATTTTTAACGGGAACGCAAACCGCCGTGGAAAACCCGTTTACAGTCTGCCCTCTTGCGGCAGCGGGGATACGTTATGCTTACCATGTGTTTTTTATATGGCAGATATGCCAAAAATTTTCTTTACTTTTTGGCGATTCGGTTCTATACTGGTTGCGGCGTTTACGCTGTTTTCCCATTTATAGTCGTTATAGAGGAGGATTTTTGCAATGAATAAGGATCTGACGGTGGGCAAGCCGTCACAGGTATTGTGGCAATTCTGTCTGCCCATGTTCGGCAGCATCATTTTCCAGCAGCTGTACAACATCGCGGATAGTCTGGTAGCGGGCAAGTTCATCGGTGAGAACGCGCTGGCTGCGGTGGGCAACAGCTACGAGATCACCCTGATCTTCATCGCCTTTGCCTTTGGCTGCAACATCGGCTGCTCGGTCATCGTGTCCCGCTACTTTGGCGCAAAGGAATACCGCGAGATGAAGACCTCGGTCTACACCTCCCTCATCGGCTCTGCCGTGCTGTGCGCCGTGCTGATGGGCATCGGTCTGTTTGGCTGCGACGCCCTGCTGGAGCTCATCAACACCCCGGAGGAGATCCTTGCAGATTCTGCGCTGTATCTGGATATCTACGTTCTGGGCCTGCCCTTCATGTTCTTCTACAACATTGCCACCGGCATCTTCTCTGCCCTTGGCGACAGCAAGACCCCCTTCTACTTCCTTGCAGTCTCTTCTTTGTCTAACATCGGCGTGGACATCCTGTTCGTCGCCGGTTTCAAGATGGGCATCGCCGGTGTGGCATGGGCTACCTTCCTGTGTCAGGGTGTCAGCTGCGTGCTGGCCATGGTAGTGGTGTTCCGCCGCATCCGCGCCTTCCACACCGAGGGTCATGTGCAGCTGTTCTCGTGGAATATGCTGGGCAAGGTGGCCGTGGTGGCTGTGCCCAGCATTCTGCAGCAGAGCTTTGTCTCGGTGGGCAACATCATCCTGCAGAGCATCATCAACACCTTTGGTGCCAGCGTCATTGCAGGCTACTCTGCCGCCGTCAAGCTGAACAACATGGTCATCACCTCCTTTACCACCCTGGGCAACGGCATCTCCAACTACACCTCCCAGAACATGGGTGCCGGCAAGATGGACCGCGTCAAGGAAGGCTTTGGCGCGGGCCGCAATCTGGTGTGGCTGCTGTGCGTGCCGCTGGTGGTGCTGTACTTCTTCTTTGGCCGCTTTTTGCTGCTGCTGTTCATGAACGACCCGCAGGGCCCTGCCATTGACACCGGTATGCTGTTCTTGCGTATCCTCTCCCCCTTCTACTTTGTGGTATCGGTCAAGCTGGTGGCAGACGGCATCCTGCGCGGCTGCGGCCTGATGGTGCGGTTCATGATCGCAACCTTCACCGACCTGATTTTGCGCGTGGGCATTGCCGCCGTGCTCAGCGCCACCGCACTGGGCTCCACCGGCATCTGGATGGCATGGCCTGTGGGCTGGTGCATCGGTACGGCGCTTTCCATGGTGTTCTACGTCACCGCCATCCGCAAGGCACTGGCAGAGCCGTTGGCTGTTGCCGAGGCCGAGGGACAGGCCGCCGAAGTCCGCGCCGAGGCCGAATTTGCCGCCGACGCCGAGATGGAGACCCTGTAACCTTTTTGCAACATGTGAATTTGTTTCATGTCACAGATAAACAAAATGAACAATTTGAAATAGTGCACAAAATTACGCTTTAATTTTTGTATAAAGTATCAACAAAGCCGAGAAAATGCGCCCAAAAGTATGGACGGTTTGTGAATTGCGGATTTGAACCCAGATAGCTATAATAACAGACAAGAATAGAAGCAAGGCCGCTTTAGAGGGGAAGGGCCTTGCTTCCGTTTTTATCAATTTACTTTATAGAACACTCCGAAGGAGGAGATTTTTATGAAAAAGATGATCACTCGTCGTCAGTTCATGGCCGCTGCCGGTGTTGTTGCCGCAGCAAGTGCTCTGACTGCCTGCGGCGGTTCTTCCGCAAGCACTGCCGCTTCTTCTGCTGCTGGTTCCGCTGCTGCTTCCGGCAGCACCATCAAGGTGGGTGTGATGGGCCCCCTGACCGGTGACGCTTCCGTTTACGGTCAGGCTGTTGTAAACGGTGCCAGCCTGTACATGAAGCAGGTCAATGCCGATGGCGGTGTCAACGGCAAGCAGCTGGAGATCATCACCATGGACGAGCAGGGCGATGAAACGCAGGCTGTGACCTGCTTTACCAAGATGGTGGATCAGGGCATCACCGCTCTGGTAGGCGATGTAACCACCGCTCCCACGCTGGCTGTTGCCGCCGAGAGCGCCGATTACAATATGCCCATGGTCACCGCTTCCGCTACTGCCGAGGCTGTTACCTACGATGCCGAGACCGACACCGTGAACGGGAATGTGTTCCGTGCCTGCTTCACCGACCCCTTCCAGGGCGTGAAGATGGCAGATTACGCTTACGAGAAGCTGGGCTACACCAAGGCAGCCGTCATCTTCCTGAAGGGCAAGGACTACAACGAGGGTCTGGCCGAGAACTTTGCCAAGGAGTTTGAGGCAAAGGGCGGCACCGTCGTGGATCAGGAGAGCTACTCTGAGGGCGACGTGGACTTCAAGACCCAGCTGACCAGCATCCTTGGCAAGAACCCCGAGATGGTGTTCTGCCCCAACTACTATCAGGAAGTGGGTCAGATCTTGGCTCAGGCTGAAAGCGTCGGCTTGACCGTTCCCTTCTTGGGCGGCGACGGCTGGGATGGTCTGGAGGGCTACGCCACCGCCGACCAGCTGAAGGACTCCTACTTCTGCGCCTGCTACGCTAAGGGCTCCAGCACCGCGTTTGAGGATGCCTACAAGGCCGAGTACGGCGAGGCCTACCCCAACGGCTTTGCACCCTTGGGCTACGATGCTGCCATGACCGTCGTGTACGGCATCAAGGCTGCCGAGGAGCAGGGCCTTGATGCCGGCTCTGACGAGTACAAGCAGGCCGTCATCGACGCCATTGCCGGCGGCACCATCGAGGGCATCACCGGCACCTTTACCTTCGACGAGCACCACAACCCCGTCAAGAGCACTGCCATCCTGACCTATGTGGACGGCAAGCCCGAGCTGAAGGAAATGTTCTGATCCGCGCTGTTCCATCCACCGGTGATGGAGCCGCCCGCACAGAGCAAACCCCATGATTTTTTTGGAGAACGCCGGAACAGCTTTTTTCTGGTCAGGCGTTCTCCGTTTTTTATATCAAAAAGTGTAAACGCCGCAAAGAAAGGAAGTATCCAACCATGACAGTGTTCTTTAGCCAGCTGATCAACGGCTTGTCCCTTGGCAGCATCTATGCACTGATCGCACTGGGCTACAGCATGGTGTACGGCATTATCCTGCTGCTGAACTTTGCCCACGGCGATGTCATCATGGTGGGCGCATACATGTCTTGGTTCGTCATGAACCAGCTGGGTCTCGGCCCGGTCACTGCTGTGTGCGCCACCATTATCACCTGTACGCTGCTGGGCGTGGTGATCGAAAAGATCGCCTACACCCCCCTGCGCAGCGCACCCCGTATCTCGCTGCTGATCACCGCCATTGGTGTCTCCTTCTTTCTGGAGTACACGGCAGAGCTGATCCTCGGCTCGGGTGCAAAGGTGATCCCCGCCTACTACACCAACCAGACCTTCCGTCTGGGCAAGGTGCCGCTGGGCCTTACCTCCATCATCACGCTGGTGGTCACCGTGCTGTCCATGCTGGTGCTCACCTTTCTGGTGCAAAAGACTAAGCTCGGCAAGGCCATGCGCGCCGTTTCGGAGGATATGGATGCTGCCCGCCTGATGGGCATCAACGTCAACAGCACCATCTCCTTTACCTTTGCCGTGGGCTCGGCGCTGGCGGGCATCGGCAGCGTGCTGTACTGCTGCTCCTATCCGCAGGCCACCCCCACCATGGGCTCCATGCTGGGTCTGAAAGCCTTCGTCGCCGCCGTGCTGGGCGGCATCGGCTCCATCCCGGGTGCCATGGTCGGCGGCATTGCCATCGGCCTGTGCGAGTGCTTTGTTTCCGCCATCGGCCTTTCCGCTTGGAAGGACGCTGTTACGTTTGCAATTCTGATCATCGTGCTGCTGGTCAAGCCCACGGGCTTCCTTGGCCGCAAGGTGCAGGAAAAGGTGTAAGGGGGCATAACGATGAATATCAAACGCAAGACCCTCAAAATGCCCGTGCGCTACCTGATGAATCTGGTGCTGGTGGGGCTGCTGTTCGTGGGGCTTTCCTATGTGACCGGCAATATGCTGTCCACCTACCAGAATAAGGTGCTGCTGACCGTGGGCATCAATATCATTCTGGCCGTCTCGCTGAACGTTGCCACCGGTTATCTGGGGCAGCTGCCGCTGGGTCATGCCGGTTTTATGGCGGTGGGTGCCTATGCCTGCGCCCTGTTCACCAAATCCTCGGGCCTGCCCAAGGGCGTCGCCTTTGCCATCGGTCTGGTGCTGGCATGGGTAATCGCCGGGCTGTTCGGGGTGCTTATCGGCATCCCCGCCCTGCGCCTGACCGGCGACTATCTGGCCATCCTGACGCTGGGCTTTGGCGAGATCATCCGCATCACCTTGAACAACATTGATGATGTGCTGGGCTTCAAGCTGTTCTACGGCTCCAAGGGTCTGAAAAACATCCCCAAGTATTCCAACTTTACCAACGTGTTCCTGTGCGTGGTCATCACCTGTTTCCTCATCCACGCCATGATGAAGAGCCGCCACGGCCGTGCTGTGCTGGCCATCCGCGACAACGAGATCGCCGCCGAGAGCTGCGGCATCCAGACCACCTATTATAAGGTGATGGCCTTTGCCTTCTCCGCTGCCTTCGCAGGCTTGGCGGGCGGCCTGTACGCCTGCTACATCGGCGTGCTGAACCCCTCCACCTTCGGCTTTATGAAGTCCATCGAGATCCTTGTCATGGTGGTGCTGGGCGGCATGGGCTCCATGCTGGGCTCCATTCTGTCCGCTACCGTGCTGACCATCCTGCCCGAGGCTACCCGCAGCTTTGAGAGCTACCGCATGGTGGTCTATTCGCTGGTGCTGGTGCTGATGATGATCTTCCGCCCGGGCGGACTGCTGGGCAGCTACGATTTCTCCCTGAGCCGCATCGTGGAAAAGGCCATGAATGGCGAACTGTTCCGCAAACATACCAAAAAGGAGGCCGCTGACCATGAGTGAGTTCAAGACCAGACTGCACAGTGTGCCCTCCGGCGGTTTTCTGACCGACCGCGACAAGGACAAAAAGCCCATTCTGGACGTGCGTGAGCTGGGCATCGACTTCGGCGGTCTGACCGCTGTGGACAACTTTAACCTGATGATCGGCCGCAACGAGATCGCCGGTCTGATCGGCCCCAACGGCGCAGGCAAGACCACCGTGTTCAACCTGCTCACCAACGTCTACCAGCCCACCCGCGGCTCCATCCTGATCGATGGGATGCCCACTGCCGGCAAAAAGACCTATCAGGTCAACCGCATGGGCGTGGCGCGTACCTTCCAGAACATCCGTCTGTTCAAGGAGCTGAGCGTCATCGACAACATCAAGGTGGGTCTGCACGAGTCCATGAAGTATAATCTGGCGTCCTCCCTGCTGCGGATGCCGAACTACTGGAAAGAGGAAAAGCAGTGCACCGAGCGTGCGCTGGAACTGCTGGACATCTTCCACATGGCAGACCTTGCCAACGCGCAGGCCGGCAGCCTGCCCTACGGCGCACAGCGCCGGTTGGAGATCATGCGCGCACTGGCTACCGACCCGAAGCTTCTGCTGCTGGACGAGCCTGCCGCCGGTATGAACCCCTCCGAGACGGCCGAGCTGACCGAGACCATCCGCCGCATCCGCGACGAGTTCAACATTGCTGTGCTGCTCATCGAGCACGACATGAGCCTTGTCATGGGCATCTGCGAGGGCATTGCGGTGCTGAACTTCGGCCGCATCATCGCCAAGGGCACCCCGGACGAGATCCGCGATAACCCGCAGGTCATCGAGGCCTATCTGGGCAAAAAGGAGGGCTGAGCCATGGCTGATACATTACTGAAGGTAGACGGCATCAACGTCTACTATGGCAACATCCACGCCGTAAAGGATATCTCCTTCACCGTCAATGCGGGCGAGATCGTCACCCTGATCGGTGCCAACGGCGCGGGCAAATCCACCACCCTGAAAACCATTTCCGGTCTGCTGAAGCCCCGCACCGGCGATGTGCTGTACAAGGGCAAGAGCATCAAGGGCGTGCGCGCCCACAAGATCGTGGAGAGCGGCCTTGCACAGGTGCCGGAGGGGCGCCATGTGTTCCTGCACATGACGGTGGACGAGAACCTTGATATGGGCGCCTACACCCAGCCCGCTTCCACCATTGCCGCCAACAAGGAAAAGGTGTTCACCCTGTTCCCCCGCCTGAAGGAGCGCCGCAAGCAGCTGGCGGGCACCATGTCCGGCGGCGAGCAGCAGATGCTGGCCATGGGACGTGCGCTCATGAGCAACGCCTCCATGCTGATGCTGGACGAGCCTTCCATGGGTCTTTCGCCGCTGCTGGTGCAGGAGATCTTTGACATCATCCGCGACATCCACAAGGAGGGCATGACCATCCTGCTGGTGGAGCAGAACGCGCAGATGGCGCTTTCGGTGGCTGACCGCGCCTATGTGCTGGAGACCGGCCGCGTGGTCATGGACGGCACCGGTGCTGAGCTGCTGACCAACGAGCGCGTCCGCAACGCCTATCTGGGCGGGTAAACGGAACGATTGAAAATATCCTCCGCTTTGCTCTGGATATCTTCAGCGGAAAATGATTTTTAATTTGCCAATCGGGAAAATCTGCGGATTTTCCCGATTGGCTTTTTCACGGGAGGGCCGCGGCGGCAAATGGCATTTTTCCTTACGACCCCTTTTGTGAAAATGCGTTTGGAGCACTCCGCAGAGTGCGACAAACGCGAAATTTAAAATGATTTTTCCGCTAAAAATGGCTAGAGCGCAGCGGAAGCCATTCTAAATCGTCCATGCGGAAAAGACAGTGCGGCGAAAGATGAACTGCACCCCATTTGTTAGACAGTATGGTATACTGTTTAGGAAATGGGGTGTTTTTGTATGCCAGAAAAGAAAA
>ENA-UERY01000819-UERY01000819.1-human-gut-metagenome-genome-assembly--contig:-NODE-819-length-22953-cov-4.051976_pt1 | contig 22953 bp, 25 predicted proteins | sample MGYA00242989_ERZ507990 | MGnify/ENA primary metagenome ERZ507990 (study PRJEB26167, sample SAMN06115529) | human gut metagenome | host: Homo sapiens | place: China:Fujian | collected 2015-08-26...
AAAAATATTTATTTTTTCTTATTTTATTAAACTTCTAATAGAAATATTAACTAATTCCTTATTTTTCTCTTAAAAAGTCAAATTATAATTTCCTTATATATAAAAAAACTCAAGAATAATTTTTCTATTCTTGAGTTTTTATAAACTATCTCTACATCTCTCTACACGCTATAATATCTGCTCCAGTTCCTAAAACATTTTTTATTATTATATCTCCATGTTTTACTGGTGCTTTTACTTCTATGTTATTTAACAACTTCATACATTCAAAATTTAATTCTTTTGGAATACTTGTACTAGTTTTTACTGGTAATCTATTGTGGATTCCTCCTACTACTCTTACTGTTGAAGTAATTACTCTTTTAGGAGCAGTTAACTCCTCCTTAGCATAAATTGCTCCTCTTGGACAAGTATTTCCCTTTACATCTAAAGTATCTGTATCTATTGTTAAGTGACATCCCATAGGACATACTATACATACCATCTCTTTTATCATTATTTTTCCTCCTCTGGCACTAAACAAACTACTAGCTCATTACCTTTTACACTTTCTAATAGTTTCTTAGGAACTACTACTTTTTCCATCTCTCCAGGAGCTAGATGAGCCTTCTTCATATTTACTAATACTGTATCTCCATCTTTTACTTGTAATCTCATATTTTTATATATGTTATTTACTCTCATAGAGATTTCTAAAAAGTTTTCTATATTTTCAACTCTATATTTTTGAGGAACAGTGTAAGTCACTCCAAACCCATTTTTAAGCTCTATATACTCTCCATTTTGTACTTCATCTTTTACAAATTTAGCAGCTGCTTTTCCTGCTTTTCTAGCTTCAGCACTTACAAAGTCAACTAAGTCATGTACATGAACTACATTTCCACAAGCAAATATTCCAGGAATACTTGTTTCCATCATCTCATTTACAACTGGTCCAGAAGTTCTTCTATCTATTACGATTCCTGTTTTTCTTGAAATATCATTTTCTGGAATAAGTCCTACTGATAAAAGTAATGTATCACACTCATACTCTATCTCTGTACCAGGAATAGGTCTTCTATTTTCATCTACCTTAGCTATTGTAACTCCCTCTACTCTCTCTTTTCCTTTTATATCTACTACTGTATGACTTAAATATAATGGAATATTATAATCATTTAAGCATTGAGCTATATTTCTAGCTAATCCTCCAGAGAATGGCATAAGTTCTACAACTGCTTGTACCTCTGCTCCCTCTAATGTCATTCTTCTAGCCATAATAAGCCCAATATCTCCAGAACCTAAGATAAGAACTTTTTTACCTACCATATATCCTTCCATATTTATAAATCTTTGAGCTGTTCCAGCTGTAAATACTCCTGCTGGTCTCTCTCCTGGAATAGATATAGCTCCTCTTGTTCTCTCTCTACATCCCATAGCTAAAACTATTGCTTTAGCTTCTATCATCATATATCCATCTACTGTATTGATAGCATGAACTATTTTTTCAGGAGTTACTTCTAATACCATAGTATCTAATTTATACTCTATATTCTTCTCTTTAAGTTTTTTAATAAATCTTTCTGCATACTCTGGTCCAGTAAGCTCCTCTTTGAATTCGTGTAATCCAAATCCATTGTGGATACACTGTTGTAATATTCCTCCAAGTTCTTTGTCTCTCTCTATTACTAAAATATTTTCTACTCCATTATTTCTAGCTTCTATTGCTGCTGCAAGACCTCCAGGTCCTCCACCAATAACCACTAAATCGTATCTCATCTTATAGTTCCTCCTGTTTTTTAGTTTCTCCAGTAAGGATATATGACCCTACTTTATCTAATACTATATCTTCTAATTTTTGATTTAATTCTCTTGCTAAAATCTCTTGTACTCTTGGTCCACAGAATCCACCTTGACATCTTCCCATTCCAGGTCTGCATCTCTTTTTAATACCATCTACTGTCTTAGCTCCTACCATTCTATGAATTACATCAACTATCTCTCCTTCAGTGATATTTTCACATCTACAAATTATTCTTCCATATCTTGGATCTTTTTTAATTACCTCTGCTTTCTCTTCATTAGAAAGTTCCATAAAATGAATTTGTGGTCTATTTTTCTTGTGCTCCTCTTTTTTCTTTACATCTCCTAATCTTTCCACTATCATCCTAGTTACATCTACTCCAATAGCTGGTGCTGATGTAAGTCCAGGAGATTTTGTCCCTGCTATATTAAAGAAATAAGGCGCATCTTCTGCTTCTCCTATAATAAAATCATCTATATCTGCTTCTGCTCTAAGCCCACTAAAGTTTTTAATATTATCTCTAAAGTTTATATCTTTTACACTTTTAGTTGCAGTTGCTCTAATTTTATCTAATCCACTTAGAGTGTTTCCTACATACTCTTTATTCTCTACCTTTTCAGCTGTTGGTCCTACTATTAAGTTTCCATGCGCTGTTGGTGCTACTAAAACTCCTTTCCCAACTTTTGTAGGACATTGGAAAATCACACTACTTACTAGGTTCCCTTGTACTTTATCTAATAAAAAGTATTCTCCAGCTCTTGGAGTAATTTTAAACTTTCTTTCACTTACCATGTTATTTATCTCATCAGCAAACACCCCAGCAGCATTTACTAAAGCTCTAGTTTCTAATTCTTCTCCATTTGCAAGTATCACTTTATATCCATTTTCTAATTTTTCTATCTTTTCAACCTTAGCATCAGTTATTACTTCTACTCCATTCAATGCTGCATTTTCCAACATTTTTATAGTTACTTCCCAAGGTCCTGTTACCCCAGCTGTTGGAGCATATAATGCTGCTACAACCTCTTTACTTACATTTGGCTCCATTGCAAATACTTCTTCTTTTTCTATAATTCTCATATTAGGAATTCCATTTTTTAATCCTCTATTATATAGTAAAGTTAAATGTGCTCTTTCCTCTTCTGAAAATGCTAAAACTAATGAACCTGTTCTTTTAAATGGAGCATCTATCTCTTTACATAAATCTTCATACATAGCATTTCCTAATGCATTGTACTTTGCCATTAAAGTTCCCTCTGGTGCATCATATCCAGCATGTACTATTCCAGAGTTAGCTTTACTTGTTCCATTAGAAACATCATGCTCTTTCTCCAATACTTTTACTTTTAAATCATATTTTGCTAATTCGTAAGCTGTAGCAGCTCCCATTATCCCTGCTCCAATTACAATAACATCTAACATACCTTCCTCCTTAATTTTTCCAATAAAAAAAAGTCAGCAAACAGACAGATTACCTCTGTCTACTGCTGACTCTCCATTTCTCCAGTCGTTTATTCTTTTACAGTAATATTATCCTACTTTTCAGTCATTTTGTCAAGAAGTTTAATCCTCTTTTTCCCACTCCATAGCCCTTTTTACAGCTTTTTTCCAACCAGAATATTTTTTTACTCTCTCATCTTCAGCCATATTTGGAGTAAACTCTTTCTCTAATTTCCATTGTGAACTAATCTCATCTTTAGTTTCCCAAAATCCAACTGCTAATCCTGCTAAATATGCAGCTCCTAAAGCAGTTGTTTCAAGAGTTTCAGGTCTTCTAACATTTGTTCCTAAGATATCTGCTTGGAATTCCATTAAAAAATTATTGGCTGCTGCTCCTCCATCAACTTTAAGGCTTGCTAATTTTATTCCTGAATCTTCTTGCATAGCTTCTAATACATCTCTAGTTTGATAAGCTATTGATTCCAATGTTGCTCTTATAATATGATTTTTATTTGCTCCACGAGTAAGTCCTAAGATAGCACCTCTAGCATACATATCCCAGTATGGTGCTCCTAAGCCTACAAAAGCTGGTACAACATATACTCCACCATTGTCTTTTACTTTTCTAGCAAAATATTCTGTATCTCTAGCTTCTCCTACCAACTTCAACTCATCTCTTAACCATTGAACACTAGCTCCACCTATAAATATACTTCCCTCTAATGCATATTCAACTTTTCCATTAAGTCCTATTGCTATTGTTGTTACAAGACCATTTTTGCTTCCTACCATCTTTTCCCCTGTATTCATTAGTAGGAAGCATCCTGTTCCATATGTATTTTTAGAATCTCCCTCTTTAAAACATGCTTGTCCAAATAATGCTGCTTGTTGGTCTCCTGCTACTCCAGCGATTGGAACTCTATGTCCACCTTTTCCTCCTAAGTTAGCATATCCAAATGTTCCCCTGCTATCTTTTACTTTTGGTAACATCGATTTAGGTATTCCTAGTACTTTTAATAACTTTTCATCCCATTCCAATTTTTTTATATTATAAATCATTGTTCTTGAAGCATTTGTATAATCTGTAGCATGAACTTTTCCATTTGTCAGTTTCCATATCAACCAAGTATCAACAGTTCCAAATAAAAGCTCTCCTTTTTCTGCTTTCTCTTTAGCTCCTTCTACATTATCTAGAATCCATTTTATTTTTGTTCCAGAGAAATAAGCATCTATTAAAAGTCCTGTATTCTCTTTTACGTATTCCTCCAATCCCTTTATTTTCTTTAATTCATCACATATTTTAGCTGTTCTTCTACATTGCCAAACTATAGCATTATATACTGGCTTTCCTGTATTTTTATCCCATACAATAGTAGTTTCTCTTTGATTTGTTATTCCTATACCTATAATATCATGTTGAGATATCCCTGTTCTAGCAATTACTTCTGCTAATACTCCACTTTGACTTGACCATATTTCCATTGCATCATGTTCAACCCATCCTTCTTTAGGATATATCTGTGTAAACTCTTTTTGAGCTACTCCAACTATTTGTTGTTCACTATCAAAAACAATTGCTCTTGAACTTGTAGTTCCTTGGTCTAATGCTATTATATATTTTTTATCCATAAGTATTTTATATCTCCCATAATTCCTTTTTCGTAGTAGAAATTCCCATTGCACCATTTCCCAAAGCATTGATTATATCTTCTTTATCTTCTATTAATCCACCTGTTATTATTGGAACTTTAACTGCTTTATTTATCTTTTTTATAATTTTAGGCATTAAACCTGGTAATATCTCTATTGCAGTTGGTTTATTTTCTTTTATATTTATTATTGTATTATTCAATGAGAATGAGTCTAAAACAAAAAATCTTTGTATTACTTTTATTCCATTCTTATTAGCAAAAGATACAATATTATGCTTCGTTGTTATAATTCCATCAGGCTTAATCTCTTTTATAAGGTATTCTGCTCCATTATTTGAACTTGAAAGTCCATCTACCATATCTACATGAACATATACTATTTTTCCTGCCATCTTTAATCTATTAACTATCTCTTTCAGCTTTAGAATATTTGCCATTATTACAAAAACTATTTCACTACTACTTTTTATTGCATCTTCTAAATATGTGTCATTTTTTAATGCAGGAATAATTGGATTTCTTTCCAAAATTTCTTTTATATTATACATAACTTTCTCCTAAAATTTACTATTTTTAATAATTAATTATAACATTATAATCAAAATAAAAAAAGTTAATTAGTATAAATATTTATGGAATTTGTACTTGAGAAATATGATTACATGTTGAAAGTTCTGACATCACATCTAAAATATCTATCTGTTTTCCCATAATTAATGTATATTCTATTTTATGTTCTTCTAAGTTTTTTTCAACATTTTTTATTCTTATATTATTTTCTTTAAAAAAATTATAATTTTTCATCAAAACTTCTGAAAAATCTATATCTTTATTAAAATGTACTATCAATTTTCCTATATGTTTATTCTCTATCCAATAACGTTCTAATTTTTTTAAAGTTACAAGAACAATTATTATTGCTATTCCTGAAGGTACAGCTAGATAATAAAATCCCCAACCTATACTTAATCCTAAACAACCTGTAGCCCAAATAGAAGCTGCTGTAGTTAATCCCCCAATAATTCCTTTATCCCTCATTATTGTCCCAGCCCCTAAAAAACCTATACCACTAACTACTTGGGCCCCTATGCGACCTAAATCAGTTTTCAATACTTGTGAAGCAGCTGGAAATGCTAATGCATAATTATGTAAATTTATTCTTAGTTGATCTTGAATCATAGATACTATTGTTGCACCAAGACAGACTAATATATGAGTTCTAAAGCCTGCTGGTCTATTATGGTGTCCTCTTTCATAACCGATTATTCCTCCAATAACTATTGCCATAAAAATTCTTAAAATAATCTCATATATTGTAAGTGTATTTGTAAAACTACTCATAAAAACTCCCTTCAAAAATAAAGTAGCAAAGTTGCTCAACATTTGCTACTTTTTACTTAATTTTTATTTATCCTTTCCTGGATAAAACTTAGAATTTGAGAAATAATCTTTAGTTTGTTTTCTGACTTCTGGGAATAATACTATTAATGCTATTAAGTTTGGAATAATAACTAATCCCATTGCTAAGTCTTGAATTGTCCAAACTAAATCTATCTTTGTAATTGCCCCTACAATACATAAAAATGGAAATACATACTTTACTTTATCAGTAACTTTAGGTCCAAAAGCATATGTAAAACTTTTAGCAGCATTAAACCACTGTCCCATTAAAGTTGTAAAGCAGAAAATTAAAAGAGCAAAAGTAGCTACATGTTTTAGCGGAAACCATACAGTTCCAAAAGCTTCAATAGCCATTACTGTAGCACTATGTCCACTTTGATACATTCCTGTTACTCCAACAACTAGAGCTGTTATAGTACAGATAATAATTGTATCAACAAATACCTCTGTAACTCCTGCAATTCCTTCTTCACAAGGGTGTTCTACAATAGCTGAACCATGTGCAAAGGGAGCTGTTCCTTCCCCTGCTTCATTAGAATACATTCCACGAGTTATTCCAAATTGAAGGGCTCTAGTCATAACATATCCTCCAGTTCCTCCAGCTACTGCTTTTAGAGAGAAAGCTTCTGAAAATATTTGACCAAATATTGCTGGAACATGTTGAATATTTAAAATAATAACTAAAACCCCTACTACAATATAAAATACTGACATCATTGGAACAAGTGATGTAGCTATATTAGCAACTCTTTTTAAACCACCTAAAGTTATTGCCATTAAGAAACAAATTAATGCTATACCTGTAATCCAAGTAGGTATATTATAGTTAGAGTATAGAATACCTGAAATAGTATTAGATTGAACTAGATTAGCTCCCATCATCTTAGTACACATAAGAACCGCAATAACTATCCCTAACCAAGGAGCTTTAAGTCCATCTCTAATGTAATACATAGGTCCACTTAAAAGATTTCCTTGTGAATCCTTTCCTCTATACAATTGTGAAAGTACAATCTCTCCATATTTTAAAGCCATTCCAAAACAAGCAGCAAACCACATCCAGAATACGGCTCCCATTCCTCCAGCAGCAATAGCAGTAGCAATCCCTACAACATTTCCTCCACCTACATTTCCAGCTAATGTTACCATCATAGCTTTAAAAGAGGAAATTGATCCCTCACCTTTATCTTCATTTCTAGCCTTAAAAGAATCAATCAACGTTTTCTTAATAATAAATTTAAAATATCTTACCTGAATAAAACCATTAGTTACTGTATATAAAATTCCTAATCCCAATAATACAAAAACTAACCATTTACCCCATAACCAAGCATTTATAATTACAAGAATTTTTTCTAAATTATCTATCATAGTTCTCTCCTACCTATTTTTTATTTATTTTTTATCTCTTTAGCTAACTCAGGATAATTTGTTATAATTACATCTATTCCTTTTGAGTACAAATATCTCATATCTTTTTCTTCATTTACTGTCCAAGTATTAATCTCAAGATTATACTTCTTTAACTCATCAATAACTTCAGGTATCAAATTATTATGTCTTGGATGATAACATTGAACTCCATGAGAATGAGTATATTTCCCAGCATCTATTATCCAATCTTCTGATAAAAATCCATACTTTAATTGGGAAGCAATTTTTTTCATTCTCATAACAGAGAAATGATTAAAACTAGATATAATAACTCTATCCTCTAGGTTATATTCTTTTATCAATTTCCAAACCTTTTCCTCTATCCCTAAATACTCATTTATTCCTGTTTTTAATTCAATATTTGTTATTACCTTTAAATTTTTTACCAATTCAAAATAATCTTTAAGAGTAGGAATTTTATTAAAGCCTACATTTTCAAACTTAAATGATGCATCAAATTTTTCTAATTCTTCATAAGTATAATCCACAACATACCCTTTTCCATTAGTGGTTCTATCAATAGTTTCATCGTGAATAATTACTACTTCCCTATCTTTTGTAAGTTGAACATCTAACTCTATTCCATCTACTCCGCACTCTATAGCTTTTTTAAAAGCTAACATTGTATTCTCAGGATAATTTCCACTATATCCTCTATGTGCAAAAATTTTACTCATAATTTTCCTCCTTTTAATTAAAAAATTCAATAAAAAAACTGGAAAACACAAGTTACAATTAACTTCTTAGTTAATAGCTTCTCCATGTCTCCCAGCTAATATTCTATATACTACATAATATACAATATTTTAAAATTTTTGTCAAATTATTTTATTTTTTTAATTTTTTTAGTATTTTTTTATTTAAAATAGTACATAAAAACCTATCATATATTTCAACAGTTTTTTATTATTATTACATCATTCCAGGCATCATACCAGGATTCATCTCTGGTTGTTTAGGTTCTTTTTTACTAGCTACTAAAACCTCTGTAGTTAGAATTAAAGCAGAAACAGATGCTGCATTTTGAATAGCTGACCTAGTTACTTTTACAGGATCTAGTATTCCTTCTTCTATCATATTTACATATTTTTCAGAAGCAGCATTAAATCCATATCCTTCTGGCATATCTTTCACTTTTTCAAGTACTACTGCACCATCTACTCCAGCATTTTCAGCTATCTGTCTAAGGGGAGCTGTAAGAGCTTTTTTAACTATCTCTACTCCTATTCCCTCTTCTCCTTCAAGCTTAAAGCTATCCATATCCTTAGCAATCTCTACAAGTATAGTTCCTCCACCAGAAACTATTCCCTCTTCTACCCCTGCTCTTGTAGCATTTAGAGCATCTTCTATTCTAAGTTTTTTATCTTTCATCTCTGTTTCAGTAGCAGCTCCAACTTTTATTACTGCAACTCCACCAGAAAGTTTAGCAAGTCTTTCTTGTAATTTCTCTTTATCATAATCTGAAGTTGTTTCAGCTATTTGATTTTTAATAGCAGTTACTCTTCCTTTTATAATTCCAGCTTCTCCCATTCCATCTACTATGATAGTAGCATCTTTAGTAACTTTTACTTTTTTAGCACTTCCAAGTTGTGGAATTGATGTTTCTTCTAATCTCATACCTTTCTCTTCTGAAATTACTTCTCCACCTGTAAGAATAGCTATATCTTCTAACATAGCTTTTCTTCTATCTCCAAAAGCTGGAGCTTTTACAGCTACAACATTTAAAGTTCCTCTCAATTTATTTATTACTAATGTAGTTAGTGCCTCTCCCTCTAATTCATCAGCTATAATTAACATAGGTCTTGAAGTTTGTACTGTTTGCTCTAATATAGGTAAAATATCTTTCATATTTGAAATTTTCTTATCAGTTATTAGAATAAATGGATTATCTAGTTCAGCTACCATTCTTTCAGAATCTGTTACCATATATGGAGATACATATCCTTTGTCAAATTGCATTCCCTCTACTACTTCTAAAGTAGTTTCTAAAGATTTTGCTTCTTCAACAGTAATTACCCCTGTTTCTCCAACTTTTTCCATAGCTTGAGCTATAAGTTTTCCTATCTCTTCATCTCCTGCAGAAATTGAAGCAACTTGAGCTATCTCTTCATTTGACTCTATTTTTTTAGCTCTAGCTTTAAGATGATTAATTACCTCTTTAGTTGCTTTTTCTATACCTTTTTTGATAAACATAGGATTAGCTCCAGCACTTACCATTTTTAATCCTTCTTTTACAATAGCTTGAGCAAGTATTGTAGCAGTAGTAGTTCCATCTCCTGCTACGTCATTAGCCTTTGTAGCTACCTCTTTTATAAGTTGAGCTCCCATATTTTCAAATGGATCTTCTAACTCTATCTCTTTTGCAATAGATACACCATCATTTGTGATAAGTGGTGAACCATAACTTTTTTCTAATACAACATTTCTTCCTCTAGGTCCTAATGTTACCTTTACTGCATCTGCTAAAGTATTTACTCCTATTTCAAGTTTTTTTCTAGCTTCCTCATCAAATTTTAAAATTTTTGCCATTTTTGATTACCTCCAATAATTACTCAACAATTGCTAAAATATCCTCTATATTTAATACTAAATATTTTTCATCTCCATCTTTTATCTCAGTACCAGAAAATTTAGAATACACTACTTTCTCTCCAACTTTTATATCTTCTAATTTTTCTCCCTTTCCAATAGCTATTACTTCAGCCATATTAGGTCTTTCTTTATCTCCTGCTCCTGGAAGAATAATTCCACTTGCTGTCTTCTCTTCTACTTTAACTGGTTTCACTAAAACTCTCTCTCCAATAGGTCTTATTTTCATCTATATCCCTCCATTTTATTAGCACTCTTATACAACGAGTGCTATTCTTTTACATTAATATCTTAAATCATTTAATCTTAACTGTCAATAGTTTTTTGAGAATTTTTCATTGTCTTTTTTTAACTTCATTGGTAAAATATAGGTAATGCTGGGGAGGTTGTTATTATGAGTAATTTACTTAATGAAAAAATTGATTTAAAAGAGTTTTACAAAAAATTCTTAGTTATTGGTATTCCATTGATGATACAACAACTTGTATCTTCATCTTTAAATTTTATTGATAATCTTATGATAGGAAGACTTGGTACTGACTATATAGCTTCTGTTGGTTTTGCCAATAGTGTCTATCGGATTTTAGATTTGATTATCTTTGGAATATGTAGTGGTATGGGAGTATTTATAGCTCAATACTATGGAAAAAGAAATTTTGAACTTATTAGAAAAATATTAGGACTTATGGTAAGAGCAGCTTTTGCAGTATCTATGTTATTTGCTCTTGTAGCTTTTTTTAAAGCTGATTTTATTATAGAAATTTTTTCAAAAGATTCAGAAGTTTTAAGAATTGGTACTTCGTATCTTAAAGTTGTAGTTCCTTGTTATATATTCTACTCTATATCTTCTAGTATGGGATTTTCTTTGCGTGCTATGGGGCTTACTAAATTTCCTATGATTTCAGCTTCTATTGGAGTAGCAACTAATACTTTTTTTAACTATTGTTTAATCTATGGTAATCTAGGATTTCCTAGACTTGAAGAAAAAGGTGCTGCTATTGCAACAATTTTAGCAAGATTTGTAGAGATGTGTATTATACTAACTATTATCTATAAAAAAGACTTTAACCTTAAAGGAAAATTAGAATCATATCTACATATTCCTAAAAATCTTATAAAAGAGATTATAAAAGTATCTTCTCCTGTTATATTTACTGAGATGCTTTGGATACTAGGAATTATCTCTCTATCAGTTGCCTATGCAAAACTTGGTACTGTACAATCTGCTTGTGTACAGATAGCTGATGTGATTTCTGCTATTTCTGCTATATTATTTATGGGAATTTCTAATGCTGCCTCTGTTATTATTGGACATACTATTGGTAGCGGAGATAAAAATAAAGTCATTGCCTACTCTAAACAAATTATTTTAGTTGCCTTTGGTATGGCTACTTTTAGCTTTATCTTAGTACAACTTCTTACAGGAAATATTATAGCTTTGTATAAATTATCACCAGATATAGCTCTTCTTGCTGAAAAAACTTTAAGAGTATATGGAATTTTTGTTTTCTTTAAAATGGTAAACTGGGCTATACTAATTGGATTATTTAGAGCAGGTGGAGATACAAAAGTAGCTTTTTACTTAGATATCTTACCACTTTGGTTATATGGTGTTCCATTAGCTTTTATAGGAGCATATTTCAAAGTTCCTATTTTTATTCTTATAGGACTTGCAGAATCTTGTGAAGTTATCAAGTTAATATTTGCTCTTTGGAGATATAAAACTCTACGTTGGATAAAAGATGTAACAGTATAATTTTTATATTAAAAACTCCCCCTCTTAGAATTTAAGAGAGGGAATTTTTTTATATTTAGTATGTAGTAAAAAGTTTTTAAATACTATCTTTTCTTATATCCACACTTTGGACAAACTCCATTTTCATCTAATGAAATTCCACAAAGAGGACAACGGTCTATATTATTCTTAGTAGTAAACTCTGCAGAAGCTGCATTTACACCACTAGTAAAAGTTATTTTAGCAATATTTAATTTATCTTTTAATAAGTCATAAACAATTTTAATCATTCCTTCAACTGTTAAAGTTTCTTTAGTAACAACTAAACGAGCGTCAGGATATGCAGTTGCTAAGTCAGTCTTAAAAGCAGGACCTTTCATAACGTTTTGAGGAGTCCCATCTTTTATCCCAGTTTCCTCATAAACTTTTAAAATAGCAGGTAAAAGAGGATCATCTTCTCTCAAAATAAGAGAGTGGTCAAAATTCTTCAATACTTCCCAAGCTGTTTTTTGAATTTCATTACAAGGGAATACCATATTTACACCTTCATTTATAGAATCTTCTACTTCTATTGTTAAAACTCCAGTATGTCCATGTAAATATTGAGCTTCTCCTCTAAACTTATAAAATCTGTGTGCATATTGTAAATCAAAACTTGTAATACTTCTCATAATTTTACCTCCTTAAATTAACTATCTTTATTCTTATGAGAATATATTATCATATTTGTATTTATTTGTCAATTAAAATTATTTTTATTTTGTAACAATTACAATCGTATGGTATTAAACCTTGATTTTACTTTGTTTATTGAAAATTTATCTTTTATATTTTATTACTTTTGAAAAAATTTATTTAAAAACTCCTTCTTTTCTCTCACAAAAAGTTTTCCTTCTACCTCCTTGCAAATATAAACTACCACTATTAATCCATCTCTTTCATTAGTGCAATCAATAGCTTCTTTTATCACTTCATACTCTCTTCCGTTCTTTTTATTAATCCAAGTTGAATTAGCTTTTATTTCCATTTTTTCTCCTTTATTTATCAAATAATTTTTTATTATAATATGAATTTGCTGTATAAATTGCAGCTATTGGATTATGCCCTAATACTCTATCTTTTACCGCAAAAACAGTAACAGGTGCTTCAGAATATTTTATAAATAAACTATCATGCCCTACACAAAGTCCTAATAATATATTTAATTGTGTTCCTCTTGAATTTAAAAATTTAGCCTGTCCTATTGGATTACACATAGGTTCAAATTCACAAGCAGGACGAACTTGCTGCTCTTTATTTATATTTATAAATTTTTTAGAAATGCTTCCATTTTTACATACAATAGAATCTACTTCAAAACCATGATATCTTAATATATTGGCAAAAATTTCAGCCTCATTTGCTAAGCCTATACAAAAAGCTAATCCTAATTTTGTAAAATTACACTTATTAGCAAAAAGTATAATCTCCTGTATCCTTGTTAATTGACAATATCCTTCTGCTTCTACTAATGCTGAATTATGAGATAATCTCATATTTTCTTCTTCTAAATAATACTTTTTTATTTCCTCTATTTTTTCTAATTCTCTACACGGGCAATTTATAGGTGCATCTTCTAAATTTCCGTTTCTACATGAATGTTTTTTACATGAATCACAAGTATACATTACAATCCCCTCCTCAAATATTTTATATTTATATTATATAACATTTTTGAAAAATTTTCTAAAAAAATATTGATATATAATGTAGAAAATAGTATAATATAAAAATATAACAATACTAGTTTATATTAAAAAATAAAAAAATTTAAAAGGAGAAATGAAATGCACCCAGTAATAATAAAATTTTTAGACAAAGTTTTAGACTTACTTCCTACAATTATTATTAGAGGAGTAATTGTTATTGTATTATTCTCTATTTGGCCTAAATTTGTAGCTGTATTAATCAAAGCGTATAAAAAGGCTTTAAGGAAGAAAAATGTTGATCCTCTTTTAGAAAGTTTTACAAGTTCAATGATTAAAACTCTAATGTATGTAATCCTATTTTTCTTAATAGTAGGAATAGCTGGAGTAAAAGCTACTTCACTTGTAACTGTTCTAGGTACTGCAGGTTTAGCTGTAGGTTTGGCATTACAAGGAAGCTTAGCAAACTTAGCTGGAGGTATGTTAATACTTTTCTTTAAACCTTTTACTAAGGATGAATATATCGTAGCAAGTAGTGGAGTTGAAGGAACAGTTGATAAGATACAAATACTTTATACTATCTTAACTACCCCTGATAATAAAGTAGTTATCGTTCCTAATAGTCAATTAGCTAACAATGCCATTACCAATGTTTCAAGAAATCCAGAAAGAAGACTTGATATGGTATTTTCTGTTTCTTATGATACACCAACTGAAAAAGTAAAAGAGATTTTAAATAGAATTGCTAATGCTCATCCAGCAGTTTTAAAAGAAAAACCTATTAATATTAGAATGAGCGTTCAAAATGCTAGTTCACTTGATTTTATATTTAGAGTATGGGTAAAAAAAGAAGATTATTGGACAGCAAAATTTGATTTTACTGAAATTGTAAAAACTGAATTTGATGCTAATAATATTGAAATTCCATATCAAAAAATTGATATTTATAGAAAATAATTTTTTAAATAAACTTTGTGTTAAAAATCACATTTTTTAAAAATTTTACTGTACATTTTCCAGAGTTTCGTGTTATAATATCTGAAATCCAAAAAATATTTATAAAATAAGTTCGTAAATTAAATTAATCTATATTATGTATTTTAAAAGGAGTTGCAAATGAACGGAAAAATAGTAAAAGAAGCTATAACATTTGATGACGTATTATTAATCCCTGCAAAATCAGAAGTATTACCTCACCAAGTAAATCTTAAAACAAGACTTACAAAGGATATTACACTAAATATACCTATACTTAGTGCTGCTATGGATACAGTTACAGAATCAGATTTAGCTATCGCTCTAGCTAGACAAGGTGGAATTGGATTTATTCATAAAAATATGAGTATTGAAGATCAAGCTGCTGAAGTAGATAGAGTAAAAAGAATAGAAAGTGGAATGATAAGAAACCCTGTTACTCTTACTGCTGATTGTACAGTAGGACAAGCTGAAGATTTAATGAGAAGATATAAAATCTCTGGACTTCCTGTAATTGAAGGAGAAGGAAAACTTATAGGTATAGTTACAAATAGAGATATAAAATACCATAAAGATATGGGACAACTAGTTGGAGATATGATGACAAAAGATAATCTTATCACAGCTCCAGTTGGAACAACTTTAGACCAAGCTAAGGAAATATTATTATCAAATAGAATAGAAAAGTTACCTATAACAGATGAAAATGGATATTTAAAAGGATTAATTACAATCAAAGATATAGATAACTTAGCTGAATATCCTAATGCATGCAAAGATTCTCATGGAACATTGAGAGTTGGGGCAGCTGTTGGAATAGGACCTGATACTTTAGAAAGAGTTGCAGCTCTTGTAAAAGCTGGAGTAGATATTATAACTGTTGACTCTGCTCATGGACACTCTATGGGAGTAATCAATAAAATCAAGGAAATTAAAGCTGCTTTCCCTAATCTTAACTTAATCGGTGGAAATATTGTTACTGCAGAAGCTGCTTTAGACTTAATTGAAGCTGGAGTAGATGCTGTAAAAGTAGGAATAGGACCTGGTTCTATCTGTACTACAAGAGTTGTTGCAGGAGTTGGAGTACCTCAACTTACTGCTGTAAATGATGTTTATCAAGTATGTAAAGATAGAGGAATAGGAGTAATTGCTGATGGTGGAATAAAGCTATCAGGAGATATAGTAAAAGCTTTAGCAGCTGGGGCTGATTGTGTAATGCTAGGAGGACTTCTAGCTGGAACAAAAGAAGCTCCTGGAGAAGAAATAATTTTAGAAGGAAAGAGATTCAAGCTTTATGTTGGAATGGGTTCAATAGCAGCTATGAAGAGAGGTTCTAAAGACAGATACTTCCAAAATGATGCTAAAAAACTAGTTCCAGAAGGAATAGAAGGACGTATCTCTTATAAAGGAAATTTAAAAGATGTTGTATTCCAATTATGTGGTGGAATTAGAGCAGGTATGGGATACTGTGGAACTCCTACAATAGAGGATTTACAAATTAATGGTAAATTCATAAAAATAACTGGTGCCGGATTAAGAGAAAGTCACCCTCATGATATTACAATTACTAAAGAAGCACCTAACTATTCTAAATAAAATATAATTATATGATGGTTATTACATTAGTAATAACCATTTTTTACTATTTAAAATAATTCTTAAGAAAAAAGCTAAAGAAATAAAATTTCTCTAGTTTTTTTAAACTAAACTATTTAAATTTATAACTAATTATTCTACTATCTAACTAACCATCCACCATCTACCGCTAAGATATGTCCATTTACATAGTCTGATGCTTTACTTGCTAAGAATATACTGCTCCCATTAAATCAAATGGATCTGCCCATCTCTCTGCTGGTATTCTACTTAGTATCTCTGCATTTCTCTTTTCATCTGCTCTTATTGGTGCTGTATTTGCTGTTTTGATATATCCTGGTGTTAATGCATTAATTTGGATATTATGTGCTGCTAATTCGTTAGCAAATGCTTTTGTTATTCCTGCTACTGCATGTTTACTTGCTGTGTAAGGTGGTACAAATTTTCCTCCTTGGAAAGCTAACATTGATGCTATATTAATTATCTTTCCTGCTCCTTGCTTTACCATTACTTTAGCTACATCTTGGCTTAGATGGTAAACTGAATCAATATTTATTGTCATTACTGCATCCCAATCTTCATCTTTATACTCTAATAGTGGAGCTCTTCTTATTGTTCCTGCATTATTTACTAATATATCTATTTTCCCATAAACTTTAATACATTCTTCAACTGTTTTAGATACTTGAGTTCTATCTGTCAAATCTGCCTGGAAGAACTCTACTTTTCTTCCTTCAGCCTCTACCATAGCTCTTGTTTCATACCAAGCTCTATCATAAGTTACTACAAATAAATCTGCTCCTGCTTTAGCTAGTGCTACAACATAAGCTTGTCCTAGTCCAGTGTTTCCTTCTGTTACTATTGCTACTTTTCCTTTTAAAGAAAAGAAATCCATATTAAAATTATTTAGCATTTTTTAATTCAACTCCTTATAGCTCTCAATCATTTTTTATCTTAATTCTTCCATTACTACATGGTCCATGTCAGTAAATGTTTGATTTTCTCCTACCATTCCCCAAATAAAAGTATAACTTCCAGTTCCTACTCCTGAATGAATTGACCATGATGGTGATATTACAGCCTCATCATTTTTCATAACTATATGTCTTGTTTCATTAGGTTCTCCCATTAAATGAAATACTCTTGCATCTTCATTCATATCAAAATAGAAATAAACTTCCATTCTTCTATCATGAGTATGACATGGCATACTATTCCATACTGAACCATCTTCTAAAGCCGTCATTCCCATTACTAATTGACAAGATTGACATACATCTGGATGAATATATTGATTTATTGTTCAGTTGCTAAATTTCCTAAGTGAACCTTTTTAGCATCTTCTAATCCTATTTTCTTAGTTGGATATTTTTTATGTGCTGGAGCTGAGTTCATATAAAACTTAGCTGGTACATTACTATCTAATGATTTAAAAGTTACCTCTTTTATTCCTAATCCAATATATATAGCATCTTTATTATTTAGTTGAAATTCTTGACTATCAAGAGTGATAACTCCTGCTCCTCCTACATTTATAATTCCCATCTCTCTTCTTTCTAAGAAATAATCAGAACCTAATTCTTTACTTCCTTCTAATTTTACAACCTCTGTAGTTGGGCAAATTCCTCCAACAATTATTCTATCAAAATGAGAATATACTAATCTTATATTATTTGGAGTAAATAAATCTTGAATTAAATACTCTTCTCTCAATCTTTCTGTATCATAAAATTTTGCATCTTTATTACTTGAAGCATAACGAATCTCCATTCTTTTTCCTCCTACAAACTATTTAATCAATCCAAATAATTCTGGTAATACCAATGAAAAACTTGGAACAAAAGTTACTACTAACAAAATTATTATCGTTATTAAATAAAATGGTAATAACCATTTAAATACCTCTTCTATTGTAACTCTTCCTACCTTACAGCCAGTAAACAAAATTGGTCCTACTGGTGGAGTTATAGTTCCAATACATAAATTAAATACTAACATTATTCCAAAATGAACTGGTGTCATTCCAAAACTTTGAACTATTGGTAAAAATATTGGTGTAAAAATTAAAACTGCTGGTGTTGGGTCCATAAAAGTTCCTATTATTAAAAGCAAAATATTCATAATAATAAGAATTACTATTTTACTATCTGTTATTCCCAATAACATTTCTGCTATTTTTTGAGGAATATGAGCAAAAGACATTCCCCATGACATAATTGAAGAAACACCTATCATAAAAATAACTATCGCTGCCATTTGTGCTGAACTCAAAAATATTTTTGGTAAATCACTTAATTTCATCTCTTTATATACAAATGATAAAAATAATGAATATACAACAGCTATAGCTGAACCTTCAGTAGCTGTAAAAACTCCTTTTAATATTCCTCCTATAACTATAAGTATAAGAAGTAAGCTTGGAACAGCATCTAAAACAACTTTTATTCCTTCTTTAAAACTATTTTGAGTTTCAGACTTATACTTTAATTTTTTTGCCATAATAGCTGCTACTATCATTACTCCTATTCCCCATAATATTCCAGGAATATATCCAGCAATAAATAAAGCTGATACAGAAACACTTCCAGCTACTGTTGAGTAAACTATCAATGTATTACTTGGAGGTATTAACATACCTGTTGGAGCTGAGCATATATTTACAGCTGCACTAAATTTTTTATCATATCCTTCTTTTTCTTCAATTGGTGAAATTGTCCCTCCTACTGCAGCTGCAACTCCAGAACCACTTATTGCTCCAAATAACATATTAGCTACAACATTTGCTTGAGCTAATGGTCCATAAAATCTACCACCAAATAACTTTGCACAATTTATAAGCCGAATAGCTATTCCACCAGTATTCATTATATTTCCTGCTAATATGCTGAAGTAATCATGGCTCCATTAAATGGTAAAATTACTAACATAGCTAAAGTTGAAGAGAGTCCAATACTTATACTTATAGGAACTTCCAAAGCTAAAAATATAACTAGAGAGATAAATATTATCAATCCTACTTGTACTGCTAAATCCATAATCTTTCTCCTTTATTTTTATTCTTTAGATGATAATATTTTTTTATATTACAAATAGCATAAAATATTATCATTACTCCACTTATTGGTATAGCTGAGTAAATAACTCCCATTGGAATTTGTAAAGCAGCATCTGTTTGAGCCATCTGTCTTAAAGTTGTAAAATATCCACCATACATCATTACCCCAACTACAAATATAGCGATAATAATTTCTTGAAAAGCATCAATAACTTTTCTTACACCCTTGGGTGTTAAATCCCTTATAAAAGAAATTTGCATATGCTCTCTCTTCCCAAATACATATGCTGAACCATACATAACTAACCATACAAAAAGATACTGTGATGTTTGTTCTGTTACAACACTTGGATTATTAAAGAAATATCTTGTAATAACTTGCCAGGTTACTAAAATTGTCATTATCCCCATAATAGCTATACAAAATATCTCTATTATTTTATTTAAGATATTTTTTATATTTTCCATATTTTTCTCCTCAAGGATAATTATTCATTAATTAGCTAATGCTCTTACATCATTATATATTTTTTTAGTCATTTCTGAAGAGTTAGCAACTTCTTCTTGAAATGGTTTAATATCTACTTCTATAAATTGAGCTCCATTTTCAGTTGCTACTTTTTTAGCTGCTTCTACATTATCATTCCAAATCTTAAATTCATTTTCAATAGTTTTATGCATTAAATCATCAAATATTTTTCTATTCTCTGGTGTCATTCCTTTATATAAATCTTCATTGATTATGATTAAGTCCGGTACCATTAAATGATTTGTATAAGAGAAGTAAGGTGCTATTTCATAATGTTTTAAATCTACATAAGTAACTTCATTATTTTCTCCACCTTCAATAACACCTTGTTGAACAGCAGTATACACTTCTCCTTGTCCCATAGGTGTTCCTACTCCTCCCATATAGTCAACCATTTTCTTCATTGTATCTGATTGCATAACTCTAAACTTATATCCCTTTAAATCTTCTGGTTTTGTCATTGGTTTATCTGTATATAAACATCTTGCTCCAGCTGTAAAAGCTCCTATTACTTCAAATCCACTTGAAGCTGTTGATTCAAATAATGGATCTAATACTCCAGATAAGAATACTTTCTTTTGATGCTCTAAACTATCATATAAATATGGTAATCCAATTACAGTAAAATCTTTATTGAAACTTTCAACAACTGGATTTCCAACAACTGACATTTGAATAACTCCATTTTGAACTAGCTCAGCAGTGGCTCTTTGATCTCCAAGTAATTCATTAGGAGAAATTTCTAACTTATATGCTCCTTCTGTTTGAGTTTCTAACTCCTTACTAAACTCTTCTAACACCTTATATTGTGGATGATTTTCAGATTGGTTAAAAGCAACTTTTAAAACTTGTGTTTTTACCTCTTTTTCAGCTGGAGTGGATGCAGTATCTTGCTTTTTCTCTCCAGAACATCCCATAAACATTCCCATAAGTATCAAACTACTTAAAATTAAACCTTTTTTCATAACCTTTACCTCCATATTTCATATTTAAGAACAATATAAGTATAGTAATTTTTAAAACTTTTTATATATTTTAAAAACATTTTATTTTTATATAAAACTATAAATAATAAAATAGTAGATTTTTTTTTATTTTTTTGTTATGATATAATGATGAAATAAAAATAAAGGAAGGAATAATTATGGTGCTACATAATCCAACTAAAAGAGTTATAGATATTTTAAATATAATTTCAAAAAATTCTGATAAATTAACATTTTCAAATATTTCTAAAAGTTTAGAAATACCTAAAAGTACGTTATCTCCAATACTAAAAACTTTGGTAGAATTAGAAGTCTTAAACTTAGATCCCATTTCTCAAACTTATGCTACTGGATTAGGTGCTTTTCAAATAGGACAATCATATCTCAAAAATCTTAATGGTTTAGATATTATAAAATCACATATGACTACAATTACAAATAGTTGTAATAAAACTGTCAACTGGGAATAAATCACAATAATGAAGTCCTTTATCTTACTAAAGTAGAATGTTCTCAGCCTATAAAACTTATGTCATCTATTGGAAGAAATCTTCCATTGTATTGTACAGGTCTTGGAAGAACACTTTTATTTAATTATTCTGAAAAAGAAATTAGAAATCTCTATTCTAATGGACTAACTCAATTTACCGAAAAAACAGTTTCTAATGTAGATGATTTAATTAAAATAATAAATTTTTCTAAAAAAGAGGGGTTTGCAGAAGAAAAAGCTGAAGTTACTATTGATGCTTGTTGTGTTGCTGTACCTTTAGTCGTAAATAATCAAATTCAAGCTGCTATTGGTATAAGTCTTCCTATGAGTAGAGCAACAGAAAATCATTTGTTAAATATTATTTCACTTTTGAAATTGCATTCACAATTAATTTCTGAAGAATTAGAAGCTTTAAATATCAAATCTATTTTGGCTTAATTTAGCAATATTATATTAAATAACAGTCTTATTTTATTTATAATTTTTACATAGAATATAATTTAATTATTAAAAATAACTAGGAGAGATTAAAATGATAGCTGGAAAAATTAAAAATATTAATATGTGCAAAGGAATTTCAAAAAACTTAGATAAAGCTATTGATAGCATTATCAAAGGAGAATTTTTAGGAAAAGAACCTGGAAAGTATAAAATTGATGAAGAAAATGTATTTTTTAATGTTCAAGAACTCACTACTAAATCTATTGAAGAATCTTTTTTTGAAACTCATCAAAAATATATAGATATTCAAATTGTTATAAATGGAGCTGAAAATTATGGTGTTTTATTATCCGATAAAAATTTAGAAGTAATTGATCCATTTGATGTTGAAAAAGATTTTGGAACTTTTAAAAAAGAACCTCATACTATTTTTACTATTACTCCAGAAGATTTTATAATATTTTTTACTAATGAACCTCATATGCCTGGATTAAAAGTTAAAGAAAAAAGTTTTATTAAAAAAGTTGTATATAAAATAATAATTTGAGAGTGTAATTAATTTTGGGTATTTACTCCTTTAATTGTTAAAATTAAATAAACTTAATAGAGACTGAAGAGTTTAAGTTATTTTTCAGTCTCTTTTCATATTCTATCCCAATTTTCCACTAATTATACATCAATTTCTCATATATACTTCTTTATATTTTTATTTTTGTCACTTTTCTAAAAATTCTATTTAAATTTTCTATTACAGTTATGTTATATATTATTCTTTTCACTTCTAAATTAAATTTAAAAAAGATCTTTAATTCATTCCAATTATCATTAGAAATAAAAAAATTAGTTTGTTACTAATAAAATATGATCCTTTTTTAGAATATTAGCAATAGTTCCTTAATCTAAATTTATGTCAAAAATATCTTTAAGTAACTTTTTAATTTTGCTATATAAGAATATGTGATAAATATTTAATTTTACAATCAAAGTTCTAATATTAACACCATATTGAATAGGGATAATATAATTGCTTAGAAATTCTATAATACTTTTTTAAGTTATTTAAAATTTAAAGACCAAATTTTTCATAATAAATCACATCCTATTTAAAAGAGTATTTAAATAGAATATCATACTTTTGTTTATACTAACGACAATCCCCTAC
>ENA-UERY01000841-UERY01000841.1-human-gut-metagenome-genome-assembly--contig:-NODE-841-length-22554-cov-5.389198_pt1 | contig 22554 bp, 17 predicted proteins | sample MGYA00242989_ERZ507990 | MGnify/ENA primary metagenome ERZ507990 (study PRJEB26167, sample SAMN06115529) | human gut metagenome | host: Homo sapiens | place: China:Fujian | collected 2015-08-26...
TTCTTTATCCATATTCCACCCCATTTACTGCACACCTGCTTAATTATTTCATAGCTTCATATATCTGTCACTCACACTCAATATCTTCTATCGCTCCTGTTGTCTTTCCACTTACTATTGTCACAACCGCCGCTGTTAAAAGTAAGGCTGCAAGCACACCAGCAAGTGCAACAACAACTTTTCCATAATGCTCTATTATATCGTGCAAATATATATCCTCCTATAAATATATCTATTAATTATAATATATCAATAGCACCTGATAAGCTGCCTGAAAGGCTTTCACAAACAGCAGATGTTAATGCTGTTTATGGGATGAAGATATATTTAGTATTGTCAGGTATATGGATTGCTGGAATTATAATAATATTTTTTCATAACATGATGGAGAATATAAGATTAAGAAACAGATTGTCTACAAGTATTCCACATGAATTAGTAATTGAAAACAAAAGAGTGAAAATATATATGAATGATTATATCGATTCAGCTATTGTATATGGGATTCTTAAACCTAAGATATATATGTCCTATAGTGTTGATTATAGTGAGATAAAGTACCTATACGAGCATGAATATATGCATATACATCATAAGCATCATATAATTAAGTTGATAGTGAGTATGGCTGTAATAGTTAACTGGTTTAATCCTTTGATATGGATGTTCTATAAACAATATATGGAATATATAGAGCTTGTATGTGATTATGATTGTTGTAAAAAACACAGATGTGAAGAAAACTGGCGATGTGAATATGCTAAAGCGTTGCTTAGATTATCATGTGAAAGCAATGAGAAAAGAGTAAGAGTGTTGGGTTTTAGCAACGATTATATAATTATCCAGAACAGAATAAAAAATATAATGAGTCAGCAAAAGATTCATATCAGAAGTACAGTTATTGCTTTTTTGTTACTGACATTTTTTATTGTGATGTTATTCATAAAGCCTAAGATACAGATTGCAGCAGCTGTAGATAAAGAGCGGCTTAATATAAACGGTAGTGAAGAACAAGTTGAACAGGAAGATATAAAGTATGATAAGAATAAAACAAATGAAACTAGAAAAGGATCAGGTGGTGGATATGTTCAGTCGTATAAGGAAGAATATGACGAAGATGATGAAGTTGATACAGAAATAAGGATATATGTAACATTGCCAATAGTAAAAGACTAAAGACGTTTGGGAAAGGAATGAGAAAATTTATGAAAAGACAAATCAAACTATTTATTATATATATATCATTGATATCAATACTATGTATAATTCCGGTTGATAAGGTGAAAGCTTCAGAGAATATGTATACAAGTTCATATTCAGAAGAATATGTGCAGGTGCTGCGTGAGTATGATACTAAGGCAGTAATGTATATAACTTTGCTGGATGTGGATACTGGTGAAGTGTGTGCGGATATAAAAGTCACCCTTGGTTTTGAATATGCAGATGGTTCTTGGGTGAAAGTGAACAATATGTATTTGAATATTGATTGTTATGAAGGCTATTTAGTTGATGTAGACAAAGACACAGAATTACATAATGAATATGGAGTAAGATATTGTACAATAACGAAAGATAATGGGTTAAGTGTTAAATATGCAATAAAAGCATATGCTGATTGCTATGGAGATACCAGTGTAGATTGTGAAGTTATAGATATATATTAAGAATAAAATGGGGTATTGATATCTACAAAAAGAAGATTAATCATAAAGACCAAGAGCTCAGTCTTTATATTAATATAAAGTTGATTACTAATGTTATTTGTTGGCAATCGGAAAGGAGGCTAATAAGGTAGCATGTTTTAAATAAAAATGAGGTTGTGTTATATAATATTATGAGATTAAAAAGTATAAAAAATTTATAGGGGTATTAACAGCATTAATAGTTGCATTGTCACCTATGATGGTTATGGCATCAGAGGCAACGACTGATACAAATACACAGAGTGAAGTTTCGGATGAAGCAGTATATAGTGTGGAAACAGACTATTATGATGAAGATATTTGCGTATTTGTTTCATGTATTGATGCAACAATGACAGGTCATTTATATTTTACATATTCATATGATGAAGGAGTTACAGCAAATATTCATAGTTCACCAAAACCAAGATTTTATAATGTGCATGTAGAGGGTGGAAATCCTAAGAATGGTTCTTACACAGCAGAGGTACACGGAGATGTTATGTATTATGAATTTGCAGTGTCAGGAGAGAATGAGGCACGACAGATTAAATTTGTTGTATATGTTGATGAATATGGAAGCGTGAATTATTACGTTGAAGATTAAAAATAATTAATATTGAACGCTGGTTTGTTAACAAATCAGCGTTCTTACAGAAGGTGTAGAGAGGGGTGTGGGACAGGAGCAGACTATTCAAGTGAAGAAATAACTACATAAGCTATAAGTCAGGATCAGAATCAACAGAAAGAACAGGAAGAAGTACCCCGAATAGACTATAACTTTGATAAGAACCCATATTATCAGAAAGATAATCACAATGTTGTCGTCGCTGAGGATGGATATTGTTTTATAAGAAACACAACATCAAACGGAATAATCGATAATTTTACAAGCAATCATTATGGAAGTATATTTTCACATAGTGATGTTAAGAAGGCTAAAAATGAGAGTGATGAACGTGGTAAGATAATATATTATTATGATATTAACACACAGAAGGTAACACCGTTGTGCAGTAAGATCAATTGTGAACATAATTCCGAAGAGTGTGAGGCATATTTTGGAGATGTACCAGATGAAGGTTTTGTGTACTACAATAAACATTTATATATGAGAACATATGATGAAACAGCAGGGTTAAGGCTGGTATCTTATGATAAAAACGGAAAGAATAAAAAAGAAGAATGTGTTATAAGCGCTGATCCGGAATATCAGCCTTGTGTAGGAAATAACAATGATGTATGTATATTGAATATCTTAAGGGAAAAAATATAACCGGAGAGGTAACAATGCCTTTTGCTGTTGAAGAGATGCTTGGCGAAAAGAAACAGAATATGCTTATATCTATACATACAGCCAAAAGGGGAAGACTTAGCTGGTGTATGATGAAGCTGTGTGCAGTACTTATAGTTTCGATATGCATAGGGGTAGTGATATTCATTCCGGATATCGTGAATATTACAAAGGCATATAATATAGATGATATGCAGACAGCCATACAGAATTATCCCAGGTTTTCATTTGTTCCATTTAAAATGTCACTTATGGCTTATCTTATCTGTAATATAATATGGAAGCTTGTATTACTTATGGCAATAGCCGGTATAGTAGTACTTATATCAACAATGTCTGGTTATGTGTTATCGCTTGTTGTATCGCTGGCACTTGTGCTGCCACAACTGTTATATATGCTGGGTGATAAGCGTCAGAAGAATTGTAAAAAAAGGACATTGATTACAGTAAAAATGTGTGACTTGAATATATCGGGAAATGGAGCGTGGATAGTATGGAACTCAGGATTGATGATTTAAAGAAAACCTATGGCAGCGTAAAAGCATTAAAGGGAATAAGCTATAGCTTCACGCCAGGAGTGTATGGCATACTTGGAGCCAATGGTGCAGGAAAGAGCACAATGATTAACCTTATAACTGATAACGTGAGCAGGGATAAGGATGGTGGAAGTATAACATACTGTGATGGCTATAATACATGTGGAAACAGTCAGGAATATAACTGTAATGATAATGAGAAAACAATATCAGGTGAGCCGCTGGATATATTAAAGTTAGGTGCCAAGTTTCGAGGTATTGTTGGATATATGCCACAGCAGCAGGGCTTCTATGAAGATTTTTCACCGAAGGCATTTCTTAAGTACATGGCAGAGATAAAAGGTGTGAAAGCCATAAAATCAGTGGATGATAATGGCAAGGTGACTGTGAAAAAGGTCGGACAGCAGATAGATGAGCTTCTTGGAATAGTGAATCTTACATCCGTCGCATATAAGAAAATAGGTGGCTTTTCTGGCGGCATGAAGCAGAGAGTGCTTCTGGCACAGGCATTGCTTGGCAATCCAAAGATACTTATACTTGATGAACCGACAGCCGGACTGGACCCTAAGGAAAGGATAGCTATCAGGAACTATATTGCTGAGCTATCTAAGGATAAGATTATATTATTCGCTACGCATGTTGTAAGTGATATAGAATGTATAGCAGACAAGGTTCTTCTGTTAAAGAATGGCGAGATTATAGCAACAGGAACTCCATCACAGCTTATTGAGCAAATGCAGGGAAAGGTCGGGGAACTTACATGCACGCTGGATGATGTTGCCAGCCTTCAGGAAAAGTATCATATAGGAAATATAAGACAAAGAAAGGATGGGCTTGTTTTAAGACTTGTTGGAGATGAACTGCCAAAGGAGGCGGTAAAGGTTGATAATGATATTGACCTTGAGGATGTATATCTGTACTATTTTGAATAAGTTTTTGACCGCAAATGCAGATAGTTACTGTGTTTGCGGTTATATTTTTTGGAGTGATATGGTTTATAGAAAATTAAAAGTCTGTTAGATTGTGTCAATTGTATAAATTACAATACAATATTAAAAAATTGATATTTGCTGGTTTTGGTGTATAATAACAGAGTATTCTTGTATGTATGTAAGTCTTAAAAGGAGAAGTATACTTTTCTTCTGATGTTATAAGGATAATTGAAAAAATCAGACATAATGGAGGCGCAATAAAGATGGAACATATATCCAGAGATGAAGCATTTACATTACTAAAGAAGTATAACAAATCTCTTTTTCATATCCAGCATGCGCTTACAGGTCTTATATGGGCAGCGGCACTTATGAGACCATCTAAGAGTACAAAGGACATGGAGCTTAAGTCTTTAAAGAAGAAGTATAAGAGCAAAGGCTTTGCAGCAGGCTGTTCAAGAGAGGTTATAGAAAGAGGTGCAAAACAGCTTGGATGGGAACTTGAAAAGCTGCTTACAATGACTCTTGCGGCTATGGCAGCCTCAGAAGATACTATCAATGAAGAGATGGCAGCTGAGTCAGCTGCACAGTAGACAAGTAAAGAAAGGACGTATAGTAATGAAGGTTTTATTAATTAACGGAAGCAGGAGAGATGCAGGTTGTACATATACAGCACTTTCAAAGGCAGCTGAGGCCATTGAAAGTGAGGGTGTAGAAACAGAGATTATCAATGTAGGAAGCAGAGTGCTAAAGGGAGAAGTTGATGATGTAGTCAAAGAAGCTGGTGAAAAGGTTAAAACAGCAGATGGTGTTATAGTAGGTTCGCCGGTATATTACGCATCAGCCAGTGGAGAAATCATGATGTTTCTTGACAGATTCTTTGGAGCTTTCGGTGCAGATATGAAGTATAAGCCGGGCTCAGCAGTGGCATCAGCACGTAGAGGTGGCACAACGTCAACTATTGATGATCTTAACAAGTATTTCCAGATTAACCAGATGCCTGTTGTATCATCTAACTACTGGAACATAGTTCATGGAAACACACCTGAAGAAGTTGTAAGGGATGAGGAAGGCATGCAGACTATGAGGCTTCTTGGAAAGAATATGGCATGGCTTGTTAAGTCTATAGATGCTGCAAAGAAGCAGGGTGTTGAGCTTCCTTGTGGTGAGGATAAGATAAAAACTAACTTTATAAGATAGTCCGCGTGAGTTGCTATAAGAAAACGATTGACAGAGTTAGTATAAAACATATATAATAAAAGAACCGTGCAGCCGGGGAGTTAGCGGCACCTTGTACCTGCAATCCGCTATAGCAGGGGTGATGTTCGGCAGAGGGCGAGATTTTATGGAGCCGCCCGATATAAGTGGTGATGACATCTGGGTCTTCCGCAACAGGAATTCATGAACCATGTCAGGTCAGGAATGAAGCAGCATTAAGTGAAACCTTCTGTGTGCCGGAAGGCAGCCTGGATCGAGCTAACTGTATCGGTAACGTCTGTGGATGATCATTCGAAGCCGGGCGCACGGTTTCGTGCGTTTTAAAACAACATGACAGAAAGGAAGTCCTAAGTTATGTCATATCAGGCATTATACAGAAAGTGGAGACCAGACAACTTTGAAGATGTCAAAGGTCAGGAACATATTGTTACAACTTTAAAGAATCAGATTAATGCCGACAGAATAGGACACGCTTACCTGTTTTGTGGAACCAGGGGTACTGGTAAGACAAGTGTGGCAAAGATATTTGCAAAGGCAGTTAACTGTGAGCACCCGGTAAATGGGAGCCCATGTGGGGAGTGTCCTACATGCAGGGCAATAGCTTCTGGTACTTCCATGAATGTTATAGAGATAGATGCGGCATCAAACAATGGTGTCGATAATATAAGGGAAATCAGGGATGAAGTGCAGTATTCCCCAACAGAAGGAAAGTATAAAGTATATATAATCGATGAGGTTCATATGCTTTCCATAGGAGCGTTTAATGCACTTCTTAAAACACTTGAGGAACCACCGGCTTATGTTATATTTATACTTGCTACGACAGAGGTGGCAAAGATACCTATAACTATTATGTCAAGATGCCAGCGATATGATTTCCATAGAATATCTATAGAAACGATAGCTGACAGGCTGTCAGAGCTGATGAAGGCAGAGAATATAGTGGTTGAAGATAAGGCTGTCAGGTATGTGGCTAAAGCAGCGGATGGTTCTATGCGAGATGCACTAAGCCTTCTTGACCAGTGCATAGCCTTTCATCTTGGGGAAGAACTTAAGTATGATGATGTGCTTGATGTACTTGGCGCAGTCGATACAGCTATATTCAGTAATATGTATAAGACGATAAGAGAAAATGATGTGGCACACTGTATGAGCCTTATGGAAGACATTATCATGCAGGGACGTGATTTATCACAGTTTGTCACAGATTTTATATGGTATCTGAGGAATCTTTTGCTTATAAAGACTACTAAAGATACTGATAAGATAGAGGATGTAATCGAGGTATCTAGGGATAACATAGCTGATATGATAGAAGCTGCTAAAGAAGCTGATGCAGATACACTCATGAGACATATAAGAGTGTTATCAGAGCTATCCAACGATATGAAGACATCAACACAGAAGAGAGTAAAGGCAGAGGTTACATTTATAAAGCTGATGAGACCAGCCATGGAGAATCCGGCTGATATGACGGAGCTTGCAGGACGTATCAACACACTTGAGACACAGCTTGGTGATGCCATGCATGTTATAGATAAGCTTAAGTCAGGGGAACTTATTCCTGCTGGTATGCTTAATGCCATAAGTCAGGGTGCTGCTATAATGCCGGGTGGAGTGAATGGCAGCGACATGACAGGAGCTGGTGCTGACGGATTCGTGGCAGCTGGAGTTAATAATAACGATAACAAGCCAGTTATTAAAAGAAACTATGATGCAGTGACTGATGATATAAAGCAGATAGCATCACAGTGGAATGTCATAATCTCATCCATAGATGATGCACTTCTTATGAACTTCTTAAAACAGGCATATGTTACTGTAACAGAGGATGGCAATAGTCTTGAGATTATGATAAAATCACTTAGTGGTTACAATGCTATAAGCAGGGAAGAAACAGTTACCATGTTAGAGGAGCTTATAGAAGAAAGGACAGGGGTATCTGTCAGAATCGTAGTAACCAAGATGGATGAAGACGAAGATTTTAACAAGCGTTATGTAGCACTTGAGGAGCTTGTTGGGATGAATATAGAAATAGATGATAAGGAGGAATTTATATAATGGCTAAAAGAGGTGGATTTCCAGGAGGAATGCCTGGCAATATGAACAATCTTATGAAGCAGGCACAGAGAATGCAAAGACAGATGGAGGAGCAGCAGGCTGCCCTTGAAACAAAGGAATTCACAGCAACAGCAGGCGGTGGAGTTGTCGAAGTAACTGTAACAGGCAAGAGAGAAGTTACTAAGGTTAAGATTGATCCTGAGGCAGTTGATCCAGATGATGTAGAAATGTTAGAGGACTTAATAGTTGCTGCAACTAACGAAGCACTTCGTAAGTGCGAGGAAGAGTCACAGGCATCTATGTCTAAGATTACAGGCAGTCTTTCAGGACTTGGCGGAGGCCTTTTCTAATGGACATATACAGCGGTCATATTAATAAATTAATAGAACAGTTGTCAAGATTACCAGGGGTTGGGGCTAAGAGCGCCCAACGCCTGGCATTTCACATTATAAACATGCCAAGGGAGGATGTGCAGTCAATAGCGGATGCTATGGTAAGTGCAAAGGAGAATGTACACTACTGTAAGGAATGTTTTACACTCACTGATGATGAGTTATGCCCTATATGCAAGGATCCTAAGAGAAATCATAAGCAGATTATGGTTGTTGAGCATACAAGGGATATGGCAGCGTATGAAAAGACAGGTAAGTATGAGGGCGTATATCATGTCCTTCATGGTGCGATAAGTCCTATGCTTGGAATAGGACCATCAGATATCAAGCTTGCAGAACTCATGAAAAGACTTCAGAAGGATGTTGATGAGGTTATCATAGCAACGAATTCCAACCTGGAGGGTGAGACAACAGCTATGTATATAAGCAAGATGATAAAACAGGCAGGAATCAGGGTTACACGAATAGCAAGTGGTGTGCCGGTAGGCGGAGACCTTGAATATATAGATGAGGTTACACTTCTTAGGGCGTTGGATGGAAGAACTGAGTTATAGTGTGGCTTTGAATCTGGCTGGTGCAGCCGGATTGCAGCATTGCTTTACAATCCACAGAATCATATTATGTATAGAAAGCAGAATTGTTATAAAGAATATAGAATCAACAAAACAGATACTTAAAGAATGAGGTGTGTTATGGCAGGAAGTATGATAGGAGAGATAATCACAGATCATAGGGAAAGAATGCTTAATCTTAAGAAGTATTATCCATTTTTCAGGCTCATGGACGCTTCATTTGACCAGTATAAGGATGGAAAGTACTGTGCACTTGATATGGGTTATATTCTTATGGCTGTTCTGCGTTTTTTTATTGAGGAGAATAACTTTAAGGAAAAGGATATTACATATAATGAATATCTTGATTTCTTTAAGCTGCTTGTTAAAAGAGATTTTGGTCTTGAACTTTCGGAAGAAGAATGCAGGGAAGCGGCGGATTATGTGTTCGATAAGATAAAAAATGAAGGCAGGCCTTTTGAGTTTCGGTATTATGATCCGGTTGAACATAAGAAAAGGGTGTCAAGAATGAAGCTCATTGAAAGTACAATAAGAGATAACAGTGTGTGGTATTCGATAAGCTCTGATGCTGTGGAATTCTATCTTGATACTAAGGAGATAAAAGATGAAAGCAGGATAAGTGTTTCACAGCTTCTGCTTGAAAAGATGATTAATTCGAATAACTTTAAAGGCGGAGTAGAGGTTGTTGAAAGAATCAACGAAGAGGTAGGACGCTTAAAGCTTCGCAAGGCAGAGGTTATGGAAGTCCTTTCGCAGGATGTGAATGCAGGTATAGATGCATATGAGGATTTCGTAAGCACTGGCATGAAGTGGTTTAATGATGAGGAGAAGCTTTTTAAGAAGAACAAGGAGCTTATAGATAAGGCAATATCAAGACTTGAAGGCTTTTCATCGGGAACAGACAGCTATTACAGGACGATGAAGGAGATACATTATCTTGAGGATCAGCTAAAGATAGCCATGAACAGGCATGCAGAACTGCTTCGTGACTGCACGCAGATGCAGAATACAACGGATGAGGCAGTAAGAAGGGCTAAGTTGTCAAGGCTGCGTCTGCATATGGATTTTTCAACGGCACTGTCGGATATGATAAAGAAGGATAATGCGGAAGCACTTAAGTATCTGATAGATCCTCTATTTAAGCTGAATATTAAAAAGACTATAGATCTTAGGACGATAGATGAAGCACTTATGGTAAAGCCTGAGAAATATGAGAAGAAAGAATATGTTAATGATAAAGAACCAGAGAAGATAGTCTATGAGGATGAAGTAGAGGATGAAAGAATCCGTCACAACTATATATTCATAATGACGAATCTTCTTACGTGTATAGATAAGGTGTGTTTGAAAAAATCGGACATATTAACACTTGATGAATTCGGAGAATACATGAGCAGGGCTTATGGTGATACTATACTTAAAAATGCAGACTATTATGCATTTTTTGTTAATCTGTGTCAGAGAGATGAGTATGTTATAGGTGGAGATGACATGCACAGCGAAACATTTCTTGATGGCATACTTGAAGAGGGCTTTGGTGGTAAAGAGGTCAGACATTTTAAGATAATAAAAGGTGGAACTTTATCAGAGAGTGAACAGGCTGACAGTGAATACATGCAGGTTACTAATGTAGCATTTATGAAGGCTTATGATGATGCTTTGTCATAGCTGGCATGGTGAACATAGTAAAATGAACATAGTATGGTGAACACAGTAAAATGAACATAGTATGATGAATACAGTATGATGAACATAGTATGAAGAAACGATGCTGTAAGAATTCAGCTAGGATAACATGGAGGATATATGGAAAACAGGAATCTGGACAAGGCACTGGATATAGTATCAAAGCTTATAATGGGTGAACAGATAAGTGAAAGTAAAGATAACAGTCAGCTTTATCAGGAATACAATACTAACGCTGAGGTGTATGACATAGTTCATATGTCACTTAAGAAGTTCAATCTTAATATATATGAATATAACAACAGCTTATATGTCAGTGCAGGGGATAATAACAAGGTGTTTGGCTACACTAACGAAGAGTTGAGAAATAAGCTTGGATTAAGGGTGAACAGGGAGTTATATCTTGTATATTTTATAATATATAACATAATTACAGAATTCTATACTGATTCGGCAAGTACAACATACGCAGAGTTTGTGAGAGTTGAGGATATAGTAAAAAATGTAGACTCATCCGTATCTGCCATAATAGATAAGAAGCTGGGCATGATTATAGATGATGTTGAAGAAAACAGCTTCAAGCAGATAGCACTAAGCTGGGATGCTCTTCCAGTAATAACAGTAGCTGATACGGCAGATGTAAGGGCAGCTAAGAATTCGAAAACAGGCTTTGTAAAGATAGCACTGAATTTCTGTGTATCACAGGAGCTTCTTATGGAAGCACAGAACAGATTCTACCCAACTGACAGGTTCAAGGCACTTATAGAGAACTATTTTGATGGCTATAAGGGACGCATGGCAGAACTTATGCATGAACAGTCGTAAATTTACTTCGTAAAAACAAGGAGGTATATATGCCACAGATTAACAGAGTTAGGGTTAATAATGTAAAATATAATTTTGGTACTCAGTTTTATGATGATTTTATGATGCGTTTTAACTGCAGGAATACCATATATGATCTTGCCAATGGTGGTGGCAAGAGTCTTCTTATGCTTCTTCTTATGCAGAATATGATACCAAACTGCACACTTGATGAAAAACAGCCGGTAGAAAAGCTGTTTAGGAAAGGCAGTGGCAACACATGCATACATTCGCTTGTGGAGTGGAAGCTTGATTCACATTGCCAGAGGGATGGTTACAGATATATGACTACAGGCTTCTGTGCAAGAAGGGCAAGGAGTGCAGAAGAAAGAGAAGATGCACAAGACAAAGAAGCTTACATGGAAGCAGCTTTAGATACAGGAAACATGACATCCAGGAGCAGTACAGCTTCAGATAATACAAGTATAGAGTACTTTAACTACTGCATATTCTATAAGAAGTTCGGACCTGATGATATAAAGAACCTTCCGCTTGTGCACAATGGTGAAAGAGTAACTTATAATGGATTAAAGGCATATCTGAGAGATGTAACTAAAGAAGATAAGGGTATAGAGGTTCATATATTTGACAGGAAAGGCGACTATCAGAGCTTCATATCAAAGTATGGTATATATGAAAGTGCATGGGAAATAGTAAGAGGTATTAACAAAACTGAGGGCCATGTAAGAACATATTTTGAAACCAACTATAGAACCAGCCGCAAGGTCGTTGAGGATCTTCTTATAGAAGAAATCATACAGAAATCTTACAATAACAGGCTGTCTGTTGAAAATGATGACTCAATGATGGCTAAGACACTTCTTGATATAAAGGATAAGCTTATAGAGCTTTCAAGAAAGAACAGCCAGATAAGCAGTTATGATAACCAGATGGAAGTGCTGGAACGGTTCAAGGAGTATGCAGATACATATACAGAATTCTACAAGAATAAGAAAAATAAAGAAGAAGCTTTATATTCAATGCTTGCATCGGCAGTACATATGGCAGCAGACAAGCAGTCAGAGCTTGAAGCACATGACGAAAGGAATACTGATCTTGTAAACAGGCTTGAAGATAAAAAGAAGAGTATTGCTGTTGCCAAAGTATTATCAGAAAAGAAGTCACTTAAGGATGTTGAGGGGCTTGTAAAGAAGTCAAAAGAACTTCTTTCACAGAAGCAAAGCAGGATAGCTGCTGTAAAGAAGCGCCTTATGCTTATGGAATCAGCTAATGATTATTATGATTATATAGAGTATGAGAAAGAACTGTTAAAGGTTGATACAGCACTTGATAACAGAATGAGGGAAGATGAAGACATAACCTCTGAGCTTGAAAGGCTTGCAGGCGTGTACAGGATATACTATGAAAAGCATGTAGGTGAACTTGAGGATATGACACATGCCGCAGCAGAGGATGAAAAACAGGCATATGACATACTTGCAGAGGCAAAGGATAATCATAGAAATGCAGAAAAAGACTGTGCAGTTGTTCTTGGATTAAGGGATAACATTCAGGAAAAAATAAGCAGGGATGAGATAAGACAGCAGGAGCTTTGCAGACAGTATGGAGTACTTGTTGCAGATACAGCTTTGTCTGAACTTGAAAAATGCAATAACCATATATCAGATATAAGCGGTGATATACATAGTGTAAAGAGCGGCCTTGAAGAGGACACAAAGCAGATATATAAGGTACAGGAACAGATTAATCTGTTAAAGACCAAAAAGGTTATGCTGCAGGAAAATATCAGCAGAATGGATGAACAGTCGCAGCTGTTAAGGGATAATGCTGACAGACTTGCAGATATAGAGAAGGTATATGGTGTAAGATTATCCGATGATCTTGATGAGGCTGTACTTAAAGCATATACAAAGATGAATACAGAGTACAATGAAAAATCCAGGGAGTATGATAAGCTTAACCAGTATATAGAAGCACTCAATTCCGGCTCATATTATATGGATAGTCCGGATAGAAAGGCGTTTAAGGATTATCTTTACAATACGTATGGCACAGATGTTATAGAAGGTCATGTATGGATTTCACAGCTTGATGATGTCCAAAGAGAAAATGTCTTAAAAAGAATTCCGTTTGTTGAATACAGCTTTATAATAAAAAATGATTTTGACAGAGTTAAGAATAATAATGTTTTAAGTACATTTGGAAGAGGTACACAGATATATCCAGTCATAAGTGAGAAGGTACTTGATAGCCAGCAGGCTGCCATAGATAAGGATATGATGGTATTCGCACTTAAAGATATGAGCTTTTTAAGGGATGATACGAAACGCAGACTTGAGATTAAGACCGCGCAGGAAGAACTCGACAACCTGAATGAAGATATGCACAAGCTTGAAGGCAGAAAACAGATAGTATGGGAGGATTATACATTTGTTGTAAAATACGAAGCTATTTCAGGAAATACCCATACTAAATCAGTTGAAAATGCAAGGCAGGAGCTTGACCAGGTTATAGAACAGCTTTCACAGGTAGATGGAAGCATAGACATATACAAAGAAAAAAAGGCAGAGGATGCCAATAAACTTGAGAATCTAAAAAAACAGCTTGACAGTGCACTAGGCCAGGCAGAAGGGTTAAAGAAGATATCAGACCTGTATGCGGAAATATCAGAAGAGAGGAACAGCCTGAAAGCATACAATGACAAGCTTGCCAAGGCAGAACGTGCGATAATCGGGTATGCAGCACAGCTTGACAAGTCAAGGGAAGAGTATCTTAGGATTAACGAATACAAGGATAATGTTGATAAGAAATACACAGAACTTGTATACAACTGGGAAAATATTTTCTCAAAGTATTATGTGCAGGATGATATACCAGCAGATGAAAACAAAAAGCCAGATACTACAGAGTATGATGAAGAAAATATAAGGGAGATTACAGGACGTTTCGCAGGACTTAAAGATATTCTTATGAATAAGAATGCAGACCTTACAGATAAGGAGGCGCTTAAGAGTCATCTTGAAGCATCAATGAAAAAATGTATTGATTCTATCATCTACAGAGGTGAAGAACCTGAAAAACTTAAAGAGCTGTATCTTCAGGGAAAGATATCGGTAAGCAGCCAGGAAAAGCTTCATGAGATATCAGATGAATTAACTGAACTTAACAAACAGTATAATGATTCAGACCGTGAACTTGGCATGCAGGAGGCTATGCTTAACAGACTTGAGGGAAGTGTTTCATATGCTATATCACAGATTGAAGAAAGGTATGGAACATATGAAGAGTTTGAGTGTGACGATCCGGATGGCTACGTTAAGAATAATACTGTCATAACAAGAGAGCTTGAGGATGGTATAAAGAAGGAAGCGGCAGCAGGAAAGAAGCTTGAGAATGAGCTTAAAGATATCCAGGTATGCAGAAAAGATATTGAAAGAATCATGTCAGGTGCAGGAATAAATATACCTGATGAAGAAATATTGAAAAAAACGGACACAAAGTATCGGGATTATAATAACCTGAATAAGGAATATGAGCAGACTGCAAAAGAATATTCAGCAATACTTAAGCAGGAGTATAAAAAAACAGATGAATTCGTAAAATATAAGAGTAAGCTTATAGACTCACTAAAGAGCTATAATGCAGAGGATCTTGCTGTGCAGATAAGTATGTCAGTAAACATGCCAAAGGATGAGCAGCAGACAAGTGCGCTGATTGCTTCTCTTGATGAGACGAATAGTTATATTGAACTTGAAAAGACAAGAGTACACAAGGGAATCGAAGATATGGAGAGAATAAAGGATAACTTCGAAAACCGTTGTATACAGACGTGCAGCAATATACGTACGGAACTTGAAAGACTTCCTAAGCTTTCACATATTAAGATGGATAAAGAAGATATATCTATAATAGGTCTTAATATTCCATATGTTAAGGAGAACGTATACAAGGAAAGAATGTCAGAGTATATAGATGAGACTATAGAGGCAGCAGAAAGCTTTAAAGATACTGAGGAAAGGTTCAGATATATACGAAACAGACTTACATGGAAAAGACTTTTCTCTGTTATAGTAACAGATATGAATTCAATAAGGATTAATCTGTATAAGAGAGAACGTATAAAAGATCAGAGCAGGTACTTAAGATATGAGGAAGCCGTAGGCTCAACAGGACAGTCACAGGGTATTTATATACAGTTCCTTATTGCAATCATAAACTATATATCGAATATTAATACAGTTATGGATGGCGGAATTGTGGGAAATACTATATTTATAGATAATCCTTTTGGCGCTGCAAAGGACATATATATATGGGAGCCTATATTTAAGCTTCTGAAGGCTAATCATATACAGCTTATAGTTCCGGCAAGAGGTGCAACGCCTGCTATAACAGCACGCTTTGATGTCAACTACATATTAGGACAGAAGATGGCAGATAACAGGCAGCAGACAGTTGTTGTTGATTATTACAGCAACGTAAAACAACAGGAGTTAGAATACACCAGAATGAATTATGAGCAGGCAAGCTTTGATTTCTTATAGTCTGTATGTGTTATAACAGCTTGCTTTTCAAGCCGGATTCGAGCCGGATTTAAGCCTTTTTTTTACATTAACTGGCGGTTTACAACAATACTCTGCTGTGATAAAATTATATGGAGTGTTTAGATATGAGGGTCAATTTATTGACACATTGGAGGTCTTTAACGTGGATAAATACGAGTTTAATATAAAGTTGGAACAGATAAAGAAGCTTGCAGCTAAGAAAGAATATAAGCAGGCAGCAGAGATTGCAAAGCAGATGAACTGGAATAAAGTAAAAGACTGGTCTACGCTTGCAACAGTTATCAATGTGCAGGAGGCAGCTGGAGATTACGAGGAAGCAAGGGATATGGCTATACTTGCTTACAACCGTAACCTTGGTGGAAGAAAGCTTATATACAAGCTTACAGAGTTTTTCATAAAGGTAAATGATTTTGAAAATGCAGAAGAATTATATAAAGAATATGCTAAGATATCAGCACATGATGTTAACAGATATATTTTATATTATGATTTAAGAAGGGCACAGGGAGCACCAGATACTGAGCTTGTAAAGATACTGGAAGATTATAAGGAATCAGAGATAGACGAGAAGTATATGTATGAGCTTGCTAACCTATATTATAAAACAGGACGCAGGGAAGACTGTATTAAGACATGCGATAACCTTGTTTTATGGTTCCAGGATGGCGTATATGTTGAGAATGCAGTCAGACTTAAGGAAAAGCTTGGAGTTAATCTTTCTAATACACAAAGAAGGATACTTGGAGAGATCAATGCAAGAAAGTCTGACGAAGAGGCTAACAAGGAAAGAATGTTCATGGAACAGAAGGAACTTGCACGGCTTAAAAAGGATGAGGTTGGAGATGTGCTTGAAGCAGATGAGCTTAAGAAAACTGAGCCTGACAGTGTAAAAGAGCAGCCTGCATCCGAAGCCAAAGAGAATATAGCTTCAGAACATGATAATGACAGCTCAGAAGATAGTGATGAACTGTCAATAGACCTTGTGCAGAATAACCAGAACAGTGCATTAAAGGAATCGATTGTAAAAGCTATTGAAAGACAGAACGAAGCGAATAAAGAAGCAGCAGCTGCAATAGCTGAGAATAAAGAAAAGCAGAAAGCCGCAGAGGATAATCCAGCTGGCGGTCTGCCGGATAGTTTGTCAGACAGTCTGTCAGATAGTTCGGATAACAGCTTCTCAGAGAATGTAAGTAAAGCTTCGTTATCGCTTAAAGAGCTTATCGAAAATGCTAAGAAAAAGATAGAAAACAGCTGTGAGAAAATAAGCAGGGAAGATGAAGAAGAAGCCAGACGTGTAGCTCAGAAGCGTATAGATGAACAGGCTGATGCCATGAATATAGAAGTTTCAGTTCCTAATTACAGTATATACGATACACATAATATTCAGGAAGAGCTTGCAAAGAATGTAAAGAATCTTTTTGAAGATGAGCAGGAAGAAACATTCAGACCACCTTTTGAAAGAAAGGATAGTAGAAATAACGAGAATGTTGATAATACCTTAGCAAAGACTGCATCAGCAGATACAGACAGTGAGCAGCCATATAATGATGACCAGACAGAGGATGAGCAGATAGAAGGCCAGCTAAGTATCACAGACTGGATAGAATCTGTAAGGGAAGAAAAGTATGGAAAGCAGGATACGAAGGAGTTCTCTAAGGCAGAGCTTGAACGTATGCTAGATGAAAAGGATGAGAAGAGCAAGGCTTATGAACGTATAATCGCAAGGAAGAAGGAAGAGGCTTTAAACAAAGGCACAGAATTCGATGAAGCAGAGGCGAAAAGACTTGCAGAGGCAGAGGTTGCACTTGATTCGGCCAGACGTGACCTTGCCATGAGAACAGGCAAAGCAGCATTTATCCTTGAACAGAATACTGTAAAAGAACTTAAGAATGCAGAACAAGAGGCTGCTAAGGAGGCTATCAATACATCTGATATGGCTGCACAGACACCACAGAATAACTCTAAGGTAGTGAACTTTGACAGTCTGGTGGAGAAAGATAACAAAGATGATTTAAATGAAGAGCTTTCACTTGATACAGCAAAGATAAGTCCTGTAACTGACGAAATGCTTAAGGAATACGAACAGAAACAGGATAAGGTAGATGAAGCTTCATATGCAGCTGATAGCATAGCAGTGCAGGTAAATGAAACAGCAGCATCATATTCAGAAACAGCATCTGTTTATTCTGATAGCGACAGCAGGGAAGGTAAGCAGATGGATGATATGGATGAAGAACAGTCAGAGAAGAAGCTTTCTGGAGAATTAGCCAAGATATTCAGAAAGTACAGAGAAATGCCGGGACTTGAGGCACAGCTCGTCGAGCTGTTTGAGTCACTTGATAAAGAGATGAATATGAAAACATCAGCATGCGGTAATATTCTTATATCTGGTAACTCAAGCTCTGACAAGACAGATCTTGCAAGAACAATAGTAAGGGCGATTAATTATGTATACCCTGACAAGCCTAAGAAGATAGCCAAAACATCTGGCGAAAGTATCAACCAGAGAGGTATAGTAAAGGCGATGGGTAAGCTTAAGGGAACAGCACTTATCGTAGAAGGAGCAGGAACTATCCAGCCTAAGAGGATAAATGAGATAGTTTCATGTATGCATGAAGAGACAGACAGAATGATAGTTATATTTGAAGATTCAGATGCAGAAATGAATGTGCTTCTTAACTTTAACCCAGAGCTTACTAAAACATTTAACCATAAGATAACTCTTAAGCAGTATAATGTTAATGAGCTTGTGGAAATGGCTAAAAGATTTGCAAGAAAGAGACAGTATGAAGTAGGTGATGATGCACTTCTTGAGCTTTATCTTAAGATAGATAAGCTTCATAACATAAATGATAATATCAAGCTTGATGATATTAAAGAAGTTGTTAATAAAGCAATCGCAAACTCTGAAAGGAGAGCATCAAGAAAGTTCTTTGGTGGTCTTAAGAAGAAGCGCAGTGATACTGGTGATGTGATATTCCTTACAGAGGCAGACTTTAAGGATTGAAAAAAAGAGTAAACATAAGATGTGGAAATACATCATAGAAATGGAGGATTAATATGAATATTGAAGAAATGTCAGTAAACGCGATCAGGGTGTTATCCGCTGATGCTATCCAGAAGGCTAATTCAGGACATCCTGGTCTGCCACTTGGAACAGCACCTATAGCTTATGAGTTATTCTCAAAGCATATGAACTATAATCCACAGAATCCTGAATGGATCAACAGGGACAGATTCGTTCTTTCAGGTGGACATGGTTCTATGTTACTTTACTCATTATTCCACCTTTTTGGAATAGGTAATCTCTCACTTGATGAGGTTAAGAACTTCAGACAGTTTGGTTCTTTAACACCAGGACATCCAGAGTATGGACATACAGTAGGTGTTGAGGCTACAACAGGTCCACTTGGACAGGGCATGGCTATGGCAGTAGGTATGGCTATGGCAGAAGCACATCTTGCATCGGTATTCAACAAGGAAGGATATCCTGTAGTTGACCACTATACATATGTTTTAGGAGGAGATGGCTGCATGATGGAAGGTATTTCATCTGAATGCTTCTCACTCGCAGGAACATTAGGACTTTCAAAGCTGATTGTATTTTACGATTCTAACAATATATCTATTGAAGGAAGCACAGATATAGCATTCACTGAGGATGTTGTGACAAGATTCAAGGCATTTGGTTTCCAGACAATAGAAGTAGAGGATGGCAACGATCTTTGTGCAATAGGAAAGGCTATAGAAGAAGCTAAGGCTGATAAGACAAGACCATCACTTATTAAAGTTAATACTCTTATCGGATACGGCTGTCCTGCTAAGCAGGGTAAGGCTAGTGCACATGGTGAGCCACTTGGTGTTGATAATGTTGCAGCACTTAAGGAAAATATCGGATGGCCATGCAAGGGTGACTTCGAGGTTCCACAGGAAGTATATGATCATTATAAAGAGCTTTCAGCTAATATGGCAAAGGCAGAGGATAAGTGGAATGAACTTTTCGCTTCTTATGTAGAGAAATATCCTGAAATGAAAGAATTATGGGATAACTACTTTGATGGATATGATATGTCTGATTTATTCAATTCTGATGAATATTGGGCAAAGGGAGATAAAGCTGAAGCCACAAGAAATACAAGTGGAACTATCCTTAATATGATAAAGAAGGCTATGCCTAATCTTATAGGTGGTTCAGCAGATCTCGCACCATCTAACAAGACTAACCTAAAGGATGCAGGAGATTTTTCTAAGGATAATTATGAAGGAAGCAATCTTCACTTTGGTGTAAGAGAGCAGGCTATGGCAGCAATAGGAAACGGACTTATGCTTCACGGTGGACTTAAAGCGTTTGTTGCGACATTCTTTGTGTTTAGTGATTATGTTAAGCCAATGGCAAGACTTACAGCACTTATGCAGCTTCCATTAACATATGTATTCACTCATGACAGCATAGGTGTAGGTGAGGATGGACCAACACATGAACCTATTGAGCAGCTTGCAGCATTCCGTTCACTTCCAGGCTTCACAGTATTCAGACCTTGCGACAGAACAGAAACAGCAGCAGCATGGATGTATGCGGTTGAGAACGAGTGTGGACCAACAGGACTTGTACTTACAAGACAGAATCTCCCACAGATGGAGGGTTCATCTAAGGATGCACTTAAGGGTGGCTATATAATCGCAGATTCGCAGAAGGAAGTTCCAGATGCTATTATAATTGCAAGCGGTTCAGAAGTAAGTCTTGCAGTAAATGCAAAGGAAGAACTTAAGAAGGATGGCATAGATGTAAGAGTTGTAAGTATGCCAAGCATGGAGCTGTTCGATAAGCAGTCAGCAGAATATAAGGAAAGCGTGCTTCCTAATGCTGTAAGAAAGAGAGTTGCAGTTGAGGCACTTTCAGACTTTGGCTGGTATAAGTATGTAGGACTTGATGGCAAGGTTATTGCTATGGAGGGCTTTGGTGCTTCTGGTCCAGCAGCTACATTGTTCGAGCACTTTGGCTTCACAGTTGATAATGTTGTTAAGACAGTTAAGAGCGTGATGTAAAAGCAGTCAAGAGTGTGATATAAAAGCATTTAAGAGTGTGATGTATAATAAATAGATAATATAATAGATATTATCAATAATATATAAAAATCCCGGGCAAGCAGGTTATAGTATGCATTATACAATGGTGTATTATGCAGCTACAATCTGTTAACCCGGGATTTTGCTTAATAACCGGATGTGTTATTATATGATGTCGGGGTCAAAAGCCCCCGACTTTGATACCTGCGAATTGTTCCGTGCTACGTACTCCCACAATTCTCCCTAATATTCGCATATCGTGGGATTATCATCCCACGATATGCTCATATCGGGGCGAATCCCAAGGGCTTTCACCCACCTATGAGCAAGCTCATGTGGGTTTAGACCTTTTGACCCTGGTATCATTATATATAATGCAATTGAAATATAATTAACCTCTGGAGTATGTCTTGCTTAATAATTAAATATATTATATGAATTATCGATGATTATAGAACAGCCTGGGCGGATATTGTTAAGTATAGCTATCATTGATGACTGGGGAATGGAAACACAGCCATATGTAGGGGCGCCATTAGAGCAGTGCAGAAATATTGCACTTCCGGCACCTTTAATACAGCTGGTGTTATAATCAATAGCAATCGCATATGCATAGGAATCCGGATAATCGATAATATGTTCAGCACTTGACCAGTCAGGTGTGGTTGTTTTCGTTGTAACGAATCTGTTATACAGGTCGGAGGCAGGGTCGTCCACCCAATAGTAAGATGAGTCAGCCTGTGTATATGGAAGTGCTGTTCCTGGATTGCTATTCACGCCGAAAGCAATACTAAGGCTGTATATTCCAGAAGGTGTGACACGGGTGTATTCACTCGCATTGCCTACTCCGTCAACACCGACATAACCAGATGTATCAACAATAGTTTCCCAGGTGTTGTCATCGTTTTTACTATACATGGATACAATGGCATGTGAGCCATTGGCAGCTACGATTATGAGCTGGTTATTGGAGGAAGAAGCTGAAAGCTCATTAATCCATGCGTTTGGGTCAGAATATTCAGGCTGTCTGTCACTATCGGAGTAAATGCTGTTATCGGAGTAAGTATCATCATTGAAGTAGGTGCTGTCATCGGAATAAGAGCTGTTGTCAGAGTAGGAATCATCATCAGAATAAGAGCCGTTGTCAGAGTAGGCATTGTCATCAGAATAAGAGTCGTTGTCAGAGTAGGCATTATCATCGGAATAAGTGTTGTTGTCGGAATAAGTGCTATTATCCTGTAAAGTATTGTTTCCTGTAATCCAATTATCATAAATGTCTGTTTCTGCCATATTATTATAGCTGGAATTGAAGGAATCATCATTAGTAGAAGTGGCGTTATCTGTGACTGCAGAATCTGCATCAGTCTGTTTGATAGCTGTAATCATGGAATGAGAACTGTCACATCCTGTTGTAAGAAGAACAGTTGTGAGTGTTGCTGCTGTAATAAGGTATTTTATGTGCTTAAAATAGCTGGTGTGTATGACTATTTCAAATGTGTCTATATATATTCTTTTCATAATAATCCCCCATTCTTGCGCTACTTCTTTGCGCATCTCAAGTTTGTGCGAAGCACAAATCTTGCGTGTGAAAAATCTTATTTTTCGATCTAATTCTCCCTGTGCATATATATTATCTGAATTATATTATGTATAACAATATAAGAAAAATATTGCCTAAAGCAGATTAATCTATTCGATGATAGAATAAGCTATGAAGGTTAACA
>ENA-UERY01000865-UERY01000865.1-human-gut-metagenome-genome-assembly--contig:-NODE-865-length-22028-cov-354.006925_pt1 | contig 22028 bp, 16 predicted proteins | sample MGYA00242989_ERZ507990 | MGnify/ENA primary metagenome ERZ507990 (study PRJEB26167, sample SAMN06115529) | human gut metagenome | host: Homo sapiens | place: China:Fujian | collected 2015-08-26...
TGCAGCGGCTTCTTCACCATCTGCTTGATGAACATGTTGAGCTCAGCCTTGATGGTGAGCTTCATCTTCGATGTTGTGGAGGTGACGGGCAGCAGTTGAATCCAGAAGTTGAACGGGATGGGGCTCTGCTCGCTCTCGAACTTGATGCACTTCGGCTCGTCGCGGTCTACGATGCGCAGGCGGATAGATCCTACCGGCGGCACGTTGACAGAGAGCGAGTCGGAGTCGAACGTCATGTCCTTAATCTTCTCCGCCTGCTGGCGCGCCTCCTCCGGCATCGTGTCCTTCATCAGCTCGTAGCGTTCCTTCAGCGCCTGCAAGTTGCTGAGGTCGCTGAGCTTGTTGTAGACATTCTGCTGCGGATAGTTGATCTGTCGTATTGTACTTTCGAATGTTGTCATGTGTTTTTTTTCTTCGAAAATTACGCTAAAATCAGCCGAATAGCTAAAAATGAACTATTTATGAGTTTTTCACCTCAACAGAGGTAATGATTTAGCAACAGTTCTAAATTCTGCAATCTGCATACGTTTGCTGCCTAACAACTCTTTTCGGCTGCAAAAATACAAAAAAAATAATGAATCTAAGAATTTTATTAAACAAAAAATATCAAACAGAGTAATATGTTGCAAAAAGCACGGTCTTACTAGTAGTCTGTAAAGTCTAAAAGTTGAGTAAAACGTCGTTCGTCACATACTGATGATTGATGAAATATCACACGTGCCTTACTAAACTTTTAGACTTTACAATCTACTAGTTGTTTATTTTGCGAAATACGTATTTACAACATTTGTTGTTGTATTTTGCAATTTTAGCAACTTGTCGGTAAATTCTAAAACTTTAAACTTAACAGGGAAAGTTTTTGTACCCTTTCCTTCTGATGGAAAAATAACATAAAATGTTTCTACGTTTTCCTGCTGTATTAAGTATGGCTTCTCTATAGTATGAGTCTGTCCATTAAAGGAGAAACTAGTTGTGTATGTCGTATCTTTGAATATAAGATTCGAAGTATAAGACTTTCCTTTTGGCAATTGCAACTCCCATTTTTTACCTTTTAAGCTGTCGATTTTAAATGATTGTGCATGAACTAATTGCCCATTTAGGAACAATAGAGAAATAAAAAAATATTTAAAAATTAACTTCATATTTATTTAATTACTTTATACCTGTTAATACTATATTATAATCTTGTAAAAAATACCCAGCATTAACTGAGTACATACAAGCAAGCTCAGGGTCCATATAAATAGCAGCACCCGTATTGGAGTTATATCCTACACATAACACATTATGGGCAGAGCTTTCTATTTGGCTATTTACATCAGTCATGACGGGATGCTTGGCATCTATTGCAGACTTATAATTTGTAAATGTTTGAGTTTTAAAGAAATGTGTTACAAAAGGCTCGATATAATCCAAAGAAACACCATCAATCAAAGGATTTGAATTATATGTTTGTGTATAATATAGAATATACGCTCCCTCATTTACTGTTCCACCAAAAACTTTATTGTTTGCATACTCCATAATTGATGTTACGCAGGCATTAGGTATTTGCTTTGCCATTGTTGTTGGCAAACTACTTTTGACAAAGACATCACCTTTTTGTTTTGAATATTTTGTCGGGTTATAAATTATTTGAGTGGAAATCTGTTCTTTCGACACATTGTCTGGCTCGATTAAATCAGTCCCTTCACATGCGACCAAAAAAGTCACAGGAATAAAAAATAACAAATGTTTTATCTTCATATACATTTTCCTTTCCAAATGGTTTCGTCATTCAATTCTTGCACTTGTAGCAACCATTTTTAAACCTACAAGATTCTATATTTTTTTGTAAATTTACAAAAAAAATATTTTAAGTGTTGAAAAATTAAAATTATTTATCCTTTTTAACAATATATCTTTGTTTGCCTAGAAATATCTTTTTAAATTTTGACGCTACAAAGATAGCGTGATTTTTCTGACATATCCAAATCCTGAGCAACTTTTTGTTGCTCAGGTCTTTAGATTTTTTCTTCTTTATTTATCTTCGGATTTAAGGTTCTTCTATCTTTTGAGATATTCCATTGCTCCTTGAACCATTCAACAATAGGCTGTCTATTGATACACAGAAACAATTGGTTCGGTTTGGTAGAATCAGAGAACACCTTGATTTCTGCATTCTCCACATTGAACTTTCTTCTGTGCTTCTCGGAATAGAGTGAACCGCTAAAGTTGAGTGCCTTTCCAGCAAGGAGCACACTAATTTGTTCAGCCGTGAAGCCTATCCTCTTGCACAAACTTTCTATTTGCAAGTATGCCTCCAACATCGGGAACCAACGCTTGGCTTTGCGGATGATGTTGTTGAGCATCGTTACCTCCGTGGAGTGCTTGCTTTTCAAATCTACGACCTCTGCTTGGTGTTTCTGTTGCATCTCGCCGAGTTGTTGGGTGTGGCTGTCCTCCATTCGCTGTATTTTCTCATGGAGTTCGTCAATGTATTGCTCTCGGTTTGTCACAAGCTCGCACAACTTTCGGTTGTGTTGCTCCACCTCCTTCAATTTTCCACTACCTAAAAGAGAACCAATCTTCGACACAAAGGCTGTCTTGGCTTCCATCTTAGCAGCCTGTAGCTTCTCCGTGCTGATTTCACTCTTGGTTTGTTGTAGAAGTTGTTCTGCTTCCTCTACATCGGATTGCAATAGTTTCATGCAGTTTTGAAGTCTCTCCGTCTCTCGCTTGATGTTGCGGTAATACTGTGCCGTGGTGGTATGCCTCGCATCCGATCCACGGACACCTCGCTTCAAGCCATACTTGCCCATGGCTTCCGCATAACTGTCGTGATAGCCAACCATCTTGTCACGGTTGAGCACATCATCGGCACACAACCTCACGGCATTGGCTTTCTTGCGGTATGTCCGCTTGCCTTCTTCCGCTGTCTTGTTCTTCACCTTTCTCCGCTCGCCTGTCACTATCGGAACGATGGAGGCGTGGAGGTGCGGCGTGTGCTCGTCCATGTGGAGAACCACCGAAACGACATTCTCCTTGCCGAATGTGTCCTGCAACCACTTCAAGCTGTCGTTGCACCAATCGTCAAGCTGACCATTGGCTGCGATGTTCATCATGTCCTCGTGCGTTCCAGACAGCACGGTTCTAATCACCCTCACCTGGTCATTGGTTATCTTGCGCTTGATGCCTGCCGTCTTGATGCGGTGGGCGATGGCTTCGTCACGACCATACACACCGCTCGGCATCTTGACAAGCTCACGGTTGAGGTGAGTTCTCGTAGGGTCAGCGTTGTCGGGTATCACCTTGCGCTCTATGTGGTCTGACTCCCTTGCGTCAGAGCTGCCCTTTGCCTTCTTGAAATCCAAACTGAAATGTCCCATAATAAACTTGTTTTTGAGTTGTACAAATCCGCTTGCCGCATTGCGCCCTGCGCATGACTCACGGGGTTTCAAAAGGGGATACCCCTTTGCTCAATGGGCGTTTTTAGTGGTGGCGTGCCACTGCGTCAAGAAAACGCCCTATTGAGCTATGGCTTTTCCGTTCAGAATAGCCATTGGAGCAGGAACCGCCTATATGCCCAAGGCTGCGCCTCTCTTTCGAGGTGGAACGGTTTGCTTAACAGGCTGTACTTGGTGTACAGACTGTTTGGATTTAACTCCGCACAGATAGTCGTTCAAGTCTTTGTACTCACAGTACAAGTGGGATGCGTCCCTCACACGGTAGCCGAGGGCAGTCTCGATGGCAAGCGTTGCCTTCCGCCCAGCCTCGTCGTTGTCGAGCAGACAACTGATGCGCTCGTAGCCGTGTAGTGCGTCAATAGCCTTGTCAACGTTGCTTGTTGAGTTGAGTATCACGTAGTCCTGCGCTTCCAATGACGGACAAGGCGGAAACTTCTCCATGCGTAACGAGAGAAAGGAAAGATAGTCCATCATGCCCTCGAACACATAGCAAGCGTATCTTGGCTCGCCTTGCTGTCGGATATGTGTGATGTCCTTGGGGGACATGCAACCCTTGAAGAATCGGTTACGAACCTCGTAACCGCCCGACTTGTTCTTGAAGCCGATGGCGAAGTAGTTCTTGCCATTATGCGAGAAGTGGAGTTCCACACATTCCTTTCGGGCGATGCACAGGTCAATATTCCGCTCGCTCAGATAGCGTAGGAGTGCAGGGTGGTTGAGTTCCCTAACCTCCAATCTCTCAAAACTCGGCTCGGAAGCTTGCTGAGGGAAAGAAAAGTCGGTCGGGCGTACATGGGGTGCTTGCTTCTCCATCTTGTCCAATAGATATGGCAAGCTGTCTGATGCGTAGAGGTATGACGCAAGGGTGATGATGTTGCCGCCCTTGCCCATTCCGAAATCGAACCAACTGTTCATCGTAGTGTTCACTTTGAAAGATGCCTCACTCTCGTTTCTCAATGGTGACTTGTACCAAAGGTTTGCGCCCTGCTGCTTGACAGGACGGTGTCCCAAACTTTGCAGATAGTCTGCAATCTTGATTTGCTTTGCTTCTTGAATGTTCATGTTTTACTGTGGATTAAGTGGTGTATGTATTTCTGATGAATTGTTGAGAATGGCATGTATTGGTATGATAGTCAAATACTTATCTTCTCAACAAACTCTCAACAAATGGTTCTTTTCAACAAAATCACTGGGCAAAAGAGAAAGACAGGCATTAGCTGTCATGTTTTCTCTTTTCAACAGTCTTTTTCTTTTGTTGAGAGATTTGTTGAGAAAATGTTGAGCCTTAAATACTTGATATTCAACACTTCTTTCATCATATTCAACAATTCAACAAAATTATATGCTATTTAGCTTGTCCATCGTTACAGTGTAGAACCTGCCCACACGTTTTGTTGGCGAGTAGTGACCGCTGCTATTGTAGTTGTACTCGTATGAGGTGTAGGTGAGGGCGTTCTCTGAAGGTTGCAGCTTCCAACAGTCCTGCACTATCTTTCGCACAAGGTGCTTCTCCGCTTTCACGTGGTTGCATTGCAACAAGGCGATTGCGTCATTGAGGCAGAATTGCAAACTGTCGGTTTGAGTGTTCTCCATGACCTCAAGGAACAGCTCCGACATTTCCACCTCAAGTCTGTTACGGTTGCAGCGTATGATTCTCCTCAGAGCATCGGTCGCTATCTGTTCGGGGGCGAACCACATTCGGCTCTTGTGCTCTGTGGAGAGCGTTCTGCCTTGCAGATGGAACAGAAAAGCGGGTATCTCCGCCTTCAGTTTCTCCAAGAAGTCGGTATCGTCAGATTGCAACGATGAAATCTTCCTCACCCAATATCGGGTCTCTCCCTCGTCAATGATGACAGGCAGGGATTCGTTGTTGGAGCACAGCACAAACTTGGCAAAGAAAGAAATCTCGTTTCTGTCCTTGCCCTTGGCTTCCACCTTGTACGAGAGTGTGGTGCTGAGGTTCTTCAACCGCTCGGAATCCTCCCTGCGGCTGAGCAATACCTCGTCCACGACTATGAGCAGTTTGCCAGCCCAATCGGAGTTGAACTGACTGCGGAAGTCCTCGTTGGTGTTGAATGTCACGTTGTCCTGGAACAATGCCTTCAGAAAGTTCAAGAACGTGGTCTTGCCTGTGTTCCTCTCCTCTGATACGAGCAGCAGAATGGGCAACTTCTGCACAGGTCTGAGATAGAGCAGTTGCAGGTAGTCCATGCCAAGCTCATATTGCTCACCGAAGATGTGACTAACCAACTTCTTGATATTTGGGAAGTCCCCTTGCATCGGCTTATGTCCTATCGGCTCGTATAGGTTGAGGAAACCGTCTATCACCGTGCGGTGGTTCACATGTTCGGGAACAGTGCAGAAGCCGTCATACTTGTGAACGTACTTTATGAACTCCTTGCCGTAGTCCTGACGCAAGGTCTCCATGTTCCATGGGATGCGCTTTCTTACCTTTCCTCCTGTGATGGTAGGTTGGTCAACCACCTTGTACAAGGTAGTGCCAACACGGATGAACACCTCGTTTGTCGGAGGTGCTGCCTGTGGCTGTTTGCTTCCCACAGCTACAGGTTGTTTGTTGTCGTTTGTCTTGCTCATAATCTAACCTTTGTGAGTTGATGAAATTAAAGTTGCAAAGGTAAGGGCGGAAAATCAAAACGCAAAACACAAACTTGCGCAGAATGGAGAAGTTTGCACCGACAGTGTTAAAAGATTGGAAATCAAGGTGCTTGATGTAGCCAATCGGGATAAGATGAAACAAAAAATCCCGAAGAGAGGTTTCCTTGCGAACCTTTCCTCGGGATGAACAAAAATGTATTCCTGCATGTCATACGATAAACATGTAAAACGTTTGACATCGGCAGCTCTGCATTCTTCACAGAAATGCTTGATACGACATTGAATCAGTAAGTCAACAAGTCAATACGACAGTGAATGATCGAAGCGTCAAAAATGCGACCATTCTTAGCTGAAGGCATTTGTCCCTCCGTAGATTTGCAGGACAATGGCTGTTTTCTCTTTTGCTCCGTACAACCTCTTGAAGATAGCATCACGAAGTTGCGCTGCACTATTGGAGGTTAGACGGAAGCAAATGGCAACAACCATAGGGAATCCATACAGCGTTTGCCAAACATCTTTGGAAAGTTTTTGCCTCTTTTGGACTTCCGACACCAACAACATACCTTCTTTATATATGATATATGGCTCTTATCACGGCTTTGAGCTTCGGGGTTGTGACATAAAGCATATCTACCAACTCATTTTCACTCATCCACAAGTCCTCCAGGTTGGACGGAATGGAAAGCCTTCCATTTCCGTCCACGGTGATTACAGTCCTTTTCATGCCATCCCTCCCATTGCAGGCAAATGCCCCTTGATTCGACTTTCAAAGACAGATATGTCATGGTCAAGCTTGGTGCTTGTCACCTTGGCATATATCTGTGTCGTGGTGATATTCGTGTGACCAAGAATCTTGCTCACGCTCTCTATCGGCATTCCGTACTCCAAGGCTAAAACAGCCCAACTATGACGTGAGACATGAAACGAGACACGCTTCTTGATGCCACACATTGCAGCAACTTTCTTTATGCGCTTGTTGATGCTGTCAAGGTTGCCGATATTGAACAAGTGACTTCCTTTTCTGAAAGCCTTGTATCTCCCAATAATCTGCATGGGAATATCCATCAACTTGATTTGGAACGGAACGCCTGTCTTCTGACGCTTGGAAACAATCCAAGGAGCACCGTTTATCATGCTGATGTTATCTTCCGTCAAGTTCTTGATGTCGATGAAAGATATACCTGTCCAACAACCAAAGATAAAAAGGTCTCTCGCAAATGCCATATTCGGGTCTTCCAACTTCATCTCTGTCATGGCGGTAAGCTCGTCCAAGGTCAAGAACTCACGTTCCTTGTGATCTGGGTCAACGTGGTACATGGCAAACGGATTTCTTGGTATCTTGCCGTTGTAGTGAGCTGCCGTTACGATATGTTTCAGTGGTATGGAGTAAATCCAAATAGAGGACTGCGCAAGTCCTACAACATTCTTCAAGTACAGACAATAGTCACGAATGAACTCCTCTGTAAGCTCATTCATGGACATATCGCTGCGCTTGTACTGATACTTGATGAACTCGGCAACATACTTTCTTACCGTCAGATACTTGCGGTAGGTGTTCTTGGCTCTGTCCTTGCCTACACGCTTGGCAAAGGCTGCGTTCTCCTTGTCAAAGGCTCTGAGCAAGGTCTCGTACTCTGTGCCTATGCCTTGGTAGGCATTTCTCACCATCTCAGCTGTAACGAACGCCTCACGGTCGGAAAGGCGTTGGTAATGCTTGGCGATTTGAGCCTTGATGTTGTCAAGCGCAAAGTTCACCTCCTTGGCTTCCTTGCTCTTGCCAATGGCTCTGTTGCCCTTGGCATCCCAGATAGCCTTGGTCACGCTCTGCTTGCAACTGAACTGTGCGATAGTTCCGTTGATTGTCACTCGTCCCATGATAGGGACAATTCCGTTTCTCTCCTTGCTTCCATTTACATAGAAGACTGTCTTGAAAGTGCATCTCATAATTCTTACTTTTTTGTTCGGTGCAAAATTAAACTATGAGAGCTGCATGACAAAACCAAAACTTACGCAGAATGGGGAAATATGAACCGTCACCGTTAAAAATGCTTATTAGGGCGTTTCTGCGAGGTAATGATTTGAAAGCGTTTCTATTTCATCAATCTGCGTTTTCCGCATTTCCTTGTCTGTGCCACTTAAAGCCAACGGCTGCCACAACCACTTGAAACTCAAAATAAAAGCATCATTCTGCTATTTTTTGCTTTTTTAGGCGTTATTTTCTTGTAAAAATGTTGAGGTGTTGAGATGGTGAGATGTTGAGAAATGTGTTGAGATTTGCATAGCTAATGTCACCACATCACCATCTCACCACCACAACACCTTATTACTTCTTCCAGTTAGCCGGGTCTTTGCGCCACTCGTGCAGCAACTCCACGTCCTCGTTCTTGATGTAGCCCGTCTCAAGAGCCTGCTCTACGACGTGGTCGTAGTCGGTGAGGGTCTCAAGGCGCACGTCAGCCTCGGCGAAAGCCTGAGCCGCAACGGGGAAGCCGTAGGTGTACGATGCCACCATGCCCACTACCTGGTAGCCTGCCTCGCGCAGAGCAGCAACAGCCTTCAGCGAGCTGCCGCCAGTAGAGATGAGGTCTTCTACAACAACTACCTTTGCACCAGCCGGCAGTTCGCCCTCGATGAGGTTCTGCATACCGTGGTCCTTAGCCTTAGAGCGCACGTAAACGTATGGGAAGTTGAGTTCGTCGGCAACCAGCGCGCCCTGAGCGATAGCGCCGGTAGCTACGCCTGCCACAGCCTCTGCCTCGGGGAAGTGCTCGAGGATGGTGTGTACGAGTTCGAGCTTAACGTATGAGCGCAACCAAGGGAACGAAAGGGTCTTGCGGTTGTCGCAGTAGAACGGAGATTTCCAACCTGATGCCCATGTGAACGGATCGTTGGGCTGAAGCTTGATTGCCTTTACTTCGAGAAGCTTAGAGGCGAAGTCTTTTTTGAGTGTACTCATTGCTGTAATTATTAATTTTTAATTATTAATTTTTAATTGTTACCTTTCGGATATTGAATTGAGGTGTTTAGTCTTGGGTATTCAATAATGCAAATGTAGATAAAATTATCGAAAAACCGACGTATTATGCCCCACAATTTGTAAAATTCAATAACTTTGCAACTGCACAGGCAACACTCAACATTGGATAATTCAAAATTCTACATTGAATAATTCAAAATCGGCGTAGCCGACAATTCAAAATTCAAAACTCAAAACTCGAACATGCTCCACGCTCTTTCCACTTCCATCCCTTCACCCCGTCAGTTCACTTATCCGTTCTGCTACGACGTAGACCCGCTTGCAGAGGCTGCCTCTGAGGAACTTCAGCACTATATCGCCACGACAGGTCTGATGAGTGCGGAGAAGGGTTGCGGAAAGATGTTCGGTGTGCTCGTTGTGGAGTATGAAGACGAGGAGGGTGCATTACAGCGCGGATTTCTCGCTGCCTATTCGGGTCTGCTCGGAGGCAGGAACGACTGGCAATACTTCGTGCCGCCAGTGTTCGACGCGCAGCAGCCCGACGGACATTTCAAGCGCACGGAGCGCGAGATTAGTGCCATCAACCGTGAGATTAGTGCCATCGAATACGACCCGCAGTATCTGCAAAGCGTGGCGCAGCACGAGGAGATGACGAAACGATTGCAGGCTGAAGTGGAAGCGTTCAAGGTGGAGGTTGATGTAGCCAAGGCACGCCGCGACGCACGCCGCAAGAGTGGCGAGCCGCTGAGCGAGGAGGAGCAAGCGGAGATGGTTCGCGAGAGCCAGTTTATGAAGGCTGAGTTGCGCCGTCGTCGCAAGGCGATGGAGCAAGCCGAATCAGCATTCCACAATCCACACGCCACACTCTTGAAGTCGCTTCATCGCAAGCGCAAGCAGATGAGCGACGAGCTGCAGCGTTGGCTCTTCGCGGCTTATCGTATGCTCAACGCCAAGGGCGAGGAGCGCGACCTCATCGACATCTTCCGCGAGTACACCCACGCCATGCCCCCAGCCGGAGCCGGCGACTGCTGTGCACCGAAGCTCCTGCAATACGCCTATAAGCACCGCCTACGCCCCGTCTGCATGGCGGAGTTCTGGTGGGGCGAGTCGCCTGCGTCCGAGATAAGACACCATCTGCACTACTATCCGGCGTGTCGCTCGAAGTGTCTGCCCATACTCACGCACATGCTCAAGGGGCTGGACGTAGCCCCCAATCCGCTCGCGCAGAAGCGGCACACCGCCGAGCCGCGCGTGCTGTACGCGGACGAGTATATCCTTGTGGTTGACAAGCCGGCAGGTATGCTGTCGGTGCCGGGAAAGGCGGACGACTCTGCAAGTGTCAGCGTAGAGGAATACTTTGCGAACAATTCAAAACTCAAAACTCAAAATTCAAAATTCCTAAAAGCCGCTCATCGTCTCGACATGGATACGAGTGGACTGTTTGTGCTCGCCCGCACCGAGCAGGCGTATGTAGAGTTGCAGCGTCAGTTCGCCAGTCGCGAGACCGTGAAACGCTACGAGGCTGTGCTCAGCGGTGTGCCGAAGCATACAACTCCACATTCCACATTCCGCAGCGATGTGCCGGAGCCTATAACTCAAAATTCAAAATTCAAAACTCAAGACTCTTCCACGCAGCCTGACGGCTGCTTGGAAGCCATCTCTCTGCCCCTCATCGCCGACATCAACGACCGTCCGCGTCAGCGTGTGGACATGGAGCACGGCAAGCCCGCACTAACATTATATAATATAGTAGAGGTGAGGGCAGCGGATGCGAATACTGCCGTGGCGTACACAACAAAAAAGGCGGACAAGAGCCTAACCCTTGTCCACCTATATCCTAAAACCGGTCGTACGCATCAACTCCGAGTGCATTGCGCCCATCCGCAAGGACTCGCCTGTCCTATTCTTGGCGACCCCCTCTACGGCACAGAGCGCGCCGACCGTATGTATCTTCACGCCGCCGAACTCACGTTCCGTCACCCCATCACGGGCGAACCGATGCACTTCCTTTCGCCCAGCGGCTTTCTGTTGTAGTTTTGTTCTTAACAGTTCAGCGCTTTTTATTCTGCGCTGAACATATACGAAACACCGAAGGTGTACTTGTTCTGGATTGTCTTAAAGTCGCCCTGCGAACGGTATGATTTATGGTCGTTCAAGCCCTTACCATACTGGAAGTTGAGTTGGAAGGCACCTAAGCGCAAGCCTGCGCCAACCTCCATAGCCATGTTGAACTTCTTTGGAAAACCGTCCTCTTCATAGAAGTCTGTATAATCCTCAATATCTTCGTCCTTGGCAGAGAAAGCACCGTGGATGACATAGTTGAAGCCCAAACCTCCGTGTACCGACAACGCCACTTTTCTGCCGAAAGGAATACGATAGTACAGGTGGACGGGCACATAAGCACAATGCTCTATGAACATGTCATAGTCGTACTTCTTGCTTGTCGACACATATAGCTCGTAGAATAAACCAGTGTAAAGACCCAAACCAAACTTGAAGCACGGCTGGAAGTGCAGACCTGCTTGCATACCCTTCAGTGTCTTTCCCTTTCCGTCCGGCCAGACACCGTTCTCCTTCAGTTTCTGTCCTTCGCCCGTTGTTACAAGCTGCTTGTAGACATAAGCCAGAGAGAATCCCACCGGTGCTATGTCGTACTCGCGCTGCCACGGCCATACGACATCGTTCTTCGCACTAAGCTTGAACACCTGTGTCTGCTCAGGCTTGTTTACGTTGATGAACTTCTCCTTCGACTTGCCATTGTATGACACTCTGAACGAGTGGGTGCCGTAGGGAGGTTCACCTTGTAGCTCGGCTCACTGGTGTACTTGTCTTTGTTGTCTACGACAAGTTCTGCGTATACTGGTTTACCGGCATATCTTGTGAGTACCTGCACATTACCTTTCTTGATAGGGTAGAGCTTAATCTCTGTCTGCGAAGAGATGTCGATAGTCTGCTCGTCAATCTGCGTGTCGTTGTATCCCTTCGAACCCGTGCGAATAGCCTTGAACGTGTGCGGACCTACAAGCACTTCATAGTTGTGTATCGGAGCCTGACCGATGAGTTGGTTGTCGATGTAGATAGTAGTGTTGTCCTCCGAGCTGATGATGTTGAGGTTGCGACGCTCACGGAAGTCGAAATCGTCGAAGAAGGTGTGACCCTCTTCCACATCAATCTTTACCTCCTTAGTCTTAGAGCCGTACATCAGCTTAAGGTCGTGCTTGCCAAAGCGCTGCTCTGAAATCTCGCATGGAGTCTTGCCGTGGTGATTGCCGTCAAGATACACGTCTGCACCGTCGGGCAACGAGTGTACAACAATTGTAGTAGTGCGGTTGTTCACGAGTGTCACGTCGTACATACCTTTCTCTTTCAGCTTTGGCAACGAAAGACGAGTACTCTTGCCGTATGTCGGATGACTCATCTCCAGCCACATGTTGGTGCCCTTAGAGAGGGGGACAATCCATTCTTGCTCGTTCTCCAGGAACTGGGTGTCGTGTACACTTGCATTGGCAGAACCGATCACTTTCAGCTTTGACATCTCCGAAACTGACATACCCGTCACTTTAATACGCACGATAGCACCAATCTCGCCATTCATGTCTGTCCATGTCTTCTCGGTGATGAAGTGTGCAGTGAGATTGCCCAACTGTCCTGATGCGTCGTGGAAGTCGTTGCTGAACACCATCTGTGCCTTGCTCTGTGTGTCGGTCTGTGCATACATAGCAGTATGCATTACGCATACTAACACAAATAAGAATAATCGTTTAATCATAGTTTTATTTTGACTTTTATTTGTTAAATCGTGAAATGAACTCCTGTAGCGACATCATATTGTTCTTGTCGGGCTGCCACAGACGTACGTGTATTATAGGTAGCTTTCCGCGTGTGTCGAACACCATTGTGAGATAGCCGTCGTCCGAATAGCCTGTCGACTCGTAGCGTTGCTTTATTTCGATGCCAAACGCAGCTCCCTTGTTTATGCCGTTAATGGCAGGAAGGTCGATCATTCTTGTTACATTGTCCTCGAACTGCAAGTGGACGTATTCGCGAGTGCTGAATATCTTTCGCAAACGATCGATGTACTCTGTCTTTGAGAGCTGGCTATAGGCAATGTCTTTCGGTCCGCCAAGGTCGAGCGACTTGCTGCGGTCGAATGCTCTCTCAGCGTTGTTCAATTTCTTCAGTATGGTGCCGGTGATGATGAGTGCATCGTCAGAGAAGATGCTATTGATATAGTCGGTGCGTTTCAGAGCAAAAGCCGTCTGGTAGTCTTCCATGAAGTTGAGGATTGCCCAACGCGACACTTCTGGCCACGATGCGGCTGCGTTCATAATGTCGTTCTCGGCACGCTGTGTCAGTGCGAATGCCACCGACTCTATCTTTCTCGATTCGGGGTTGAATCTGTAAACCAGTTTTTCCATGAACGCCTTGCCGTTGCGGAACTGTCGTTTGATGTTTGTGGCTCTTCCGATGATGTAGCCATCAGCGATGATGAAGTTGTGGCTTTGGGCTTTGCCCACAAGGGTCACCTTGCCATTCTTTGTCATAAGGTTGGCGAAGAGCGTGTAGCCTTCAGGTGTGAAATAGTTGAAAGCCGACTTTGGATTGTTTGATGATATGGCTGCCTCTACAGCGAGCACTGCCTTTTGCAAATCGTCGGTGTTGTCGGCGTTCTGCATGGCTATAGAACGTTTGTCGTTTGTGGGTTGAGCCGCAAGCATCTCGGCAGATGCAAGCGCGGGTGCTGAGGCTTTCTTCTTGCTGTTGTTTTTTATTGCGATGGCTACAGAAGAGTTGATGTTTGGGAGAATACCGGCGTTGAATGCGCCTGCTATGTCCGAGTCGGTGGGGTCTACCTCGTTGCGGAAACGTAGCTCGTATGTGAGATGTAGCTTTCCGTCGGCAGGTATCGATGCCATCGATGCTTCGCCAATGCCGTCGCGTGCTACTATCGGACCAACAATGCTTTGGCCGTCGTTATATTTGAAGTTCAATGATGACACTGGCTTACCATTGTATATAAAACCGAGAATAAGGTTCTTTCCGTCCTGAATTTCGTCGACGCTTGCATTAATCATCGCAAGTACCGACTTTATCTTTATCGGTAACAAAGAGGTTGCCTCACCCTTCTTGTCGTTAAACTCGATTTCTACAGGTTCGGGTGTCGTCTTTGCTAAAACCAAAGCCCAATAGTAGTTTCGGAGAGCTTCATCAATCATCATACGACTCTCGGCTGTCTTGCCTGCGTCCACCATGTTGGCGATGTGGTTTGCACGCTTCTCGAACATCTTCTTAACCTCGCTACGCGACATGAAGCAGAAGACTTTGGCGTTTGGTTCTTCCTCCAGTACGCGCATCTGTACATTAGTGAACTTTGCTGAACTTACCGATTGAAGCACTGCTTTCTGCACGCTGTTGTCGTTGCTCTCTTCGTCGTAAGAGGAGTTGTACACCGAGACAGATATCTGCACGCTCATTTGGCGTAGTGCTTCTCCTTCGGCATCACTCATTGTTGTGCCATTACCTTCACCCCAAATGTAATTCGAATTCTTCTTAATCTCATCTATTGATTGGGCGTGACTATACATTGTGAAAATAGCAAGGATAGTTAATGTAAGAGCTCGCTTAAATAGTTTCATGTTGCTTTTCTTTGAATGTTTTTATCGTTTCGTTATAGTTAATTCTTGCTTTGTCAGACAAATGTTGGAAAATCCGTGCAAAAGTATAAAATAATATTGTTTAACCAAAATTTTATTAAAAGAAATTAATATATACGTGTTATAAATGTTCGTAACGACCGATGCGGATGCTATGTGTTTTAGCGAAAAGCAATAAAAAAAGCCATTGCATCAGTTGTTGCAATGGCTTTTGTTATGGAATGATGTGTTATCCTTTCAGCTTGTTCTTGCTTCTCATGTACGTGCGCTGTCCGTAGATGGCGATAACGACGAAGCAGATGAACGGCAGTACGAACGAGACGTTCACGGCTGGCATACCGAAGAGCTCACCACGGTCGATGATGGAAGCCTGGAGCGGAGGCAGAACGCTACCGCCGAGGATGGACATGATGAGACCTGCTGCGCCAAACTTCGCATCGTCGCCCAAGCCAGTAAGGGCAATGCCGTAGATGGTCGGGAACATGAGCGACATACATGCGCTTACGCCTACGAGACAGTACAGACCGTAGATGTTGTGCATGAAAATCACACCACATACGAGTGCGCCGCCTGCAATGGCGAGTATCATAAGCAGCTGTCCTGTGTTGATATAGCGAAGGAGGAACGTGCAGATGAAGCGCGAGCAGCAGAAGATGACCATCGCGATGATGTTGTACTGCTGCGACATCACTTCGGCTGCCTGCTCCGTCATGCCCTCAGCCATGAGGATTGGCGTGCCGTACTGGATGATGAAGGTCCAGCACATGATTTGTACGCCGACGTAGAAGAACTGCGCTATGACACCCTCTCGGTAGTGGGGCAGCGAGAAGATGCGGCGCAGCGTGGGCACGAAGTTGATGTCGTGGTTCTTGTCGCCGTTGTGAGGCATCTTCTTGATGAGGATGAGCATGAACATGGCGAAGATAACGATGCCAATGGCAAGGTATGGAGCAATCAGAACACTCAGGTCGCTCTCCTTCACCGCTTCAAACTGTGCGTCGTTGAGCTGGGCACGTGCTGCCGTATCAAGCGGATTGAGCTTTGCTTGGATGAAGTTCATCGCCACAAACATGCCCAACAGCGAGCCCATCGGGTTGAACGACTGCGCAAGGTTCAGTCGGCGTGTTGCCGTCTCTTCGGTTCCCATCGAGAGAATATACGGGTTCGACGATGTCTCGAGGAACGACAGTCCGCACGTGAGGATGAAGTAGGCTGCGAGGAACGGATAGTATTCGCCCGTCATCTTTGCCGGATAGAACAGCAGAGCACCGAGAGCATACAGTCCGAGTCCGACGAGCACGCCTGCCTTGTAGCTGTAGCGGCGTATGAACATGGCTGCGGGGAACGCCATAGCGAAGTAGCCACCGTAGAACGCCACCTGGACGAGTGCGCCGTCTGTCGCCGACATACGGAAGATCTTAGAGAACGCCTTCACCATCGGATTGGTGATGTCGTTGGCGAAGCCCCACAGGGCGAAACACGACGTGATGAGGATGAACGGGACGATGTAGCTCACGCCGTCCTTTGATAGAATAGATTGTTTCATTTTAATTGTTTAGAATTCAAGTTTTCGCATCTCTGCCACTGATTTCACTTCGCCCTTGGCGAGTGCCTGGCAGAGTATGTTGCCTATGGCTGTTGCCTCTACGGGTCCTGCCTCCACGGGCACGCCGAGTGCTTCTTCTGTAAGACGGTTGAGTAGCTTGTTCTGCGATCCGCCGCCGATGATGTGCAGCTTCTGTATCGGCTTGGGCAGCATCGAGTTGAGATGTGCCGTTGCCTCGGCATACTTCGCTGCGAGCGACTGCAGTACGACGCGCGTTGTGGCACCCTTCGACTGCGGCACTTCGAGCGCGTGCTCTGCGCAATAGTCACGGATGGCAGCCTGCATCGACTTGGGGTTCTGAAACTCCTTTGCATCTACCGGTATCACGGTCTTTATTTCGGCTTCTGCGGCAGCGGCGAGGAGCGTGTCATACTGCTGTTCGTCGCCTTCTTCCTTCCATTCTGCCATGAGGCGCTGCAGGAACCACAGTCCGGTGATGTTCTGCAGGAACGTGATCTTGCCACCTATACCGCCTTCGTTGGTGAACTCGGCGCGGCGTGCCTCTTCGGTGAGTATCGGCTCGTCGAGCTCTACGCCTAACAACGACCATGTTCCGGAACTGATGAACGCCACGGGGCTTTCGTCGTCCTTAGCCGGAACCGCCGCTACGGCACTTGCCGTGTCGTGCGAACCGACAGCAATAACGTCCACTTCGCCCAGTCCGGTCTCCTCGGCTATGTCCTTGCGCAGCTTTCCGCGCACGGTGCCCGGCATAACGATGGGGCAGAAGAGGTGGCGCGGCAGCTGGAGACGGTCGATAAGTTCCCAGTCCCAGTCGCGTGTCGTGGCGTTGAGCATCTCGGATGTTGAGGCTATGGTATACTCGGTGTTCGCCTCGCCGGTGAGGAAGTAGGAGAAGAGGTCGGGTGTGAAGAGCATCTTGTCGGCTATCTGCAGCTGCGGCGAGTTCGCCTTCTTGAGACTCAGGAGCTGGAACAGCGTGTTTATCTCCATCACCTGCGTGCCGTTCACGCTGTAGTGGGCGGTGCGGTCGGTGTCAGCAAAGAACTCGTCAGCCATGCCCTGCGTGCGTGCATCGCGGTAGCAGACCGGGTTGCCGATGAGGTCGCCGTTGCGGTCGATGAGTCCGAAGTCGACACCCCATGTGTCCACGGCGATGCCCGACACCTTCAGCCCGAGCTGTGACGCCTTGCGTAGTCCGGTCTTCATGTCCTCGAAGAGGGCAGGGAAGTCCCAGTAGACGTGCTCGCCGAGGCGCACCTGTCGGTTCTGGAAGCGGTGTACAAGCTGCATGGTGAGCTGCTTCTTTCCGCCTTCGGTTGTAATAGTTCCGGCGACGACTCGTCCTGAGCCGCCGCCGAAGTCGATAGCTAAATAGGTCATATTGATAAGGTTGATGTGGTGAGGTGTTGATGTGGTGAGGGGTTGAGGTGTTGAGGTGTTGAGATTAGATGTTGCTATTGTCACCATCTCACCATCACACCATCACACCAATCTCAACACCTCACCATCTTTTTATCCCTTCTTGCCCAACACGTAGCTTTCAAGGTCGTCAATCTCCTCGTTGGTCAGCGTGTTATACTTGCCGCCGCTGAGCACGATGATGCGACATGCCATCTCGAAGAACATTGCACGTTCGAACACTTCGTCGAAGGTCTTGCCGCAAACCACCTGGCCATGCTTCAGCATGAGTGCAGAGTTGTGGTCTTTGAGCGCAGCCTTAACAGCCTCGGCAAGTTCCGGTGAGCCAGGGCGGAAGTAGGGGATGACCGGTATCTCGCGACCTACGTGGCACGGCACCTCAGCCGTTACGTTGAAGTCCTTCGGTGTCTCTGTCATGCACGACACAACGGTTGCGTACTTCGACTGGAAGTGGAGCACAACGTCGCAGTCGGGACGCTCGCGGAGCACGCCGAGGTGGAAGCCGCTCTCCATGGAAGGCTTCACGCCGTTAAGCACTTCGCCGTCGCTGATGCGGCAGACGGATACCTTCTCTTTCGGAAGTGTCGGCACCCATGAGCCTGTGCCTGAAACGAGCGCTTCGTCGCCGATGCGCCATGAGATGTTGCCACTTGAGCACAATGTCAAGCCTGCATCGCCTACGCGGTGAGCCTGACGCAGAAATTCCTGTATCTGATAATCCTGTATCATGTTTTTTTCTTTATTAAAACGCTTTCTTGTAGAGTTCGAGGATGTCCTCTTCCGTGATGTCGCGTGGGTTGCCCGGTGTGCAGACGTCAGCAAAGGCTGCCTTAGCCAGACGCGGCAGGTCTGTCTCCTTGATGCCGAGTTCTGCGAGATGCTGCGGAATGCCTACGCGGATGCTGAGCTGGCGCACTGCGTCAACAGCTGCCTCGGCAGCCTCTTCGCGAGTCATGCCTTCCTTGTATGCGTTCATCGCCTTGGCGATTGTGACGTACTTGTCGAGCGCTGCAGGAGCGTTGAACTCCATCACGATAGGCAGGAGCAGAGCGTTAGCCACGCCGTGCGGAATGTCGAAGATAGCGCCGAGCGGGTGAGCCATGCCGTGTACTGCGCCAAGGCCGACATTAGAGAACGCCATGCCTGCCACGTACTGAGCCACAGCCATTCCGTCGCGAGCCTCGGGGTTGGACGGCTCGTTAACGGCTGTCTCCAGGTGGCGTGCGATCATCTCGATAGCCTTAATCTCGAACATATCGCTCATCTCCCAAGCACCCTTTGTGATGAGGCCCTCGATGGCGTGAGTGAGTGCGTCGAGACCGGTAGCTGCGGTGAGCGAGCGCGGCAGAGTGTACATCAGCTCTGCGTCTACGATGGCGATAGCGGGGATGTCGTTAGGGTCGACGCATACCATCTTCTTCTCGTTCTCCTCATCGGTGATGACGTAGTTGATGGTCACTTCGGCTGCTGTGCCGGCTGTTGTAGGCAGGGCGATGATTGGCATCGACTTGTGCTTGGTGTCGGCAACGCCTTCGAGCGACACTACGTCAGCAAACTCAGGGTTGTTGGTGATGATGCCGATGGCCTTCGATGTGTCGATGCTCGAACCGCCGCCGATGGCGAGCAGGAAGTCGGCACCCGACTTGGCGAATGCTTCCAGACCGAGCTTCACGTTCTTTACGGTCGGGTTCTGCTTTATCTCGCTGAACACCTCGTATGGTATCTGTGCCTCGTCGAGCACGTCGAGCACTTTCTGTGCAACACCAAACTTAATAAGGTCTTTATCGGTGCAAACAAGTGCCTTGTGCAAACCGAGACGGCGTATTTCGCCAGGCAACTCCTTGCGTGCGCCGGGGCCGAAGTAAGATACTTCGTTGAGGATAAATCTTCTGGTCATTGTATTTAGAGCCCCTTCCCTCCCTCCCCAATCGGGGAGGGTGATTGATGAGGCGATATTTAAAATATTAGTATTCTGCCCTTCTCTCTCCCTCCCCGTCGGGGGAGGGTCGGGGAGGGGCTTTTTGTTTTATTTATAAATCGGTCCGTAGTTCTTGCAAGCGCGGAAGTCTGCGCCCTCCTTATCCATGCCGAATGCGTTCCATGAAGCAGGACGGAAGATCTTCTCGTCCTCCACGTTGTGCATACAAACCGGAATGCGGAGCATAGAGCAGAGCGTGATGAGGTCGGCACCTACGTGTCCGTAAGTGATGGCACCGTGGTTAGCACCCCAGTTGTTCATCACAGAGTAAACGTCCTTGAACGGAGCCTTGTCTGTGAGGCGCGGAGCGAACCATGTGGTAGGCCATGTCGGGTCGGTGCGCTTGTCAAGAACAGCGTGTATCTCCGGGTCAACGTCTACTGTCCATCCCTCAGCGAGCTGCAGAACCGGACCGAGTCCCTTCACGAGGTTCAGACGAACCATTGTTACGGGCATACCGCCGCGTGTGAGGAAGTTTGAAGAGAAACCGCCGCCGCGGAAGTAGTCGCGGTTAGCCGGATACCATGTGGTAGCCTGGAGGCAAGCGTCTACATCCTTGTCTGTCATCTCCCAGAAGTGCTTCATCACTGGTTTGCCCTCTGCGTCAGTAGCTGCGCCAGAGCCGTCGAGTGTTGTTGCACCCGAGTTGATGAGGTGGATAATACCGTTAGCTGCCATACCGGTAAGCTCCTTGCCAGTAACGCGCTTCACAGCCTCGGGGCTCCAGTATGTGCGCACGTCAGAGAAGATCTGTGCTCTGCCCGTGAGCAGGTGGTTGAAGAGCATAGCCACGCCGTTGCCAGCATCGTTCTCCGTAGCCAGTGTGATAGGCTCGCGCAGACCGTTCCAGTCGAACGAGGTGTTCATAAGGGCCTCCGGGTAGTCGCCGTTCGGGTAGAAGTCGGTCCACTGGCGCTGGCCCTGGAAACCGCCTGCGATGGCGTTGTGTCCGATAGCTTCTTCCTTGTAGCCGAGTTTCTCAAGGCGTGGGTTACCGTGCATGAGGTCCTTCATAATCATCATCATCTTCACGATGAACTCCCAGTCCTGATCCTTCTGCTCGCGTGTCTTTGCTTTCTCAGGACGGTTAGCGATGTCCTCGCCCTCGTTGGTCATGCAGTTCTCGCGAGTCCACTCCATAGCCTTCTCAAACTCTACGTGGTCGTAGATGCCTTCTGTCATGCGGCGGATGATTTCGGTGAGGTCAACGCTCTCGTTGCGCATACCGAGGTACTCCTGGAAGAAGTTCGGGTCAACGATAGAGCCTGCGATACCCATACATGCCGAACCCATAGAGAGGTACGATTTGCCGCGCATTGTAGCCACAGCCTGAGCAGCGCGTGCGAAGCGCAGAATCTTCTCTGCTACGTCAGCCGGGATAGAGTCGTCGGCGAGGTCCTGCACGTCGTGTCCGTAGATGCCGAATGCGGGCAGACCCTTCTGTGCGTGAGCAGCGAGCACGGCTGCCAGATATACTGCGCCCGGACGCTCTGTGCCGTTGAAGCCCCATACAGCCTTCGGCCAGTGTGGGTTCATGTCCATTGTCTCAGCACCATAGCACCAGCATGATGTGACGGTGATGGTAGAGCCAACGCCCTCGCGCTCAAACTTTTCAGCGCAGGCAGCACTCTCTCCTACGCGTCCTATTGTAGTGTCAGCGATGACACACTCCACGGGTGAGCCGTCACCGTTGCGTAAGTTTTCTGTGATAAGCTTTGCAACCGAACGTGCAAGGTTCATTGTCTTCTCTTCAAGACTCTCGCGAACGCCACCCTGACGACCGTCGATGGTGGGGCGAATACCAATTTTGGGATACTTGTTCATAGATTTGTTTTTTTAGGTTTTATGTGAATGTTTTGTTTTCTTCGGTTTTTAGTGCGCATGGTGGCACACGAATAGTGCAAATTTACGGCAAAAAAATGATATGAGCAAATAGCTCTACATATTTATTATTGTGCTGGGTTATTTCAAGTGTCACATTGGTTGATATTTTCGTAGCACTAAAACAATGTTGCCGTAGCACTCAAACAATATTGCCGTAGCACAAAAACAACATTGCCGTAGCGTGGCAATAACACAAGCTTTCTACTGCTGTCTTTTGATAGTATTTCTCGCGCGTATAATAATATAATGTGTGCGCCCACAATGCGGTGTTTTAATTGTAAATAACTGTTAAAACGGACATAAGATTTCAACTTTTCTCTTTAAAAGTTTTGGTGGTTTACAAAAAAGCTATACCTTTGCATCCGCTTTCGAATAGCAACGGTGTCTCAAGCAAACGTGAGAGATGCGGAGCGAAACAGGAAGCGAACAGAAACAAGAGTTCTTTGAAAAGATTTACATAAGACAGAAGTAGTACAAGAAGCGA
>ENA-UERY01000888-UERY01000888.1-human-gut-metagenome-genome-assembly--contig:-NODE-888-length-21525-cov-3.805250_pt1 | contig 21525 bp, 19 predicted proteins | sample MGYA00242989_ERZ507990 | MGnify/ENA primary metagenome ERZ507990 (study PRJEB26167, sample SAMN06115529) | human gut metagenome | host: Homo sapiens | place: China:Fujian | collected 2015-08-26...
CATGCTTCTCCTTTTTGCCCGTTTCGATATCTTCCAACGGGGTGCTTTCGGCCATCACCGCAACGTTCTGCTTTCCCTCGGCTCCCCGGCCACGTGTACCCTTGCCTCGCTCGATTTCCTTACTGGCCACCGAAAAGTTAACGAATTCTTGCGGTTTCTTTCAGCGCCGCCAATACCGCCAGCCCGTCGCGCAAGGGGCGCGGCTCGTGTGTGCGGATGAAGTCAGCTCCACCTGCGGCGGCGGCAAGCTCTGCAGCGAGTGTCGCGGCCCCGACATCCCCCGGACCACGGCCTGTGAGCGCGCGCAGAAAGGATTTGCGCGAAACAGACAGAAGCACCGGCAAATCGAAGCGCAGCCGCAATTCATCGAACCGCGCCAGCACCGAGAGCGAGGTTTCGGGAGCAGCCCCCAGAAAAAACCCCATGCCGGGATCAAGGACAAGGCGGTTGCGTTTGATACCGGCACCCGTCAGCGCCGCGATGCGCGCGTCAAAGAACGCCGCAATGTGATCCATGATGTCGCCAGCGGGTGCCTCGCGCCGATCTGCCTGCCCGTCTTGCACCGAATGCATAACGACGAGTTTGGCAGATGATTTCGCCAATTGCGGATAGAACGCAGCGTCTGGAAAACCGCGAATATCATTGAGATAGGCCACACCACGCGACAAGGCATAGGCTTGCGTCGCGGGTTGATAACTGTCGAGCGAGACGGGAATGCCATCTGCCTTGAGCGCGTCCAGCACCGGCGCGATACGCGCGATTTGTGTGTCGGACGAAACAGGCGCGGCGTCGGGATTGCTGTATGCCGGGCCGAGGTCGATCACATCTGCCCCCTCGGCCATCAGCTTACGCGCCTGCGCAATGGCTGCGTCTGGCGCCAGATACCGGCCTCCATCGGAGAAACTGTCCGAGGTTATGTTGACGATGCCGAAAATGATGAGCGATTTATTCATGGGGGCTTCTATAATAATAATAATCGAGCATTAAATTATTGGAACGAAGCCAACAAGGAACAGAAAGATTATATTAATAATCAAATGGGTGGAAATAATTACTTAGAAAATTATTCCTCATTGTTAGATAATATAAAGAGTTCTAAATCTCACGTCAACGGTGGTGTTGGAAATACTGGTATTGGAGAACAATTAGATGATTTAATCTCTAAAAATAAGAAGTGGAATGAGTCTTTAAAAAATGGAGAGATATCAGCATCCAAATATTTTTCTAATATATCTAATAGTATCACAGATAGTGGTTTAGAGGAGGCGTTACATTCACTAAATGGTCAGTTTGATGATACCACTGATTATATTGAAGAAACTGTTAGTGCTTTAAGTACTGAAATCTCAGATGCTTTAGTACAGTCTAGTAAAAGATTCATAAAAGGTGAAACGGATGTTTCTGACTATGTATCAGAATTAAAAGAAGGTACAGAAGCTCAAAAGAAACTCCTTGCTGCCACTTATGATTTAGAAACTGGCGAAGATGGATATGCTAAAGCCCAAGATGGTGCAAGCGATTCAGTAAAAGAAGCAGTTGAAAACTATAATCAATTGGTTGACGCACAAACATCATTAAGTAATTCTCAAAATTTTGTAGATGTTTTATCTCAAAATGCAGATTTTCTTTCAAGCTATACGGATACGGCTGGAAATCTATTAGATAGTGTTATGGATGATAGTCGTTTTAGTAACTATATAAATTCTATGTCACAAAGTATAGTAGATTTTGCTAATACGAGTTCAGAAAACATGGCAGCTACTGCTCAATGGTTATCTGATACGGCAGGAATCAGTGTTGATGAAGCGAGTTCTTTAATTGCTCAAGGAGGAGAATCTGTTCAGGGCGCAGTTGGAGCTTCTTTGTCAGGTGTTCAAAGCATGACAAGTTTTGCTATGAGTAATGTAAGCGGTTCTATAACAAATGCATCTCAAGCTATTGGGAATGTACTATCTTCTCTTGGAAGTATGATAAGTAATTTCAAATATAAAATTACTGCTACTCCTAAGATAACTGGCAACTTTGGGTTGCACAAAGATAAAAATGGTATACCAGATGGTTTAACTCTTCCTACATTTGGATTTGATATTAAGGGTTCTGGTGGTGGTTCTGTAAAGAATTTTGCAAGTTCACTTAAAAGTGCAGGCTCATATTTTTCCAACCTTGGAAATCAACAAGCTGCTGCACAAGCAATGAACATTAATTCATATAAACCTAAAGGAACTACATCTGGTGCAAAAACCTCTAAATATAGACCTACGTATACTGCTCCTAGTTCTTCAAAATCAGGTTCTGGTTCAGGTTCTTCACAAGAGCCACAGGAGAAGGATTACAATTGGATTGAAACACTCATTTCAAGGGTTGAACGTAACATCACAAACCTCGGAAAAACCGTTTCTGCGACCTATAAAACATGGTCAACACGTAATAATGCTCTTGCCCAGGAGCTAAATGCTGTTAATGGAGAGATTTCAACTCAGCAAGCCGCATACAACAAGTATATGCAGTTAGCTAATTCTGTTGGATTATCAGAGAATTATGCTTCACTTGTTCGTAATGGTACACTTGATGTATCTACTATTGCTGACGATGACTTGAATGACAAGATTGAAAAATACCAGAATTACTATAATAAAGCCCTTGAAGCTTCTGACGCAGTACAAGATTTACAAGATAAGCTTGCAGAGTTAGCTAAGACTAGGTTTGATAATGTAAATTCTGAATATGAAGCGCAGCTTAAGCAGATTGATCATAGTATTAATATGTATGATAAGATGATAGATACGGCTGAAACACAAGGCTATATTGCAAGTCAGAAATATTATAATGCTCTTATATCTACAGAAGGTTCTAATATTTCTAAACTTCAATTACAGTACTCTTCTCTTACTTCTGCTCGTAACGAAGCAATGAAAGCCGGAAACATAGCTGAATATAGTGAAGAATGGTATAGTATGACTGATTCTATTAACTCAGTTGAAGAAGCTATTCAAGATGCGAATAAATCTCTTATTGAGTACAAGAACAATTTAAGACAAGTAAACTGGGATTTCTTTGACAAACAAGAAGACTATATTTCTAAATTACAGGATGAATCAGACTGGCTTATAGATTTGATTACTACAGAAAATAAGTTATTTAATTCTGATAATGGAAAAATTACAAGTTCTGGCAAAGCTGTCGAAGGATTACATGCAATAAACTATAATGCATATATGACTCAGGCTGACGATTATGCAAAAGAAATCAAGAAAATTGATGCTGAAATTGCCAATGATCCAGCTAATACTACACTTATTGAGCGCAGACAAGAACTTCTTGAACAGCAAAGAGACATGATTAAATCGGCTGAAGATGAAAAATCTGCTATTAAAGATTTAGTTTCTGATGGATATGATGCTTTATCCGAAGCTCTCAAAAAGATAGCAGATAATTATCTTGATACGTTAAATGCCCAGAAAGAACTTTACGATTATGCTAAAACAATTCGTGAGCAGACAAAGGCTGTTGCACAATATGAAAAGCAATTAGAAGCTATCAAAAATGATACTTCTGAAGAAACTAAAGCACAAATCCAACAGATTAAAGTCAAATTGGAGGATGCCAAACAGGATTTGGCTGATTCAGAATATAATCAGTGGATTAGCGATCAGCAAAATATTATAGATACTTTTGAATCAGATCTTGAGGACTGGATTAATAGTCGTCTTGATGACTTAGACGAATTAGTACAGAATGTAATTGACCAAACAAATACAAGTGCCAGTGAAATCAATGATGTTATTGAGAAAGAAGCTGGTGATGTAGGATATACCGTGTCTGATGCAATATCTAAAGTAATGGATGTAGATAGTACCAATGGTACTAATATGGTCAACTTCTATGATAAAACATTTCCAAATGAAATGACAACAACCAGAAATTCAATAGATGCTATCAAGAATTTGTTACAAGCTATGAAAGATGCTGCTGATAAAAAGGCGCAAGAAGAAATAAAAAAACAGCAAGCTGCACAACAAGCTATTTCCAAACCAGCAAGTTCTTCTAGTTCAAGTTCAAGCAGTAGTTCTAATAGTAACTCTTCTAATAATAGTGGATCTTCTAGTAGTAGTTCTGGTTGGGGAAGTTGGTTTGTTCATAAAGCCGACAGCTATCCAAAGTCAAAATTACGCATAAATTCCAGTATCGTAGATCGCTTAAAGCTCCATAATTTTGACTCGTCTCAATCGGCTAGAGTTGGCTATTATAAGGCAATGGGTGGTTCTGGTACATATGTCGGATCGGCTTCACAAAATAGTTGGATGATTTCTGAAATGAAAAAGCATGGTTTTAAACAAGGTGGCACTATTGGAAAGCTTATTCGTAGTACTGGTGAAGATGGATTTGTTCTTGCTCGTACTGGTGAAGAAATTCTTTCTAAAGAAAAAATTATTATGTTAAAGGATGCCTTACAATATATTCCTCAAAACTACAATATTGCTTCAACATCATTACCTAAGTTTACACAAAAGGCATCTAATTCCAGTGTAGATGTAAAAGTAGATTTTGGTGGTATTACTATGAATGGAGTAAATAACCCAGAAGAATTTGTCACAGAACTTCAGAAAAGTAAACGTTTTGAAAAAATCGTACAATCTATAACTGTTGATACTGCAATGGGTAAGAACAGTTTAGGGAAATATAGATTCTAACAATTCAGGACAGAGTGAAATATCTCTGTCCTATTTGACTAAAGGAGAAATATGAGACCAGATAGAAAAATAGAGCTACAAGGACGTACAATAGCTCGTTTAGATAAGGAAAATAAGGAATTAAAAGATAAGGTCGCAACACTTGAATCTGAAATTGAGTTATGCAAATATGTTTCAGATAACGATTTTAATGGAGTAAAGGAATTGATAAATACACTTGCTCCACTAAAGGTAATGCTTAATAAGGCTATTGATAGTGCTAATAAATCTAAAGAGGGTTTTGATAATGAGCGCAGAAAGTGTTCTGAACTTATGAAGAAATATAAAAATGACATGAAAAATTTTGAAAAAGTTTTAAATGCCATGAATAAATAATATAGCAAGGAGGATACGCAATGTTTCTGATAGATTTTGAATATGATGGTAGAATGTTATCCGACTTTGGGTTTATGATTTGTAATATAACAACAGATTCAGGAGTTGAAACTGTATCTGCTGGAAGTAATATCACATGGAATACTGTAACATCAAATACAACTTCAAAAAGACGTATATCCTCTACTCAATATGACGAAGTATTTTCTACTACTTTTGAAATATGTAAAACTCTATGTGATAGGTCGGATAATGATACTAATTATATACAAGAACAAGAATTACGAGAAATAACCATGTGGTTGAATCGTAAAAAATATTTAAGATTTACGCCTGTATTTGATGATTATGAATATTCTAATATACATTATTATGGATCATTTAATATTCAATTTATTAAATATGGCGGTCGAATTATAGGTTTGTCTCTCACTCTTACAACAGATGCTCCATTTGGATATGGAGAAATTGAAGAATATGAATTTGAAACAACAACTTCTAATAATAGTTTCTCTATATTTGATTTATCAGATGAAGAAGGGAAACTTTATTTAAATGCAGAGATTATTCCAAAACAAAATGGAAATCTTACTATTAAAAACATATATACAAACGAAAATTATACAATTATTAATAATTGTATATCAGGAGAAATAATTACACTTGATGGTGAAAATAAGATAATTACATCAGATAAACAAAATAATGTACATAAACGTATATATAACGATTTTAATTACAAATGGCTTTATATATCCAATGTAGATAGTTTTGAGGCAGAGAATGTATTTACTACTTCTCTTCCATGTAAAATTAAAATTACATATGAGCCTATCAGAAAGTTTGGGGTGGTATAAATAATGAAACAATTACAATTTTATAACGATCAAGTTCCGAATTTTTCAATTGTATTGTCAACTAGAAATCATACTCACCTTGGGCAATTAAGGAATATAAATTATGATTCAATGACTTGTGGATTACATGAGAATTCGGCTGATGAACTTTCTTTTGATGTTTATAAAACATTAAAAGGTGAAAAAGAAATAAATTGGGATAATATAGTTGATTTAAAATTAGTATATATTCCAGAATTGGATGAATATTTTCAGATTCAAGTTTCTAATGCAGATGGTAATAATCAAGTCAAAACCGTTACATGCACTTCTCAATGTGAGGCAGAATTAGGACAAGCACCTCTCAATAATATAGAAATAAATACAGAAATAGATATAGAAAGAGATAATTATATTTTACCTACTGTATTCTACAAAGATATTTCTAGTATGAATCCTAATAGTCAAGAATATAAACAAGCGAAAAATGAGAGTTTTTTACATAGAATACTTGATGGAGTCCCACATTATACCATAGGGCATGTTGATAAAAGCTTATGGAATTTGCAGAGGTCATTTAGTATAGATGGAACAAATGTATACGATTTTCTTACAGGAGATTGTGCTAATGAGTTTCATTGTATTTTTAAATTTGACTCAGTTAATCGTGTAATAAATGTATATGATTTATATACCCGATGTAATAAATGTGGATACAGAGGAGAATATAATGATATATGTCCTGAATGTGGAAGCGATAATTTAAGTATATATGGCGAAGATACTACTGTTTATGTTGACAAGGATAATTTATCAGATACTGTTACCTTTACAACAGATGTAGATAGTATTAAGAATTGTTTTAGGCTTGTGGCTGGCGATGATGACATGACCGCAGCAATTATTAATCTTAACCCTAATGGTTCAAGATATATTTATTATTTTTCAAATGAGCAAAAAGCTGATATGCCTACAGAACTGGTTCAGAAACTAGACTCTTATAATAAAAAATACAATAGTTATACTTTAGAATATACTAAAATAATGAAAAGTATATATAACTGTATAGATTGGATTCAATATTATCAATCTGAAATGATGCCAGGCGTTTTAGATCCAAATCATAGAGATCAAGACAGTTCTAGTAAGGGAGATATATCATCTGTAGACAAAGCTGAAGATCAAGCTAAATTGCTTACTATGGCTAATCTCAGTCCTATAGCTTTAAGTAAGGTATCTAGGTCAACTTCCGTTGCTACAGTAAATTCGGCATTAAAGAATTATGCAAAAGTATATGTAAAAAGTGGATATTTTAAGATTGAGGTAGATAGCGGAAGTACATTTATATATTCAGGAACTGATTCATCTGGATTTAATTATGGTTATTGGTCAGGAAGATTTAAAGTAACAAATTATTCTGATGAAAATGATGTCGCTTACTCTTCTATGCTTACCAATTTAAAAGTATATGATAATTACGAAGAATTTCTTAATCAAAAAATCATGAAACAGATAGCTTCTGATAATGACGAAGAAGGAACTATCTATGATGTATTCACAAATAAAAATTTAGACGATTTTAAAAAAGCCCTAACCTACTATGGATTGTCAAGGCTTACAAGTTTTCATGATATGTGTCAAACAATTATTGATATTCTTATTGAACAAGGAATTGAAACAGATGATACTGAATCAAGTTTATATAATGAGTTTTACAAACCATATTATGATAAATTAAATGCTTGCCAGGATGAAATTAGTAATCGAGAAAGTCAGATTACAGAATATCAACATACAATGGATTTGAATGAAGAACGTAAGGGAGAGATACAAGCTGATTTAGACTTTGAAAAATATCTTGGGGCAGAGTTGTACAAAACCTTTTGTGCATATCGAAGAGTTGATACTTATTCTAACGAAAATTATATTTCAGATGGGTTGAATAATACTGATTTATTTAAAAATGCACAAGAATTTTTAGATACAGCCAAACAAGAATTAATTCGTTCTGGTGAATATCAACATTCTATCAGCACATCTATTTATAATCTTCTGACTATTAAAGAGTTTAAACCTCTATTACAACATTTCAAATTAGGTAATTGGATTAGAGTTGGTGTTGAAGAAAAAGTTTATCGTCTTCGATTAGTAACTATTCAGATTAATTTTGGTTCATCTCAGACTATTGATGTAGAATTCAGTAATGTAACAAAAACTGCCAGTGGAATGAATGATATACGGAGTCTTCTTAATTCAGCTCAATCTATGGCTACAAGTTATACCTCTGTATCAAGACAGAGTTCTAAGGGAAATGATGCTAATAATAAAATAGTTGATATGCAAAAAGAAGGGTTTGATTCAGCACTATATAATATATTTACTGATGATAATCGTTCTATGACTATTGATAAACATGGATTATTAGGCAGAACTTATGATGATATAGCCGAGGATTATTCTGGTGAGCAACTTCGAGTTACAAACAATGTTATAGCATTTACAACAGATAATTGGAAAACTCTTAGAGCTGCTTTAGGTAAACAACGATATACCTTGGATGGAGTATCATATGAGGAATATGGTGTAAATGCTGATTTTTGTCTCTCTCCAAAAATTATTGGTGGAGATATATTCTCCGACAATTATTCCTCTTCTGCTAATAATCCATTGGGTACACATATTAATCTACGTGATGGAACTTTTAGTCTAGCAGGTGGCAAACTTAAATATGATGGGAATACTCTCACACTTGATGGAAAAATATCTTGGGATAACATAACTGGAACAGAGAATATTGCTAGTAAACAAAATATTTTAGATTCTGAAAAAAGATTAAATGATAGTTTAACTAAATCTAATACTGCTATAACAGAATCATTAAAAGATTTGAAAACATCTATTGGGTATACACAGATTGGAAAAGATTATGTAATCTCTCCAAAAATTATTGGTGGAGATATATCTGGTACGAACATTTCAGGAAATACAATAACTGGTAATACTATTAATAATGGTAATGGTACATTTGTAGTTGATAAAGATGGTAATTTGACTGCTTCATCAGCTAATATCACTGGTGTAATTAATGCTACTGGTGGTACTTTTGGTGGTAATATTACTGCGACAGGAACTATTAAAGGTGGTGAGTTTCAGGGCGCATTAATTAATAATGGTTCAGGAACAATGGGATATATTGATCCTGGAATGAATGAATTAATAAAAATAAATTCAGCGATTATATCAACGAATGGTAATGCAGAATCTGTTTTAGATGTTAATTTATACGATTTTAATAATGATGGTAAAATTAATATACTTGATGCATTGTATGTTAATAATATTATGTCAGAAAAAAGTGATAAATTCAAATTTGAGAATATGAAGATTGCCAAAAAAAGTAATATTAAATTTAGTATTAATTCAAATAATCCAAATAAACTATTAGAAATTACAGGCACAAATATGTGGGGTAATACAATAGATACTTATCTAGGTATCAACCGATTAAAAATCCCTTATATTAAGACAGATTATATTCGTAGTACTGGTATACACTTAACAGCCGATAAAAATAATACTATGAGTAATAATGGTGCAGGTTCTCCATTTACTGTTTCATACAGAGGTAAGGACTTTATAGCTTGTTTTTGTAATGGTGATTATTCAGACACATCGTTTAACTATCCTGTGACCATATGGAGCAATCTTGATGTTACTGGTAACTTAGATGTTACTGGTACACTTTCAACTACAAGTGGAACAGTTTCTCAATCTGATAAAAATGCAAAATCCGATATTATCTCTCTTGATATTTTAAAAACCTCAGAATTTATCTATTCATTGAATCCTGTTAAGTATAAATACAAAAATGGAACTTCTAACAGATTTCATCATGGATTAATTGCACAAGAGGTAAAAGAATCTATGGGAGAAAATGATTGGGGAGTATATATAGATTCTAATGTAAAAAATAAAAAAAACAAAACTTCTGGAACATCTTTAAAATATCCATTGGCACTTCGTTATGAAGAATTGATTGCAGATTTGATTGCTACAATTCAATCACAAAACAATCGTATTAAAGCATTAGAAACTGCTATTTCAAAGTAGGTGTATTATGAAAATATTATCTAAAATCATTCTAATTTTGTATTCTCTTTTATTGCTACTTTCATTCACTATCCCATTTTATATATATAAGGGTGATGTAAATATGGATAAAAATGTAGACGCATTAGACTGTATTACAATTAATCGAATTATTCATAATTCGTTTGATTATAGTCTTATACAATATATTAATTCTGATATTGACTGTAATGGAGTAATAAATCAGAATGACATAAATATCTTATCAGATATAATAATAAAGGAAACAAAGGAGAATTTTAAACATGGAGAAACCAAATAATATAGAAAAACCATTATCTTATAAAATGGCAGAATTCAGAGGAATTCTTACACAAGTAATTTCCAATTCAGAACTACCGATTAGTGTGATGTATCTTATTCTTGATGGAATAACTAAAGAGATTGGACATCTTGCTGATACACAGTTTGAGAATGAGAAAAATCAATATATAAATGCATTAAAGAATAAAAATGAGACAGAGACAAAAGAATCTGTTGAAAAATCTAGTTCTGATGATTATGAAATGGTTGAAGACAAAAATTAATTATAAAGGTGTGTATAAGCACCTTTATAAAGAAAGGCAGGTGTAAATATGGCATTGAACGCTGCCACCGAAAATATCTCTCTTGATTTTTTTAAGGATCGTATTGTTACTATATATGCAAAACAGTATGATAAAAATAGTAGATATATTAATGTAAAATGCTATGATCGTGGCAAATTATATAAAGTTCCATCTGATTGTAAAGCAAATGTAAAAATGATAACACCTGATAATAGAGCGGTATTTAATACAGCTACTATTAATTCAGACGGTTCGATTACAGTCGAGTTAACCGAAAGTATGCTTTATTCAGGTGGAATTGCAAAGGCAGAGATAAAACTATATAACGTAGATAAAACACAGGTATTATCTACAATGAATTTTCAAATTAACATTAAGAAAAGCGTTTATGATGATCAGCGAATTATTAATTCTGACGAATTTAATGCATTAACAAAGTTATATTTGCAGATTCAAAAAGAAGAAAAAACACGGATTACGAATGAAAACAATCGTATAAGTGCTGAAAATATTCGTATTAGTAATGAGAATACTAGAAAATCAAATGAAACGAATCGTGTGACTGCGGAGAACACTCGTAATTCTAACGAAAGTACTCGTAAAACAAATGAAAATAACCGTATCGCTTCTGAGACAGCAAGAATAAATGCTGAGAAAAATCGTGCGACAGCAGAAACAAATCGTGTTTCAGAATATAATACGATGATGAAAAAAGCTGAAGTAAAAATTTCAGAAGCTGAGAAAGTTAATATCTCTTCTACTATTGCTACAGATTCTTATAAAGTAAATATTACAAATCGTTTGGGACAAACTTCGTCATCCCCTAACTTATTAAATAAAATAAGTATTGGTACTGTGACAACAGGAAAACCTACGGATAACGCTTCTGCAAATATTAGTGGTAATTTTGGGGCGCAAAAACTTAACTTAACTCTTCCAGTAGGTAAGACACCCATATTGTCAGTAGGTACAGTTACTACTGGTTCTGCTGGTTCTAAAGCAAGTGCCACTATAACAGGCACAAATGAAAATCCTGTTCTTAATCTGGTTATCCCTAAAGGTGATACGGGAGCTGTAGCCAATATAAGTGCTGCCACTATCCCTTATTCATCACCTTCAGATACATCTACAATTAAATCAATTGTTGATAACAAATCAGAAAAAACACATACGCACTCTTATGCTGGTAGTACTTCAGTAGGCGGTAGTGCTAATAGCGCAGTAAAACTTGATACATCAGCAGGTTCTACTACTCAGCCAATATATTTTTCTGGCGGTAAACCTGTTGCTTGCATTTATACATTAGGAAAATCTGTTCCTAGTAATGCTGTTTTTACAGATACTAATACTTGGCGTGGAATACAAGACAATCTTACAAGTGAATCTACAACAGATTCCTTATCTGCCAAGCAAGGTAAGGCACTAAAAGCTTTAGTGGACGCAAAACATGTTGTAGTTAATCAGTCGTCAGAGCCTACTTTATCAACTGGAGATGAGTGGCTTTTAGATTATGAATAAAACGAGAAAGGAGAAACTATTATGGCAACGGTTTTAGTAAATAATGATAATTCGATGATTGTTACTATTCCTGAAAGAATTATGCAGCATTCAAAGAATATCCATACTATTACTATTTTTGTTCCTCAGATGTATGAAGGATATGATATGAATGAATTTGCAGCTTATATTGAAATTGTTCCACCAAATCAGAAATATAGGTCTATCCATTTAGATGCAAATGAAGTATCTCGAAAAGAGGGATTCTTACAGTTTGATTTTGAAGTAACATCTGATTTAACGCTATTTCCTGGAAATATTTCTATGGAAATGACATTTGTTAAAACGGATGAAGATACATATAAAACATATATCAGACATACAACTTCATGCTCATTACTTGTAACACCTATTGAAAAATGGAGCGAATTAATAATTGATGATGCTTTAACCGATTTGGATCAAAGAATTGCATTAATTGAACAAGGAATAAAAGTGGCTTCAAATCTGGCTGATAAGATTAATTCAACCAAAGCTGATAATATTAAATTGGATAAAGAGACATCAGAACTTTATTTAACTGCCAATGACAACCCAATTGGTGATAAAATCACAATTAATGAATTAGGTGATACTCTTGCAGAACAGACCGAAGATGGCTTAGTTCCAATTATATTATAATAATATTTTAAGGGAAGGGGGTCATCATGGCAGACAATAGAGTAAAATATGCCTATCTTAATTATGGTGATATTTCCAGTAGGATTGAAAATGGTGACGTTGATGCATATGACATTGTATTTACCAAGGATACACATGAGCAATATTTTATTAAAGAAGATTTAGGACTGCTTCGTATCATATCAAAAGTTTATTGCTTTGATAGTATACAAAGTGCAAAAGAATCTCTTAATAATAACACTGATACATATGCAGGTCAGATTGTAGCAATCACTGATAATGATTCAGGTGCGTATCATGGTTATATCGTCAATAAAGTTGATGAAGAATATACTGTTACTTCATTGGCTGATAGTGGAACACAGATTGATTATGATACTCTTGTACACAGACCAATAATTAATAAAGTCGGTGAAGTCGGAAACCCTATTATTATAGGAAGCCTTGATAATGGATTATATTCTATTTTGGGCAATTATAAAATTTTTGGTGAATACGAAACAAATTTCTCTACCTCTACTAAACATCTATTCTTAGTAGACAGGTCTGAGATGGATGTGTATGTAAAAGATATTTCTGCAAAAGAAATAATTACTTATACTCTATCTAATGGTGAAGTAACCATATCTAGAATCCTAACCACAGGATATCTCAAAGATAATCACTATATCACAGAAAATGATTTAGATGCAAAAATTAAAACTTTAGATTTAATTACAAAAGCTGAAGCTTCTGAATATGTTAGAACAATAATAAATGAATATTTAGAACAGAATCTAGGCGCTACCATTGATACTAAGATTGATAAGAAAATACAATCTTTAGTGGCAACTGATTCTGATATTGAAAATTTATTTCAATAATTATTAACTGCTATTTATGGCAGTTATTTTTATGTAAAAAATTAATTATTTAGGAGGAAACAAAATGGCAACAACAGAAATAAAAATTATTACACTCGCAAAATTAGGAAAATATAATGAAGCAATTAAGAAGTATATTGCCGATGCAGATAGGGTTGTTGATGCAAGGTCAATTAAATCTATGACAATTGAAGGAAGAACATTAAAATTCTTTAAGGTAGAAACTCCTGGTAAGACTGACGCTCCTGCATATAGTGTAGAAGTACCTGATACAGACCTTTCAGCAGTAAATAATGCAATTAAAGAGGTAAAGGCTATTACTGATAAACTTGATGGAGAAGACACAGTTGAGGGTTCTGTAAAGGCTCAGATTAAAGCACTTAAAACAGAGATTGAAGGTCAGATTACAGCATCAGAGTATGATGATACAGAAGTAAAGAAATCTATTAAGGCTAATACTGATGCTATTGGTGTACTTAATGGCACAGGTGATGGTTCTGTAGATAAAAAGGTTGCTGATGCAGTAGCTTCTATTGTAGCTGAAGCACCAGCCGCTTATGATACTCTGAAAGAGATTTCTGATTGGATTTCAACTCATACAAACGATGCCTCTGCAATGAACTCTTCTATTCAGGCAAATAAAACAGATATTGCCAATCTTACAAAATTAGTAGGTACACTTCCAGAAGGTGAGGATTCTGCTACAATCGTTGCTTATATTGATAAGAAGGTTGGAGCAGTTGACTTCTCAAGTGCTATTGCAACAGCAAAGAGTGAGGCAATTAGTGAGGGTAAAAAGTATGCCGATGGTCTTGCTAAGAATTATGCAACTGCTGAGCAGGGAACAAAGGCTGATACAGCACTTCAGGAGGCTGATATAACAAACTTAAAAGCTGATGTAGCTGCAAATAAGGCATCTCTTGGAGCAGAAGGTGCTACAACTAAGGCTATTGCAGATGCTAAAAAGGCTGGTACAGATGCTCAGAGTAACGTTGATGCGTTAGCAAAAAGAGTAGATACAATTGAGTCAACAACATATATTGAGGCTACAGATGAGGAGATTAATGGTCTTTTTGCATAATTAAAACAATTAAGGGGGCAGAGATATTTTTCTCTGCCCTTATTTAATAAGGAGGTTTTCATGACTAATGAAACAAATGGAATAAGTTTGAGAAGACTAAAAACCTTCTTGACAAACTTGAAAAATATATTTGCTGAGAAAAACCATTCTCATGCAACTTCAGATATAATAGGACTTGATACTGCTCTATCTAACAAAGCTACAAAGGAGCAAGGCAAAAAGGCTGATATGGCTGTTCAAAGTGTAAAAATAGGTTCTATGGAATATAAAAATGGGACATCTGTTATTCTTCCTTCTTATCCTACATCACTTCCTGCAAGTGATGTACCTAGTTGGGCAAAAGAGAAAACAAAACCTACATATACTGCAATTGAAATTGGGCTTGGCAATGTTGGGAATTTTAAAGCTGTATCTACTGTTGCTTCCCAGGGATTAACAGATACCGAAAAATCAAATGCAAGAGCGAATATTGGAGCGCAAGTAGCAGGTTCGTATGCAAGTGCTAATCACAATCACGATGATAAGTATCAAGCAAAAGGTAGTTACGCCAGTGCTTCTCATACTCATGATGATCGATATTATACACAAACTGAGATTAACACTAAGCTGAATGGCAAAGCCAACTCATCTCATACTCATGGTAATGGAGATATTACATCGCTTGATGCAAGTAAAATTACAAGTGGAACAATTAGTATTGATAGACTTCCACAAGGAGCATTAGAGAGATTAACTGTTGTTGCTGATGATACTGCAAGATTTAAGCTTACTTCTACTTCTGTCCAAAAAGGTGACACAGTAAAAGTTACTTCTACAGGAAAAATGTATTATGTAGTAGATGAAACAAAGCTTTCAATGGAAGCTGGTTACGAGGTTTATGCGGCTGGTACGGCTGCAAGTGTACCTTGGAGTGGTGTTACTGGAAAGCCTAGTACATATATACCAAGTAGCCATACACATACTAAATCTCAGATTACAGATTTTCCAACAAGTATGCCTGCTAATGGTGGAAACTCATCTACAGTTAATGGTCACACAGTAAATGCGGATGTTCCATCTGGGGCAAAATTTACTGACACTAATACATGGCGACCACAACCAGATTGGAATGCTACAAGCGGTGATGCAGTAATTAAGAATAAGCCTGTAATTCCTTCTGTAGGAAATGGTACGATTACTATTACTCAGAACGGTGCATCTAAGGGTACATTTACTATGAATCAAAGTGGCAATACTACTATTGCTTTGACGGATACAAACACAGATACAAATACTGTTACTAATATCGGTACGACATCTAGTAATTATACTAATGGTAATATTCTTATTCAAGGTAGAGGTGCAACAACAGTAAGTAAATCTGGTAATACAGTTACTATTTCATCAACCAATACCGATACGAATACTTGGCGACCTTTAGGTACTACTGCTGATACTGCTTGTGCAGGTAATGATAGTAGATTAAGTAATGCAAGACCTGCAAATGGTGGAACTTCAACATATGCTAATTATGTTTGGGCAACTTCGCATCAAGGTTCATGGTATCAAAATTCTCAATGGGATGGTACATATTTCCAAACAAATTACAAAAATGGTGATAACGTATTGCCTATGAGAGTTAATAATGCTGGATATGCTGATTCTGCTGGTTCTGTAGCTTGGAGTAATGTATCGGGCAGACCGTCTTCAATGCCAGCATCAGATGTATATCCGTGGGCAAAGGCTTCTAGTAAACCTTCTTATAAAGCATCAGAAGTGGGCGCTGCGGCTGCAAATCATTCCCATAGTAATTATCTCACTGGTATTACTAAGTCTATGGTAACTTCTGCATTAGGCTATACTCCACCAAGAGTAATTGTACAAAGTTCTGAGCCAACCATATCAACAAATGATGAATGGTTACTTGAATATTAAATTTAGAGACAGGTATAATCCCCTGTCTCTTTTAAATTATAGATTAAAAAGGAGGACATAAAATGTCAATTTTATCTGGATACAAAAAAGTTAAAAATTATATAGAGACTGGTTCTGGTAAGAAATTATTATCAAGATGGACAAGTTCAAATACTGTCGAGTTCAATGATGGGAAGACTGCTCAGACAAAAGTGGGCGCAATAAAAGGAATAACTACAAGTACAAGTGCGACTGAGACTGGATATGCTGCTGATGCTACTACTGTAGCTGCATTAAACCAGAGTTTAGGTAAGCTTTCAAATAAGCAAGATTGGAAAGAAATCGGAACATTTGGAGATGTTAATGAGCATGTGCTATCAAATATAAAAAGTTATCGAGAATTAAGGGTAAATTTTATGCTTTATTATTCGGGGAGTTCATATATTACAAGAGACTATGTTTTCCCAGTATCAGAATCTAATAATCTTGAATTTTTATTTTTAGATGGGAATTACTATGACAGTAATAATTATACTTCATGGTGTATAGTTTATAATACAGCAAAAAATAGTATTCAAAACAGAGCCTCATGGCTTCGTAGCGTAGTACTCGGTAAAGATGCAACTTGCCAGTGTGTTTACAGGGTTTATGGTAGATAAAATTAAAGTTTAAGTAATATTAATAATGTCCAAAAATCTAATATAGATGGACATTCTAATCTTATAATTATTAAATCTGGAAAACTTGTTATTATAACGGGACTAATATTGCTTAATGGAAAAGAAAAATCTTTAAAGCTTCCATATGAAGCACAAGATGGTAAGTGGTACGCACCAGTAGTAGGAATTGGCGCAGATGCAAGAACTATTTCAGCATATGGATTTAGTTGTATTGATTTGTCAACTAATACTATGAAAATATTTTTAAGTAGTGCCAATACCTACGCTTCTGTAAATATGAGTTATTTCACTAAAAATTAATTAGTATATGCACCCATACAAATCCATCTAACATAAAGTCCATTTATAGAAGATGAGCAAAGTAAACTAATTTTAGTATTTGAAACTGATGAAAATCCAACTCTTGCAATACCTTCTCCATAAGCACATGATATATTAGCATAAAGACTCCCAGTAAATTTGTAAGAAGTAAGATCTATATTATATGTATATAATCCTAATGCGGTATTTTTACTAAAAGCAGTCGTAGGTGTTGTTCCCCATACAATTTTAATATTCTTGATCTTTATACAACCATTATTTGTACTAGTTAATGGTGTAAAGTCGATAATATCAGCTAAACTCTGGTTTAGTAAAAAACACAGCTTCTTGTGAACATCTGTTCGCTTTTACCAATTATTTCCAATTTAAACGGAGAATATAATACCAGAACATATATTCTTTTTGTTGAGGAGGTATTTAAAATGGTAAGTGCGAAAGACGAAATGTTAATGAAGTGTATGAAAGTATGGATGACAAGATTTAATACAGAGGATTTAAAATTTTTAGAAGACACATTTTGGATGGTCAGTTTTAATTTTTCAGTTGACACCATATCTTCTACTGAAGTTACAACGGTTAATGGCGAGACTACAGATAGATTGATGGAGTATTTTAAGATTGGCAAATTAAGCAGTGGTAAAACAGAAAGTACGATTAATCAATATATCAGAGTTGTTCATCAGTTATGCGATTTTTGTCATAAAGAAATCAATATGATAACAACAGATGATGTATTGTCATTTATGGTTAAATATAGGATTCAAAACAATGTAAAAGGTTCGACAATGGATATTAAGCGAAAATATCTGTCTTCTGTGTTTAGTTATTTATATAAGCACAAAAAGATAGCTGATAATCCTATGTCTATTGTTGAACCTGTAAAATATAAAAAATGTATTAAAGTTCCTCTCAAAGACGAGGAAATTGAGTTACTAAAAATAAATACTACAAATTCAAGAGATTTAGCAATAATTCACTTCTTTCTTGATACTGGTGTTAGAGTTAGTGAATTATGTGGAATTAATTTGGAAGATGTAGATTTTAAAAATTATACCTGTAAAGTGTTGGGCAAGGGTAACAAAGAACGAACTGTGGCGTTTTCTGGTAAAACAGCAATGAGATTAAACGAATATTTAAAGCAACGAAAAGATATAAATATGAATGGTACATATTGTACATATGCACCCAATACGCCATTGTTTGCTTCTAGGAAAGGACACCCTACAAGATTATGCAAAACTGCAATAGAAAGTATGGTAAGAAAATTAGGTATGATTAGTGGAGTCACCAGAGTTCATCCACATTTATTTAGAGCAACTTTTGCAACCAGATTAGCAGAACGTGATACAGATATAGGTGTGATTGCAAAATTATTAGGACATGCAGATTTGGAAAGTGTTAATAGATATGTTCTTATTGATCAAACAAAGATAGAAGCTACTATAAGACAAAAAGGCTTTTGTTCGTAAAAGATATATTGCCAGAGTTTAGATAATGACAAATGGATAGGGTGGGACGGCTCTAAATTGCCTAATGATAAAAAGATAAAAATGATAATGATAATGATGCAATGTCATAATATTAAATCTTATGGTGTTTCAACTCTTATTATCCCAATATCTCAAATAGTTGAAGGCGTTTATATGAATAATGCTGCTGTAACATGTACATCACCTGATGGATGGATATCAAGTTTGACATTTACAATAACAAAAACTGGTGAGTTTAAAAATGTTACTCTTAAATCAAATAATCAATACTATGTGCCTAACTATTATTTATTTTATAAATAATTAAATATATCCAACTGCGATCATATGCACTGTTACAGTTACATTTTGAGTAGAACCATTATACACTTTAATAACGACTTTAGACGCAGAACAACTATCTATTGTACATTGTATTGTGTCAGCCCATGGATGCTCAACAGTCGCACAAACAAAAGGTGTTTGTTTAAATCGACTATTAAATGTAAATGTTATTGTATTGCTTTGTTTAGAAATAACTGTTAAATACTTATAAGAACCCTCAATTTTGGTAATTCCTATATTGGCAAATTTAGTATCATATGCATTTAAACTCTGGTTACAAAATGAATATAAATTATCTTTTCGTTGCGGAAAGGATCTATAATGGATAAATTAAAATTTAATAAAAATGAAACTGTTTCAATTGGAAAATTATCATATATCTCTGATGATATATATAAATTGGAAGTTGAAAACATTACTGAAGATATCGTTCTTTCAGGTTTTTATCTTATTAATGAAAATAATGATGAAATTATGGGTGATTTTTCAAAATATACCACTAAATATAAAAACACAGATGAAGAAAATACATATTATATATCAACAGGTATTGTATATATTGAACCAGAAAAAGAACCCGAAAAGGTGCCAACAGAAGAAGAAATTGCCGAGCAGAAAAAAGCGACTTTAGAATTCACAAAAAATAATAAAATTTCTGAAATGTCTAATGCTTGTGAAACTGCTATTGAGAATGGTGTGGAGGTTAATGGAAAACATTATTCATATACAGTTCAGGATCAGAGTAATATGCTTAATGCAATGAATCTTGCAAAAGGAACTGGAATGGAAGTTCCTTATCATGCTGATGGTGAATCATGTGGTTTATATAATTATGATGTTATTTCTACAATTTATATTCAAGAGACAATGAATTTAACAACTAATCAGACATATTTTAATCAACTTAAGTTATATATTTTATCAATTTCCGATGTTGACAAAACTGATGATATTGCTGCAATTAAGTATGGTGATAAGTTGACTGGTGAATTCCTTGATAAATACAATGAGATAATGAACCAGAGTAAAAAGATAGTTGAGAAAGTTGTAACATTAAATGCATAATACGAGGTAGAATTATGAAAAGAATTATAAAATATTCTACATTATTTATTGTATATGGTTTAATATATTTTATCATTGAATGCCTATATAAAGGTAAATTATCTGATTGGAGAATGTTTGTGTTGTCAGGATTTATAGGAATAATGATTGGATTGATTAACAATTTATTTGACATCAAAACTGATTTTATTCTTCAATGTATAATTGGTATGTTAATTGCAACATTGTCAGAAGCGATTGGTGGTTTTTATTGGAACTTACAATGTGGATTGCATATTTGGGACTACTCTTCTCTTCCATTTAGTTTTATCGGAGGTCAAATAAATTTATTTTTTAGTTTGATTTGGATGTTTTTATCAGGTATTGTTATAATTCTTGATGATATTCTCCGATGGAAATTATATAAAGAAGAAAGACCTGAATACTATGTTCATGGTAAATTGATATTGAAAATATAAAAGTTTAGGGTTGGTTAATTCCAACCCTATTTTTTACGTTATATAATTGTAAGTTATATCTATTTAGAATGTTTTTGTCTTGTATAGCCAGAGTTTAGGTAATTTAAAGACAGATTTTAATAAATTAAATAGCATAAAAATCAATGCTGGCAGCATAGTAAAAGAAGCAAAATCAGGTCAAAATTCATTTGTGTTATTCACCTTGGAAGAAATCAAAAAAATATTTAATTCACAAAATGTCACTGCTAATCATATTGCTATATCAATATGTAATGGTGACGGAAATGCTTTTCCTTTTCACTTAGAATCTGTAACTGTAGTAAATAATAATTGGTATGTAGTTTTTAAAGATATACTAAAAATTAATATGAATTGTAGAGTTCAATATGTAATATTTTATTGGGGGAAATAATTATGTAGTAACGTATTCACCACTCATAACAATTGTATATTTACCTGTTCCACCTTGATTTACAATATAACCATTTGAATCGCTATAGCACGGGACATAACTACCAGTGCCTTTAAATGCCGAAAAAGCATGACAAGTTGTTTGTTTCATAGGATATTTAT
>ENA-UERY01000889-UERY01000889.1-human-gut-metagenome-genome-assembly--contig:-NODE-889-length-21482-cov-15.988554_pt1 | contig 21482 bp, 19 predicted proteins | sample MGYA00242989_ERZ507990 | MGnify/ENA primary metagenome ERZ507990 (study PRJEB26167, sample SAMN06115529) | human gut metagenome | host: Homo sapiens | place: China:Fujian | collected 2015-08-26...
TTCCAAAGGACGAACTTGCATTCATCGCTATCGGTCATTGACCGCAGTTTATTGATACCGATCCCAGAGTAAGCCGCCGCTTCCTCCAAGGTCAGATTACTCTTTTGCCAAATCGGAACTTCTTTCACTTGCACCTCCAATTCCTTGTAACCGGGTGCCGGGGCAGAAAGTGCCAGCTTTCCGCCCCAAACGCTCCCGATGAGGTTCAGATTTCCGAGTGCCCCTCCTGTATGCGGGGTTGTGCCGCTGGTTTGTTTTGTGCCTGTTCTGCCTGCAAGCGGCTCAACAGTTGCAGAACGGAATCCCGTGCTTTCTCCTTGACCTGCTCCTTGCCTTTCTGCCGGACTTCCGGTTTCAGCAGCTTCTCCTGCAAGCAGGCAGCGGTGATCTGCATGGTCTTGAGAAACTTGTCCAACACGGTGTCCAAACGGTGGGCTGCATATTCTCTCGTGGCCTGCGGAGCCTTGCGCTCCGGGGACAGCACCCACTTCTTCGTGTCTTCGATCATCCGCATATCTTCCTTGCGGGTCTCGGTGCGCACCACATCGGTCACGACCTCCACCGCCTTGTCGTAAGCCGCAGCCGAAACATCCTCCAGCAGGGTCTCCATGTCCGAAACTTTCAGGGTCAACTCATCCAGCTTGCTCTGCTGGGCGGCAAGCCGCTCCTTCTGCTTGACAAGGATGAAGTCCTGTTTTTCCAGATACTTGCGGTTTCCGTACTCCGCTTCTTCCTCCAATCCCAGCCCGTGCCGCTTTGCAATCTCGAACAACATCTTCCGGCAGGCGGCATCAAAGGTGATTTTGCGGTTATTCCTACGGCTGAGGGGCTTGTCCGGGTCGGGCAGGTCGAAGCCCAACGCTTCCAGTGCCTTTTCCTGCTGAGGAGCGATCTCACCGTACTTGTTTTCGCAGTCGAACACATGACGCTCGTGGATGTGAGGAGTGCTTTCATCCAGATGCAATGCCCAGTCCAACACATGAACGTGGTCGCCAAACTTGGACTTGAACTCATCAATAAACTCTGTGACGAGATTGAGCAAGTCCTCTGCGGAAGCGTGTTCATCTAGCGTCCCAAGCTGGTAGATAGTTTCCTCTGGGCAGGTCTTGCGGCTGGACAACAGGTCGGGAATGGAGCGGTTGCGTTCCGTGTGCCGAATTTTGGCGTTGCGCTCGTTCTGACCTTCGATAAAGGCCGTGTACCGGCTCTCGTAGAATTGCCGTTCCACATCCGAGAAGGTCGCCGCCAGATCATCTGGGTCGGGTGGAGCGAGAGCCGAGCGGAAACCGTGGAAGCAGTCCCAGTAGATGTTGCCCTTGGCTCGTTCAGGGTCGATGTGCTCACTGTTGGCAAGGTTGAAACTGCGGTCGTTGTGCTTGGGGTTGTAAGTGCCGTGGGTTCCGGCTCGTCCGTTGTGTCGTGTTAATTTCAGATAGGCATCCCTCCATTTCAACGTCTTGGCGGGGGGCGCAGCAGCTTTGCTGCTGAATCTGCCGCCTGCGGTGCGCCAGATAATACCCAGTAGGATATGACGCAGGGCATCATATCACTGGGGCAAAGGACTACGTCCTCTGCACTCCTGCTCCGGGCAAGCTGTCTCGAATGGACAGCTCGTCCGGTTTTTCAGAGGGTCATTTTGACCCTCTGATTCCGTTACGGGTAAAATCAAGTGCCGGGTGGCGGCACCTGATTTTCAACGACCTTGAGGCGTTACAGGTAGAATCAAGTGCTCATTTTGATCACCTGATTTTTACGGAGTGGGGGTGACGTGTTACAGATAAAACCGAAGTTCTCAAAATGATAACTCCGGTGGCTTCGTTACGGCTAAAATCAAGTTACGGAAAGCGGAACTTGATTTCAGAGGACAGCCCTAATTCCCACTGTGGGGATTTGGGAGTGAGCAATTAAGCGTTACGGTATTTTGGTACTTTCCAGAATGGGAAGCACCAAAATACGGGATAAAAGCGAGCGTGGATAAGGAGCTTGACAAACTTTGTCAAGTTCCGCAAAGAGAAGTGTGTGCGGCTGTTTTACGATGGCGGTAGTCTTTCTGACGACAGGCATTGCTGCAATATCTGGCATCTGCCCAAATCGGTAAGAACTGCTCCCAGCAGCAAGCACAGGTATACGTTCCACGTTCGGCACGCTTTTTAAGGCTTTTCCGCAGATTCAGCATCTTGTGACCGCAGGTCTGAAAGCTGCAATATTTGCGGTTTCGGGTCTGGGTGTAGAGGACCTTGCGGCAGTATTCACACTGGATTCTGCGCACACTGGGGTCGCCATCAATGAAATATTCCATCAGGGTGTCCTGATTTTCACGTTCCCATTGTTCCGTTGTCATAGGCATCCTCCTTTGGTGTTATGGGTATATGGTGGTTACCAAAACGGTAACAGCCACTTTCGCACAATAAAGCGTTGCGATTGTTTGGTTGATGGTCAGAATGACCACCAACCAGAATCTGTGCGTTACAGTTAGGTGGTATCTGGACATTTTGTCCACGTACCACAGCACGGTACGGCTATTTGCTAAGTACCGAAAAGCAGCACTTACCAGATTTCACCGTGGCTTGACAAAATGTCAAGTCGAGGTCAGCTGTAACACGGACAAAGTCAATGTGCTCAGTTTGAACACATTGACTTAGGCTGCGACAGTTTACCTCATGTAGACAAATTGTCCACATGAGGTGAGCCGTAACGCATAAGGTTTTTCTGGTGAATGACGCTTTGTGTCATTCACCACATCAACTGGCCATTTTGACCAGTTGATATTGGGTGCGCCGTTCTCCCTGCATGGCTTTCCTGCCCCCTTCCGGCGGCGTTTTCCGGCTCTCCCACTTGGGGGTCATCGCCGGGTATTCCATGCAGACGGTCATACGGTTTTCAAGGTTCAACGAGCAAAACGGCAACAAAAAAGCCGTCACAAAACAGACCAGCTCTGTCTTCGCTTTTTCTGGAAGGTCATGCTAGTCGGTTATGTAACGGCTGAAAGCCAAAATGTTCAGCCCCGCAGGGTCTGAACGAATATGTAAAAATATGTTATATTCAATTGTTGGAATAGATTACCACAAAAATCGAGCCGTGTCAACAAAAAGTTTTGGAAACGCGTTGTTTTCGGCAACTTGCAAGAAAAGACAAGGGAAACTTTGTTTCAGGCTTTGTTGTGCTTATAAAAAGAGAGAGGGCCGGACGGTGCCAGCCCTCTTGACAAAGAATAAATCAATCGATCGTTTTTAATAATCGTCCATATTATAAATAATTGTCCATAGACAAACACAAGAACAACTTGTAAAATACTTGACGGATAGTCAAAACTAACCTCTGACCACTTGAGAGGGTGATTTCTATATGAAAAAGACACGACTGACGATCATTCTATTGATGATTCTAACGCTTGTTTCTGCAATCATTACGCTTTGCATGGGAGCAGTCCGCATTCCGGTACAAGATACACTATCGATCCTGCTTCGGCACCTGTTCGGGACAGACACAGGCACCTCGGTATCTGTGGCATTTGAACAGATCGTCTGGCAGATCCGAATGCCCCGAATTATTCTGGACTTTCTGGCAGGAAGCGGGCTGGCGCTCTGTGGCTGCGTGATGCAGGCAGTTGTCCAAAACCCAATGGCAGACCCATATATTCTTGGTGTGTCGGCAGGCGCAACGCTGGGAGCCACCGGTTCACTCTTTTTAGGGCTGGGCGTGATCTCCGGCTTTTGGGCCTTTGTAGGAGCAGGCGGTGCCTGCTTCCTCGTATTGGCTCTCTCATCGGCGGATGGCAAGACCACCTCTGTCAAGCTGATTCTCTCCGGCATGATCGTCAATGCACTGCTGACAGCATTTTCCAACTTTATCATTGCGGTAGCAGGCGATTCGGACGGTATGATGTCCATCAAGTTCTGGACGATGGGCTCCCTGACCCGCGCCGGATGGAAAAATATCGGCCCTATCACACTGATCGTACTGGCGGCAGCAGTCTTTTTCCGGACGCAGGCCCAGACGCTGGATGGTCTGATGCTTGGTGAGGAAGCAGCTTCCACCATCGGCATCAACACCTTCCGGTGTCGGTTGGTTTACCTGCTGGTACTCTCGGTGCTGACCGGTGCATTGGTATCGGTCTGCGGCACGATTGGCTTTGTAGGGCTTATTATCCCGCACGTTTCCCGCGCCATTGCAGGCACAGCACACCAAAAACTACTGCCCATTGCAGCATTATCCGGCGGACTGTTCATGCTCTGGGTGGATGCCATCGCCCGCAGTCTGATTCCCAACACCGAGCTGCCTGTGGGCATCTTCACCGCCTTGGTGGGTGCGCCGTTCTTCGTCTATGTGATGGTGCGTAAAAAATATGGATTTGGAGGCAATTGAATGAGACTGGAAGCGAAAGATGTAAACATTTCGATTTCCGGCAAACCAATTGTACAGCATCTCTCCATTGAGGTGCCGGACCGGAAATTCTCGGCCTTGCTGGGTGCCAACGGCAGCGGCAAGACCACTCTACTCCGCTCCATCTACCGCACACAAAAGATGGACAGCGGCATCGTTCGTCTGGATGACGAGGACATCACACACTTTTCCGGCAAAAAGCTGGCGCGGAACATGGCGGTGATGGGACAATTCAACCAGATCAATTTTGACTATACCGTGCTGGACATCGCCCTGATGGGACGGTATCCGTTTCACTCCCTGCTGGAGCAGGAAAAAGAGCGGGATTATGAGATGGCTTTGGAGGCACTGGACAAGGTAGGCATGAAAAGCTACCGCAACCGGAACTTCCAGTCCCTTTCGGGCGGTGAAAAGCAGCGGGTGGTTCTGGCCCGCGCGCTGACACAGTCGCCCAAGATCCTGATCCTCGACGAGCCGACAAATCACCTGGATATCCGTTATCGGTTAGAAATCCTTTCAATCATCAAAGATTTGCAGATCACGGTCCTGGCTGCTCTGCATGATCTGAGCCTTGCGGCGCAGTTCTGCGACTATCTCTACCTGATGAAACAAGGGGAGATAGTTACGCAGGGGATGCCCGAAGCCGTAATGACCTCTGAAAACCTGCACCGCATCTTTGATGTCGAAGCCTGTGTCTACCCCAGCCCGATCAACGGAAAACTGATGATTCAATATCTATAACAAAAACGCGGGAGTACCCCGCAGAAAGAGGAACCTTTATGAAAAAGAAAACCCTGAGTGTTGCTGCCGCGGCACTGGCAGCCGTCATGCTGGCCACTGGCTGCAGTCAGACTGCATCTTCTGTGGCATCGTCCGTTGCTGCATCTTCCGAGGCTGCTTCGTCTGTTGTAGAGAGCACAGTCTCTGCCGAAGAGACCTCTTACCCCTTGACCCTGCAGATTTATGATGCTGATGGCAATGCTGTAGATATGACCTACGACCATGCACCGGAGAAGGTGCTGTCCACACAGCTGTCCATGACTGAGTTGCTCATCAAGCTGGGGCTCAAGGATAAAATCGTCGGCGTGTTCGATAATGACAATGCCCTGAAGGGTGACATTGCTGATGAAATTGCATCTCTAAACAGCCTTGGCGATAAGAAGTCTGTTTCCAAGGAGACCATCCTTGCCACGGAGCCGGATCTGATCCTTGGCAAGGGTCCCCTGATGTTCACTGAAAGCAGCATTGGCACCGTCCAATCCTATCAGGAACTGGGCATTCCCGTCTATACCGAGTTGGCCAGTGCTTCCACGGACCAGGCTCTGGACAACATCGTAGAAGATGTGCGGAACATTGGCGAGATCTTCAACGTGCAGGAGACTGCAAACGCTTACGCTGACGAGCTGCAGGAGAGAATCGACGCGCTGATGGACAAGGTCAGCGGCCAGAGTGGAGAGCCCCTGAAGGTTCTGTTCATGGCTGGCTACGCCGATGGCACCTTCGTGGCCTTCAATTCCAAGATGAGCAGTTGTATGCTGAATGCCCTGAACGCTGAGAATGTTCTGGACAAGGGCGGCAACGGCCTGACTCTGGAGAATCTGGTCTCCATGAACCCGGATATCATCGTCTACGTCCGCGCAGACCGCTTTGGTTCCACCGATGCCGACGCGGTGGAACAGCTGACCTCCAACGCCGTCGTGCAGGAGGTTCCCGCCATCGCCAACCAGAAGGTCATCGAGATGGATTATGATGACGTAATGGACTACGGTGCACGGGTCATCGATTCTGCTGAGACCCTGTACAACTTCATGTACAGTGCATCTTAACGGAACCTGAAATCAAAAATTTCGGTTATGGCAGAATACGGGTGGGCGGAAAGCCCATCCGTTTTTTGTAAATGCGGCTGAAATAACAGGCATCTCGGTAGCCGACCTCATGAGCGGCCTGTGTCACAGTGTAGTCGCCGGAACGCAAAAGCTCAGTGGCTATTCGGACACGATAATTGATGAGGTAATCGATGGGACGGATGTTTTTGTACTTATAAAAGAGATAGCTGACATGTCCAGCTTTCTCATTGACCTGTTCGGCCAGTGCGTCCAGCGTCAGCGGCTCTGCATAGTGCTCTGCGATGAAATCCAGCAGGATGCTCATGATTTGGCTTTCATTGTAAGTTTCCTCTGGCTGAAAATCTGCGAAAATCTGGGCGAAGAATTCTTCTGTCAGCTTTTCTTGCTGGTACTGGCTGCGGATGTCAGCGTCCGGGTGGAGCTTTAGGATCTGCTCCAGAATGGAAAAGGTCTGTTCCGGATTTTTGAGCTTGTGGGAGAACAGCAAAGGCTGGTCGTTTTCGTAGTACATATTGATATAGTGGAAATCCTGCTCGCCCAAGGCCGAAATGGTCAGGGTCTTGTCGGGACATCCGTGCAGGAATAGTCCTCGCTTGGCAATGAAAGGTTCGTGCTCAAATGAGAAGATGGCCCGACCCGACACCGGAACAATCAGTGCACTTTTCAGGGTGCGGTAGCTATTACTCTCACCAGCGTGCAGGGTAAAGCTGCGGAAGCCGACAGACTCGATTCGGCCCTGATTGTATTCCTGAAATAAAATTTCCAGCGGATTAGGAAGCGCGGATATTTGATTCATTGGGAGCTCCTTTGTGCAAAAGTGGTTAGTTAATGCTAATATAGCATAAAATGCTGCCGTTTGTCTATGTGGGGAGCACCCCACACTGCGTAATAATTAACAAAAAAGGGCGGTTATAGATGGAAATTCTAAATCTCGGTTCACATCGAATTGGAGTCCGGTTCCCGGAAAAGGGACTGCGCAAAGGCAAAAATCCTGCAATCCTACTCAACGATGGGGAACTGATTGAGCAGTTGAATCTGCGCACGGAACGAGCAGTGTTGGTGGGGGTATACCCCAATAACAGACTTTCAGAGTATACCCCGTGGCCGGAACCGGCTATTCGACCGGGCACACCGAATTTTGGCGGGCAGCTAGGACAATATCATCGAGAACTGAACAACGAAATTCTCCCGGCGCTTATAGACGAATACGCCCTTGACACGGAAAAGCTGGCGTATGGCGGCTATTCGCTGGGCGGTCTGGCTGCAACCATGAGTCTCTGGGAAACAGATGCCTTTGCTGCAGTATTTTCCCTCTGTGGGTCGTTCTGGTATCCGGGTGTTGCCGATTTCATAGAGGAACATGTCCCCAAAAACCACTCCGCACAGGTTTATCTGCAAAATGGTATCCGGGAGGGCGAAGGCCACAACAACCGCCTGTGTGATGCCTATAGCTATGCCCAACGAATCCACACTGCCCTGCAAGCGACATGTGGAGCCAAAACTGTGCTGGATGACTGCGGCCATCATGACCGGCAAAGTGAGCGTCTTAACGCTGCACTGCGTTGGGTGGAACGTGTGCTATGAATCATTGGTGTAAATTTTGGCGTATGCTGAATCAAGGTGCATTTTATAATCACCAGCGACGAGCTGATTTAACCGCAGGGAACGCCGATTGGTAGCATAAAATCCTTATATGAAACAAAAAGCGGCAGCTACGTTGTTTTTCGCAACATAGCTGCCGTATCTTCGTTTTGAGAGTTCGGTGTACCTACTACACCAATCCGCCTATTCGATTCTTACACCACACCGCTTTGTAAGGCTCCTTTTCGGGAAAACGTCCCAAAATTGGTGTAGTTGTGGTGTAGTACCGCAGATGCCGCTTGAAATTCGTTCAAAATTTCATCGTATCTGCGCCTTAATTTTGTATTTTACTGCTCAATCGGCTTCATCGTGGGGAACAGCAGCACATCACGGATAGATGCACTATCGGTGAGCAGCATCACCAGACGATCCACGCCGAAGCCCAGACCGCCCGTGGGGGGCAGACCGTACTCCAGTGCGTTGATGTAGTCGTAGTCCACCTGTGCCTTGCATTCGGGCTCCAGCGCCTTGCGCTCGGCCACCTGACGCTCGAAGCGGCCCTTCTGGTCGATAGGATCGTTCAGCTCGCTGAAGGCGTTGCCGTACTCGGTGCAGTCAATGAAATACTCGAAGCGCTCGGTGAAGGCGGGGTCATCCGGCTTGCGCTTGGCCAGCGGGCTGATCTCCACGGGGTAATCGTAGATGAAGGTGGGCTGGATCAGCTTTTCCTCCACAAAGGCGTCGAAGAACTCGGCCAGAATGGCACCCTTGGTGGGCACCTCGGGCAGCTCCACGTTGTGAGCCTTGGCGGCGGCGATGGCGTCTGCATCGGTCTGCCAGTCGTTGAAGTCCACGCCGGAATACTTCTTCACGGCCTCCACCATGGTCAGGCGCTCCCAGTGGCCCATATCGATCTGCTTGCCCTGATACGGAATGACCAGACTGCCGCAGATCTTGAGGGCAAGGCGCTTGTACAGCTCCTCTACCAGATCCATCATGCCGTGGAAATCGGTAAAGGCCTGATACAGCTCAATGGAGGTAAACTCCGGGTTATGCTTGGGGTCCATGCCCTCGTTGCGGAAGATACGGCCAACCTCATACACGCGATCCATGCCGCCCACGATCAGGCGCTTGAGGTACAACTCGGTCTCGATGCGCAGCACCATGTCCATGTTCAGGCTGTTGTGGTGGGTGTAGAAGGGGCGGGCAGAAGCACCGATCTCGAACGGGGTCAGGATGGGGGTGTCAACCTCCAAGAAGCCCTTCTCGTCCAGATAGGCGCGGATCTCTTTCAGGATCTGGCTGCGCTTGATGAAGGTGTCCTTCACCTCCGGGTTTGCGATCAGATCCACATAGCGCTGACGGTAACGCATTTCGGTATCGGTCAGGCCGTGGAACTTCTCGGGCAGGGGGCGCAGGCTCTTGGCCAGCAGGGTCAGCTCAGTGGCGCGCACGCTCAGCTCGCCGGTCTTGGTGCGGAACACCTCGCCCTTCACGCCGATAATGTCGCCCACGTCCAGCTTTTTAAAGGCGGCGTAGGCCTCGTCACCCAGCTCGTCGCGGCGGACGTAAAGCTGGATATCGCCCTTGTCGTCGCGCAGGTGGGCAAAGCTTGCCTTGCCCATGACGCGCTTGGACATCATACGGCCTGCCAGTGCCACCAGCTTGCCGCTGTCGGTCTCGTTGGGCAGTTCCTTAAATTCTTCCTTCAGGTCAGCAGAATACGCGTCCTGCGGGAACTTGGTCAGGGTAAAGGGGTCGTTGCCGGCGGCCTGCAGGTCGGCCAGCTTCTGGCGGCGCACCTGTACCTGCTCGCTCTCGGACAGACCCGCAGCGGGGTTTCTCTTTTGCTCTTCCATGGTTACTCCTACTTAGTTTGCAGAATGGGTGATGGCCAGCACAGTGTACTCCACGGTCTGGCCGGTGGGCAGCAGCACTTCGACCTTTTCGCCCACAGCCTTGCCCATCAGGGCGTGACCCACGGGGCTCTCATCGCTGATCTTGCCGTTGAAGGCGTCAGCTTCGGTGCGGCCCACGATATCGTATTCCTCGGCCTCGTCCTCGCCGGTCTCACGGATGGTGACGTGGGTACCAACAGAGACGTTATCCACGCTCAGCTCGCTCTCGTCGATTATAACTGCGTTCTTGATGGTCTGCTCCAGCTCGGTGATGCGGTTCTCCACCAGACCCTGCGTATTTTTGGCCTCGTCGTACTCGCTGTTCTCAGACAGGTCGCCGTGGCTGCGGGCTTCCTTGATCTCTTCAGCCAGCTCCTTGCGGCGGACGGTTTTGAGGTATTCCAGCTCCTCCTGCATTGCCTTCAGACCGGCAGCGGACATCTTGATCTCTTGTGCCATTTGAGAATCTCTCCTTGTTATTAGCTGTATTTCTTTCGCGCAGCCACAAAGCCGCACAGGAATGCCATTTTGACTACACTATTATAATAGCAAGCCGGTGCCTTGTCAACAAAAAAGGCGGCAGTATGGCAGAAAAAAGCGGCTCTTACCGCGCGCCTTTTCCATGCCGTCCCGGAAATCGAGCTTTCTCCCCTGCCTGTATGAAAATGCGATCCCGGAAAGTCCGCAGACCTTCCGGGATCGCTCTGACATCTTTTTACTCAGATAAGCTTTGGCACCTCTGCGGTCAGCAGCTCTGCCAGCCGGGCGTGACCCTTGCAGGTCAGGTGCATAAAGTCCACCTCGTTGAACTCGCACTCGGCGGCGTCCATAAAGTGCACGCCCTGCCGCTCGGCCACGATACGCAGCTGCTCGGCGACCCCGCGGGATTTCTCCACGCAGCCTGCGCCCATGACGGCATCGTGGAAGCCGTCCTTGATGCAGGGCGGCGCCACCACCAGAATGTTAGGTGCCTTGCCACCCCAGCAGTCCACGCTTTTCACCTTGAGCAGCAGCCGCTCCATGCCTGCGCCGATGCAGGCAGCGTTTGCGCCAAAGCGCTCCTTGACGTCGTTCGTGCCCAGCATGATGATGAGCAGGTCGATGACCTCGTGGCTCTTGAGCAGGGCGTAAGCCACGCTCAGTGCATCCATGGACTCATGCAGCGGGTCCACGAACACGGTAGTGCGGCCGGAAAGCCCCTCCTCGGTGACCAGATACTCTTCGCCCAGCGCCTTTTGCAGGCGGCAGGTCCAGCGCTCGTCCTCGTTGAAGCGGATGCCATGGTCGGCGCAGTCGTTGGGGTCGGCACAATAGCCGTGGGTGTTGGAATCACCCAGACAGAGAATATGCTTTTTCATAACCAAATCACTCCTTTTCCATCGTCTGCCGGAAGTAGTACACAGCGCCCACCATCCCGGCATCGTTGTGCAGCTGCGCGGCACGAATTTCCAGCCCTTCGGCAAAGGCGGGCATGACTGCAGCCTTTACCTTGGCGGCAATGGGGTCGATGAGCAGTTTCTGCTGGGCAGACACGCCGCCGCCGATCAGGATCAGCTGCGGGTTGAAGATATGCACCATGCCTGCAAGCCCCTGTGCGATTTCGTCCGTCCATGCGTCCAGCAGCGCCAGCACCGTCTCGTTGCCCGCCTCAGCGGCGGCAAAGATAGCGCGGCCATCCTTCCATGCCGGGTCTTTCTCCTGCGCGGCGCGCACCAGAGCGGTGGTGGCGGCGTAGCGCTCCCAGCAGCCCTTTGCGCCGCAGGTGCAGTCCACGCCGTCCAGCGCGTGGGTGCGGTAGTGGCCCAGCTCGCCGCCCAGACCCCGCGCGCCTTCCAGCAGACGGCCTCCGGTCAGGATGCCGCCGCCCACGCCGGTGCCCAGCGTCACGCCGATGACGTCCGTATAGCCCTGTGCACCGCCGACCCACACCTCGCCCAGCGTCATACAGTTGGCGTCGTTGGCTACCGTGACCGGCAGGCCAAAGGTCTTTTCCAGTTCCGCCTTGATGGGTGCGCCGATGTAGTTGGGCAGATTGCCGCAGGTACCCGCCACGATGCCCTTGCGGCTGTCGATCTGCCCGGTGGCAGACACGCCGATGCCTGCAAGGCTTTCCGCCGGGACGCTCTGCACGGCAAGGAAAGCTTGTGCAGCCTTCACCACCGTGGTCAGGATGGGGGTGCGGTAGCCGTCAAAGCTTACGCTCTCTTCGGCTTTCGACAGCACCGCGCCGGCTTCGTCCACAATGCCCAGCTTGACGGCTGTGCCGCCGATGTCGATACCAAGATAGTGTTTCATAGCCGCCACTCCCCTGTATTATTTCTTTGCGGCGTTGATAGCACCGGTAAAGCGTGCGGTGATCTCTGCCGGGCGGGTAATGGCACCGCCCACCACCAGTGCAAAGGCACCGGCTTCCAGTGCCTTGACCGCCTGTTCCGGGTAGTGGATATGACCCTCGGCAATGATCTTTGCCGGGCACTCTGCGGACAGCTTGCGAATAAAGTCAAAGTCGATATCATCAATGCCGGTGGTCTCGGGGGTGTAGCCGCGCATGGTAGTGCCCACAAAGTCGGCACCTGCCTCGGCGCAGAGCATGGCGTTTTCAAAGTTATCGCAATCGGCCATCACCAGCTGCTCGGGGTACTTTGCCTTGATGGCGCGGATGAACTGTGCGGAGGTGGAGCCGTCCGGGCGCAGCGCACCGGTGCCCTGCACGGCAAGGATATCCACCCCGCAGGCCACCAGCTCGTCCACTTCCTTCATGGTGACGGTGATGTACATGGGTGTGCCGGGGTAATCCTTTTTGATGATGCCGATGACCGGCAGCTCCACCACCTGCTTGATTTGGGTAATGTCCCGCACGGTGTTGGCGCGGATGCCCACAGCGCCGCTCATGGCGGCAGCTTTCGCCATCAGGGGCATCACGCCGCCCTCCTTGGTATACAGCGGCTCGTGCTCCAGTGCCTGACAGGACACGATCAGTCCACCCTTGATCTGTGCAAACAGCTTTTCCTTATCCATGGTCTTACTCCTCCATTCTGATTTTGACGACCGCCTTGCGCACGCTGACACAGCCGTGCTGTACAAGGCCGGGCTTATGCAGCTCCTCCGGGAAGAACAGCACAAAGCGTCCCTCGCCCAGTGCACCGGTCACTACGCTGGCACTGTCCTGAAAGCCACAGTCCCCGGTAAATTCCCCGATCTCCGCGCCGGGCAGATTGGTGTAGCCCCAGCCCTCGCTGCCGGTAAGGTCTACCTGTAAATCAGCGTAACGCCTGTGGTACTCCGGGTGGTAGCCCGCGTCCGGGTGCAAGGTGGCGTCCATCAGGTTGATGAACACCTTATCGCCGTCCACCTCGGTGCGCCCCAGCGGCAGGGCGGCAAGGTCGTGGGTAAGCAGGTAGTCAATGGCGGTATCCAAGTTGGGGTGCAGTCCCCTGTACCGGCCCAGATGCTGCAGGGTATCGCAGATCATTCGCGTTTCCTCCAATAAAAGAAGCGCCCGCCTCCCCTCTGAAAAAGAGACGGAGAGGGGCGCTTTTATCCTGTTACAGCTTTGCGATGGCAGCTTCGATCATGGCCTGTGCCTCGGCCACAACGGCTTCATCCTCGGGGATCAGGCCGGGCATCGGGGCGCGCACGCTGCCCAGTTCCAGCCCGTACATCCGGCGCAGGATCTCCTTTTGCACCGCGTACAGATTGCCGTGGGCAGAGCACATCTTGTAGATGATGCGGTTTGCCTCGTACTGGATAGCACGGGCCTTTGCGATTTCGCCCTTTTCCAGATGGGCGTTCATAGCCAGATACAGCTCCGGCATTACGGCATAAGTGCCGCCGATGCCGCCGTCTGCACCGATGACGCGGCCGGAAACAAACTGCTCGTCCGGGCCATTGAACACCACAAAGTTGCCCTCGCCGCGGGCGGCAATGCCGGCATCCTTGAACATCTGGATGTCCTGCGTGGGCATGGAGCTGTTTTTCACGGCCACCACGTTGGGGTTCTTCAGCATCTCGTTCAGCAGGCTCATGGTCAGCGCCGTGCCAGCCAGCTGCGGGATGTTGTAGATGACGAACTCGGTGTTGGGTGCTGCTGCGGACATATCGTTCCAGTACTTGGCAATGGCGTACTCCGGCAGGTGGAAGTAGATGGGCGGGATGGAGGCAATGGCGTCCACGCCCACGCTCTCGGCGTGGCGTGCCAGCTCCATGCTGTCGGCGGTGTTGTTACAGCCAACGTGGGCAATCACGGTCAGCTTGCCCTTGGCTTCGCTCATCACGGCTTCCAGCACCGTCTTGCGCTCCTCGACGTGCTGGTAGATGCACTCGCCGGAGGAGCCGCCCACATACACGCCCTTGACGCCCTTGGCGATCAGGTGACGGGTCAGCGCCTTGACCCCCTCCACCGAAATGTTGCCCTCTGCGTCATAGCAGGCGTAAAAGGCAGGGATGACACCCTGATATTTTTTGATATCTTTCATGTTTCAAGCCCTTCTTTGCAATCAGTAATAATTCAAGATAAAATAGTCGTTCGTATCAGGTTCTGAGGCTTTTTGCTCCGGGCGGGGGGTATTTTTGCCCTCTTGCCGCTGTCGCAATTTTAGCCCTTGACCGCACCCATTGCGATGCCCTTGGTGAAGTACTTCTGGAAGATGAGGAAGATGATGATGATCGGCACTGCGGCCAGTGCGGCACCGGCCATGATCAGGCCGAAGTCGGTGCTGTTCTCTGCCTGCAGTTTTGCAATGCCCAGCGAGATGGTCAGGTTGCTGGTGCTGGACAGCATGATCAACTGCATGAAGTAATCGTTCCAGCTGTTGATGAAGGTAAAGATGGCCAGCGCGCCGATACCGGGCTTGACCATGGGCAGCACGATCTTGACAAAGGTGCGTGCCTCGCTGGCGCCATCGATGCGGGCAGCCTCCAGCATTTCGGTGGGGATGCCCTCACTGAACTGCTTCATCAGGAACACGCCGAACGGCCAGCCCACAATGGGGAAGATGACCGCCCAGATGGTATTGTACAGGTTCAGTGCGCTCATCTCCCGCAGCAGGGGGATCAGGATGACCTGCTTGGGCAGTGCCATAGCGCAGACGATGAGGGTGAACAGCAGCTTGCGGCCCACAAAGCGCTTTTTGGCCAGCGCATAACCGGCCATGGCGGCGGTCAGGCAGGTAAGGATCATGGACATAACGGCCATGAACACGGTGTTGATCATCCAGCGGATGGCGGCGGGAGCCATGGGGCCTACCGAGAAGTAGACGGGCTCGCCGTTGGCGCTGAACTTGGAGCCGAAGGGCACGGCCAGTTGCCACAGCGGGGCACGCTTACCGGCAAACAGTTTCTGGTAGTTGGTCAGTACCCACTGGCTGGGCCACCACTCCGGGGTGGTCGCATTGATGGCGGCACCGGTCTTGAAGGAGCCGGTGATGATCCAGTACAGCGGGAAGGCGAACAGCACCGCCATAATGCTGATAAGGATAATCGCCAGAATGGCGTAGGCGCTCATCTTTTTCAGTTTACTGGGATGGCGCTCCAACGGTTTTTGCTTTTTTGCAGCAGTTGCACGCATTGTTCCGCACCTCCTTAATTATCCTTGTTGCCCAGCTTGAACTGGACAGCAGACAGAATGGCGATGATCACCGCCAGCACCACGCCCATGGCGTTGCCGTAGCCGTACTTGTACTGCTTGAAGGCGGTGTAGTAGATGTAGTACATAATGGTATCGGTCTTGTGGTTGGGGCCGCCGGAGGTCAGCAGCTGGATCAGTGCAAAGCACTGGAAGGAGTTGATGGTGGTGATGACCAGAATGTACAGGGTGGTGGGCATAATGGCCGGCCACTTGATCTTCCAGAAGCACTGGAAGTCGGTCGCGCCGTCCACCTCGGCAGCCTCCACGATGGACTGATCCACGTTGCCCAGTGCCGAAACGTACAGCACGATGGGCTGACCCACAGAGGTAGTGAGCAAAATCAGGATGATACAGCCCAGTGCGAACCGCTCGTCACCCAGCCAGTTGATATTCTTGTCCAGAATACCAAGGCTCTTGCCCAGATAGTTGAAGATGCCGTAGTAGTTGTTGTACATCCACTTCCACACCACGGTAACAGCGACCGAGCCGGTGACCACGGGCAGGTAGAACACGCAGCGGAAAAGGCTGGTGGCCCACTCCGGCAGGTCTACGATGGCGGAGGACACCCACAGCGAGAAGATGCAGGTGATGGGCACCGACACGATAACGATGACGAAGGTGTTCTTTAATGCACCAAGGAAGATGGGGTCGGCAAACAGGGTCTTGTAGTTTGCCATCCCCACAAAGATATCCGCGCGGTTCATGGTGGAGTCAAAGAAGCTGGTCACCACGCAGAGGATCATGGGGTAGATGACGAAGCCCAGAAAGAAGATCAGGCTGGGCAGCAGGAAGCAGTAGGAGGCGAAGGTTTCGCGCCGTACCAGCGCACTGCTGCGTTTGGGCTCTTTCATTGCCGTCTTTGCAGCCAAGAGGATCACCAGACCTTTCGTTTGAGAGTGTTTTTTCCGTAAAAAGGCCCCTCCCTCACCCGGAGGAAGGGGCCATGCGGTTCAGCTGTAATGCAGTTCAGAGAAACTAGCGCTTATGCCTCGGCAGCAGCGGCTGCGTTTGCGTTGTCCACAAAGGTCTTGACGGCAGTCTCGACGGCCTCGCCGGATCCCACGCGCTGCAGCATGTTCCACCACTCGGTACGGGCAGTGGTCCAGCCCGGGGTGATCTGGTAATAATCGCCCAGATAGCCCATAAACTTGCTGTACTCGCTCATGACCTCGTTGCCGGCGTAAATGTCGCCCACGCTGGTGCGGACGGGGAAGTAGGTGGAAGCCAGCACGCTGTCCTTGACCTGAGAGGGATCGGCAGCGATGAACTCAATAAAGGTCTTTGCAGCCTTGATCTTGGCCTCGTCGCCGTTATCAAAGATGCCGAAGCCCCAGATGCCGCCGCACAGCTTCGGGTCGCCGCTTTCGGTGGGGAATGCCATGGGGAAGATCTCGTCGCCGCTGATGGTCTGGCCTGCGGCAGCGGTGTCAGCGTTCAGCTGCTGTGCAATGTTCCAGCAGAAAGCCATCTGCAGGGTGCCGTTGCGGAACAGGGTGATCTCCTCGCCGCCGTTGATGGAGGGATCGAAGTTGACGCCCTTTGCATCGTACAGAGTCTGAATGGCCTTGATGTTCTCGGCAGAGTCGGCGGTGTACTTGGTGTGGGCTGCATCGGTAAAGGTGCCGCCGTACATATTGTTGATGATGGCGCGGGTGCCCTGGTCGCCGCCCTGACCGCTGCAGTAGATGGCTGCTACGTTCTCGTAGCCGCCCTTGTACAGTGCGTCCACAGTGTTCAGGAAGCCCTCGGTGCTCCAGGTGTGCTTGTCAGTATCAATGTACTTGTCCGCGCCCACTTCCTTGACCTTGGTCATGTTCACGGCCATGCAGTGTGCGGTCATGCACAGGGGATACTCGTAGTAGTCGCCCTTCTCGTTGTGGCAGGCAGACTCCACAGAAGCGTAGATGTCCTTCTTGGCGTCGTCGGTCCACAGGTCGTTCAGCGGAGCCATAACGCCCTTGGCACCCCAGTTGGCCACCAGACGCTCGGGGCCTTCCATGACCAGATCGGGTGCGCTGCCGCCCTCGATGGCGGTGTTCACCTGATCGTCGCCGTTGGTGTAGTCCAGATACTCCACGGTCACCTTGATGTCGGGGTACTTTGCGTTGAAGCTGGAGATCAGGTTCTGGACGGTATCGTCATTGCCCCAGCCGCCGATGGGGTATGTCCACAGCTTGATGCTTGCGCCGGTGCTGGCTGCACTTGCAGCAGCAGAGGAAGCGGTGGAGGAAGCAGCAGTGCTGGTGGAGGAGGAACCGCCGCAGGCGGCCAGTGCACCGGCAGCGCCCAGAATACCGGCAGCCTTCAGGAAGGAACGGCGGGAAATGCAGTTTTTCATGGTAGATTCTCCTTGTTCATCTTCTTCGACCCATCGGGGGATCGTACTCCGTTTTGCTCGTAGCGGCTGCTCGTGTCCGCAGCCGTTGTTTGTAGCCCAATTATAGAAAATTATTTTCATTTTGTCTATTCGTTCTTTTCATAAATTTTCATTTTTAAACCCGGCAGTCTGCACAAAATTGTGGGATATCAGAAAAAGCACAATATTTTCATCCACTTTACTTGTCAAAATAGTTACAAAACGGTACACTTTCCCCAGCTATTCTGAAAATCACTTTCAGCTTTGAAATTGTAAAAATGAAAAGCATTTTCACTATTTGGGGCATTTTTTCCTTCAAAACTGTGCCCTCTGCACAGAATCGGCGGGTAAAATGTGTTCATTACGCCTCTTGCACAGCGGCGCGGTTTCTCTTATACTTTTATATAAGAAGGTAAGCACGAACACGGCACCGGCATCGCCGGCGGCCTAAGTCAGGAGAGGGAAGAATGTCTACAAATTTTTGGGAGCTGCTGCAGCAGCATCAGGGCGACCTGACAAAATCCGGCCGCACGGTGGCCGAATATCTGGTGCAGCACGCTGCGGAGGCACAGTATCTGTCCATATCATCGCTGGCCAGAGAGTGTCAGGTGGCCGAGGCCACGGTGTTCCGGTTCTGCCGGGCGCTGGGCTTTGAGGGCTACCACGAAATGCGCATTGCGCTGGCGCAGGCCAATGCCACCGGTGTGCTGGTAAACCAGCAGGAGCCCGCCCCAGACGCCGACACCGCCACCCTGTGCGAGCACGCCTCAGCACTGTTCATGACCGCCATCAATGGCACCCAGAACGCCCTTTCGCCGCAGGCGGTGGATCAGGCTGTGGCGCTGCTGCACAGCGCCCGGCAGGTGTTCTGCATGGGACAGGGCGGCAGCATGGCCGCCGCCAAAGAGATCTGCGCCCGGTTCGCCTGCATCACCAACAAGTTCCGTGCCACCGCCGACAGCCACATGCAGGTCATGGCGGCCAGCCTGATGACCGAGCAGGACGTGGTGCTGTTCGTCTCCTACTCCGGCGCTACCCGGGACCTGATGGAGACCCTGCGCACCGCCAAGGCCAACGGCGCAAAGATCATCCTGATCACCCACTACGAGGACTCCCCCGGCGCAAAGCTGGCAGACATCGTGCTGCTGTGCGGCGCACAGGAAAGCCCGCTGGATTCCGGCAGCATCCCCATCAAGGTGGCGGTGCTGTATGTTGCCGAAGTGCTGGTGCTGCGGTATATTCTGGACGATAAGCCCGGCAGCACCGAAGCGCAGGAGCACACCACCGAGGCGCTGGCTGTAAAGATGCTTTGAGTATCAACTTAAAATTTCAGGTTCCATCATAAAAGTTGGGGTCGGGAGAAAATCCCGACCCCATTCTTTATAGAACAAAAAATCGGTCAGACCAGCAGGCCTGACCGATTTTTTGCTTATCAATGATGTTGCAGCGCTGTACGCTTAATCGCGGCGGCGGCTGTTGAGACCCAGCAGACGCACCACATACAGGAAGATGTTGATGAAGTCCAGATACAGCGTCAGTGCGCCGTAGATGGAAGCCTTTTCCGCCAGCTCGCTGTCCCCTGCGTAGTAGGAGTACATCTGGCTCAGCTTCTGGGTGTCGTAGGCGGTCAGCAGCATGAACACCACCAGACCGATGCCGGAGTACAGCACCGTGCCCATAAAGCCCATGCCAAACAGCACACCGACGAAGCCGGTGATAATCAGCGCAAACAGTGCCATCATCAGTTTGGGGCCCCAGCCGGACAGATCTTTGTGGGTGGTGGTGCCGTAGACTGCCATCAGACCGAAGTACAGCGAGGTGGCAAGGAAAGCCAGCACCAGTGTGCCCAGATCAAAGGCAAGGAAATAGTAGCTCAGCACCATGCCGTTGAGTAGGGCGTAGCCTAAGAACACCCCTCTTGCCGCACCCACGGACATATTCTGCACCCGGGCGCTCAGCACGATCACCAGCGCCAGCTCGGCAATGGTGAACAGCAGGTACAGCGAATTGACCACATAGAACAGCGGGGTGGTGGCGGTTACAAACGCCGCCGCAAAGGTGATCAGCAGTCCCAGCGCCATCCAGCGGTAGGTGCGGGTCATATAATCAGCCGAGGTCATTGTAGGCTCTGCATAGCCACGGTTGTAATTGTTATAACTCATCTGGGTTCCTCCAGTCTATTCTGCGGAGCATTTCTCTCTTGCTCCGGTCTACGGAATATAGTATACTGCATAGAAATGAACGTTTCATGAAAAAGGCTGTGATATTGTATGTCCCTTGGACTTTATCTGCATATTCCCTACTGTTTTTCCAAATGTCGGTACTGCGATTTTTATTCCCACCCCGGGGAGCGGGGCGTACCGGACGCCTATGTGGACGCGCTGCTGCGGGAGCTGCACCGCTTTGCGCCGGATGCGCCCCTGCGGCCGGACACCCTTTATTTCGGCGGCGGCACGCCCAGCCTGCTCACCCCGGCGCAGGCAGAACGGCTCATCCGGGCAGCAGAGCCTGTGCCCGGTGCAGAGATCACCTTGGAAGCAAACCCTGAGACCGTCACCGAGGAGAGCCTGCGGGGCTTCCGGGCGGCAGGGGTGAACCGCATTTCCTTCGGGGTGCAGTCTGCCCGGGACACCCAGCTGCGCACCCTTGGCCGTCCCCACAGCGCCAAGCAGGCGCGGGCAGCCTTTGCCGCTGCCCGGCGCGCCGGGTTCGAGAATATCAGCGGCGACATCATGCTGGCGCTGCCCCATTATACGCAGGCCGAATTTGACGAGACACTGGAGCTGATCGAAAAAGGCGGGGCGACCCACATCTCGGCTTACCTTTTAAAAATCGAGCCGGACTCTGCCTTCGGCAAGCACCCGCCGGAGGGTCTGCCCACCGGCGATGAAGCCGCCGATTTCTACCTTTACGCCGTGGAGCAGCTGGAACACCACGGCTACCGCCAGTACGAAATTTCCAACTTTGCAAAGCCGGGCTATGAAGGCCGTCACAACCTCATCTACTGGGACTGCGGCGATTATCTTGGCCTTGGCCCTGCGGCACACTCCTGCATGGGCGGCAAGCGGTTCTGCTACGCGCCGGACACCGCCGCCTTTCTGCAGGACGCCGCCGCACCCATCATGGACGGCAGCTGCGGTGCAGAGGACTACCTGATCTTACAGCTGCGTCTGCGCAAGGGGCTTGACCTCGAAGCCTACAAAACCCTGTACGGCAAGCAGTTTTCCACCGCACAGCTGGCCTTTGTGCAAAACTGTGTCCGTGCCGGGTACGCCACCTTCGATGGCCGCATCCTCGCCCTGACCCCCGCCGGGCTTATTGTGCAAAACAGCATTCTAGCACAGCTGCTCTGATGGGAGGGCGAAGCAGAAATAGCAGGAAAAAGTATCGTAAAACAAAACCGCAGCGTATTTTGATACGTTGCGGTTTTTTGGTGGGCGCGGGTGGATTAAAGGAACCCGGGTCGCGGCTCCCAGCGGCTGCATCGTGCCTTGGGCGGCACGCGCATCCTGCTGGCCGCAGCCCCAACAGCTCCTCCCTGTTTCTGCCGCTGGCAGCGGTCGTCGCTGTTGCACAGGGGCTTTTTTCCCCGCCGGACTATTCGGCGGGTCGATGCTGTTCGAATCCACCCTTGCAGCCCCTTTTGCAAGACAGATAAAACAGAAACTCCGGTACCCATTGGATACCGGAGTTCTTGGTGGAGCGAAGCAACCTAAATCCGAACCATTGCCCTCTGGGGCATCTTTGGCGGCGATTTCATCGAAAGTGATGGTTTTTGTGCCGTCTTTGTA
>ENA-UERY01000906-UERY01000906.1-human-gut-metagenome-genome-assembly--contig:-NODE-906-length-21301-cov-16.413353_pt1 | contig 21301 bp, 28 predicted proteins | sample MGYA00242989_ERZ507990 | MGnify/ENA primary metagenome ERZ507990 (study PRJEB26167, sample SAMN06115529) | human gut metagenome | host: Homo sapiens | place: China:Fujian | collected 2015-08-26...
GATGTTGACACATGGAGTTCTAAGAAAATTGATAATGTAACTGGTTCACTAAAGGAAGATATATCCACCAAAATCACCAAATTCTATGCAAGTTCACAAGGCGAAACCCATCTTGCCGATTCTGACAATGGCAAAATTATGGATATGATGCTGTATGGGAAGTCTGAGCAGAAACGGTATTCGGGGAAGAATTTGCTGAATGCTACGTTGCAGACTACTACACAGAATGGTGTTACTTGTACCGCGAATGGCGATGGAACTTATACTATAAATGGTACAGCTACGTCGGATACTCTCTTTCATATAGGATATTTCATTTTTGAAAAAGATACAAAATATAAAATTGTCGGATGTCCTCAGGGTGGTAGCTTAAACACATTATATAGATTAGACGGTTCACTGAATGCTAATTCAGATACAGGAAACGGGATTGTATATTCCGGAGATGGAAACAAAAGAAATGCCAGAATTGTTGTGTTCAATGGGGCTACAGTAGACAACCTCCTCTTCAAACCAATGATAACCACTGACCTAACCGCCACCTACGATGATTTCGAACCCTACACCGGTGGTATCCCAAGCCCAAACCCTGACTATCCGCAGGAGATTAAAAGCGTGGCGAATCCGACAGTGAAGGTGTGCGGGAAGAATCTGTTTAAAGCTACATTAGGGAATGTTACAGCGAATGGTATTACTTGTACTGCAAATAGTGACGGAACTTATATACTAAATGGAACATGCACTGTGAGTACAGCACTTTCAAAAATTGGAATATTTGATCATATATTAAATGAACCATTGTATTTAACCGGAGTTCCATCTGGATGTGGTTCTTATTTAGCACTTGGGCGACGCGATGGAGATAATATTTTAGTCACCGACGGAAAAAATACTAAAATTGATGCTGGTATTCACACAGATCATATAGAATTCTGGATAACCAAAGGAACGACACTGAACAATGTGATTTTCAAACCAATGCTCACCACCGATCCCACCGTCACCTATGACGATTTCGAACCCTACCACGAACAGACCGTCACCCTCCCATACACATTAAATGCTATCCCAGTAGAATCAGGTGGTAACGTCACAATTGATGGTCAGCAGTATATTGCGGATTATGTGGATGTGGAGAGAGGGAAATTGGTGAGGATGGTTTATGTTCTTGATGCCAGTGCAAATGCTGACATGTTTCGCAATTATTGGGAAGGCGAAACAGACGGAAAACAATATTTAATTCGTACGGATTTTGCATCTCCTCCATTTTCAATAGAAGAAAATGCGCAAACATGGTGTAACAAATATAATTTGCTGTCGAATAATTTTGAATATACACGTTTTGATGGCTGTTTAGGTAAAAAAAGTTGCGTTTATATATGGAATCCTAGAAGCATACAGATTTATTTGAGTTTATACAATCAAAAATTATCGACCATCAAAGAGCAAAGAGAATGGCTGAAAAATAATCAAACATATATATATGTTCCTTTAAACACTCCCGAAGAAGCTGACCTCACCACAGAAGAAATCGCTGCGTTCAAAGCACTTGCAACATATTATCCAATCACAAATATATCTATCAATTCAGAACAGCTTGACGGATATGCAGTATTCAACTATCCAATTTCAATGGAGAACGGTTGGAACTATGTAAAACAGCAGATAGGCGATACGAGGGAGTACATCTATGACATGGACGCACGTGCTCAGGATACTGATTTGCAGGCGGCAGAAGCCTACGTCAACAGTGAATACGCAGTAGCATTAACAGAATTGGAGGTATGATTATGTTATATAGAACATTACTGAAACTTAAAGAGAGAAACGGTCTGACAGATGATTTAAAGAATAAGATTGATATTTTCTTTGCAACTGGCAGAATTACTGAGGAACAGTATAATGAGCTGATGGATGTTGTGGTTGAAGAAGAATCGAAAGCGGAAAATAATTAACTAATGAGGGCTGCCAACTAACAAAACGGGCAGAAGAAAATTCTCCTGCCCTACTCTTCTATTTACCTAAATCTAATAACTTATGTAAATATGAGTCTGTTTGCAATGCATCAGGACTCTCACTGTCGTTGACAACTACAAGTTTATTTGTTTCATTCTCAATGATCTGCCTGATGTAATCAAATACATGTAACGTATGTATGAAACTTTGCATTTGTTCATATGTAATCATGTGGGCTTCATCAGACATTTCGAATATAAGAATCTTTAAGCCTCTACGATGCTTATACATTTTAATGAAGTCATTTATTTTTTGTTCATCAGATGTATTCAATTCATCTACTACATAGCTTTCGATATGGTCAATCCTTATACAGAGCAACTTGATGTAATTTTTAATCTCATATAATGCCATTTTTGCCACCTCCTTTCTAGGTAGGAAAATTATACCTGATTGAAAGGCACATTTCATTGATAAAAATTTGGTAAATATGGAAATATTTGGATGCTATTTTGGCATCTATTTTTGATTTAAAGGAGGAATTTAATGAAAACTTTTAATTTAGGTTCAGCTAAATATAAAAATCCTAAGACAAAAAATTTTGAATCTCTTCCTTGTTTAAAAGGTGACAAGGGAGAAAAAGGCGACAAAGGTGATGTCGGTTTAAAAGGTGACAAGGGAGAAAAAGGCGACAAAGGTGATGTCGGTGAATCCTCCTATCAAATTGCTAAAAGACTTGGAACATTTACAGGGACAGAAGCAGAATGGAATAATTATATTAAAATTGAACGTGATGCTGCACTTGAAAGTATTCGCAAAGCAGGAGAAGACTTATCAACTTATGTTTCTGCGTCTACTCTTTTTGATATTAAGAATAGAACACCTCATGTTGAAACAATTAAAAATTATTATAACATTCAGCGTACAGGTAAAGTTTATCAGACAAAAATTTGGAAATTCGCTACTAATCCTACTTCTACAGGTGAAAAACTCTTAGATAATGCAGGACTTGAATTTGTACCATCTACAGACACTACAGAAGGAAAAGACGACTATCTCAATGGTAATCACCCTATGTTTGAGTGGGTACATTGTAATTACAAGCGTAATGATGATGGTACTGCTTATCCTATTGCTACAGAATATGATAACAACTATGCTACTACAGGCGCAATTGATGTAGGTGCTATGCAGATGTCATTCTATTGGAACTGGGACGCTTCTAATCCAGAGTATGATCTTGTTACGATTTCTGATATGCCTAATGAGAAGTACGGATTAAAACCTTGGACAGAATGTAAACGTGCTGATGGTACTGTTCTTCCTTGGTGTATTGGATCAGCTTATGTATCAGGTATTGCAAGTGATGGATTATTAAGAAGTCAGCATGGACTGAAACCTGAGAAATGGCAATGTCATAATAATATGATTACAAACTATCAGAAGAAAGGTAAAGGACATTGGGGCGCAGGGGCAGAAAGAAATACATTCCAGATTCTTTTTAATATTATTAAAGGTGCTACGAAGAATAGTCAGAGTCTATTCCAAGGATGTACGAATTATAATTTCCAATATTCTGCTTCTGTTCAGTCTGCTGATGCACATACATACTTCCCTGTTACAAACGATCAGGCAAAAAATATTCTTGTTGGTTCTTATGTATCAGTTGGTTATGGACAACTTAATGATACTAAGAACGGTGTAAATAATGACCGTGGAGTAACGAATATTCATAAATATGCAGATGATGTAAAAGTATTACGTATAGAAACGCTCGATGAGAATAATAAAGCTGTATATCTTGATATTAAAACAGGATTTAATACCACTCCTATTAAATTATCTGATACCGTGAATGCCCCTATTACAATCAGTTCTATGCACTGGTGGTCTGGAAGTACAGATGCAGTTATTGGTAGACATGATGGTTCTCCTGTGTCTAATACTGATGGAAAGCGTCCATATAGAGTACAGGGTCGTGAGTATGCTATAGGTGCTTATCTTGTTGCTTCTGATACAGTTATGGACTTCCAGAGCGATTATAGCAAGAAAGTGTATATTGCTCCAAAAGGTCTTGCTCATAGTTCTTCTGATGCAACAATTAAAAGTAAATATACATGCATTGGTACAATTTCTGCTAATCCAGATGGAAAAGGATCTGATTATTGGATTGGAGATATTTCAGTTGATGTTAATACTGGTGGATGGTTCCCATCCGCAAAAGGTTCTTCAAATTCTCAAGGTTGGGCTGATATGTTATACGCAGGCGGTACAAGTACTTCTGGCACAAGAGAATATCTGATGGGTGGTCGTCTCGGGCTTTCTTCTCGTGCTGGGGTCTGCAATCTGCATGCATGGCGCGATCTTGGGTTTGCCGGGTGGGGTTGCGTCGGCTGCGATTAAATATAGGTTGTCCAAGGGGTGAATTTTTGAACGAACTTGCGAAGCAAGTGAAGAGAAAAAAGAGGGGACTTCTCCCCTCTTAATAAAAAAGAAAGAGGTAATTTATTTATCAAAGAAATATGGTCACAAGAACGAGTAAACATATTTAACGATTCTGTAGATAAAATGATTAATGGTTTGAATTTATATCAAGCAGTTGCATTTACAGATGGTGCATATTCACAGAATAAAAATAAAGGTGGATATGGAGTTGTTTTGTTCACACAGGGAAGTAAAGAAATTTATGACAAAGTGTTTCGTTGGAAAACACAATCCCATCAACAAATCATAAAGCTTCATAATGTTGGTGCTGAATGTGAAGCTGTAAAATTTATTGTTAAAAGGGCTATCGAAAAGAATCTTCAAAAAATCACTATATTCTATGATTACGAAGGAATACTAAAATGGCTCACAAGGGAATGGAATGCAAATCAAGAATATACTAAGGATTATGTAAATACTATGTTGTTATACTCAAAACAAATTCAAATAGGATTTGTAAAGGTAAAATCTCATTGTGGAATAACTTATAATGAATTAGCTGACGAAATTGCAACAAACGCATTATTAAAACCTTAAACAGAGAATTAATCAAGAGTGTGAAAGCACTCTTATTTTATTGCACAAATTTAGGAGGAAACCATTTGGAAGAACATAATGAAGCAAAATGTATCGTTTATTGTCATACCAACAAAATCAACAATAAGAAATATATTGGTCAAACTTACCGTAGTCTGGAAACAAGAAGTGGATCAAATGGATGTGGATATAAAGAATGTCCATATTTCTATCGTGCTATACAGAAACACAAATGGGATAATTTTAAACATGAAGTTCTATTTGAAAATCTTTCTAAAGAGTCTGCCGATAGAATTGAAAAGATTTTAATTCAAATATTTAGAACACAAAATCCTGACTATGGATATAATATTCAGAATGGTGGTACATTTGGAAATACTGCTCCACCAGAAGATTTAACTGGTAAGCAATTTGGTAGACTAACTGTTATTGGTAGGGATTTTTCCAATGATAAGGAAGTTAGATGGTTATGTCAATGTAGTTGTGGTAATCCAGAATTGATTAGTGTGAGTACACATACTTTAAACAGGGGTTATACACAATCTTGTGGTTGCTATAGAAAAGAAAAAGCAAAACAAGATAGTACCATTCATGGAATGACTGGAACAAAAATCCATAATAAATGGTTGTCTCTTATTGATAGAGAAAATGTTTGTAATGAATGGAAATATAACTTTATGAATTTCTATGATTGGGCAATGTCTCATGGATATAAAGATGATCTATTCTTATGTCGTGTAGAATTGAATGAAGGTTTCAATCCAGATAATTGTGTATGGATGACAAAGAAAGAATACATAAGAAAAAATCAGTCAAAGTCATATACGTATAATGGTAAAACTATGACTTTGCCAGAATGGGCTGAATGTTATGGAATTAATATGTTATGGAATTAATATTAGGACATTAAATAACAGAATTAATACATACGGAATGCCAATCGAAGAAGCGTTAACAAAACAAGTAAAGAAAAAACATTATTATACATATAATGATGAAACTCATTCTATTTCAGAATGGGCTAAATTATACAACTTGAAAACAAAAACTTTAGAGTGCAGATTAAATAGAGGCAAATCTATTGAAGAAGCTCTAAATATGTAAAATAAATATTGAAACGGTCTTACACTACGGGTGGTAATCTCAGGAATTCTTCTAATGCTGGGGTCTGCAATCTGAATGCATGGAACGATCTTGGGAATGCCAGGTGGAATTACGTCGGCTGATATTATATTTAGTAATACATTCTTTAGTAGTGTATTTCGTACTTGTAAAAAGTATTTAATCGAGAGATTAACGTAACCTGATGGTTAAAATTATTTTCATAAACCAATCTCGCTAACATAGGAGGAACTATATTCTAATATAGTTGGGCTTAGTAGCTTTTGCGAAAAGCCTTTTAAATATAATCGTGTATACGATATATAAAACTATACTATCTAATATTTATTTTACACACAAAACAGGAGGTGTTGTGCACGAAAAAATACTGTAAAAACATCGACATTACAAATCGTGATTTAATTTCAAAAGCAACATATGATTGTCTATCAGATAAATATACACGTAACGATACGCTAGAATTATTATCTGATATCTCTGGATTAAGGAAATGTCAAATATACAACATCCACTATCGTTACGGCAGAAAAGCAATAAGACCATTTGTTGAAATTCTAATAACTGTAATTCGTTCAGAACTTCTCAGCAAGTCTATCACATTTCCACCAATCTGGTACAAAGAAAAGATTGATCCGTCTTCTCATAAAGTACGTCATATAGGAATCCAACATGTAAAACAACAAATATATGATTATATTGCAATTGAAGGACTTAAACCATCATTATGTCGCATAGGCGTTCATCAATATGCTTCTATCAAAGATAGAGGATGCTTAAAAGGCTCTCGTATGATACAAAGATGGATGCGTAATAAATCTCTTAAATATTTTTCTAAACTGGACATTCGTAAATGTTATCCATCTATTCCACAAAATCAATTAATTGAATTTCTTGAAAAGCATATAAAGAATGACATGTTGATGTGGCTTATCAAAGAACTTGTCAATAGCTTTGAACAAGGCTTATCTATTGGTTCTTTTCTTTCTCAGTATTTATGTAATCTGTATCTATCCCAAATATATCACTTTATAGGACATTTACACAAAGTAAGAAAACATAAAGATGGGACTAAATCTTCTATTCGTCTCGTATATCATAGGTTGTTTTATATGGATGACATTTTAATGATTGGAACATCATCTAAAGATATTCACAAAGCTGTTAAAGAAACAATTAAATATTGTAAAACACTTGGTTTAAAAATAAAAGAATCATGGTTTGTAAAGCAAATGCCGTTTGTTAAGAAATGTGATGGATCATTTATTGATATGATGGGATTCCGTATTTATAGAACTCATATTACTATTCGTAGACGAGTATTTAAAAGAATTCGCAGAATAGCCATACGAATATGGAAACGAATAAAGATTCATCAAAAAGTTTTAGAATCTCATGCAAGGAAAATGATCTCCTATTGGGGATTATTAAAAAATAGTAACTCGGTAAAAGTAATTCAAAAGTATCATGTGAAGGATATTATGAAAATTTGTAAAAAGGTGGTAAAAGAATATGACAAAATCTCGTTTTATGGAAAAGCAGCCTTCTGTTAAAGTTGTTGAAAAAGATAAGGTATATGTGTATATCTGTTTGAATGAAACGGAAGTTACAGAAGATCATACAAATGGTGAAGAATCTTCTGAACCTACAACTATGTATGAATATGATTATAGTGAAATTATTGAAGATGTTGGTATTTTAGATATTGATGATGTTAAAGAAAATCCAGAGAGATATCTTGGCTATGAAAAAGAAAAAGAAAAAACTGACAAAGAACGCATTGCTGAACTTGAAGCAATGAATAGTGAACTGTCTACTACTGTAGATAGTATCTTAACTGACGTATTACCTACCCTTATGGGTGCGTAATTATATAACTCTATTAATAGAAAGGACACAGAAAGGATATGAAAAATATGACAACATTTATTGCAAGAATGATTATGAAAGAAGCAGACAAAAGTATTGAAGCAGGTCAGAAGAAATACAGAGCGTATTTTGTAAATACAAAGCTGTATAAGAACTGGAAAGAAGATGTAGACACTATTCTTGTAACAGATGGTTACGAGGATGTTATTGTCGAAGCGTGAATAAAAAGAATATATAAACTTTTGTCGAAGAGGTGAGATACCTCTTATTTTTATGCTCAAATTTAGAAGAGAGCTTTGTCATAACACAAGGCTCTCTATTTTATGAAAATGAGGTGATATTATGGCAACAAAATTACTAGATATTAGTTTCTGGCAGGATACTTTAGATTTTGCCAAAATCAAAAAAGCTGGATACGATAATATTATTCTTCGTGCAGGATATGGAACTACTATTGATTCCAAATTCAATGAGTATGCTAATGCCTGTAAAAAGAATAACATCAATATTGTGGCTGTATATTGGTTTATATATGCCACAAATCTTACAGAGGTAAAGGCAAATGCTAATAAATGCTTAGAAGTAATTAAAGCATACAAACCTAAAATTGTATTTGCAGATTTTGAATATGATACTGTCAATAAAGCTGCCAAGAAAGGTATAAAACTTGGCGCAAAAGAATGTAATAGTTTTACTATTGAATTTTGCGAAACAGTTAAAAAAGCAGGATATACTCCTGGATATTATGCTAACACAGATTATTACAATAACATGTATAGTTCTGCTGTAAAAAATAAAGGTTATGTATTCTGGTTAGCTCATTATAAATCAGATTATTCATATCATGAACCACCTATTAAATGTGATTTCTTCCAGTATACAGACAGAGGTGCAGTGCCGGGTCTGGCAGGTAAGAAATTTGATACAAATGTCTGTTTCTCTAAGAAATATCTATCTTCTACTACTTCTACAAACATATCTAATAACAACTCAAATAAAACACCACAAGGAAGTGATAATATGTCAAATAACATTATTCAAAACATAATTAATGATGCAGTATCTTTTGCTGTAGGAATCGCAAATGATAACTCTCATGGTTATTCTCAGGCAGTAAGAAGCCTTTACAATATTACAAGCCCAAAGAGCTTTGATTGTTCTTCTCTTTGTTGCACTGCTTATTATTATGCATTCTTAAAAAATGGATTAACAGAACAGGCAAATTACCTTAAATCTCATTGTAGCTATACAGGTAACATGCTTAATATGCTCAATGTAGGATTTGAAATCGTAGCAAGAAATCAGACCGCTCATGCACAAATGCAGAAAGGTGATCTTGAGCTTAATGTAAATTATCATGTCGCTATGGCGATTGATAAAGATAACATTGTACATGCAAGATCATCCGAGGGGACTACAAATACTATTGATGATTCTGGTAATGAGATTAGAACTCAGCCTTGGTATAACTACTCACATGGATGGACTCATCGTCTGAGATTTACGGGCAAAGGACTCAATTTAAACAATGTAAAACCATCCACAACAACCTATAAAAAATGGGTAGGTGCAGCTACAAAAAATGGTACAGATGTATTTGCAAATCCTACAGGAACAACAAAATTATCTACATATCCAAAGTTGAACAAAGGTAATTTAGTAGATGTAATTGGTGTATCTGGAACACGCTATCAAGTGAAAATTGCAGATAAATTTGTAGGATATGTTGAGAAATCTAATATTAAAAATCCTAACACAGTTACCACTAAACCTACTACTTCTACAAGTAAACCTGCAAGTAAAACTAAATATCCATTTGTCGGAGAAGTAACCGCATCTGAGTTAAATGTGCGTACTGGCGCAGGAACAAATTATGGTAAATTATCATCCTATCCAATTCTTAAAAGAGGGAACTTAGTAGATGTATTAAAAGCCAAAAAAGATACATCTGGAAATAAATGGTATCAAGTTAGAATTGCAGGTAAATACACAGGTTATGTATCTGCTCAGTACATTAAGAAAAAATGATTTTAGCTTTTTGCGGAAAGGATTGAGGGATATGAAATGATTGGTACATTGAATGAAATAAATTCGCAGGGAATATTTACAATTATCCTCTGTGTGGTATTAGTTCTTCTATTGATTGTAGAAGGAACAAAATTATGGAAAGGAACGCTCGAATCACTTGACTTGAAGTCTGGTAAGGAATTAAGAGAAAACGCCGTAAATGAACGACTAGACGCATTAGAAAGTGAATTAAAAAACGTCAAGACAACATTTCTGGATAATCAAGAAACATATCATGGACAGAGCATTGAAATTCGTAACCATTTACAAGCAAATCAAGAGAGTTTGAGTAATCAAATGACAGAACTCAAACAATTATTCATTAATAAAGAGATTGATGATATGCGTTGGGAAATGTTAGATTTTGCAAGTGCGATTATGAATCATCGTAGATGTAGTAAAGAACAATACGATCATGTTATTGATACATATGTTAAGTATGAAAAAATTCTGGAAGAAAATAAAATGGAGAATGGTCGAGTAACATCTTCTATGGAATTTGTAAATGAAAAATATAAAAAATTAATGAGCGTTGGATTTGACCACGATAAATTAGAAGAATAAATAATTACAGGGTAATCAGATTAATTTCTGGTTACCCTATTTTTTACGTTTACATACTAAGTACTGGTATATAAACAAGATTTGTATTCTTATTGTGACTATTCTTTAAAACGGCACGATATAACATCATGGCTTCCTTTTCAGATATTACATTTCCAAATGTAGTGAACTTTATATTTGGATTTATACGATAAATTTCATTAATAAGATTTTCTGCATTACTATTTTCATATTGTAATTGATTTGTATTCATAGTCTTTTACCTCCACGCTTACATTATACAAACATTTGTTCTGTAAGTCAAGAGGATAAAATAATTTAGGACAGTTGAGTAATGATACTCTTCTGTCCTATTTTTTACGTTTATTAATTGTAAATATAAAATAAAATAATACCCCACGGTATGATTTCTCACACCATGAGGTATTATATATCGTTTGGACATTAATAGAACTCTTTATAGTTCTACTGCGACATCAATGATTGCGTCAGACCATTGATTCTTACGTAAGTATTTACCAATAGACTTTCTGTAATCTTGTGCCATTTTATAAGTAATAACGAAATTTAAGTTAATTATTTCGCCTTTGTTTCTGCGATAGCTGCCTGTGCTGCTATGGACAGAAGATAGGCTATCATCATTACTTAATATCTGAGCAGAATAATTATTTTTACGCCCTTCTACTTGTGTATCTAAATATATGTCTGAGTTCTTATCATAATCATTTCCCAAGTTAATATACCATCTAAATTTATTGTTATCAAGAACGAGAACTTTTGAAATGAATTTATCAATGATATATTTGGGTAACTTAGGTTGTGAAAAATCTATAACCTCATTCATGGCTTGTTTTATAACTTCTATCTTCTTTTCAATTGATTCTGGTTCATCTGATTCAACTTCGTCAATTGTTAATTCAGAATTTAATATAGAAATCTGTTCAGTGATTGTATTTTTTGATTCAGCAAACTCTTCTTTTGATATTTCACCATCTGCTCTCATTTCTATTAAGTTCTGTAATCGTTTTTGTAGTTTTTCTATTTTTAATTCTGTTTCCTTGATATTCTTTTTATTTGGTTTTACATCTTCTTCATAGTTTTCAGATATCATTTTTAATGCTAATATAACAGATTCACCTTTATTTTTCCAAATATGTTCTATAACCATTTTTGCCATCATATCAAGTTTCCAATCTGCAACCATTCTAATTCCGCAATATCCATCCGTATCTAATCCGTTCTTTTCACGAAATTGTTTACTTCCATAATTAAGCTGTCTTTGGCATTGATATCCATATACTGCTTCACCAGTCTTATTAGTTCTCCATTTGTTTCTTCTAAAAGAACTACCACAATTGCATAGAAGTTTTTTACTCCAAAATTCTTTTACATCTTTTTTACCAGATAATTTATCGCCTACAGATTTTGTACGTTTAGCGATTATTTTTTGCACATCATCCCATTTATTTTGTGGTATAATAACAGGAATGTTTACTTTTTGATACATATAACTGTCTCTATCAAGATTATTAATTCTCTTTTGTTCAAGATAGTTATTACTATGTGATTGACCATAAGCAAGTACACCTGTATATGTTGATTTTTTTAATATTCTCATTACACGTTCAGCAGACCATTTTATATCTCCACTTGCATTCTTACGTTGCTGAACAGATAATGACTTAGCGATTTTCATTGAGCCAAGACCATCTAAATACATATCATAAATCATTCTAACTGTTTCAGCTTGTTCTTCGTTAATTACATAGGTATTTCCAACACGATCATATCCTAAGATATTTCCATTACCATACAATGATCCATTTTCTCTACTGATTTTTTGTCCTGCTTTAACACGATCAGAAGTCTTTCGGCTTTCTTCTTGTGCTAATGTAGCCATCAACGTAAGTCGTAATTCCCCATCACCATCCATAGTCCAAATATTATCATCTACAAAATATACTTCTATATTATATTTGCTTTTGAGTTCTCTGGTATATACTAAGGTATCTACTGTATTTCTAGCAAATCTACATACCTCTCTTGTTACTATTAAATCAAATTTCCCTTTTTTAGAGTCTTCAATCATCCTTAAAAATCCTGGACGTTTCTTTGCTTGAGTACCTGTTATTCCTTCATCAATATACTTTTCAACTAAATTCCAATTGGGGTGGAACTTTAATTGATCGTCATACCATTGCATTTGGTTTTGTAATGCTGATAATTGTGCTTCATGTTCAGTTGAAACACGTCCATAAAAAGCAATATTTCTTGGTCTATTTCTATCGAGGGACGCTATATAATTATCCATGTTATCTCCTTTCAAAAATAAAGCCTATTTTATATACTATTATATATAAAATAAGCCTTATTTTCAACAGTATTTTTCTATATTATGTAATCTTATACTTTTTCAAAATATTATCATAAGTTCTTTTATTAATAATACCTTGTTCATATAAGATATTTATAATAATCAATGCACCATTTTCATCACTGATTATATTATTTGATTCTTTTGCTTCTATATTATATCACCCTTTATTCTTATCCGTACTACCAAATCCACCATTGCGAGAGGTTTCTACTTTGTCATCTTCTGTGATTCCATACTCCATGAATAATCCTTGTACAACATTGTCACATCTTCTAATTGTACATTCTTTATCTCCATTATTTTTCAGTTTAACAAAGATATGTCCTTCGTTATCACTGTAATAAAAATCCGAATCCACAATACCTGTTTGATTCATAAGATTTAATCCATATTTGAATCCTAATCCACTTCTAGGATACAGCATTAACACCCAATCAGTATTCATTCCACATCTGATTCCAGTAGGAATTTTAATAGTTTCACCAGGCTTTAAAGTGAATGTCAGAGGACTTACAAAGTCATATCCTGCACTACCTTTTGTTGCCCTTTTTGGTAGTGTAATCGCCCCATAAATACTCTCAATTTCACGCCTTGTTGATGTATCTAATTCTGGAATATCGAATGTATCAAGCCAATCTTTTTCAAACTGTCCGTATGTGACTTTCTCAAATTTTGCGACTCTTTTTGCCATATTAATAATCTCCTTTGTGTATGTAATTTGTTATAATTATTTTATTAATGAACTTGTACTAAGACCACGCTCAACAAGATATTGAATAGCTTTATCACTGTCTTTGAAGTTTATAATTTCTTTTAATGATGGTTTATATTCTCTCCAATATGTTTTAATTTCTATATCTAAATCTTCTTTCCATTGTTTAACATTTGTAAATAAATCATCCCAAAAGAACAGCTTTAATCCTTTTCTTCGCCTCGTAATTCCAAATGGAAGCCATATATCAAGTTTTTGAATTTCTTCTTCTGCGCTATCCCAGTTGATCTTGATTACGTCTGTACCTGGATGTCTTTCACATATCTTATGTGCGTATAAATTTATACGGAACGGTTTAATAGAATTAATCTGCACTTCTGTTATTGGTATATAATATTTGAGCATTTTACAACTCCTTTAGCTTAGATTGTACTTCTTCGTATGTAAAAAAGTATCTTTTACCAATATCCTTTTTAGAAATATAATCTAAATAATTAATAAGGTTAATTGTGTCTATATAGTATTCTTTTTTACTACTGCATCCATAGTCATAACAATCATTACAATGATTACAATCATAACTATAATCATCACGTTCCATTCCTTTATGACATTTCGACCATCTAAAATCAATATAATAAAGTGTTATATCATTACTTAATTTTATTGATTGTTTAATATTGTTAGATTGTTCATAATTTGCTAATTGACGAGCAATCTTATTAAGATCTTTCCATCTTTTATTTTTGGCAAGTTGCTTAATTGTAAGTCCTTTATCAGATGGATAACCGTCTGGGTGAAACAAGATATCCCCTTTTTCAGTAACGTAAGTTAATTTCTTCATTTATATCTCCCATAAATATTTTATGTAGTGATTCCAATTCATTTCTAACTGCATATACACATCTATTTTTACAGATTCCTTATCAAAATCACCAATCAAAGGAGCTATTAAAATCTCCCACTCGCATTTACACCAATAGCAATACATAGTTGATGATTTTACTATTTTCTGTAAATTCTTTTAGCGTAAAATCATGTTTATGATTTAATAAATTAATAATTTCCTGTCTGTATCTTCCATGATTAAATACATTGAACACTTCAATATGTCTTTCATTGATGTTATATACAAATACATTCCACTCTAATTCAACATTATTTTTAATATTCCTCATAATATGTTTCTCCGTTTATTTGCGGATATTTTTGTTCTGCATTGTGTATTGACATTTTCATCTATCTCATTGAACCCTAGTAAATATGCACGTTTGTCTTTCTTGTCTACACCACAGAACCAACTATCCATAACAGTTCTAACAACTAAATCGCACAAATCATATGTGCCTGTTTCTGGAAATACTCGTGTATAATATACGGTATCTCTCTTATTAATAGTCTTCATTCTCTGATACTTCCTCAAAAATATCTTTCATATTACTCATGAATTTGTTATACGCTTTTACTACTTTTTTATAGAGTTTATTATTACCTCTATCATCTGGATTGTAGAATGGCGCAAATAATGTACCGTTTGCATATCTCACATTTGTTGATACGAAGTAATCCTCTTTATCTACAGTAAGATTGAGAATGATTTCTTCTGTATATAATGGTTTATTCAGTATGTATTGAGTTGGTGTTGCTCTAAAATTATTAGACGTGAAATCTCTATCTCTGATCGGTTGTTTTACACGATATGTTTTTGGCTCTACCATAAGAATTTTCTCCTTTTGTACGGGAGTCAATTAAGACTCCCTATATTATTTTATTTAATCACATTTACTCCATCCGCAATTTTTACAAACGTTGCATCCACCTTCAAATGTAAGTTCTTCACCACACACAGGGCAAGGATGTTTAACTTCAACATTAGCTGTAGATTCTTTGCTTTCAATGTTTTTCTTAATTGTCTGTGACTTCACAGAGATATCTTTATCACCATCGGAAATACTATCTTGCATTTCTTTGTACATCTCAATTAATGCATTGGCTACTGCATCTGGACAGCATTTACCTTTGCTTGTATCATGTTTTGTCATTGTTCTTCCTACATATGAAGGGCAAGCAGGACAACTCTGTAATTGATCGGCAATTGTATATACATCAACACCTGCTCTGGCACTTAATGAAATAAGGCGAGATACAGCAGCTAAATTTGACTGACAACCACCCGTAGAGCCTTTTGAAATATAAGTTTCAAGTAATTCTCCACTAATAGGATCAAACATTGCTACAACATGTAAACTTCCGCATCCAGACATAATCTTACGTTTTAATCCAATTACATTGTCATCCGCAACAACAATATAGCCTCTTGGAAGTGGTCTTGCTTCTTCTGTGTCGTTAGTCTTTTCTGTTGATGAAGTTGTTAAGATGCCTGCACGTTTGCAACTATCTCTAAATATAGTTACTCCTTTAAGTCCAGCTTCCCATGCTGTCATGTATAAATCTTCTACCTGTTCAACTGTAAAATCATTTGGAACATTAACAGTAGAACTAATAGATGCATCAATATGTGACTGCCAAATACTCTGCATATAAATTCTATTCTTATAATCAAGTGTTTGAGCAGTTACGAAGTAATCTGGTAATTCAGAATCGTCTTTTAGTCCGTGTTTGTCCATATATTCTTTTACAATTGGAGTATAGACTTTATAATACTCGTCATGACCTTTAAGAGATTCTGTTTTTCTTGTATAATAATTAGCAAAAATAGGCTCGATTCCACCAGAAACACCTAACATTGTTGATAATGAACCGGTTGGTGCGATAGTGAGCAACTGAGAATTTCTGAGTCCAAATGACTCTACTAATTCCTTAGTTTCTCCTAATGCATTTTTACTGTAAAAAGCTGATTGTTCAATAGCATCAGGTTTATATCTTGGATACACTCCATTTTCTTTTGCTAACATAGCAGATGTTTTAATAGCTGTATCTGCCATTGTATGTCCAATCATGTCACATAAGTCAATAGCTTCTGGGCTGCCATATTTAATACCTAATTTAATAAGTAAATCTGCAAGACCAAAGATTCCTAATCCAATTTGTCTCCAATCATACACAGACTCTCTCTGTTCTTTTAATGGATGTAATGGGAGTCCTTCATCCAATACTTCATTTAATGCGATAGTAGATTCTTTTACACAATGCTTAAAGCTATCAAAATCAAATCCTGTATCACATGCAAATTCCGCTAAGTTAATACTACCGAGAAGGCACGAACCTCCCGCTGGCAATGGTTCTTCTGCGCATGGATTTGTTCCTGCATATTCAAATTCATCATCGCAACTAAGCAAGTTCCAATTATTAATTCTATCCCAGAAAAGCATTCCAGGTTCAGCATAATCCCAGTTCATTTCACACATTTTATGAAACATTTCATATGCATCAATTTCTTTAGTGATGGTTTCGCCTGTTTCTAACCTAGTAAATGATAGAGTAAATTGAGTTTTATTCTTTACCGCAGCCATAAATTTGTCTGTAATTCTAATAGAGATATTAGCTTTTGTGACTCTATCAAGGTCTGATTTAATACCAATAAACTCTTCTAAATCTGGATGCTCACAAGATAAACTGAGCATCAAAGCCCCCATTTATGGACTATCTCTTAATTAATTTTTAAAAAATAACCTTGGATACTATTGCGGTTATTAAGAAAACTTGTATTTTCTCCGCTAGTCTCTACACCTTCCTACTCTGTAGGCTCGGCACGGTATTATTAAGCAATACGCTTACCTTCACCGTTTTCTTCCAATTCAAGACGCAGGGCTTTATATTTTAAATACTTTCGTTTTAATATGATAAATGAATCATTTGGGTAAATATGTTCTAGGAATGTTAATACATCAGATAGGTTTGCAAATTCTAAGACATAACATTTTTCTTTTCCTTTTGGACGAAGTGCTGTAGAAATATTAAGTTTTTTAATTAAATACTGTTGAACCCCCTCTAATATTTTTAATTGTGATGTAAAACTTATTTTTTGCCATAGTCTATTTTTATCTTTTCTACGACCAAAGGTTAAACATCCGTCTGCATCGAAGAGTCCTTGTATTAAATATCTCTCTAAATCATCTCTTACTCTAGGATAATGTCTATCTGCTTTTAATCTTCCACCTGTAAATTTTAATATATCCACAATCTTTTTTTGTAATCTTGCTCTAGGAAATCTTCTTGCTTTTTTATCAACTGTATGATCATAGTTGATATTAGCTTGTAAAATTTTTGATATATATTCTACAATTTCTTTATCATATAATGATACAGCAACTTCAACTATATTTTTTTCGTCTATTGATCCATCAGCGAGTAGAAATCCTAATATGTACGCTTTTTCTCTCGTATCAATTTTTTCAAATTTATAACTATCATATTTTCTATATTTGGATTTATTATTTAACCCATATTTAGAAATCCAATATGATATAGTTCTGTGATTTAATCCACAATCTTTTTCAATTTGTCGTGTTGACATTCCATTACTTAAACATTTTTCCAAATAATCTTTATTCATATGTATTTACTCCTTCTACTTTTACACATTTCGATGGATAGCATTTAATCATTTACGTCTTCCTGCTTGACCGATTAATCCAGTAACCATAGAATATAAGTCCATGAATGATACAGAACCAGTTGTTTCTTTAGCTGCATTATTTACTTTTGCACCTCTGGGAGACAATTTGCTAATATCGACTCCACAACCACCGCCATAGCTATATGTACGAGCAAGTTTTTTAGCACAATCAAAAATACTTTCAATATTATCTTCTGGCGGTTCAATCACATAACAATTACTCAGGCTAATTTTGCGTCCCTTATTTTCAAGACCTCTATTAGCAAGAATACGCCCACCAAATAAGAATTTTTTATCTTTAATTAATTGAGCAATTGTTGTATTACCGCCAGAAACACGTTCAATCCACTTATCAAAACTTTCGTTCTCATAGCGATATTTTCTTTCCCAAATATCTTGTCCTAATTGATTGTCTTTTCCTAACCATTCCTGTACTGTCATTCATTATCTCCTTTACCAAATCTTTTATTAAATAGTTCCTTTTCAATCTTTTCTCTATCTTTCGTTGAAACTGCCAAACATAAGCACATATACGCAATTACAAGTAAACACGCAATGATAAAAGCTCCAACTCCGACAATAACTACATTCATAATAACCACCCTCTCACATATCCTTAATCTTAATTTTCAGTGCTTCTAATTCTTTATATTCGTTAGTATCATATCTGGTATGATCTTTACGAATCATATGTGTCTGCTCGTTGCAAATAAGTTCCACAAGTAGTTTCTTTTCGCTTTCTGTCATTTTCTTATCTTCCTTTACTATTTTTCTTGTATATATTTATTTTCTCTTTTTATGTGTTATACTATTTGTAGTGGAGATATTTATATAAATTGTTAATAGTCATAATTAGAATGTTTTTCTGAAAATAGTAATATCAGATTTATCCTTAGCACATTATCTTTATCTACAAGATGTAACCTATCAACCAATATCTCCACTTTATGAACAAATTCTTTTGATTTCACCGTTTCCACCATCTTTACATTTCAAAACAAGATGTGTGCATAGTGAGTCAGCACAATTTGGTTTATGCGAAATCATATCAATTACATATTCTCTATTCTCAACTTCAACAGTAATGAAATTATCCCCAATACGTCTTAACTCTCGTACTAGCTCTCCGCTACTAATAATCACTTCTCCTTTGTCACCTCTTTCCCAATCCCTAGCAGATATTGTCTAATTTCAGCCCAATTCTGTAATCTTTTACCTGTCCAATCTTTATTCCAACTATATGTTCTACCAAAGCAAATCGTTTCTTTTGCATTTGAAGTCACAAGATTTCTTGCACTATCATCAATGAATAATCCGTCACTCATATCTATATGTGATTTATCGGAATGTTCTTTGAGATTTACACCGATAAATTCTACGTTTGGAAATCTTTTCTTAATCCATTCTTCCTTTTGTATCAAGTTAGGTGAATATCCATGTGACACAATTTTAATAGGATAATATTCAGATAACTCATTGATTGCACGTTCAGCCCAAGGCATAAAATGTAATCTCTCAAAGAATCTTGGCTGATTGAAGTACAAATCAATATATCCAGGAGGGACACAATTACATTCTTCAAATCCATAAGTATCAACATTCCACCAATTTACATAATGAAATTTCTTATAATACCGAAAATCTTCATTGTATAAATCAACAATTGCATCTATAGTGGCAACTAATGTACCATCAAAATCAACATATAATGTTTTAATATCATTTCTCATCTGTGATACCTCGTTTTGCTTTGTCTTTATTGATTACACGTACCATTTTTGCAACAGATTCTTCAAGACTTCTATCATTCAATACAAAGTAATCAATAAGATTGGATTTCTCAAAACTTGAAAATTCTTCACTTTCCTTGATGTAATTAGCTTGCCAAGCGTCATAATCTCCACGTTTCTCTGCTCTTTTTCGTAAGTCATTATATGGAACATTCACCATAATGGTTACTAATTTAATATCCATATCTTTTGTTTTGAGTTTTAATTCGTAATACCCTGTGGGATTGATAATGTAGAAATCATTATCTAAGAGTTGTTGTTTTGTTGCGAAGTTACAATATCCTACTCTATCAGTATAAGCAATCATATCGTTACGATATTTCTCTACTTCGTCAGATGAAATTAATGTATGATCTGAATTTTCTTTTGTTTCACCTTGTCGTAGATATTGTCTAGTTGAATATGAGCGCAAGATATTCATATTCAATTGCTTTGCAGCTTCTTTTGTCACAGTTGATTTGCCTGATCCTGTTCTTCCTAATACACAATATACTGTATGTATAATAATCACGCTCCTTATTCAGAATCTTTTAATAATTCTTCTAAACTATCAATTTGAAGTTCTGTTTGCTTATCATCAGACAACAATGCCGTAAGTTGTTTTTCTAACATATCTAATTTCTTTTTCTCAGCCTTGTATCTTTGTACTTCAAGATTTGCTTCTACATCAGTAATCCAATCATCAAGTGAACTACCTGAAATCATTAAGGTAGAAGTGTCAATTTCTAAATCTTTTGCAGATATTAAAAGTGCATTAAGTTTAATTAACAACATTTCGCTTGAATCAATATGTAAATTGTAAGTAACCTTATCCAATACTAATAAACAATTAGTAATTGGATTGAATCTTGTTGGTTTTGATGCAAACTCCTGTCTTTTTTCTTCAATAGTTTTCTTTAACTGCATAATTCTTTCATCATTTTTCTGTGTCATAATAATACCTCTTTTCTAAATATCCATTTTTTAAATAATGCTCTCCATATACAGGATGCACATATTTATAACACTCTTCGATAGTATCAAAATATTTTTTAACTGTTTTTTCTCTTGTCTTTGTTACTGTTTCATTTGAACACCATTTTTTCTCCTCATAAGATTCATAAACGGTTTCGTGAATGTACCATTTCTTATTTTCTCTTGAATATAAGATTTCTTTACTATTAAGTAATCCATCTTTTTCTATTCCTACTTTAAAAGAATAGTTATAATCTCTTTCAAAAGATTTAACTATTGTTGCATCTGCCATA
>ENA-UERY01000909-UERY01000909.1-human-gut-metagenome-genome-assembly--contig:-NODE-909-length-21276-cov-3.320298_pt1 | contig 21276 bp, 21 predicted proteins | sample MGYA00242989_ERZ507990 | MGnify/ENA primary metagenome ERZ507990 (study PRJEB26167, sample SAMN06115529) | human gut metagenome | host: Homo sapiens | place: China:Fujian | collected 2015-08-26...
GAATGGTCGGATATATACAACGGATACAGAGAAGAAGGGTGAGAGGATGCAAAAGAATTTGTGGAAGGGGTTATTTCGCCCCGAAAACAAAAAGCTGCGGAGCAATATTTTTCTGGCACTTCTGGCAGGGGTGCTGCTTCTGGCAATGGGGAAGAGCTTTTTCGGCGGAGAAAAGGAAGCGCCTGCACAGGCGGAAACACAGACGGCTTCCGATGTGGCGGAAAGGGAGACAGAAACACGCATGGCGGAAATTCTTTCTAAGGTGCAGGGGGCAGGTGCAGTGGATGTCATGCTGACCTATTGCAGGACGGAGGAACGCACCATTGCACAGGATGAGGTACGGGAGGAATCGGAGAGGGACGGAAAATTCCGCGTGGAGCAGAAGGCGGTGCTGACCGAGGAAAAGGGCGGCAATACTGCGCCGTTCATCCTTTCGGAAAATGCCCCTGTGATTGAAGGGGTGGTTATTGTTGCGGAGGGCGGCGGAGATGCCACGGTGCAGGCGGCACTGCATCAGGCGGCAGAGGCACTTTGCAATGTGCCTGCGCATAAAATTGCAGTTTTGCAGATGAAATAGAATTTTTGCAGAGGGGGAAAAGGTATGTTTGTCATCAAAAGGAATCAGGTTGTGGTTACGGCACTGGCGGTGATGATTGCGGCGGCAGGGTATCTGAATTTTCAGGAAAGCCGCTCTTCCGAAGGAAAGCAGACGGCATTGCAGCTGACCGAGGAAGGGGATGTGACGGCATTGGTGGATTATTCCGCTCTGCCGGATGATACGGACGAAACGGAGCTAGACCCGATTACGGCGGAAACCACAGGCGACGGTGCGGCGGTTTATGTTTCGGCGAATGGGAATGGCTCGGCTTATTTTGCGGAGGCAAAGCTGAACCGAGAGCAGTCTCGCGCGAAGGAAAAGGATATTTTGACGGAAATGCTCAATAACGAAAACATTACCGAGGAGCAGAAGGCAAAATGCACCGAAAGCATGCTGCTATTGCAGGAGCGGATGGAAAAGGAAAGTGCCGCAGAGGCAATGATCCAATCTAAGGGGTTCAAGCAGGCGTATGTTCGCATGGATAACGAAACGGTGGATGTGGTGGTGGATGCGGTGAAGCTGACGGATAAGGATGTTGCACAGATTGAGGATATCGTGCAAAGAAAAACAGGGATGCCTGCCGATAAAATCCGCATCAATACATTGCAAAAGTAAGAAATTACAGAAAATCAGATGAGGGCAGTGGGAATAAAATCCGAATACTGCCTTCTTTTTTATGCATAAAATGGTGCATAATTCGTTGCAAAATGGGCGAATATCTGTTATACTCATATCATAATTATGCGTGAATATATTGTTTTGCAAAAACAGGAGATAGAAACAACAGGAGGGATTACACATGTCTGAAAATAAAACAAACGGTCAGATTCAGATTGCAGATGAGGTTGTCGGCGTGATTGCCACAACAGCTGCACTGGAGGTGGAAGGCGTAGTTGCCGGCGGCGGCAAGGGCTTTGTGGAGCTGTTTGGCAAGAAGGGCCATACCAAATGCGCAAAAATCACAAAGGATGCGGATGAAGCCGTTCTGGATATGGATATTATCGTAAATTTCGGCACAAAGGTGCAGAACGCTGCCAAGGAAGTACAGGAAAAGGTGAAAACAACAGTGGAAACCATGACAGGACTTACGGTTGCGGCGGTGAATGTAAGCATCTGCGGCATTGTGAAGGAAACAGAAGCGAAGGCAGAGGAAGAAGAATAATCTTGAAAAACGGTGGGTCTCATGGCTATCTGAGGCCCTTGCTTATTTTTTAAGTGTGCCGTTGGTTGTAGAAATAATGGAGGGATACTATGAGCCGTAGAGGTGCGAGAAGAAATGCGTTTTATCTGCTGTTCCAGATGGATTTCAGCGAAGCGGAGGAATTTGAGCAGGTGAAGGAGCTTTTCTTTGCGGAAAAGGAAGAGCCTGTAGAGGAAGAGGATAAGGAATTTATTCTTTCCGAGGTGGAGGGCGTACATGCCCACATGGCGGAAATTGACGAAATGATTACAGCAAGCGCAAACGGATGGGACCCTGCGCGGATGAATAAGGTGGATTTGGCGATTCTGCGTCTGGCAGTGTATGAAATGAAATACGGGGAAACTCCCATCGGCGTTGCCATCAATGAGGCGGTGGAGCTTGCAAAACGCTTCAGCTCCGATGAAGCACCTGCCTTTATCAACGGCGTACTGGGCAAAGTAATCAAATGATAGAGCCGAAGGTGTTCTCGGTTGGGCAGATTAACCGCTATATCAAAAATCTGCTGGAAAATGATTTTATACTGAACAGCCTTCTGGTGCAGGGGGAGATTTCCAATTTCAAGGCACATTCGAGCGGTCATTGGTATTTTACCCTCAAGGACGCACAGGGGGCGATTGCCTGCGTGATGTTTCAGCAGGATGCGGCACAGGTGCCCTTTCTGCCCGAAAACGGGATGCAGGTGATTTTATACGGGCATGTTTCCCTGTACGAAAGGACGGGGCAGTATCAGCTGTACGGCGAATTTCTGGAGCCGGTCGGCATGGGTGCCCTGCAGCTTGCCTTTGAGCAGATGAAGGAAAGGCTTGCGGCAGAGGGGCTTTTTGATGCGGACTATAAGCGGGAGATTCCCGAAAATATCGGCTGTATTGCGGTAATCACCTCCCCGACGGGGGCGGCGGTGCGCGATATTATCCAGATTGCAAAAAGACGCGACCCGAGAGTGAAGCTTGCCATATTCCCGACACTGGTGCAGGGAGAAGCGGCTGCGGCGGATATCGTGAAAAGCCTGAAGGCGGCGAACAGTTGGGGCAAGGCAGACGTGATTATTCTGGGGCGCGGCGGCGGCTCGATGGAGGATTTATGGGCGTTTAACGAGGAAAGCGTGGCAAGAGCCATTTTTGCTTCGGAGCTGCCTGTGATTTCTGCTGTCGGGCATGAAACGGATTTTACGATTGCCGATTTTGTTTCGGATTTGCGTGCGCCGACCCCATCTGCGGCGGCAGAGCTTGCAACCACAAGACTTGCGGACAAAAAGGAGGATGCAAGGGCACTGGCGGAACGATTGGAACGGAATTTGCAGGCGATTCTGACGGTATCTAAGCGGAGGCTGGAATTTCTGAAGGAACGCCCTGTGCTGAAGCGTCCGTTGGAATTGATGCAGAAAAAGGAGCGCGTGCTTGCGGAGCAGGAACGGCTTTTGTATAAAGAAACGGCAGGACAGCTGCAACGGCTCAGCCGAGGACTTCTGGCGGCAGAGGGCAGGCTGGCGGCGGTTTCGCCGTTTTCTGTGATGAACCGCGGCTATGCCATGCTGATGGATGAGAGAGGCACGCCGCTTACAACGGCGCAGGCGGCAAAAATCGGGCAGGCGGTACGGATTCGCATGAAGGACGGCATTTTGCAGGCAGAGGTGACAGGAAAGGCGGTATTTGCCGATGGCGAGAAAGAAACAAACCTTTGATGAAGCAATGGAACGCTTAGAGGAAATTGTAGAACAGCTGGAACAGGAGGAGGTCTCCCTGGAGACGGCTGTTTCGTTGTATAAAGAGGGGCTGTCTCTTGCGGCACTTTGCAGAGAAAAGCTTTCTGCGGCGGAGGGAGAAATCGTTCTGCTCAGAAAGGAAGCAGGGCTTTGGCAGGAGGAGCCGTTTCAGGCGGAGGTGGAAGAATGATGGATTTGAAGCAGGAAATGAAGGAACGCTGTGCCTATATTGAACAGGCGTTGGAGCAGGCGGTGCCCGAACAGAAGGACTTTCCGCCTGTGATTTTTGAAGCAATGCGCTACAGCCTTCTGGCAGGGGGCAAGCGTCTGCGCCCGATGATGGTTCTGGCGGCGTGCGAGGCGGTCGGCGGCAAAAAGGAGGATGCCCTTCCTTTTGCCTGTGCCTTGGAAATGATTCATACCTATTCGCTGATTCATGATGACCTGCCTGCGATGGATAACGATGATTACCGCAGAGGGAGACTGACGAACCATAAGGTTTTTGGCGAGGATATGGCGATTCTGGCAGGGGATGGCCTGCTGCATCATGCTATGGAAACGATGGCGGATGCCTGCGTGAAAAACCCTACGCCGCAGACAACAGGTGCCATGAAAGCGATTGCACACGGTGCAGGTGTGGAAGGCATGCTTGTTGGGCAGGTGGTGGATGTTTTCATGGAAGGGAAGCCGCTGGATATCGAAACGCTTGATTTTATCCACCTGCATAAAACGGCGGCAATGATTCGCGGCGCACTGCAGGCAGGGGCAATCTGCGGCGGTGCGGATGAAAAAACAGTTGCGGCATTTGCGCTGGCAGGCGAAAAAATCGGCGTTGCCTTCCAAATTCTGGATGATATTCTGGATGTGACAAGCACACTGGAGGAATTGGGCAAGCCCATCCACAGTGATGAAAAAAATCAGAAAACAACGTATGTGACGCTGTTTGGAATTGAAAAATCAAGAGAGATTGCGGCAAGGCTTTCCGCTGAGGCTGTTTCCATATGGGAGGAGCAGGGCGAGGACTGTGCATTTTTATTGGAATTGACAAAATATCTTACAACCAGAACATTTTAAGAAGATCCTTCCGAGAGATTTTTTGAGGTTGTGAGAATAGAGAGTTGGTGAAACTGTGGACGGTATTTTAAAGCATATCCATTCCACTGAAGATATAAAGAATTTAAACGAAAAAGAGTTAAAGCAGCTTTGCAGAGAGCTGCGGAGGTTCCTTTTGCAGAAGGTATCCAAAACAGGAGGACATCTTGCGTCCAATCTGGGCATTGTGGAGCTGACTGTAGCACTGGAATACTGCTTTCATCTGCCGGAGGATAAAATTGTCTGGGACGTTGGACATCAGGCATATATTCATAAGATGCTGACGGGCAGAAAAGAGGACTTCGACCATCTGCGGCAGTTGGACGGACTGAGCGGCTTCCCCAAGCCGACGGAAAGCGACTGCGATGCCTTTGCGACAGGACACAGCTCCACTTCCATTTCAGCGGCGTTCGGGCTTGCGAAGGCAAGAGATTTGACAGGCGGAAAGGAGCATGTGATTGCAGTCATCGGGGATGGCTCCATGACGGGCGGACTCGCTTATGAGGCGCTGAACAATGTCGGCAAGGAGCATACCAGAATGATTGTCATTCTGAATGATAACCAGATGTCTATTGATACGAATGTGGGGGCCATCAGCCGCCATCTGAACAGCCTGCGGACAAGCTACCAGTACCGTGGGTGGAAGGAGGCGGTCAAGCAGTTCCGAGATAATGTGCCTGTGATTGGGGAAGGGACATATCAGGTGCTGAAAAACGTGCGTGACGGGGCGAAAATGCTTCTGACGGGCGGTGCATTGTTTGAACAGCTTGGGCTTAAATATATCGGCCCTGTGGATGGACATGATTTGCCGGAGCTGATTGAACTGTTTGAAAACGTGAAGGAAATGAACCGCCCTGTGCTGATTCATGTGAAAACCATCAAGGGCAAGGGCTATCCCTACGCGGAGGAGCGTCCCTGGGCGTATCATGGCGTGGGTGCGTTTGATTTGAAAACAGGACAGCCGCTTTCCAAGGGCGGCAGAAGCTGGTCCTCCGTTTTCGGGGATAAAATGGTGGAAATCGGGAAGAAGAACCCGAAGGTCGCAGGGATTACGGCAGCAATGAGCGGCGGCACAGGCTTTGAGAAATTTCAGAGAGCCTTTCCGAAACGTTTTTTCGACGTTGCCATTGCGGAACAGCATGGCACAACCTTTGCGGCGGGTCTGGCAAAGGGCGGCGTAACACCTGTGTTTGCGGTGTATTCCTCCTTCCTGCAAAGGGCGTATGACCAGATCGTGCATGATGTGTGTATGCAGAAGCTGCATGTTGTATTTGCGATAGACCGTGCAGGGATTGTTGGGGCAGACGGAGAAACCCATCAGGGCGTTTTCGATATCTCCTTTCTCAGCCACATCCCCAATATGACGGTGCTTTCGCCAAAAAACGCATGGGAATTGGAAGAAATGCTTGATTTTGCGGTGAATGAATGGAACGGCCCGATTGCGGTGCGCTATCCCAGAGGAACGGCGGAAACCGCTTTTGCAGAGCAGAAGGAGCCGATTACATACGGTAAGGCAGAGGTCATTCAGAAGGGCAGGGACATTGCCGTTCTGGCGGAGGGACACATGCTGAAGCCGGCGGCAGAGGCGGCAGAGCGCTTACAGGCGGAAGGGTATCACCCCATGCTTGTGAATATGCGCTTTCTGAATCCTCTGGATACGGAGCTGCTGAAGGAGCTTGCACAAACGTGCGCCCATATTGTGACGGTGGAGGATAATCTGCGTAAGGGCGGCTTCGGCTCAAAGGTACTGGAATACTACGGGGATGCAGGGATACAGACGGATGTACTGAATCTGGCATTTCCCGATAAATATATCGAACAGGGCACGCAGGCACAGCTTTTTGAAAGATATGGGCTGGATGCGGCGGGCATTTATAACAGCATCAAGGAAAGATTGGGAGAATGACCATGGCAGAAAAGGTTGAAAAGGAAAGATTAGACGTTTTACTGGTGCAGCAGGGCTTGGCAAACTCCAGAGAGCTGGCGAAGGCGTATATCATGGCAGGGAATGTATACGTTGACGGACAGAAGGAGGACAAGGCCGGCACAAAGGTGGCGGTGACAGCGAAGCTTGAGGTAAAGGGTAACCAGATGAAATATGTCAGCCGCGGTGGCTATAAGCTGGAAAAGGCGATGGATGTATTCGGTATCCGTCTGGATGGGAAAATCTGTCTGGATATCGGCGCATCGACAGGCGGCTTTACGGATTGTATGCTGCAAAACGGTGCAAGCAAGGTTTATGCCATTGATGTTGGCTACGGTCAGTTTGCGTGGAAATTAAGAAATGACGAAAGAGTTGTTTGTCTGGAAAAAACAAACGTAAGATATGTGACGCATGAGCAGGTGCCGGATGAAGGGGATTTTGCATCGATTGATGTTTCCTTTATTTCTCTGACAAAGGTACTGCCTGCGGTGCTTGGCGTGCTGGGCGAAAAGGGGCAGCTGGTCTGTCTGATTAAGCCGCAGTTTGAAGCCGGACGGGAGAAGGTCGGCAAGAAGGGCGTTGTTCGGGACAGCAGCGTGCATCGCGAGGTCATCGAGATGATTGTGGAGTATGTCCGCACACAGAGCCTTGGGATTCTCGGTCTGGATTTCTCCCCGATTAAGGGGCCTGAAGGCAATATCGAGTATCTCATTTATCTGGATAAGAGCCGGAGCGGCATGCACGAGGACGAGGTGCAGGCGAGAGTAGATACCGTTGTTGCACAATCGCATAAAATCCTTTCGGGCGAGAAATGAGGTGCGGAAGATGAAAAAAGTAGCAATTTTACCGAATATACAGAAGGATAAGGGACTGGCGGTGACAAAGCGGCTGGTGCGTTATCTGGAGGAAAAGGGCTGTCAGCCGCGCCTTTCCGAAGCGGTGGCGGAACTGGCGGAGCTGCCGCAGTATGCGCAGACGGAAACGGAGCTGTATCAGAACAGTGATCTGCTGATTTCGCTTGGCGGTGATGGAACACTGCTTGGCATTGGCAGAAAAACGGCGAAATTTGAAAAGCCGATTCTGGGTATCAATCTGGGGACGCTCGGCTTTCTGACGGCAGAGGATAAGAATTATGCCGAAGCGGCGATTGATAAGGTGCTGAAGGGCGATTTTAAACTGGAAAAGCGCATGATGCTGACCTGCGGCATTGCCAAGGGGGATGAACGCACGGAGGGCATTATTGCTTTGAATGATATCTGCATTACGCGCGATTTATATAAAATTCTGGAGTTTCACGTTTTTGTAAATGATGAATTTGTGGATACCCTGCTTGCGGATGGTGTTATCATCTGTACGCCGACAGGCTCAACGGCATATAACCTTTCCGCAGGGGGGCCCGTATTGAAGGCGGATGCACAGATTATTGCGATTACACCCATTTCACCGCACACGCTGACAAGCAGACCCATTGTGGTTTCTGCGGATGATGTGGTTACGGTTGAGGTGAAGCCAAGCAGAGAGGACACGCCCTTTACGGTCAGTGCGGACGGGCAGAACAACTTTACGTTGACGGGGCAGAATGTTGTGCAAATTCGTCGTGCGGATGTCTGCACCACGATTATTAAGACAAAGCCGCAGAGCTTTTACGATGTACTGCGGCATAAATTGAAATAAGAATGGCTGAACAAGCAGCCTTTGGATATCTTTCTGAAACAGTAAGGAGGGGTAGTGCGATGAAGATCGCCAGACATGCAAAAATTTTGGAATTGATTGAAAATTATGACATTGAAACGCAGGACGAGCTGGCACAGAGGCTTTGTGAGGAAGGCTTTGTGGTGACACAGGCAACGGTTTCTCGTGATATTCGTGAAATGAAGCTGACGAAAATCGCAACAGAAAAGGGACGGCAGAAATATGCCGTGATTACGGGCAATGATACGGAAGTGACAGAGAGACTAACGCGCGTATTCAAAGAGGCTGTGCTGAAAATGGACTATGCGCAGAACATGATTGTAGTGAAAACACTGGATGGTATGGGCATGGCGGTTGCCGTTGCGCTTGATAATATGCAGAACAGCGAAATTCTTGGCACGATTGCAGGGGATGATACTGTTTTCTGCGTGGTGCGTACACATAATCAGGCGGCAGTTATCATCGAAAAGCTGTATCGCATCATCCATAGTGCCTAAAGGGGGGGGACGCTTTATGCTGGAACATCTGCACATCAGAAATGTGGCGCTGATTAAGGAAAGCGAAATCTCCTTTGGAGATGGGCTGAATATTCTGACGGGCGAAACGGGTGCCGGCAAATCCATGATTATTGATTCTTTGCAGTTTGCCCTTGGCGGCAGAGCAGGGAAGGATTTTCTGCGCCACGGCGAAAAGCAGGCGGCGGTTGAGGCGTTGTTTTCCGTACAGTCGCAGGCGCTTACGGAAAAGCTTGCGGAAAACGGCATTGTCCCTGAGGAGGACGGGACGCTTCTGATTACCCGCACACTCAGCGAAGCGGGAAAATCTGTCTGCCGTATCAACGGCTCTACGGTGACGGTCGGTATGCTGAAGGAGATTGCCGAGGATATGATTGATATTTATGGACAGCATGAGCATCAGTCTCTTTTGAATCCTGTGAAGCACATTCGCCTGTTGGATCGCTTCTGCGGCGCAGGCTTCGGTGAGGCAATGGAGGAATACAAAAACAGCCGGGAAAGGCTGCAGGACTTAGACACGCAGCTTACGAGTCTGATTGGAGATGAAAGCCAAAGAGAACAGCGGATGGATATGCTGCTGTTTCAGAAGGAAGAAATCGAAGCGGCAGAGCTGCAGGAGGGCGAGGAGGATGCCCTTCTGGAGCAGAAAAAACGCCTGAGCAGCATGGAAAGGCTGATACGACTGACGGGCGAAAGTGTAACACTTCTGTATGACGGGGATGACCGCGCGCCCTCTGCCTGCGACCAGCTGGGGGATGCCCTTGCGAAATTACAGGAAGCGGCGGAATATGATGCGGCTCTGTCTCCCTTGGCGGATGCATTGGCGGATGGCTATGCTGCCGTGGAGGACTGCGCGCGGGAATTGAAGCGCGAGGCGGAAAAGCAAGAGGCTGATCCGGAGGAGCTGGAACGCATTGAGGAGCGCTTGCAGCTTTTTTATAAATTGAAGCGAAAATATGGCGGCAGCATCGAGGCGGTATTGGAATTTTACGAAAAAGCCGTACAGGAGCTGGAATTTCTCTCCAACAGCAGCGAAAAGGCGGCGGAACTTTCTGCCAAGAAGGCAGCGGAGGAGAAGCGCCTGTCTGCTCTTGCGGAAACGCTGACAGCAAGAAGAAGGGCGACTGCCGAACAGGTGGAGGAGCAGATTGAAACGGCACTGCATGACATGGAAATGAAGCATGCACGGTTTCATATTCAGATAGAAGAAAAAGCCGATTGGGGCGCAGACGGCAAGGATAAGGTGGAATTTCTGATTTCTGCCAATGCAGGGGAGCCGCTCAAGCCCTTGGCAAAGATTGCATCCGGCGGCGAAATGAGCCGTGTGATGCTTGCACTGAAAACGGTGCTTGTGGATGCGGATGAAATCGGGACATTTATTTTTGATGAAATTGATACAGGGGTCAGTGGCAGAACGGCGAGAAGGGTCGGCGAGAAAATGCGCTTTCTGGGCGGAAAACGACAGCTTCTCTGCATTACGCATCTGCCCCAGATTGCCGCGATGGCGGATAATCACTTTCTGATTGAAAAGGAAAGCGACGCAGGAGAAACCGTGACGCGCGTGACGGCACTGGACGAGGAAGGCGCGGTGCGCGAGGTGGCGAGACTGATGAATGATGTGACGGAAACCACACTGGCAGCGGCAAGAGAGCTGCTTGCGGAAAAATAAAACGAAGAACACATGATGACACCCTAAGTCGAAATCAGGATTTCGACTTGTTGAAGCAGAGGAATAAACAGACGAGTTCCATCAGCTTAAAAGCCTTGAAACTCGCTGTTTTCCTCGTCGGAAGTGAATTCCGACTGCGGATTCCATTTGGGAAACGGATTTGTTTCCCAAGCCCTTCCGCTACCTCAAAATTACTTTGTCTACAGACTGAGCACATGATGACAGCATTGTGTGTTCTTTTTTTGTCGAGATTTTTCTGCTTTTCACAGGAAAAACGACAGGTTTCGCAGGTCCTTCGTTTTATAATCATAGAAGGAGGGAAGGAATGGAACCGAAGATTTACATAGATATCGTTTTTCCGGTGACATGGGGGATGGATGCCTTTCTGCTCTGGATGGCAGGGCGGATTCTGGGCCTGCGAAGGAAGCGGTGGCGATTTGCATTAGGCGGTCTTTTTGCGGCGGTGTGTGATTGCGCGTGGCTTTTCTTTTTGCAAAGAAGCGGCGGTGCGCTATTTTCGCTTTTGCTTCTGGCGGGCGGCGTTTTCATTGCCTATACACCGAAAAGCGGAAAAATATTTTTGCGGCTGATAGGGACAACACTGCTTTCTTCGTTCCTGCTTGGCGGCGGCGCACAGCTTTTGTTTACCTTTACGCAGGCACAGCGATTGTTTGGGCAGGGTCTTATCGTAGAGCAGATTTATCCGTGGTGGCTGCTGCCATGGGCGGTGCTTTTGGCGTATGTATTGCTGAAATTGGGTGCAGGGTGGATGGAGACGCATATTTGCCGCAGACGTGAATTCTGCACGGCTGCTGTGTTTCGGCAGGGCAGATGCGCCGAGGTGCGCGTGCTGATTGATACGGGAAACGGGCTGAAGCAGGCGGATGACCGAGGGGTTGCGATTCTGGAGATGCAGGCGGTTTTGCCGCTGTTTTCGGCAGAGGAGGGCGTGCGGCTGCTTTCCGGGAGCAGAGAGGGCTTGGAATGGCTTGCGTTCAGCAGTCTGGGGAACCCGGATGGCAGGCTCTGGGGTATACGGGCAGAGAAGCTGATTTTGTTTTTCGGGGGAAAAAGCATCTGCCATCGGGATATTTTTGTCGGGATTGCCGAGGAAGCGTTTACGGGCAGTTATGAGGGCATTGTGCCACCCTCTTTATGGAAGGAGGATTCGGAATGAAGGAATGGAGATATTTAGTTTTTCTTGTAAAATACCATCTGAACCGTTGGATACGGGAAAAGAAGCAGGGAGGGGTATTCTATATCGGGGGGAGCGATGTATTTCCGCCGCCGCTCAAGCCGGAGGAGGAGCTGGTGCTTCTGGAGCAGCTGGGCGGAGAGGAGGATGTGACGGTAAAAGCTGTTCTGATTGAGCGAAATCTGCGTCTGGTGGTCTATATCGCAAGGAAGTTTGAAAATACGGGCATCAATGTGGAGGATTTGATTTCTATTGGCACGATTGGGCTGATTAAGGCAATCAATACGTTTAAGGTGGATAAAAAAATTAAGCTGGCAACCTATGCTTCACGCTGTATCGAAAACGAAATTCTGATGTATCTGAGACGAAACAGCAAGACGAAAACAGAGGTTTCCATTGATGAGCCGCTGAATGTGGACTGGGAAGGAAATGAGCTGCTGCTTTCCGATATTCTGGGGACGGAGAACGATATCATCACGAAGGATATTGAGAATAAGGTTGACCGAGAGCTTTTGCAGGATGCCATGCAGAAGCTGAGCGGACGGGAGCGGCGGATTGTAGAAATGCGCTTTGGTATTCTGCCGGAAACAGAGGAAAAAACGCAGAAGGAGGTGGCGGATATTCTGGGGATTTCGCAGTCCTATATTTCCAGACTGGAAAAAAAGATTATGCGGCGGCTGAAAAAGGAAATAAGCAAAATGATGTAAGAAAAAGGTGCGCCCGATTGGGACGCACCGAAAGCGGATGTTGAAGGACATCCGTTTTTTGCTATACATCCAGATAATGAAGCGGTTCATAATCGACATTTTTTGCCTTGCCAAACCCACGGTCAATATACTGCTGATTGCCATTTTTTCCGCCGTGGCGCTGGATGCGTGTGCTTTCGCGCAGGGCGGCTGCTGTGGGAATGCCGTCATGGATTTCTGTCAGACGCATGAAGAAAACTCCTTTCAATTGCTATAACAGCTTTTTTGCTAGGATACGAAAAAGAATGTGATTTTATACGAGGATTGGCGAGATTTGCTTCGTATATTTTTGTGCGCAAAGGGAGAAGGTATTCATATACCTTTGAACGAATGGAGTGACAGGATTGGCTTATTACGGAAAGGTGGAAATCAGCGGTGTGAATACGGCAAACCTGCCCGTTCTGACAGGAACAGAGGCAAAGGCACTGTTTATAAAATGCAAGGCAGGGGACGAAGCTGCCCGCCAGCAGCTGATAGAGGGGAATTTGCGGCTGGTGCTTAGTATTATCAAGCGCTTTGAAAACCGCAATGAAAATATGGATGATTTGTTTCAAATTGGTGTGGTGGGGCTGATTAAGGCGATTGATAATTTTAATATTGAGATGGATGTGATGCCTTCAACATATTTCTGCCCCATGATTATTGGGGAGATTCGCAGATATCTCAGGGATAACAACACCATTCGGGTGTCGCGTTCTCTCAGGGATACGGCGTATAAGGCGTTACAGGTGAAGGAACGGCTGATGGCAGAGAGGGAAAAGGAGCCGAGCATAGAGGAAATTGCGAAGGAAATGGGGATGAGCCGAGAAAATATCGTGATGGCAATGGATGCCATTCAGGATCCGGTTTCCCTTTTTGAGCCGATTTATCATGACGGCGGCGACACGCTTTTTGTGATGGATCAGGTGAGTGATGAAAAGAACGGCGACGGGCTCTGGCTGGAAAATCTTTCTCTGAGCGAAGCTATGCAGCACCTCAATGAGCGCGAAAAGAAAATCGTAAATCTACGCTTTTTTGAAGGCAAAACACAGACAGAGGTCAGCACAGAAATCGGCATTAGTCAGGCGCAGGTTTCCCGTCTGGAAAAATCTGCTTTGCAGCACATGCGAAAGTTTATGTAAGGGATTATGGGAAAACGAAAAAAGGTAGTCGAATATTCCTATAAAAGGTGTAGACAATTTTCTTTTGATAGGATAAAATGAAAAGCAAAGGGGAATTTTTAGATACCCGAAGGAAAGAAGGCTTTTTGAATATCAGGAGGAAAAATATGAAAATAAAAGCAGAAGATACCGCGGCATTGATTATCGATTTTCAGGAAAAACTGGTGCCTGCCATTGCAGATCATGATGAAATTGTTGCAAAGGCAGCTATTTTTGCGGCAGGGTTGAAGGAATTTGGCGTTCCTATGGCTGTGACACAGCAGTATACAAAGGGACTGGGCGAAACCGTTCCTGCGATGAAGGAAGCCATTGGCGCATTTGAACCCATGGAAAAAACAGTTTTCTCCGCAATGGGCTGTGATGCCTTTGTGGAATGGGTAAAGGCACAGGGCAAAAAGACAATTTTGGTTTGCGGCGTGGAAGCACATATCTGCGTGCTGCAGAGTATTATAGATTTGATTGGTGAAGGCTATCGTGTATTTATTGTGGCAGACTGCGTTGGCTCCAGAGTGGTATACAATAAGGAGTATGCAATCCAGAGAGCTGTGCAGGAGGGTGCATTCGTAACTACCTGCGAGGGCGCGCTGTATGAAATGACACAGGGGGCAGGCACACCCCATTTCAAAGCAATTTCAAAGCTGACAAAATAATGATTGGAGGCCTCAATTCCTGAGAATTGGGGTTTCTTTTTTGAGTAGGTTTTCAAGAAGGAATGAGAAGAATGCACATAAAAGAACATTTTCAGACAATTACATACCATAGAAGGCTGGTGCGGCAGGGCTGCTTCCGAGTTGGGCTTTACTGGCAGGGGTTGACGCATGATTTGAGCAAATACAGCCTGACAGAATTTTTGGTCGGTGCGAAATATTTTCAGGGTGATTGCAGCCCCAATAATGCAGAGAAGGAGGAGAAGGGCTATTCCTCCTCCTGGCTGCATCATAAGAGCAGAAATAAGCGTCATTTTGAATATTGGATTGATGATTCCATGCCAGGCAGCAAGGAGCCGCTGCTGATTGGCATGAAAATGCCCCGGCGGTATGTGGTGGAAATGTTCATGGATCGCATTGCAGCATGCAAGGTTTATCAGAAGGAAGACTATACCGATGCAAGCCCCTGGCTGTATCATCAGAAAAGCAAGCGCGTACAGGCGGTGATGCACCCCGAAAGCCTTGCTTTGCTCAATCACTTACTGCAAATGCTGGCAGAGGAGGGGGAGAAAAAGACCTTCGCTTATGCAAAACAGCTGGTACAAAAGGACAGAATCAGCCGATGGAAAAAATGCCTTGGAAAAAAGCAGGGCAAACGAGGTGAATGAGATGAACAAAGGAAAGGTAGTAGTAGGGATGAGCGGCGGCGTGGACAGCACAGTTGCGGCATATCTTTTAAACAAGCAGGGCTATGAGGTGACAGGCGTAACACTGCGGATGTGGGACGGAGAAGGCACAGAGAAGGCGATTGCCGATGCAAAACGGGTGGCAGATTCCATCGGGATTTCCCATGAGATACTGGATTGCAGAGAAGCCTTCCGTACCTGTGTGGTGAATGATTTTATCGGACAGTATCAAAAGGGCGTAACCCCGAACCCCTGTATCGTCTGCAACCGCATGGTAAAGGAAAAATCCCTTCTGGATAAGGCAAAGGAAATCGGTGGGAAGTACATTGCAACGGGGCACTATGCCCGTATCGAAAAGCATCCGAAAACGGGACGTTATGCCATCCGAAATTCTGCAACCGCCGAAAAAGACCAGACGTATGCGCTTTATCGGCTGACACAGGAGCAGCTTGGCGCAATGCTTCTGCCTATTGGGGAATATACCAAGGACGAGGTGCGTAAGATTGCGGAGGCTGTGGACGGCTTTGTGGCAAAAAAAGGTGAAAGTCAGGATATCTGTTTTATTCCCGATGGGGATTATGCCGCTTTCATTGAAAGAGAGGGCAAGCTGACGGAAACGCCCGGTAATTTTGTAGATATGGATGGAACTATTTTAGGTAAGCACAAGGGCTTGATTCATTATACCATCGGGCAGAGAAAGGGGCTTGGCATTGCGCTTGGCAAGCCTGCCTTTGTGTATCGTTTGGATACGGAAAAAAACGAGGTTGTTCTTTCCGATAATGCGGCATTATTCCGGACAACGCTTTGTGCCGACAATCTGGCATACATGGCGTATGATAAATTTGAGGACGGACAGCGTTTTCTGGCGAAAATCCGCTATGCGCATAAGCCTGCATGGTGTACTGTGCGGATGGTCGGGGAGGATAAATTAGAGGTTGTCTTTGATGAACCGCAAAGAGCGATCACGCCCGGGCAGTCACTTGTGCTGTATGATGGGGAATTTGTTGCCGGTGGCGGATTTGTATTGTAATTAAGCCAAAAATGAAAAAGCTTTTTTGAAAATGCAAAAGGGGAGGATTCAAGGGAAACGGGTTGGCAAATGTCGGCCTGTTTCTTTTTGAAAAAATGCTTCACAGCACAAAGGGCAGAAGCCGAAAATTCGGTTCTGCCCGGTGGGGTCGAAATGTGTATCGTATTTTTTTTTGATTTACTTGAGTAAAATCAAAGACTTTCTTTTAAAATTTCGATGATTTCCGCTCGATTGGGAACGTGATAGCCGCCCTTCAGAATCAATGTGACATCTGCGATGCTCTCCAGCATATCCTCGGTTACGCCAAGCTCTGCAAGATGCAGCACTACGCCGATTTCACGCATCCAGTCTTCCATAGCAGAGAGACCCTCCTGTGCTACTTGCTCTGTTGCCTTGCCCTCTGCATTGATGTTCCAGACATTCACAGCAAAACGCTTGAATTTCGGGATGGCATAGGGCAGTATATGGCGATAATATGGCAGGGATACCGCAGAAAGCGTCATGCCGTGGGTCGCATCAGTATAGCCTCCGACTGCCTGCCCAAGCATGTGCACCATCCAGTCGGTATGCTTTCCTTTGTCAATGAGCGTATTCAGTGCCCATGTGGCTGTCCACATGAGATTGCTGCGCGCTTCATAATCCAGTGGATTTTGTACGGCTATGCGGCTGGAATGAATGACAGAGCGCATTAAGCCCTCGCTGATGTAATCACTGGTGTTGTCATCTTCATCCGAAAAATATTGCTCGCAGATATGATTGAAAATATCATATATACCGGAAACCATCTGATATTTCGGCAGTGTAAACGTATATTCAGGATTCAATATCGTAAACCGAGGCATGATTTTTTCATCGGCAAAAACATGAGCAATTTTCTGATGTGTTTCTGTGTTGGTAATCACGCTACCTGCGTTCATTTCGGAGCCGGTGCCGACCATGGTGAGGACGCAGCCGACAGGGACGATTTCGCAGCTCGGTTCTTCAAAGCGAACAAAGTATTTCTCCCAAGGCTCCTCCTCGCAATGAACGGAAACAGAGACAGCCTTGGAATAATCGCAGACAGAGCCGCCGCCTACAGCAAGCAGTAAATCTGCCTTATGCGCACGGGCAATTTCAATTCCCTCATGCAGCTTTGCAACGGTGGGATTGGGCATAACACCGCTAATCTCTGCAACAGTTTTATTATTTTTCTTTAAAAGAGCAGTTACGGCATCATAAATTCCATTTTTCTTAATGGAGCCGCCGCCGTATATCAGCACAACATTTTTGCCGTACTTGGATAGTTCGTCATTGAGGTAGTTCAAGGATTTTTTCCCGAAATACAGCTTGGTTGGATTGCAGTAAGAAAAGTTACCTAACATAATTGCTCACCCATGCCTTTCTTTTTAATTCTTATAAAAATCATGCACCTTTTGATGACTGCTCTTATTTTAGTCGTATTTATTCTGTGGGTTGTGCGAGGGGATTTTGGCGGTATCCCTCCAGCAGATTGTCATTTTCCATGATGAACGGCCGTGTTGTATCCTGCTCCCACGCAACATCATATTTTTCCATGAGATAATCACTCAGCTCTGTCCGATTTTTTAATTTTACCAGACGATATGGCTCCTGGAAGGCGACCTTCTCGATAAAATAAAGCTCTCCGTTTTCTGCGGGAAGCAAAATGCCGACATGACCGATAAAAAGCGTATTATCCGTATCCGAAAATTTGTCATGCAGAACGACGGAGATCAGGCGTGCCTTGTCGTCTGTAAACGAAATGCCGCGTTCCCTCCAGCCTGCCTGCAGAGCCTTGACCTGCTCGGTTACATCGGTACTGTTTGCAGCATTTACAGGTGCGAACAGAGCACAGAATTTGGCGGTACTGTCTCCGCAGAGAACAGAGGAATCCGCAGAAAGCGTTTCAAGATCCAGAAAAAGCGCATCCTCGCCTTGGGTATTCGGCTGATTAGCTCCCACTGTGACAAAGTCGCCGAATAGACTGAAGGCTGTGATCCTGCAATTATATCCGGGAAAGCTGCCGTTTTTTTTCATCCAAGCATCCTGCATTTCATAGGGATCATATTTGGTTTCAGTTGGTGCCGCGCTTTCAAAGCCCTTCGTTAGCCACTCACTTTTTACATCTGCACGAAAGGCATCGACCTTGGCAAAAAGGGTATCAATTCTGTTTTCCTTTACCCCAGCATCCGAGAGACCTTGGCGAAGCAGGCTGCGAAATTCTTCATCCGTCAGATTGGAATATACAGCGGTTTTCAGTGGCAGCTGTTGGCTGTCTGCTTTTGTTGCTGCACAGCCGCAAAAGCCGCTTAGGGTTAGGCTTGCAGCCAGCAGCAGGGTGGCATATTTTTTCAAATTCATGTGCATCTACCTTCCTTATAATGGATTTGGGTGGAGCATACTTCTTTCAAGGTGTTAGCCAAGAATGCGCCGGTCGAAATGTTGCAAGACTGGCGCAAACCGGATAAATATTGGATTTTTACGGTAGTTCAGATTATTCCCATTCAATCGTTGCGGGTGGCTTAGAGGTGATATCATACACGATACGATTGACATGCTTTACCTCATTTACGATACGGGTAGAAACCTTATCCAGCACCTCATAGGGGATTCTTGCCCAATCGGCAGTCATGAAGTCGGTTGTGGTTACGCCGCGCAGGGCAATGGTATAATCGTAGGTACGGAAGTCGCCCATAACGCCAACGGAGCGCACATCTGTGATAACCGCGAAATACTGGTTAATGTCTCTGTCCAGACCTGCCTTTGCGATTTCCTCTCTGAAAATCGCATCCGCATCCTGCAAAATCGCAACCTTATCCTCTGTTACCTCGCCAATCACGCGCACACCCAGACCGGGACCGGGGAAGGGCTGACGATATACCAGATATTCCGGCAGACCGAGCTCCAGACCCATCTGACGTACCTCATCCTTAAACAGCAGGCGCAGGGGTTCAATCAGCTCCTCAAAATCCACAACGGAGGGCAGACCGCCTACGTTATGATGGGATTTGATGACTGCGGAATCTCCCAGACCGCTTTCGATGATATCGGGATAAATCGTTCCCTGCACCAGATAATCTACCTTGCCGATTTTTCTTGCTTCATCTTCAAATACACGGATAAATTCCGCGCCGATGATTTTACGCTTCTGTTCGGGGTCGGTTACGCCCTTCAGCTTGGAAAGGAAGCGCTCCTGTGCATTTGCTCTTACGAAATGAGAATCGAAATAGCCGTCAAAAATCTGCTCTACCTCGTCGCCTTCGTTTTTACGCATCAGACCATGGTCAACGAAAACGCAGGTCAGCTGCTTGCCGATAGCCTTGGAAACCAGAGCCGCAACAACGGAGGAATCTACGCCGCCGGAGAGGGCGCACAAAGCCTTGCCGTCGCCAACCTGCTCGCGGATTTTTTTAATCTGGTCTTCGATGTAGTTTGTCATTGTCCAATCGCCCTTGCAGCCGCAGACCTCAAACAGGAAGTTTTTAATCAATGCAGAGCCTTTGGGTGTATGGTTTACCTCAGGGTGGAACTGCACGCCATAGAAGCCCTTTGCTTCACATTCAATGGCAGCCGCGGGGCAGGTAGGGGTTTTCCCGATGATGCGGAAGCCTTCGGGCAGCTCTGTCACATAATCCGTGTGGCTCATCCAGCAAATTTCATTTGCGCCGATGCCCTTTAGCAGCTTGCTTGTGGTATCGAAGGCAACCTCAGCCTTGCCATATTCACTCAGCTCGGCAGCATGTCCAACCTTGCCGCCCAGTGTGTACGCCATCAGCTGACAGCCGTAGCAGATACCCAGAATGGGCACGCCCAGCGCAAACAGGGCAGGATCAACCTTAGGAGAAGCGTCATCGTAAACGCTGTTGGGGCCGCCGGTGAAGATGATGCCCTTGGGGTTTTTCGCCTTGATTTCCTCCAAGGATTTTTTCCAGGGCATGATTTCGCAGTATACATGATGTTCTCTGACACGGCGGGCAATCAGCTGATTATACTGACCGCCGAAGTCCAGAATGAGGATCATTTCTTGATTCATTATATCCCTCCGTTTTTATGAAAAGTTTTATTTTTTTCATGATAGAAAAAGAATGAGAAAACCGCCGGCAGTGCCGACGGTCTGCTTACTATCGTTTCTTTTTTCTATCTTACCATAGCAAAAAAAGATTGACAAGAGAAAGCAGCACACTATCAGTGTATTTTTCCGAAAAACAGATAAGAATATTTTATGGGACGGATAAAAGTTTTTTGTGGAAACACAAGGGAAAAGGAGTTGAAAGTTCAAGAAAAACCAGATATAATGTGGGAGTTGGTATTTTATCATTATAAAAGGAGGGTTTCTTTTGGATTTTATTGAAAAGTGTTTCAAGTTGAAGGAAAATAAAACAACCTTCAAAACAGAGCTGATGGCAGGCTTGACCACCTTCATGACGATGGCGTACATCCTCGTGGTTAATCCCAGCATCCTCTCTACAACAGGCATGGATGCCGGTGCGCTTCTGACAGCAACCTGTATCGCTTCTGCCTTAGGTACATTCTTTATGGCATTTTTTGCGAACTATCCCTTTGTTCTGGCACCCGGTATGGGGCTGAATGCGTATTTTGCTTTTACCATTTGCGCGCAGAAGGGGTATAGCTGGCACGTTGCATTGGCGGCAGTATTTGTGGAAGGTATCATTTTTATTATTTTATCCGCAGTCAATGTGCGTGAGGCAATCTTTAATGCCATTCCTGCAAACATGAAAAAAGCAGTAAGCGTTGGTATCGGTATGTTTATCGCATTCATCGGCTTGCAGAATGCCGGTGTTGTCATCAACAATCCTTCTACCTGTGTCAGCCTTGGCGATGTGAAAACCGTTCCCGTTGCGCTTGCTCTGATTGGTACCATCATCACACTGGTGCTGGTTATCAGAAAGGTAAAGGGCGCACTTCTGGTTGGTATCCTGATTACATGGATTCTGGGTATCATCTGCCAGCTTGCAGGGGTTTATGTGGTTGATGTGGAAGCAGGCGTATATTCCCTGATTCCCACAGGTCTGATTTCCGCACCCCCCAGCATCGCACCCATTGCCGGCAAGCTGAGCTTCTCCGGTATTTCTATCTTCGATTTTATCGTTGTTGTGTTTGCATTCCTGTTTGTTGACCTGTTCGATACACTGGGTACACTGATTGGCGTATCCACAAAGGCAGGCTTCTTGGATAAGGAGGGCAAGCTGCCCAAGATTAAAGGCGCATTGTTTGCGGACGCATTGGCAACAACCATCGGTGCTGTTTTGGGTACTTCCACAGTAACCACCTTCGTAGAATCTGCATCCGGCGTTTCCGATGGCGGTCGCTCCGGTCTGACAGCATTTACAGCAGGCATTTTGTTCCTGGTTGCACTGCTGTTCTCTCCCATCCTGACAACCATCCCTTCCTTTGCTACCAC
>ENA-UERY01000912-UERY01000912.1-human-gut-metagenome-genome-assembly--contig:-NODE-912-length-21257-cov-3.900000_pt1 | contig 21257 bp, 20 predicted proteins | sample MGYA00242989_ERZ507990 | MGnify/ENA primary metagenome ERZ507990 (study PRJEB26167, sample SAMN06115529) | human gut metagenome | host: Homo sapiens | place: China:Fujian | collected 2015-08-26...
CTGGTTAAAGCAGTACGCTTCTATGAACAGGTAAAGCGCGAGAATCCGCCAGTCGAAACCGGAGCATGGAAAGACGCGGTTGACTGGGTGCTCAAAGAGGCTTGCCAGGCTGTAAACATTGGTACCAAAGGAGATTGATATGAGCACTTTTACCGACAAAGAACTGATTAAAGAAATCAAAGAGCGCATAGGCAGCCTGGACGTGAGAGACAATATTGAGCGCCGGGCTTATGAAATAGCGTTAGCCTCGCTGGAAGCAGAACCGGTGGCGTGGATGCGTGATGACGCAGATGGTCGTGAGTATAACGCTCGCAATGAATTTTCTGGTGGAGGGGGAGGAGTTCCACTCTACGCCACCCCTCCAGTGCCAGTAGTACCGGAAGAAAAACCAATGCCTAATCCTCTTAGCATGTACGCGGTTGATGCTGTTGCCGCTATTGCAGAGGTGAGAGGCTGGAACGCCTGCCGCGCCGCCATGCTTCATGGTGCCGAACCTGCAAGTAATCATGAAGAGTTGCCACTTGATTATCTCCAAGGTCAAAAAGATGGTCTTGAATGGGCTGCGCAGCTTGCAGAAGCAAATCACCCACAAACTGGCGACTGGCTTTACGATGACCCGCTGGAGCTGGCTAAAGCTATCAGAAAAGGTCCTGACATGCCCGAATTCGATGGACCAACTCCGGTAACTCTGGATGGTTGGATAAGCTGTAGTGAGCGAATGCCTGAGAACATTCCCGGAAGTTGTAAAGAGTATCTGGTGTTTGATGGGCTTAATAATAAAGTTCATCACGATTACTGGGTTGTCCCTGATGGAGACAGTGCGCCAGTTGCGTCGTTCTGGAATCATTACGGGGCACATGTAACTCACTGGATGCCTCTACCAGAACCGCCGAAGGAGGTTAACCGTGGCTAACCTGCAACTTGCCGTTAAAGGTGAATACTTCGATGCCATGATTCGCGGGGAGAAAACGGAAGAGTATCGCCTGTGTAATGACTACTGGAATAAGCGCCTCGTTAACCGTAAGTATTACCGCCTGATTATCACAAAGGGATATCCGAAGCGCGAAGACTTCAGTCGCAGAATTGACGTCCCGTATAACGGATATGAAATAAAGACAATCACACATCCGCACTTCGGTGATAAACCGGTAAAGGTGTTCGCGATAAAGGTAAATATTGATGGCTAAATCAGCAGCAGAGCGCAAAGCCGCTCAGAGAGCCAGACAAGCTGCATCTGGTGTGCGTAAGCTGGAGATTGTGCTTGATGCTCAGGAAATTGAAATTCTGGAGCGTAACTGTGCCACGCGTCGCCCCGGGCGTGCGCCTTACGAATTTGGTGAGTATATAGCGTTACTGATCCGCCAGGATGATGCACGCGTGCACGGGCGTATAAAATCGATCAGCAGAACACGTTGCGGTAAGTGCGGCGAGAGAGTTCCAGTTAATTCATGTCCGTGTAATGGTGACTCACAATGCTGGGTGACTAAAGGCTGGCATGAAACGAAATTAATAGTGTGACATGTCACGAGTAGATTATGCATGATGAATTTGATGGATTTTGAATACTGCCGCCAACTATGGCGGCTTTATTTTGCATGGTATTATTACCACAACGGTAACAATTACCACGGTAGTTATGATGCCTGCTGAACCTAAAACCTATAAACGCAAATCAACGCAATTTAAGCCGCTCACAGCAATGCAGGAGGCTTATTGCCAGTCATACATCAAAACGCCTGAAAACCAGACTCAGGCTGCGATTAACGCAGGATTCTCCCCAAATACAGCGGCAGTTAAAGCCAGTGTCATGATGCGCGATGAACGCATTCAGAAACGGATTGCCGAGTTGATGGAGGAGCGCAACAAACGAATGCGTGTCAGTGCTGATTACGTTCTCATGCGCCTGGTGGAGATCGACCAGATGGACGTGATCGACATCCTCAACGACGATGGGAGCCTTAAACCAATCCGTGAGTGGCCGAAAATCTGGCGCACTACGCTTAGTGGCTTTGATCTGTCATCGACCATCATGAACATGAACGAGGATTCAATAGAGACAATCCTCAAAAAAATTAAATGGCCTGACAAGGTGAAGAACCTTGAGCTGATTGGTAAGCATGTTGATGTCAACGCATTCAAAGAACGTCTGGATGTTAATGTGAATGTGACAATTGCTGATCGCATAGCAGCAGCCAGGAAGCGACTCAAAGAACGTCAGGATGGTAATCAGTGACAGATACAGCGTTATCTCCTGAAGAGCAGTTAATCGAGGATATTGCAGGGTTCACTCACGATCCGCTTGGCTATGCCCTCTATGCGTTCCCGTGGGGGGAAGATGGGACTGAACTGGCACATGCCACCGGTCCACGTCAGTGGCAGGCTGATGCGTTCCGAGAGATACGTGATCACCTGCAGAATCCAGAGACGCGCTATCAGCCGCTTATGCTGGCACGCGCTTCGGGTCACGGTATTGGTAAATCCGCATTCATCTCAATGCTGATCAACTGGGGCATGTCCACTTGCGAGGATTGTAAGGTTGTGGTGACCGCCAACACCGACAACCAGCTACGAACGAAGACCTGGCCGGAAATTATCAAGTGGTCGAACCTTGCTATCACGAAAGACTGGTTTACCTGTACCGCTACCGCGATGTACAGCAATGACCCTGGGCACGACAAGCGGTGGCGAGCTGACGCAATCCCCTGGTCTGAGCACAACACTGAGGCGTTCGCCGGACTACACAACGAGCGCAAACGCATCATCGTGGTATTCGATGAAGCGTCGAACATTGCGGATCTGGTGTGGGAAGTTGCTGAGGGTGCGCTTACGGACGAAGACACTGAGATTATCTGGGTAGCGTTCGGAAACCCTACACGTAACACCGGGCGTTTCCGCGAATGTTTCCGCAAATATAAACACCGCTGGAAAACTGCGCAGATTGACAGCCGGACGGTGGAAGGCACTAACAAACAGCAGTTGCAGAAATGGGTTGATGACTACGGGGAAGATAGCGACTTCGTTAAAATCCGTGTGCGCGGCATATTCCCTGATGCATCTGAATTGCAGTTTATCCCTACCGGTCTTACTGACGAGGCAATGAAACGGGTGGTAACCGCTGCGCAGGTTGCACATGCTCCGGTGATAATCGGCGTTGACCCGGCATACTCAGGCGTTGATGACGCTGTGATATACCTGCGGCAGGGGCTGCACAGTAAGGTGCTGTGGACTGGCAACAAGACCACTGACGATCTGATTATGGCGAAGCGTATCGCTGACTTTGAAGACCAGTACCAGGCTGACGCAGTGTTCATCGACTTCGGTTACGGAACTGGTCTGAAGTCAATCGGTGACGGCTGGGGTCGTACATGGCAACTTGTTCCGTTCGGTGGCGCGTCTACTGACCCGCAGATGCTCAACAAGCGTGGGGAGATGTTCAACTCATGCAAGACATGGCTGAGGCTCGGCGGCATGCTGGATGACCAGGAAACAGCGGACGACCTGTCGGCAGCAGAGTACAAAGTTCGTGTGGACGGTAAAATCGTTATCGAACCGAAGGAAGATATCAAGGAGCGGCTTGGGCGTTCGCCGGGTAAAGGCGATGCGCTACTGCTGACGTTTGCTTTCCCTGTGTCGAAGCGTCTGCGAATTCCTGGGCAGCAGAACCAGCAAGGCAAAGCCATCACAGACTATGATCCTTTTGCATAAAAAAGCCCGCGAATCGGCGGGCTGATTGTGACATGTCACGGCGTTAGAAGGTTATTTTATCGAATGCGGCGTTGATTGCCTTGGCGTCCTGCTCAGCACCAACCACATCAAGTAAAGATCTTTTACTAAGCACTTCAGCCAGGCATTGTAACTTCATGTTGTATAAGTTTTCGCGCATGTAATCATCATCACTTTTTTCTTTGGCGTATACAGCGCGAGAAATATCAAACACATTGCCTTTTTCCATTTCAGTTTTCTGCGCTGAAATCCAGTCATGGCAAGTAACTCCTATTCCATGGTCATCGCTAAGCGTTAACCCGGCAAGTCGCTCACCTGGAATTGCTTCACAAAGCATTTCATTTCCTGCAAAAACACCATAAAAAATTGAGTCATCACCCTGAACAATGCGTACATATTTGCACGGCCATTCATTTAGATATTTAGCTAGCATGTCGGCTGTTTTCATGATCTCACCTTAAAAAAATGCCCGGCGAACCGGGCGAACTGGAAGCAATGAGTTATGCCTTCCGTGGCTGTACTGGTTTACAGCATGAAGTCATCGCAATGGCGTCCTGCTGTAAAAAGGGCGGTGATAGTCCTTCAAGGGAAACCATCACCGCCAAGCCCCTGGAACTTCTGGCATCACGGTCCTTAGGCGTGATTCTGGCGTGGCATGCAGGATTCGAACCTGCGACCAACCGCTTAGAAGGCGGTTGCTCTGTCCAACTGAGCTAATGCCACAACGCTGAGAGCACTTAGCCTGTTAAGGCGCCACACTTTGTCGCGGCTCCATAAATGCTCTCATCGTTGTACCCTCGTCTCTTCCGAGGCGTCACACCGAATCGCCGGGATGGTGAATCCCCGTGCGCGGAATAAAACCGCTCGACTTGCACATTCCGGCTACCTGGTTCGTTTGCCACAGCCAGGGAGGGTGCCCCTTAAACGCATCCAGACCGCTATCGGCGCATGTGCCATACGCCGTACTGCTCAAAATAAAAGCTCACTCCACCTGTTCAATTTAACGACAAGCCAGTCAGGTTAGTAACCGGAATGAACTCTTTGGTTACCTGAAAGGTAATAATTCGCACGTTAAATGTCAACTGTCTACGATAAATAAATCATATGTGGTTAAATTGGTAATAATTTAATTGCGTACGGAGTCATTGATATGTGCATGGGTAGCTCACCATCAGTGCCTGCAACACCAGAAGTTCAGGCAGCACCACAGGAGCAGGATGCCGCCGTTGTTGATGCCCGCGACGAAGAAACTCGTCGCCGTCGCGCTGCTGCTGGTCGTAGTTCTACGCTGCTTACCGGTTCTCAGGGCGACACATCAACTGCTAATACCAGCGGTAAAACGCTGCTTGGTCAGTAACCGGAGTCATTGAAATGGCGGAAACAACTAAAGAGCGATTGAACAAACAGTTCGCACAACTTGAAAGCGAGCGTCAGTCGTTCGAGCCGCACTGGCGCGAGTTGAGTGATTACATCAACCCGCGTGGTTCCCGCTTTCTGACTTCTGAGGTTAACCGTAACGATCGACGCAATACACGCATTATTGATTCGACCGGGACTATGGCGGCGCGCACTCTCGCCAGCGGCATGATGTCAGGCATCACAAGCCCCGCGCGTCCGTGGTTTCGCCTGGCTACGCCAGATCCTGAAATGATGGATTATGGCCCTGTTAAGTTGTGGCTTGAGGCGGTGCAGAACCGCATGAACGATATGTTCAATAAGTCGAATCTCTATCAGTCGCTGCCGCAGTTATACGGAAGCCTCGGCACATACAGCACTGGTGCAATGGCAGTGCTGGAGGATGACGAGGACATCATTCGCACAATGCCATTCCCGATAGGCAGTTACTACCTGGCTAACTCACCTCGTGGCAGTGTGGACACCTGTTTTCGCAAGTTCTCTATGACTGTTCGTCAGCTTGTTCAGGAGTTCGGGCTAAATAACGTCAGCGAATCCGTAAAAAGCATGTGGGAAAGCGGAACCTACGAGAAGTGGATTGAAGTGATGCATTCGGTTTACCCGAACATTGACCGCGATACATCGAAGCTGGATAGCAAGAACAAGCCATTCAAATCGGTTTATTACGAGGTTGGTGGCGATAACGACAAGTTGTTGCGTGAGTCCGGATTCGATGAGTTTCCAATTATGGCTCCGCGCTGGGAAGTTAACGGCGAAGATGTTTATGGATCATCATGCCCGGGTATGCTGGCGCTTGGACCTGTTAAGGCATTGCAGCTTCTCCAGAAGCGCAAGTCGCAGTTGATTGATAAAGCCACCAATCCGCCGATGGTTGCTCCGACTTCCCTCAAGAATCAGCGTGCCTCCCTTCTTCCTGGCGACATCACGTATATCGATCAGATTACTGGTCAGGATGGTTTCAGGCCTGCTTATCTGGTTAACCCCAGTACAGCAGATTTGGTGGCAGACATTCAGGACACCCGTCAAATCATTAACAGCGCCTACTTTGTCGATCTGTTCATGATGTTGCAGAACATCAATACCCGCTCGATGCCTGTTGAAGCGGTGATCGAAATGAAAGAAGAAAAACTTCTGATGTTGGGGCCGGTTCTGGAGCGTCTGAACGACGAATGTCTTAATCCTCTCATTGACCGCGCTTTCTCGATGATGGTGCGTAAAAACATGCTGCCGCCACCGCCTGACGCGATGGAAGGTATGCCCCTGAAGGTCGAATACATTTCCGTCATGGCTCAGGCGCAGAAGTCTATCGGCCTGTCCAGTCTGGCGTCTACGGTCAACTTCATTGGTCAACTTGCGCAAGCGAAACCAGAAGCTCTCGACAAACTCAACGTTGATCAGGCGATCGATGCATTCGCTGATATGTCCGGAGTGTCTCCAACCGTCATTGTTCCGCAGGAACAGGTTGAGCAGGCTCGCCAGCAACGGGCACAGCAACAACAGCAGCAACAAATGATGGCGATGGGGATGGCGGCGGCACAGGGTGCCAAGACGCTAAGCGAAGCTAAAACTTCGGATCCGAGTGTTTTGTCAGCTATGGCGAATGCAGTTAGTGGTCAGGGTGGGCAATCACAATGACAGATTACGAAGACGATCAACTGAAAGAAGAAAACGCCCGTAAGCAACGTGACATGGCACAGCGTGAAATTGATGACATTTGCTTTGTCATGAGCAGTGAACAGGGGCGTCGCGTTGTCTGGTCGGTGCTGGAGAAAGGCCGTGTGTTTTCCGCTATCTCACCGATGGACGCTATGGCTATGGCATTTAATGAGGGGCAACGCAATCTGGCGCTGGAACTGTTTCAGCGCGTTATGGCGCATTGCCCTGAACAGTATTTGAAGATGGCCAAAGAGGCCAGTGAACAGGAGTGATCATGAATTTATTTGAGCGTTTGCTGTATCGCCGTCTTTGCAATGAGCAACCAGTCGATGGTGGAGCAGCTCCGGCTGCGTCAGAACCGTCAGCGCCTGCAGGTGATAACCCTGCTCCAGTTGGTGATCCATCACAACCGGAAGGTGATAAGCCACAACCTGTTGCTGATGGCGATAAACCTGCTGATGACAAAAAGCCTGAAAACGATAAGCAGGATGAAAAAAAGGACGGCGATAAAACAGAGGGTGCGCCTGAGAAGTACGAGTTTCAGGCTGCCGAAGGCGTAGAGCTGGATACAGAAGCGTTGAAGGAATTCGAGCCGGTGGCGCGAGAACTAAACCTGACCAACGAGCAAGCGCAAAAGCTGGTTGATGCTTATCCGAAGATTCTGGCAGGTGTTCAGCAGCGCCAGGCAGAAGCCTGGCAGAAAACAACCGAGCAGTGGGCTGCTGATGTAAAAGCTGACAAAGAAATCGGTGGCGACAAGTTGATTTCTAACCTTAGCGCCGCACAGCGTGCGCTTGACCAGTTCGGGACACCTGAACTCAAAGAATATCTGAACACCACCGGGCTGGGTAATCACCCTGATCTGGTCAAAACGTTCGTGAAAATCGGAAAGGCGATGTCTGAAGATGGCATGGTCACCGGTGGTAATGAAGGCCAGCGTAGTGCGGCCGAAGTGCTCTATGGCAAATAAGAGAGGAAATGACAATGGCTGTTAAAGGCTTAACTGCGCTAACGCTGGCTGACTGGGGTAAGCGCGTCGATCCAAACGGGAAAGTCGATAAGATTATCGAGCTTCTCGGTCAAACTAACCCGATCCTTCAGGATATGCCTTTTGTCGAAGGGAACCTTCCTACCGGACACCGAACCACCATTCGTTCTGGTTTACCTTCAGCTACCTGGCGTTTGCTGAACTATGGCGTACAGCCAAGCAAATCAACCACAGTACAGGTAACCGATTCCGTTGGCATGCTGGAAACCTATGCGGAAGTCGATAAGTCACTGGCTGATCTGAACGGCAATACCGCCGAATTCCGCCTGTCTGAAGACCGCGCATTTATTGAAGCGATGAATCAGCAGATGGCGCAGACGCTGTTTTATGGTGATTCCAGCGTTAACCCTCAGCAGTTTATGGGACTGTCCTCCCGCTATTCCAGCCTGTCTGCGGGTAATGCTCAGAACATCATTGATGCTGGTGGCACGGGTACAGATAACACCTCAATCTGGTTAGTGGTGTGGGGCGAAAACACCGTGCATGGCATCTTCCCGAAAGGGCAGAAGGCTGGCATCCAGATGGAAGATAAAGGCCAGGTGACACTGGAAGATGCTAATGGCGGCAAGTACGAAGGCTATCGCACCCATTACAAATGGGATAACGGACTTGCTCTGCGTGACTGGCGTTATGTTGTTCGCATTGCAAACATCGATGTCAGCAATCTTTCAGAACCTTCCTCTGCCGCAAATATTGCGAAGTTGATGGTTAAAGCACTGCATCGCATTCCAAATCGTGGCATGGGTCGCCCGGTGTTCTACATGAACCGCACTGTAGGCCAGGCTCTTGATCTGCAATCTCTGGAGAAAACATCTCTGGCGATCAGCGTAAAAGAGACAGAAGGCGAGTGGTGGACTTCATTCCGTGGTGTACCAATCCGTGAAACTGATGCGCTTCTGGAAACAGAAGCCCGCGTGGTGTAACGCCTGTTATTAACCTGTGGGTCGTAACAGACCCACTAATGGAGAAAGAAGATGATCACCGACAAACTGTTGATGTTCTCCGAAGCACAGGCGGTAACTGATACCGCGGCTTCTACTGACGTAATCGATCTCGGTCCAATTGACGGAAAACGTCGTGATATCGGCGTGGGTTACCCGCTTGAGTTTTGGGCGCTGGTTAACACAGCCGCCGCAGCAAGCGGTGATGCAACTGTAAACATCCAGTTGCAGACGAGTGAGGATAACAGCTCATGGTCCACTATTTATGATAGTGGCGCACTGGCAAAGGCCACCCTGACAGCAGGTAAGCGAGTTGTTTCTGCAAAGGTGCCAGCCGGTGTTCAGCGATATCTGCGTGTTAACTACTCCGTCGCAACTGGCCCACTAACGGCTGGCAAATTCACTGCGGGTATCAATCTTGATGTTGATGCCAATACGCCGTATCCGATCCGCTCAAAAGTAACTGGTTAAGGTGATATTGATGTCAGGTGAGAAACCAAGATACCGCGTTCTGCGCCTCTCTCATATCCATAACACTCTGTGGCCGGAGGGGGCAGAAATCGAATACGAAGGTGAGCCTGGTAGCGCACTGGAACCTGTTAACGATGCAGCCAGACAGGCAAAAGCAAAAGTTGCAGGAAAAGAGTCAATGGCAGCAACCAGCACCAAAATCATCAACGATGTGTCAGATGATGGTGAACTGGATAAGCTCCGTGAAGAGTACGAATTGCTCTTTAACGAGAAGCCACACCATAACGCCAAAGCCGAAACGCTCCGCGAGAAGATCGCAGATAAGCGTAAAGAACTGGGCGTGTAAGCCTCGCGGATCAGACAAGGGGCTTCGGCCCCTTTATTGCAGGAGTGTATATGGAACTCGTAAACCTCAAAACCGGCACTGACAGCTACCAGGATGAGAGCGGAGAAACCAGAACTCGCGATGAATACCCGTGGGGGCTGTGCATCACTCTTAATAACGACACATTGAATAAGCTGAAGGCGCAACCTCAGGGCGTCGGAACAGAAGTGATGATAACTGCAAAGGCTGTTATTCGAGGCCTGTCTGCCAGAGAAACTGACGATGGTGTTAATCGCAGCGCCGATCTGCAGATCACTGATATGGCGATCGCTCCTGTTTCCGGGGATGTAGAAAAATCAGCGGCTGAAACCCTGTACGGCAATGGGGGTGAGTAATGGCCTCTGTAGTAGAGATCTGCAATCGTGCGCTGTCCAATATTGGCAATAGCCGCAGCATTAACAGCCTGACGGAAGCCAGCAAGGAAGCGGGGGAATGTTCGCTGCACTTTGAGGCCTGCCGTGATGCTGTGCTTTCTGATTTTGACTGGAACTTTGCTACCAAACGCGTGGCGCTGGCAGATACGAGCAATCCACCGCCTGACTGGGAATATGCGTATCAGTACCCGTCCGATTGTCTGCGCATTACTGAAATTATGCTTCCTGGTGTACGCAATCCAACAGCAGCAATGCGCGTTCAGTACGAAGTAGGTGTAGACACCAACGGAACAGGAAAGTTGATCTACACAGACCAGCCTCAGGCATGGCTCAAGTATGTCTCTCGCGTTACAGATGTGAACATGTTTGATGCCATTTTTATGGAGGCGTTGGCCTGGCGTCTTGCGGCAGCTATTAACATGGCGCTGACTGGGAATGCAGACCTCGGTACGTTTGCCCTCAATATGTACAATCGCGTGATTCTTAGTGCTGGCTCGCATAGCCAGAATGAATCACAGGAACCACAGCCACCGGTTGACGAGTTTACCATTGCGAGGTTGTCCTGATGGCTATCAGTTGGATACAGCCCAGCTTTGCCGGTGGTGAGATTGGACCGTCGTTGTACGGTCGTATCGACATGGCGAAGTACCAGGTGGCATTGCGCAAGTGCGATAACTTTATCGTGCGGCAGTATGGCGGCGTTGAGAATCGACCTGGTACGCGTTTTGTCGGTGCCGCCAAATACCCAAATCGGAAATGCCGCCTGATCCCGTTCCAGTTCTCGACGGTTCAGACCTATGCTCTGGAGTTCGGACACCAGTACATGCGCGTTATCAAAGATGGTGCGTTGGTGCTGAACAGCAGCAATGTTATTTATGAAATTTCCACGCCATATACTGAAGCCGATCTGTTCCGAATTAAATTCACGCAAAGCGCAGACGTGCTTACGCTGGTTCATCCGGCATACCCGCCGAAAGAGTTGCGCCGCTATGCGCATGACAACTGGCAACTGGTTGATGTGGTAACGAAGAACGGGCCATTTGAAGATATCAATATTGACGAGTCAGTGACGGTTTATGCCAGCGCCAGCACCGGGACAATTACGTTAACGGCAAGCGCCTCTATTTTTGGCGCGGAGCAGGTAGGCAAATTGTTCTATCTGGAACAGCCTGCAGTGGATTCTGTGCCGGTATGGGAAACCAGTAAGAGTACGTCGATTGGCGATATTCGCCGTGCAGACAGTAACTACTATCGCGCCGTTACAGCAGGCAAAACAGGTACTTTGCGCCCTTCGCATACAGAAGGCACATCATGGGATGGCTGGGGCGGATCCGGTGATGATGATACTGGCATTGAGTGGGAGTATCTGCACAGTGGTTTTGGCATTGCCCGTATCACTGCTGCAAATGGCACTACTGCAACTGCTGAGGTGATTTCCTATATCCCTTCGCAGGTCGTTGGCGAGGATAATGCCAGCTATAAATGGGCTAAATATGCCTGGAACAGTGTTAATGGTTATCCTGGCACTGTTGTTTATTATCAACAACGTCTTTACTTCGCCGCATCGACTGCGTTTCCTCAGACTATCTGGGCCAGCCGTACCGGGGATTATAAGGATTTTGGCAAAAGCAATCCTACGCAGGATGACGACAGAATTATCTACACCTATGCCGGACGTCAGGTTAATGAGATCCGCCACCTGATTGATGTTGGTTCTCTGGTGGCGCTGACTTCCGGAGGTGAGTACGTCATCACCGGCGACCAGAACAAAGTGTTAACCCCATCATCATTTGCATTCAGCTCTCAGGGATCAAATGGCTCAAGCAACGTCCCGCCAATTGCCGTGGCGAATATTGCTCTGTTCGTCCAGGAGAAAGGCAGCGTTGTCCGTGATCTGGCCTACTCATTCGATGTTGACGGCTATCAGGGGAACGACCTGACCATCCTTGCCAATCATCTTTTTCAGAAGCACAGCATTGTTGACTGGTGCTTCTCGATTGTCCCTTACTCCAGTGCCTTCTGCATTCGTGATGACGGTAAATTACTGGTGATGACCTATTTGCGTGATCAGCAGGTTTTTGCATGGGCACCACAATCCAGTACCGGAAAATATGAAAGCACATGCAGTATCAGCGAAGGCAATGAAGATGCGGTGTATTTCGTCGTTAACCGAACCGTTAACGGGCAAACAGTGAGATACATCGAGCGACTGTCCAGCCGTTTATTTACCAGCGATGAAGATGCTTTCTTTGTTGATTCTGGCCTTAGCTATGATGGAAGAAATACGTCTGACAGAACGATGACCATCACTGGTGGTTCTGGTGAATGGGATTACCATGCGGAATATACAATCAGTGTTTCTGGTGGTGCGTACTTCACCAGTAGTGATGTCGGCGCGCAACTACAGTTCCCTTATACCGGAACTGATCCTGATACTGGCGATGAAGTGTCAAAAGAATTACGTTGCGACATTATTTCTGTAACCAGCAATACCGCTGTAGTGGTTCGTGCTAACAGGAACGTCCCGCCATCCCTCAGGAATGTGGCCACCACGAACTGGCAGATGGCGCGCCGGACATTTGGCGGCTTGTCTCATCTTGAAGGCCAGACCGTAAACATCCTCTCTGATGCGAACGTGGAACCACAGAAAGTGGTTTCCGGAGGTGCCGTCACGCTGGAATCTCCGGGGGCTGTAGTGCACATCGGCCTGCCAATAACTGCTGAATTCGAAACACTGGATATCAACATTAACGGACAGGAAACGCTGCTGGACAAAAAACAGGTGATCCCGTCCGTTACTCTGGTTGTGAATGCCAGTCGCGGCATCTGGGCGACTACGCCCGGCGGTAAATGGTACGAATATCCACAGCGTGAATTCGAGTTCTACGATGATCCTGTTGATGATGCTACCGGAAAAGTAGAAGTGAAACTGGACAGTAACTGGGGCAAAAACGGACGTGTAAAAATCCGTCAGCTTGATCCGTTGCCGCTGTCTGTTCTTGCCGTTATTCCTCGCCTTACTGTTGGGGGATTCTGATGATCGATGTTCAAATTATTCCCGCAACCGAAGAGCATCTTCAGATGATTTTGCCGGATGTTCGTCAGGCTGATATTGACGAACTGTATGCGGTATCACTGATGACTACCGAAGATGCGCTGCGTGTTGGTCTGCGTACTGCGACTATGGCCTGGTCAGGATTTGCGAACGGAGAACTGGTAACCATGTTTGGCGTATCTCCGGCGTCAATGATCGGTGGCAATGGTACGCCCTGGCTGGTCGGAACCAGCCGCATCGAAAAATATCAGAAGACATTTCTTCGCCACTGCCGCCCTGTATTGCAGCAGATGCTGGCAGTTTATCCGCGCCTGGAAAACTATGTCGACGAGCGAAACCATGTTGCCAAAGCATGGCTGCACTGGCTTGGATTCAGGCTTGAAGAAGCCGCGCCTTATGGTGCTCTTGGTCTTAATTTCCACAGATTTCACATGGAGAGAAAATAATGTGTAACCCAGCCATCGCTTTGGTTGCCGTCACAGTGGCATCCACAGCCGCGTCAATGTACAGCCAGAGCAAGCAGGCAAAATACCAGTCAGCCATAGCTGATCGGAATGCTGAAATTGCTGAAGCTCAGGCACAGGATTCAATCAATCGTGGGAATATTGAAGCGGATCAGCGTCGTCGTGAAATGCGTCAACGCTCAGGCACTGCGGCGGCCACTATGGGGGCTACCGGTGCGGAATTAAGTAGCGGAACAGCTCTTGACGTTTTTGCGGATAATGCTCAGTTCGGCACTCTTGATGCGTTAACGACAGTGAATAATGCTCAGCGTGAGGCATATGGGTATCAGGTTCAGGGAATGAATGCTCAGGCACAGGGGGCTGCTGCTCAGTCGGCTGCTAAATCATCGATGACCAGCACTTTGTTAACGGCACCACTAAAAGCATACGGTGCATATAAGTTGGGTAGCGGAAGTATCAATCCGATTAGTAAGCAAGGAAACACGCCAATGTTATCTAACTCAGGTTTTATGAATTCTGACTCCCGATTCAAAATAGGAGGTTACTGATGCCTGTTGTTCCTACTACATCCGGACGCCAGGTGCAAAGTCGTGGTGTGCAAACCGGTGGTTTTCAGACCTTCGATGTTCCTCAAGCAGGTCAGGTGCTGGCGAATGTCGCAGATCAGTATGCGGTGGCATATGGTGAAGCCAGGCAGAAAGCGAATGTTGCTATGGCCCAGGAGGCGTTACTGCAATTTAACCAATTTGCAGATGACCAGATTAACAACCCTGAAAATGGGCTGATTTCTAAACAGGGTAAAAACGCTCTTGGTCAGAGTGACGCTGTTATGAAAAATATGCAGGAAAGGGCTCAGGCATTATTAGGCTCAATTCCTGAAAGTGAGGAAAGGAATAAATTATCCTTTCAACTCCAGCAGTCTATGCAGTCTTATTACAATCAGGCACGTCGATATGAAGTTGGGCAGTTTCAGCAATTCCAAGATCAAACGTATTTGTCAGGAAATGCATTGGCTGTCACTCAGTCTGCGGGGCTATATAGCGATAACCAAGCATTTGTCGATTTAGCCAAGCAGCGATTTGAATCTATTGATCAATACGCTGATGCGCATGGGCTTCCTGATGAGTGGCGTGTTCAGCAGAAAACTCAGCTCAAGGAACAAATGGGGCAGCAAGCATGGATAGGAAATATCGCTCAAAAATACAACGAGTTTCTTCAGGTTAATGGAGAGCCAGGGGATCTTGATGGTGTGAGTCGTGCAATATCACATGGTAATTCATTGGATGCTCGTGGTTTACGTAATAATAACCCCGGTAATATTGAAGCGAGCAAATCTAACCCGTGGGAAGGTCAGATCGGTAGCGATGGACGTTTTGCAACGTTTGCTACCCCTGAGCATGGAATCCGCGCGTTGGGTAAAAATATGTTGTCTTACCAGCGTCAAGGCTATGACACCGTTAGCGAGATTGTTAATCGCTATGCTCCGGCTAGTGATGGTAATAATACTGTTGGGGAGAATGATCAGCTTGATATCTCTAACCCAAAGACACTAGCTGCTTTATGTGCTGGGATTATTAAACACGAAAATGGCAGTATGCCTTATAGCACCGAACAGCTTGAAACTGGTATCTCGGCAGCCCTTGGTCTAACTAACCTTGATTCACCTAAGCGTTATACGGGCAATGCGGCATTTGATGCTATGAGCCCTCAAATGCAAATACAGGCATTGAGGCAGGCTAATGAGCTGAGAAATCAGTACCGCCAGCAGTATGCGGACCAGCTTAGCACCGTAGTTAAAGATGCATATTCAGCCCTTGATGAAGGATTGAAACCTGAGAAGTTACCTTCTGAGGACGATTTTATCCGGGCCAATGGTCCGCGCATTGGCGCTATGAAGTGGAAGGATATGCAGGCGCAGATACAATATGGAGGTGTCATTGGTGCCGCTAAAGACCTCACTCCAGAAGGACGGCAAGACATTCTTGAACGTTTACGTCCACAGGATCCAAACGCTCCTGGATTTGCAGCTAACCAGCAACGCTGGGAGAAAATGCAGGCCAAATTTAAAGAGATGGATAGGGAGTGGGAGATTCAGCAGGGAAGAAACAGGTTCGTGTCTTCAATGCAAAATAACTTCCCGCTGGACCCGAACGACAAAAACAATCAGGCAGCGGTAGACCGTTATTTCGCGCAGGATATCGCGCCTTCGTTTTCCATATCTGATCCGCAGAGCATCAATACACTGGTCACCGTCACAACTAAAAGCGGCATGATACCAACTCAGATTAAAACAATGCTTAACAGTGGAGCGACATCAAGAGATCCTGCGCTGGTTGTCCCGATGGCAAAATTCTACGGTCAGTTATTCGATAATAATCCGGCGGCAGCGGCAACACTTGATAAAAGTACGATGGCATTTTACGGCAAGGTTTACGATTATTCCCGCGCTGGCGTGCCGGAGGATAAGGCTGTTGATATGGCTTACAGCCAGGTGTTCCAACAGGATGACCGAATGAAACAGATGCTTTCCACTGCCATGCGAGACAAAAAATATGTCGCGGCGAGGGCAACTGCTGCACAAAATAACGCCAGCAGTCTGACTTCCTTTGGTTCGTGGTCTCCGGATATTACCGATCCAGGAAAATCAAATGCGGCCTATCAGCGAGATTACCAGACAATTTACGATGCTAACTTTGTACAGACAGGTGGCGATGCAGAACAGGCTGAGAAAATGACCAATGCCATGATCAGAACCACTTGGGGAGTTTCTACGGTTAATGGCAAAGCAGAGGTTATGAAGTATGCACCTGAGGCATTGTACGGAGTAAATAATGGTGCTGGTAACTGGATACAGGGGCAGTGGGAGCAGGAAAAACGCGAGCTTAAATCAAAATCCTTTGGCGGTCCTCGCAGTGATACGGACTTAATACTTGTTTCTGATGGCCTTACGGCAAGGGATAGGAGTTATGCTGTTATGGTTTTACAGCCTGACGCAAACGGAGCGATAGAACCGAGAAATTATATTGGAGAAAATGGTCTCCCTGTTCGTTTCAAGCCGGATCAGCTGACATCTCCAATGTACAGGCAAACCATTCAGTTCCAGCAACAGCGTGTTGATGAGGCTAGAGTGCGGAGAGAAGGCAATCCGCTGCCGCAGTTCAGCAATAAAGATGGATATACTCCTCCAGATCTGACAAAACCATTCGGTTATGGTTCAGCCAATTACCTTCCGAGCAATATATACGCAGGGGGCAAATAATGCCGATATATGAACAGGATCCTAAAGAGTTGCTTGGCGAGGGTATTCAGCAAATAGCAGCACCTGATGACAGTAATTTCTATATGGAAACACCTTCTTTGCTTTCTGCTGTGAACCCATTTACCAGTGATCAACGCGTTCAAAGGTCTAGACAAGCAGCATTTCGTATAGATAACACGCTGGGTAGCTTTATTGCCAGTGCTCCTTTCAGTCAGTTTGACAGGGTTGAAGGATATAACCCATTTGATAACGATGCAGCAGATATTAAAGGCTATGAAGATTTTGCAGATTCGTTTATCAACTCCGGTTCGCATGAAGAAACAATGGCAATTAAACATCGAATCGATCAGCAGAGAGCTGACATGGAATACAATTCAGGCTTGGGATTTGCTGGTACAGTCTCTTCTGTAGCAATGAGATTAGCAGATCCATTCAATGCGATTTCTATGTTTATTCCGTTCGGCGCTGTCGTTCGTGGCGGTCGTATTGCAGAAACAGCCGGACGTTTTGCTTTAGCCAATGCTGCTGGCAGTGTTGCTTCAGAGGCCGCATTGCAGGCCACTCAGGAAGCTCGCTCACCGATGGAGAGCGTATCGAACGTTGTTGTTGATGCTCTCGTTGGTGGGATCCTTGGTGCTGGTGCACAGCTACTTGCTGGACCTAGCGCGCGCGAGGCAGTGGTTAACTCAGTAGGTAATCATTTGCGAGGTATGGATTCTCCTCAAAGCATTGGTGCAGCTCAGGTTTTCAATACCACACTCGATCAGGAACAGCTTGCTGGACTTGGACTTGCTAACAAAACGTTGAGTGTCACTCCTGCTGGCCGCTTGGCGCAATCACCATCTCTTGTTTCCCGTCAGATTAACCAGCAGCTTGCCGAAAATAACTATTTCTTCGCCAAAAATGATGAGGGGTTGGCTACGTTTACGGCAGTCGAGACTAAGATTAAGCAATACGACGCCATGCTTTATAAGCAGATGGAAGCTACTCGTGATGCTTACCAGCAGTACAGCAAATCTGTCAGCGCCCGCGGCGTGAAGAGGATGAACTTTATTGATTTCAATGAAGCTGTTGGCATGGCTATGCGCCGTGGTGATCAGAGTGATATTCCTGAGGTTTCACAAGCAGCCGCCAGAATCCGCCCCATTTTTGAGACCACAAAAGCCCGTATGCAGGAATTGGGGATCCTTCCTGAGGATATCGATGTCGTGACGGCGAAGAGTTATCTTCCCCGCATTTATAAGTTCGATAAGATACTTTCCGACCGCACTGAATTCAGAGGGCGAATTGCCAACTGGATACAAGGGATTAGTGCCAAAGGTGCTGACAAAGCAGGTCAGCGAATTGAAAAGATAAATTCATTGCTAAAAACTGCAGAGGAATCAGCACCGCGCGCTGATGCTCTCGCTAGTGAAATCGCTGAAGCGGAGAAATGGTCTGGTAAAAAAATTCTACTCATGGAAGAACTGGATAAACGAAATAAGCTTATATCTCAGGAGACTGACACACAGGCGCGTCTTACAAGAATAGAAAAAGAGTTGGCCGAGACTTCATCAGAAAAACTTCAGGCAAGAATGATGAAAGAAAGCTCTGACCTTAAAACACGCCTTGATGATATAGCGCAGGCAAAGAGTGAGCTTCCTGTCTATCAGCGCCATATGGAGTTGCTGGATAATCCACGGAAATATCGTTCTGAGCTTCGCCGACTGCAAAAACGGGCAAATTCAACCACAAGGCTGAATGCAAGCCGCGAGCGAGCACTGAAGCAGATGGAGCCTCTATCCCGAGAGGAAGCAGAGGACGCTGCTGACGAGATCGTGAATAAAATAATAGGCGCACCTTCCGGGCTTGTACCAGCCGATATTATCCCAGAGAGACTCGTTGGTCGGGCTGGTTTCACTAAAAGCCGAACGCTGCTTATTCCTGATGAGCGTATAGAAGATTTTCTTGAATCAGATGTTAACTACATCATGGAAAGTTATCTCCGGCAGGTGGCACCAGAAATTGAGCTGACTGCGCAGTTTGGCCGTAAAGATATGGGGGAGCAAATCCGTCAGGTTAGTGAGGAATATACCCGGCTAATAAAAGAGGCTAAAACACCTAAACGACGTGCAGCTCTTGAGAAGCAACGGGAGGCTGATATTAGGGATATTACGGCTATGCGTGACCGACTGCTTGGTACTTACGGCGCACCTCAAGATCCACGCAGTTTCTTTGTTCGTGCCGGGCGAGTTGCTAGGAATATTAACTTCCTCCGTTTGCTTGGTGGAATGACCGTCTCCGCTGCAACTGATCTGATGCGACCGATGATGCAGCATGGCCTGAGAAAATCTCTCGGACCAATGGTAAGCATGCTTAAAAATATGGACTCAGTGAAAATTGCAACCAGGGATTTGCGAGAAATGGCAGTTGGGCTTGATTATGTCCTGTCTACGCGTACAAAGGCTATAGCGGATCTTACTGACCCCTATAGCCGGAGAAGCGCCGCTGAGCGAGGTCTGAACTGGATGACGCAGAAATTCGGTAACTGGACGCTGATGAATCAGTGGAACAGCGCACTTAAATCATGGTCTGGGATGATAGTGCAGTCGAGGATACTTGACGCGGCTCGCCAAGTTTCTGCTGGTGGCACGCTCTCCAAAAGTGAAATGCGGAAGATGGCACAGGTCGGCATCAATGAAGATGTTCTGCGCCGAATCGGGGAGCAATTCGGGAAGCACGGAGAGGATATGGACGGGCTGTTAACCGGGCATAGTCATCTGTGGGATGACCGTTTCGCTAGAGAGATTTTCCAGTCTGCAGTGCTGAAAGATGTAGACTCAGTGATTGTAACGCCTGGCGTAGGTGATACACCGCTGTTTTTTAGTAAAGAAGGCTGGAAGATGATCACGCAGTTCAAAACGTTTATCTTCGCACAGCATAACAGGGTGCTGGTATCTGGTATCCAGCAGGGCGATGCTGCATTCTATCTTGGTGCGCTTGGCACGATTGCGCTTGGCTCAATGGTCTATATGATGAAACAGAAGTTAAGCGGTCGCGATATCGACTACAGCTGGAATAACCTTGTGAAAGAGGGGATCGACCGGGGCGGAATGCTTGGCTGGCTCTCTGAGCCGCTGAATACCGTTGAGAACATAAGCGGCGGTAGGTTTGGTCTTGGCGCGATGTTTGGTGCGCCTCCGGTATCAAGGTTTCAGAGTCGTAATGCTATTGGTGCTTTACTTGGTCCTACCTTTGATCTTGGCGGTGATGCCGCGACGGTTGCGAATGGTGTACTTAACGGAGAATTTGACAGCCAGCAAACCCACGCGGTCCGTAAAATGCTACCTTTTCAGAACCTGTGGGCGATATCACCATTACTGAATAAAGTTGAAGAGCAGATGAAATAGGATGAAAAAAATAAATTTGTTTGGCATTGTGCTTTCAATAGTCGCTGTAAATCCTACAGCCGCCAGTTCATTGCAATGCAATAAGGATAACTTTGATGCATGCAAAACGTGTGAACAATTATCAAAGGCTATCGACTTAAAAGAACCTAATCGCGGCGATTACTATAGAGGGGCTTTATGGAATGGGCTTTACGTCTCCTATGTAATTAATTGCCCTGTGGTTGCTGAGAAGTTATTGAGCCATGGTGCTATACCATCATATGGCGGATATATGGGGTCTATGGGGGCGGTTCTGACAGGGAAATGGCCTCATAACAATGAATCAATAAATCTTTCATGGGCAGATTTGCTTATAAAACATGGGTTTGATGTTAATAAGCATACTGGGCATTATAAATCAGCTACTGAGGTATGGGCTATAGATAAAAAACAGATTGAATATAAGTCAGTGTTTGACAAGTTAATTCAATCCAGCGAAGTAAAACCACTCGATCCTTCAAGAAATTTAGAATGGTGTGCGTCTGAAGGGTATCGCTCAGTTGTCGTTTATTCCCTTAACTCATGTATAGAAAATGCTATAAAACGTTTAGATGACGGTGTTTCTTCAGCGTCTGATATTTCATCCGCAGCCGTAAATTCATGTACTAGCGATGTAGAAAATTTCAATAAGCATTTGTCATGCAAATCAGCTGTTAAAGAAAATTCTGATAAAGAGAAAAGAAACGTTTATCAGTTATTAACCAGTGATAGTCAAATGAATAAAAATGTTATGGATATGCTGAAGGAAAGAAATATTGAAACGGTTCTTGAATTCAGAGCTGAAAATCGTGCAATGAAAACTTCACAATAATAAAACATCTGTTCTGGATTGCGCCACTAATAAACCAGGTGGATCCGGCGATGAAGTAATTTTATAGTGGTGCTTATATGGATATTAAAGAGTTTAGTGAGTTAGAGAGACGCTATGAGCAAGCTAAAACGAACCGAGCTATAGGGGCATTTATTGGCGGCGGTGGGGTATTTGCTCTGTTAGCCGATTTTTTATGGGATGTTGCGAACCCAATATCAGTAGGGGT
>ENA-UERY01000914-UERY01000914.1-human-gut-metagenome-genome-assembly--contig:-NODE-914-length-21240-cov-5.120824_pt1 | contig 21240 bp, 20 predicted proteins | sample MGYA00242989_ERZ507990 | MGnify/ENA primary metagenome ERZ507990 (study PRJEB26167, sample SAMN06115529) | human gut metagenome | host: Homo sapiens | place: China:Fujian | collected 2015-08-26...
TATTCAAGAGTTGATACTTTTGAAAGCCTACAAACTTCCAGTAAAAGTATTTATAATGAATAACTCTTATTTGGGAATGGTAAGGCAGTGGCAGGAACTATTCCATGAGAGAAGATACTCAGAGGTAAATTTAGAGATTAATCCAGATTTTGTAAAGGTGGCAGAGGCTTATGGAATAAAAAGTGTTACTTTAGAAAGTGAAGAGGATTTAGAAAAGATAGATGAGATATTAAAAAGTGATGAGCCTATTTTAGTAAATTGTATTGTGAAAAAAGAGGAGAATGTATATCCTATGATTCCAGCTGGGAAATCAGCAGAGGATATGATTGGACTGAGAGGAGTGAAGGATTATGAATAGAAAATTTAACTTAGCAATTGTAAGTAAAAATAATAAAGTTTTTTTACAAAGAGTGATGACACTTTTTTATAAGAGAGATTATCTAATTCATAATATGAGTGTAGACTTTAGTAATCAATCTGGTTATGCAAAAATTTTGCTTACTTTAGAGGGAAATGATGAGATTTTTGACCAAGTTCAAAGACAGGTATATAAAATTGTAGATGTTGTAAATGTAGAGCAGATTTAAGAGAATAAAAAATAATAATTAAAATATAAAACAACTTAGGAGGATTTAAACATGGCAGGAAATATTTTAGGAACAACAGTATATTATAACGAGGATTGTAATTTAGAGAAATTAAGAGGAAAGAAAATAACAGTTTTAGGATATGGTTCACAGGGACATGCCCATTCATTAAATTTAAAAGATTCTGGAATGGATGTAACTGTGGGATTGAGAAAGGGGTCGCCATCTTGGGAGAAAGCTGAAAAGGCTGGATTTGTAGTAAAAGAAACAAGTGAGGCTGTAAAAGATGCTGATGTAGTAATGATTTTAACTCCTGATGAAACTCAAGGAGAGATGTATAAAAATGAGGTAGCACCATATTTAAAAAAGGGAGTATATCTAGGATTTGGACATGGATTTAATATCCATTTTAAGAAAATTGTACCAGCTGAAGATGTAAATGTATTTATGGTAGCACCTAAGGGACCTGGACATCTAGTGAGAAGAACATTTACTGAGGGAGTTGGAGTTCCTTGCTTAGTTGCTGTGGAGCAAGATTACAGTGGAGATACAAAAGAGGTAGCTCTAGCTTGGGCAGCTGGAATTGGTGGAGGAAGGTCTGGAATCTTAGAGACAACATTCAAACAGGAGACTGAAACAGACTTATTTGGAGAGCAAGTGGTACTTTGTGGAGGAATTACTGAGCTGATTAAAAGTGGATTTGAGGTACTGAGGGAGGCTGGATATGACCCTGTAAATGCTTATTTTGAATGTTTACATGAGATGAAACTAATAGTTGATTTGATGTATGAGGGAGGAATGGCTAAGATGAGACACTCTATCTCTAATACAGCTGAGTATGGAGATTTCTTAACAGGTCCAAAGATTATTACTGCTGAAACAAAAGAGAAGATGAGAGAGGTTTTAAGAGATATTCAATCTGGAAAATTTGCTGATGAATTTTTAGAGGATTCAAGAGCTGGGCAACCATTTTTAAAGAAGAAAAGAGAGGAAGCAAAGGCTCATGAATTAGAGAGAGTGGGAACAGAGTTGAGAGCTTTGATGTCTTGGTTAAAATAGAGAGTATAAAAAAGAGCAAGTGATATTTCTATCTAACTTGCTCTTTTATTTTAATGAAAAATCTAAAATAATAATTTTTACTTAAAATACTATACTAATTTTTTTAATTCAGTTGCAACAAATTCTACATGTGGCCCTATTATTACTTGTACTGCATTTCCTTTTTTAATAATTCCTGCTGCTATCTTTTTAATTTCTGCATCATTTACTTTTGAACTGTCAGCAACCTCTAATCTTAATCTTGTAGTACAGTTATCTATTGTTACTAGATTTTCTTTTCCTCCTAATAATGGTAACAATGCTACTGCTACTGCTGTATGTGCATTTACTCCACCTTCTGCTACTACTTCTACTAGTTCTTCATCTTCTCTTCCTGGAGTTTTTACATTAAATTTATTAATTACAAATGTAAATACTACATAGTAAATTACGAAAAATACAATTCCTAAAACTATTAACATTATTGGACTATTAGCATTTGGATTACGTAATGATAATACGAAGTCTACTAATCCTGCTGAGAAACCAAATCCTGCCATCCAGTTTAAAGATGCAGCTAAAAATACTGATATTCCTGTTAAAACTGCATGTAATAAATATAATCCTGGTGCAACAAACATAAATGCAAACTCTATTGGTTCTGTTACTCCAGTAAAGAAACTAGCAAACCCTGCTGCTAACATTATAGATTTTATTTTTTCTTTATTAGCTGGTTTTGCTGTTTTTATAAATGCTAAACATGCTCCTAATAATCCAAACATCATAATTGGGAAGAATCCTGCTTGATACATTCCTACATGGTAAGCTCCCTCTACAGCTTCTGGTAATCCTGCATAAGCTGCTGCTGGATCTCCCCAGAATCTTCCTATATCATTGATACCAGCAACGTTAAACCAGAATACTGAGTTTAATGCGTGGTGTAATCCTACTGGAATTAATAGTCTGTTGAAGAATCCATAAACTCCTGCTCCTACTGGTCCTAATTTAGCGATAGATATTCCAAATCCTACTAGTCCAGCATAAATAATTGGCCAAATATATAATAAAATAAATGAAACTACTAACATTACAACTGATGTTATAATTGGAACAAATCTTTTTCCACTAAAGAAAGCTAAGAATTTAGGTAATTCTAATGTATGGAATTTATTGTATAACTCTCCTGCTACAACTCCACAAAGTATTCCTATAAATTGGTTGTTTATTTTTCCAAATGCTGGAGAAACTTGATCTGCTGGAACACCTGTCATTTGTGCAACAGCTCCAACTGAAAGTAAAGTAGTAACAACTTCAAAAGCTACTAATCCTGCTAATGCAGCAGCACCATTTTTATCTTTTGAAAGTCCAAATGCAACACCAACAGCAAATAAAATAGGCATATTATCTATTATTGCAGCTCCTGCTTTTATTAAAAATGCTGCAAGCTGACTATTTGCTCCCCAACCTACTGGGTCAATCCAGTATCCTATTCCCATTAGAATAGCTGCAGCTGGTAATACTGCTACTGGAACCATTAAAGCTTTACCAATTTTTTGTAAGTAACTAAACATAAAACTTCCTCCTTTTTCATTTATATTTCAATAAGTTTTAAGTACTACGAAATTTTTTTTCATTACTTGAATTATAGCACAACTTTTTATTTTTTTCTATATTTATTTTCGTTTTTCCATCTTTTTTATTAACTATATGTTCAATTTTAATATTATAAATGATGATTATTTATTTAAAATATTATCATTTATATATTTACCTACTCCATCATTGTTATTAGAAACTGTTTTATAGTATTTTTTCTTTTTTAAATCTTCTCTAGAATTTTCCATTATTACTGGATGTCCAACTAATTCTAACATTGAAACATCATTTTCATTATCACCAAAAGCTATTATTTTTGATTTATCTATATTTAAAAGAGTTGCTATTTTTCCTACTGCTGTCCCTTTACTACATTTTTTATTTACTATATCAAGTACACCACTTCCTGAATAAAATATATTTGCTTTATCTCCATATTTTTCTTCAATATAATTTCTTAAGTGTATAAGTTCTTCTTCTATCCCTACAAATACTATTTTTTCAAAATTTCTTTGTTTAATATCCTCCTTACTTTTTAAATAAAAAAACTTTAATTTATCTTTTCCATTTTCCAATCTTGTATATTCATTGTCCATCTTTGTATAATGTATTTCATTTTCTGATGTTGCACTAAACTTTAAATTTAATTCCATTCCTTTTTTTAATATATCTTCACAAATCTTTTCATCAATAGCCTCTTTATAAATAAGTTTATCATCATTATAAATTTTAGCTCCATTAAAGCAAATATAGTATTTTATTTTTAAATCTTTAGTTAAGTTTTTTATACTATAGATATCTCTTCCAGAAGCTACTACTAATTCTATCTCTTTCTCTTTTACTGCTCTATTTAAAATTTCTATATTGTATTCTGATACTTTCTTTTCATCTGATAATAAAGTTCCATCTAAATCTGTAACTATTAATTTCATACTCTCCTCCATCATCTTTTTTCTATTCTAAAAGTACTATTTTTATTTAATTTTGTCAATAAGCTTTCTACTATTTATTTTATTTAGAGTTTATGGTAAAATGTAATATACTACTATTTTATGGAGGAAAAAATGGAGGTTTCTTTACTAAATATCAAAGAAGATGTCAATAGATATATAAATATTATTTCAAATTTATTAAATGTTGATGTTGGGGTAGTTGATAAAAATATGTTTAGAGTTACTGGAACTGGTCTTTATAAAAACATTGATGGTGTTTATGCTTTAGGAAGTGTTTATAAAAATACCTTAGAAACTGGTAAAACCCATATTATTGAAAACCCAAGATTACATACTCTATGTACTCAATGTAAAGATAAGAAAAATTGTAAAGAGAAATTAGAAATCTCTACTCCTATCTATTGTCACAAAGAAATTATAGGAGTACTAGGATTAGTTTGTTTTAATGATGAGCAAAAAAATAAGATTTTAGCAAATTGTGAATCCTATCTTCATTTTACAAAACAAATTGCAGAGTTTATCGGAATAAAATTTTTTGAATATCAAGAAAATCTTTTACAAAAAGACCAAGAAAATACATTAAAAACTATCTTAGAAAATATTAACAAAGGTGTAATTATTATAGATAAGGATAATACAATAGTAAGTATAAATCCAATCGCTATTGAAAAGCTTAATCTTAAATTTCAATGTGTTGGAAAAAAAATTATAATCATTACTCAAAATGATTATCTAATGAATGAAGAAGTATTTAAGCTTTCTATTAATAATAAAGATTTTACAGTTGTTGGGAAAAAAATATCTTTAACTTCCTTTGATAATAGAAAAAATTCTGCTTTTATATTTGAAGATATAAAAAAAATAAATGAAAATATTGCTGAAATTACTAACAACAATGTTATCTCATTAAATGATATATATGGAAATTCTGAAGCTACAAAAAAATTAAAAGAAAATATTTTAAAAATAGCAGATACTTCTTCCACTGTTCTTATAACTGGTGAAAGTGGTACAGGTAAAGAATTAGTAGCTCGTTCGTTACACTCACATAGTAATAGAAAAAATAAACCTTTTGTTGTCATAAATTGTTCTGCTATTCCAGATTCATTACTAGAAAGTGAATTGTTTGGATATGTAAAAGGTGCCTTTACTGGTGCTAATAATAATGGAAGAATAGGAAAATTTGAATTAGCTAATACTGGAGTAATATTTTTAGATGAAATAGGTGACATGCCATTATACTTACAAGCTAAAATTTTAAGAGTTATTCAAGAGAAAAAAATAGAAAGAATTGGTTCTAATAAAAGTATTGATTTAGACATAAAAATAATTGCTGCAACAAATGTAAATCTAGAAGAAAAAATTAAAGAACAAAAATTTAGAAGTGATTTATACTATAGATTGAATGTTATTCCTTTTAAACTTTTACCTTTAAGAGAAAGAAAAGAGGATATTCTACCAATAATTGAAAAATTAATAAAAAAATATAATCATATTTCTGGAAAAAATATTATTTCTATTGATGATGAAGTAAAGCAAGCCTTTCTTTCATACGATTGGCCTGGTAATGTACGTGAATTAGAAAATGTTATTGAGTTAATGTTTAATATTAGTGGAAATAGTAGTATCCTAAATAGTTCCCTTCTTCCAGAGAATATTTCTAAAAAATCAGTATCAAATCCTCCTAAAAATTCACAAATAATAATAAAAAATCCTTCTGATGATTTTGAAAATTTTGATATTATTGAAAAAAACTATATTTTACAAGGATTAGAAAAATTTGGAAATACAACTGAAGGGAAAAAAATTATTTCTGAAAAAATGGGAATAGGTTTAACAACATTATATAGAAAATTAAAAAGATTTGGAATTGAGTAGTTTTTCATTTTGAAAAATTACTCTTTTTTCATTTTGAAAAAATTTTCATTTTGAAAATTAAAATACTTAATAATTTATACTCTTATTCTATATTTTAAGAATTTTATAATTTTTTATTTGGCATATTTTTTGCTTATTTTATGATATATGAACTTATTTTATATTTTTAGGAGGTTTTTATGACAAATAAAAGCAAAAGAGAAGGATTTATTCTCAAAGCTTTAGACAAAGTTGAAAAAATAGGAAATGGTTTACCTCATCCAACAACTATGTTTATTATATTTACTCTTGTTTTAATTATTATATCTTGGTTAGCAGCTAAAGCTGGATTAAAGGTTTCTTATGAAACTTATGATACTGCTACTAAAACTTTAATTACAAAGGAAACAATAGCAGTTAATCTTTTATCAGCTGATAGTATTAGATATATGTATACTTCTATTATTAATAACTTTACTAGCTTTATAGCTCTTGGAACTGTATTTACTATTATTATGGGAGTTGGAGTTGCTGATGGAAGTGGATTTATGGAAGCTGTTCTAAAAAAAATAGTTGCTATAACACCTAAAAAAGCTGTAACTGCTACTGTCATTTTTTTAGGAATAATGTCAAACGTTGCTTCATCAACTGGTTATGTTATGCTAGTTCCTTTAGGAGCTATTCTATTTATGAGTTTTGGAAGACATCCAATAGCAGGACTTGCGGCTACTTTTGCAGGAGTTTCTGGTGGTTGGAGTGCAAATCTTTTAATAGGAACAAATGACCCTGTTTTTGCTGGAATGTCTACTGAAGCTGCTAGAATGATTGATCCAACATATACTGTTCTTCCTACTGGAAACTGGTATTTTATGGTTGCTTCTACTTTCTTAATTACATTTATTGGAACACTAGTTACAGAAAAGATTATTGAACCTAGACTTGGAAAATATATTCCTGAAGAAGAAGTAAAAGTTAATGATATATCTCTAGATGAAAAAAGAGGTATGAAATTTGCTTTAATTAGTTTAATTGTATTTTTTATTGTTGGTGGATTATTAGTTTTACCTGAAAATGCACTTTTAAGAAATCCACAAACTGGAGAATTATTACGTTCGCCTTTTATGAGTGGTATTGTATTTTTAATGTCTTTATTCTTTATGATACCTGGTATATTCTATGGAATAGGTTCTAGAAAAATAAAATCTGATAAAGATGTAATAGAGCTTATGACAAAGTCTATAAATAATTTATCTGGATTTATGGTACTTATTTTCTTCGCAGCTCAATTTGTAGTATTCTTTAACTATTCAAATTTAGGAATAATACTTTCAGTTAAAGGAGCTGAATTCTTACAAAATACAGGTTTTGTAGGTATTCCTTTAATATTTGCTTTTATTGTTATGACTGCTATTATAAATATTTTTATAGCTGTTGACTCTGCTAAATGGGCTATTATGGCACCTATATTTGTACCTATGTTTATGAGAATTGGTTTTTCTCCTGAATTAACTCAAGCAGCTTATAGAGTTGGAGATTCATGTACAAATGTTATTGCACCACTTATGCCATTTTTCCCATTAGTTGTGGCTTTTGCACAAAAATACGATAAGAAAAGTGGAATGGGAACTCTTGTTTCTCTAATGATTCCTTATTCAATAGCATTTTTATTAGGTTGGATTGTATTACTTATTATTTGGTTCTTATTAGGATTACCTCTTGGAATAGGTGGAGGACTTTTTTATTCAATTTAAAATATTGACAAATTTTAATTTTAATAGTAATAAAATAAAAGGAGAGAAAATTTATGGAAAAAATAACAGAAAAAGTTTTAAGTATTTTAAAAGAAGAGTTAGTACCTGCTGAAGGATGTACAGAACCAATAGCAATAGCTTATGCTGCTGCTAAATTAACAAATATTTTAGGAAATGTACCTGAAAAAATAGATACTTATCTTTCAGGAAATATAGTAAAAAATGTTAAAAGTGTAAAAATACCTAACTCTGATGGAATGGTAGGAATAGAAGCTTCTACAGCTATGGGAGCTATCTTAGGAGATTCTTCTAAAGAGCTTATGGTTATAGCACATGTTGATAAATCTCGTCTTCCTGAAGTAAAAAAATATATAGAGGATAAAAAAGTTAATGTTTTCTTAAATGAAGGAGATATCAAACTATACATCAGATTAGAAGGAACTTATGGAAACGATACTGCTACTGTTGAAATTCAACATTATCATACTAATATAACTAAAATTATAAAAAATGGTGTAGAGATTAAAGGATGTTCTTGTGATGAAGTTTGTTCAGGAGATGTTATGACTGATAGAACATTCTTATCAGTAGAATTAATCTATAATCTTGCTAAAACAATAGATTTATCTCTAATCGAAGCAACTTTCCAAAAAGTTATAGATTATAACTCTGCTATTGCTAATGAAGGATTAACTAATACTTATGGAATAGCTATTGGAAAAACTATAAAAGAGGGAATGGAAGAGGGAGTTTATGGAAACGACCTAAGAAACAAAATGGCTAGCTTTGCAAGTGCTGGAAGTGATGCTAGAATGAATGGATGTTCTCTACCTGTAGTTACAACAAGTGGAAGTGGAAACCAAGGAATGACTTGTTCATTACCAGTAATAAAATTCTGCCAAGAAAAAGGATTATCAAAAGAAGATATGATAAGAGGATTATTCTTCTCTCATATGACAACTATTCATATAAAATCAAATATAGGAAGATTATCAGCTTACTGTGGGGCTATCTGTGCAAGTGCTGGAGTAGCTGGAGCTATCTCATTTCTATCTGGATTATCATTAAAACAAATAGGATATGCTATTGAAACTACACTAGGAACTATGTCAGGAGTAATCTGTGATGGTGCAAAAAGTTCATGTGCTACTAAAATAGCAAGTGGAATATCTGCAGCTTTTGATGCTTACTATGCAGCTTCAAAAGATAGAAAATTTGAATTTGGAGAAGGAATAGTAGGAAAAGATGTAGAAAAAACTATAAAACATGTTGGAATATTAGGACAAGATGGTATGAAAATAACTGACGAAGTTATACTAGATATAATGATTAAAAATATCTAATAGCATTACTTATATGAATCTATCTAGTCATTAAATAATTTTAATGTTATATTTAATTTTAAGGAGGAATTTTTATGGCTAAAATGAAGGATAGCTTAATTATTAAGCTAATTCTAGGGGTTATTGCAGGTCTTGTTATAGGTTTATTCTGTAACGAATCTGTAATTGGAGTAATCCAATCTATCAAATTTGTATTAGGACAGTTAATTAACTTTACTGTACCATTAATTATTTTAGGATTTATAGCACCAGCTATAACTAAGATGAAATCTAATGCTAGTTAAATGTTAGGAGTAATGTTATTACTTGCATATACTTCATCTGTTGGAGCAGCATTTTTCTCTATGATTGCTGGTTATACTTTAATTCCTAAATTAAACATTGTATCTACAGTTGAAGGTTTAAGAGAATTACCTGAAATGATATTTAAAGTAGAAATACCACCAGTATTCTCTGTTATGTCAGCTCTTGTATTAGCTCTTTTCTTAGGACTTGCTGTAGTTTGGACAAAATCTGAGAACTTTGAAAGATTATTAGATGAATTTAATAATATCATGTTAAAACTTGTATATGCTATTATTATTCCTATATTACCATTCTTTATAGCTTCTACATTTGCTACATTAGCTTATGAAGGTGGAATTACAAAACAACTACCTGTATTCTTAAAAGTTGTAGTTATAGTTTTAATAGGGCATTTTATTTGGTTAACTGTTCTATACTCTATAGGTGGAGCTGTATCAGGAAAAAATCCATTCAGTTTATTAAAATTCTATGGACCAGCTTATTTAACAGCTGTAGGAACTATGTCATCAGCAGCTACATTACCAGTTGCATTAAGTTGTGCTAAAAAATCACAAGTTTTAGATGATGATATAGCAAACTTTGCTATTCCTTTAGGATCAACAGTTCACCTTTGTGGTTCAGTATTAACTGAGGTATTCTTTGTTATGACTGTATCACAAGTTCTATATGGACAATTACCAGCTTTAGGAACTATGGTACTATTTATAATTTTATTAGGAATATTTGCTGTTGGAGCACCTGGAGTTCCCGGAGGAACAGTAATGGCTTCACTTGGAATCATTATATCTGTATTAGGATTTGACGACAGTGGAGTTGCTTTGATGCTTACAATTTTTGCTTTACAAGATAGCTTTGGAACTGCTTGTAACGTAGTTGGAGATGGAGCTTTGGCACTTATGTTAAATGGAATTTTTAAAAAAGATTTAGCTAAATAATTGCAATTAAAAGAGGAAAGTAAATTATAACTTTCCTCTTTTTTACTATTTTACACTTTCTAACTTATTAAAAATTATAGTTTTGCCCTCTTTTCTCCAATTAGCATATTCAGCAATACTTGTAAATAATACATCAGTAGATGAATTTAAAGCTGTTTCACAAGAATCTTGAATAACTCCAATTATAAATCCAACTCCAACAACTTGTATAGCGATATCATTAGGAATACCAAATAAACTACAAGCTAAAGGAATTAGTAAAAGAGAGCCTCCAGCTACTCCTGAAGCACCACAAGCACTAATAGCTGAAAGAACACTTAAAAGTATAGCTGAAAATATATCTACTTCAATTCCTAAAGTATGAGCTGCACTTAAAGTAAACACAGATATTGTAATAGCTGCTCCAGCCATATTTATAGTTGCTCCTAAAGGAATTGATACTGAATACATATCTTTATCTAATCCTAATTCTTCACATAAATTCATATTAACAGGAATATTAGCTGCAGAACTTCTTGTAAAGAAAGCTGTTACTCCACTATATTTTAAACATTTAAACACCAATGGAAATGGATTTTGTCTAATCATAATCCAAGCTATTAAAGGATTTACAATAAAAGTTACAAAAGTCATACATCCAAGTAATAAAATAATTAATTTCCCATAAGCAAATAAACTAGTAATTCCACTTGTTTTCATAGAATTAAATATAAGTCCCATTATCCCAAAAGGTGCAAACTCAATAACAGTTTTTACTGTTTTTAAAATTACCTCAGATATATCAATCAAAGCCTGTTTTGTACTCTCTTTTCCATCTCTTAAAAAGCCTCCAAAAAGTATACTCCAAAATAGAATTCCTATATAATTTCCCTTAAGTAATGCATTCATAGGATTATCTACTAGATTCATAAGAAGTCCTTTTAAAACTCCATATATATTTTCAGGAGGAGCAATTGAACCTTCAGTAGCTTTTAAAATTAACTCAACAGGAAAAATAAAACTTCCAACTACTGCTACTACAGCTGCTAAAAAAGTTCCTAAAAGATATAAAACTACTATTGATTTCATATTAGACTTCTGACCTTTTTTATGCTGTAATACTGCTACCATAACTAAGAAAAAAACAAGTATAGGAGCTATTGCCTTAAGTGCACCAACAAATAAATCTCCTAATATAACAATTCCACTAGCTTTTTCTGGAGCTACTAAAACCAACAATATTCCCATAAAAATTCCCAAAATTATTCTTTTAATAAGACTTATTTTATGCCATTTTATGTATATTTCTTTCATTGTAATTCTCTCCTTTGTCTTTATTTTGGAAACACGTGTTTTTGTATAAAAGACAATATATCATAATATTTTATTTTATGCAAGCTTTTTTTATTTTTAATATGGACAAAATCTTATTTTAAAGCTATACTCTGATTATAAAAGTTTATAGGAGGTCTTTTATGAAGGGAAAGTATCTAATTGTTGATAAAGCTATCTTACCAGATTATTTTGAAAAAGTTATTGAAGCTAGAACTCTTCTAAGAGATGGGAAATTTCAAAATGTTAGTGAAGCTGTTAAGGAAGTCGGAATAAGTAGAAGTACATATTATAAATATAAAGATTTTGTTTTTTCTCCTTCAGATAGTAATATTGGAAGAAAAGCACTTATTTCAATAATGCTTGAAGATAAAAAAGGAGCTCTTTCTGAAATTTTAAATTTTTTATACTCTGTTGAATGTAATATTATTACTATTAATCAAAATATTCCCATCAATGAAGTTGCATCAATCATCATTTCAATGGATATTTCTGATACTAAAACACCAATAGAAGAGATATTAGTCAATCTAAAAACTGTCAAATATGTTGTTTCATCCAAGCTAGTAGCTTTAGAGTAAATAATAAATATTATTACTTGAAATAAAAAGAGAAAACTATATTTTAGACTTAATAAAATTTATCTCTATAGTTTTCTCTTTTATTATTTTTATTTAAATTTGTATACGGGCAGTAATAATTATACTATTTTTGTTGTCCAATCTTCTACATTCCAAACTTCTGTTACTACATCCATATAAAAATCTGGCTCGTGACTAACTAATACTATTGTTCCTTTAAACTCTTTTAAAGCTCTTTTTAGCTCTTCTTTGGCATCTATATCCAAGTGATTAGTTGGTTCGTCTAAAACAAGCAAATTAATCTCTCTAAGCATAAGTTTGCATAGACGTACCTTAGCATTTTCTCCTCCAGATAATACTTGCATCTGACTTGTTATATGATTAGTAGTTAAACCACATTTAGCAAGAGCAGCTCTTACTTCAGCATTAGTCATACTTGGAAACTCATTCCATATCTCATCTAAAGCTGTAGTAGTATTTCCTGCTTTTTCCTCTTGTTCAAAATATCCAATTTCTAAAAATTGTCCATGTTCTATTTCTCCAGATATAGGTTTTATCTTTCCTAATAAAGTTTTTAATAGAGTAGATTTTCCAAGTCCATTTACACCTTTAATAGCTATTTTTTGATTTCTTTCAATAGTAAAGTTAAGAGGTTTTGTAAGAGGGTCATTATATCCAATAACTAAATCTTTTACTGTTATAACTTCTCTACTTGGAGTTCTAGCTGAACTAAATCCAAAAGTTGGTTTTGGTTTTTCCTTAGCTATTTCTATAATCTCCATTCTATCCAGTTTTCTTTGCCTATCTTTAGCAAGGTTTGTAGTAGCAACTCTAGCTTTATTACGAGCTATAAAATCTTTTAGATGCTCTATCTCTTTCTGTTGTTTTTTATATGCTTGCTCTAATTGTCTTTTCTTTAATTCATACATCTCTCTAAATTGATAGTAATCTCCAGTATAACGAGTCAATACAGCATTCTCCACATGATAAATAACATTTACAACAGAGTTTAAAAATGGAATATCATGTGATACTAATATAAAAGCATTCTCATAATTTTGTAAGAAGTTCTTTAACCACTCTATATGATTTTCATCTAAAAAGTTTGTAGGCTCATCTAATATTAATATCATTGGATTTTCTAATAAAACTTTAGCTAGTAATATCTTAGCTCTCTGTCCTCCAGAAAGTTCTGATACATCTCTTTCAAGACCTATATCCATAAGCCCAAGTCCTTTAGCATACTCTTCTATTTTAGAATCTAAAGAGTAAAAATCTCCACTGTCTAAGATACTTTGAATCTCTCCTACCTCTTCCATAAGAGCATCCATCTCTTCAGGAGTACAATCTCCCATTTTTTCATATAATCCCATCATCTCTTGTTCTAATTCAAACATATGATTAAAAGCTGACTTTAAAATATCTCTAATAGTTTTTCCTTTTTCTAAAGTACTATATTGGTCTAAATAGCCAGTAGTAATATGATTACACCAAGTAACTGTTCCCTCATCTGGCATAAGATTCCCAGTAATTATATTTAAAAATGTTGTTTTTCCCTCTCCATTAGCTCCTACAAGTCCTATATGTTCTCCTTTTAAAAGTCTAAAAGAAGCATCTTCTAATATTACTCTAGAACCAAAACCATGGCTGACATTTTTTACATCTAATATACTCATATCCTCTCCTTAACTCTCTATTTTTAAAATATTTTTTATATGAAATACAAGTGATAAAATTATAACTAATATTCCTGAAATTACAAATATATCTTGGATTCTTATAATATCAGCTATTGGACCGAAAAAACTCATTCCCAATGGCAAAGAACAAGTATTTACTATTTGTAAAAAACTAAAAACTCTTCCCTGAATACTATTATCTACTCTCCTTTGAATAGTTGTTATAATTGGTGTTGAATAACATGGAGAAGTAAAGCCCATCATAGTATTAATCAATAGATACAAAATAAAATATCTCATACTTCCTAATCCTACCATAAATAAACCATACATTATTCCAGATAAAAGTGTTATTTTCAATCCTAAATCTTTTTTTAATTTAGTTATAAAAATTCCTCCCAATATCATTCCAAAACTATATGTCATCTCAGTAAAACTAAACCTCCAAACCTCCATTCCAAAGGTCCTATTCACTAATAATGGATTTAAAAATGCTGATGGACTTATTAAAAACAGTATTATAAACTGATATAAAAAAAGGTATTTTAAACTTTTATTTTTGATTATATACATTATTCCAAACTTTAACTCTATAAAAAAATCATTCTTTTTATTCTTAGCTTCTCTAGAAAAAAGTTTTAAATTCAATGTTATTGTTATTAAAATTCCAATAATTGCTGTAATAATATCTATCATTAAAGTAAACTCTATTGTGCTTAAACTCAATACTATTCCACTTATAACTGGAGATAAAAAATTTATAACTGAAGAAATAGTGCTATATATTCCATTCACTCTAAATAATTTTTCCTCAGGTACAATTTGAGGAATTATAGTATTTACAGTTGGAGTCTGTACTCCAGTTCCAAATGAACGAATTATTAATACTACAAACAATAGATTATAATTTCTTTCTCCTAGAAAAAATGAGATTGCTAAAAGAAATGTAGAAATTGCTATAATACTATCTGAAACTATTAAAATAGATTTTCTATTATATTTATCTATCAAAGTTCCTGAAAAAAATGATATTAACATTTGTGGTAAAAAACCACACAATGTTGTTAATGTTAGAATTTTAGCTGAACCTGTTTCCAATGTCAAATACCATATAATTCCATACTGAACTATTGATGAGCCAAATAAAGAAATTGATTGTGCTACTATAAATTTCTTTGCTACTTTTTTCCAATTTTTCATAATCTATTACCTTCCTATTCTTAATTTTTAAGCAAAATAAAAGCCACAACAAAACATTGCTGTAGCCTTTAATTTTAAATCTTTCTTCAAAAATAGACATCACAAAATTGATATACTCAAATATATCTTTTCAATACTATTTTTGATGAAATAGGAAAGTTTTATACTTTCAGTTTTAGCTCCATACAATGTTTCATCTTGACAATTATATAGAGCACATTTTTCTCTTTAGCTCATCTATTTTTACATTATTCATTTTAATTTCCTTCTATAATTTTATTCTCGTAATTTCCTTAGATTATACCTTGCTTTAAAATAAAAGTCAATCTGAGCTTATTTTATTTTTGTCTATATACATATTATTTTAAATATCCTATCAATAGAGCTATATCATTTCCTGTAACTCCACTTATTCTTGAAGCCTCTCCTATAGATAGTGGTCTTATCTCTTCTAATCCACTTCTAGCAATATTAGAGATTCCTTTTACTGTAGAAAAATCAAAATCTTTAGGTATTCTCATCTCTTCTAATCTTTTAAACTTCTCTATTTGCTCATTCTCTCTTTGAATAAAGATGTCATATTTTATAATAGTTTCTATCTGATTTTTAATAAATTCTGGATAATCTCCAATCTCAGTAACATCTTTTAGACTATCATAAGTTACCTCTTTAACCTTTAAAAGTTCTCCTATCTTTATTCCCTTAGCAAATTTTTGATTAGAACCTAATTTTTCTAAAAGTTCATTAGCTTTAACCATAGGTACACTTATCTCTCTAAGTCTCTCTATCTCACTATTTACAATATTAATAGCATTCTCTAAATACTCTAATTTTTCTTTAGATAAAAGTCCTATTTCCTTTGCCTTTTCATACAATCTCATAAAGGCATTATCAAATCTTAAAGTAAGTCTATACTCTGAACGAGATGGTAATACTCTATATGGTTCTGGAGTTTTCTTATGTATAATATCATCAATAAGAACTCCTATATATCCCTCACTTCTATCTATGATAACAGGTTCTTTTCCATCTAATTTTCTAGCAGCATTTACCCCAGCCATAAATCCTTGACAAGCTGCCTCTTCATAACCAGATGTTCCATTTATCTGCCCAGCAAAAAATAGCCCAGCTATTTTTTTACTTTCTAAACTTGGATATAATTGAGAAGCTGGAGCATAATCATACTCTACAGCATAACCATGTCTCATTATTTTAGCATTTTCAAGTCCAGCTATAGTTCTCATCATAGCTTCTTGAGCAAATGGTGGCATAGCTGTAGTTAAACCATTTACATAGATTTCTTCAGAATCAGCAGATTCTAACTCCAAAAATATTTGATGGTTTGTTTTATCTGGGAAATTAAGTACTTTTCTATCTAGTGACGGACAGTGTCTAGGTCCATGAGTCTCTATTATTCCACTTACTATTGGAGAGTATTTTAACATCTCTTTAGCCACTTCAATTGTTTTTTCAGTTGTGTGTGTAAGCCATGTAGGAACTACATTGTTTCTCTCTTTATTAGTAAAAATTGAGAAGTATCTAGGGTGTTCCTCTCCCTTTAATTCCTCCATTTTAGAGAAATCTATACTTCTTCTATCAAGTCTTGGAGGTGTAGCTGTCTGATATCTCTCTATATGGATTCCATGGTCTCTAAGAGAGTCTGAAAGTTTCTCAGCTGATTGCTCTCCCTGTCTTCCAGCAGAATAAATTACATCTCCTATAACTATCTTTCCTTTTAAGAAAGTTCCAGTACAAAGTACAACAGCTTTAGCAAAATAAGAGATTCCAAGTCTTGTTCTAACTCCTTTTATCTCTCCATCATCTACTATAATTTGTTCTACACAATCTTGAATCATATGAAGATTATCTGTATGCTCAAGTTTTTTTCTCATCTCTGTTCTATAAAGATATTTATCAGCTTGTCCTCTTGTTATTCTAGCTGCTGGTCCTTTACTCTCATTTAGATGTTTCAATTGAAGATTAAACTCATCTGTATGTTTTCCCATCTCTCCACCTAAGATGTCCATCTCTGCCACAAGATTACTTTTTCCAGGACCCCCTATTGAAGGGTTACATGACATCATTGCAATTGTATCTAAGTAAAGTGTAAATATAGCTGTATCTTTTCCAAGTCTAGCTGAAGCAAGTGCTGCTTCTACTCCAGCATGACCTCCTCCAACAACTATTACATCATAAATTTTTTTCATCTTCTCCTCCTAACTCCATAAATTAAGAAAGAGGATTACTCAAATTTGAGCATCCTCATTTTTTATTTTCCAACACAGAAATTGCTAAAAATATGGTCTAATAAATCTTCGCTAGAAATCTCTCCAGTTACTTCTGAAAGGGAATCTAAAGCTCCTTTTATATCAACAGCCATTAAATCCATTGGTAATCCAGCATGTATAGTATCAAAAATATTTTCTACATACTGTTTCGTTTTCTCTAAAGCAGATTTATGTCTAACATTTGTAATTGTTATCTTTTGAGAACTATCTTCAACATTTCCATCTACTATATGATGATAGATTTTATCTTCCATTTCATCAATACCTATATTTTTCATAGCTGAAATCTCTATCCAATTCTTTATCTTAGTTAGTTTTGATAAATCTACCTTTCTTTCCATATCTATCTTATTTAAGATACCAATTACTTTTTCAGAATTTATACTTTCATGGATTTTTATATCTTCCTCTTCTAGCTCTCTTGAACCATCTATTACAAATAATATGAGGTCAGCATTCTCTATCATTTTTTTAGATTTTTCTACACCTATATTTTCTACAATGTCATCAGTTTTTCTAATTCCAGCAGTATCTACTAAAATCAATGGTATTCCTTTTAAATTTACAACCTCTTCTATCACATCTCTAGTTGTTCCAGGAATATGAGTTACAATAGCTCTCTCCTCACGTAAAACTGAATTTAAAAGGCTTGACTTACCAACATTAGGTTTTCCTACTATGGCAGTCTTAATTCCCTCTTTAATCATCTTCCCTTTATCATAAGACTTAATTAATCTATCTGTTGTATCAACTACCTCTTGAAGGTTTCCTACTAGATTCTCTGGTAATGGGTCATCTATTCCTTCTTCTGGGTAATCAAGAACAACATTAATATGTGCAGCAACATCTAAAATTAATTTTTTAAGATGTTCTATCTGCTCTTTTAAATCCCCTCTAAGTTGGTTTAATGATAAAGATACTGATTTTTCTGTTTTTCCATGAATTATATCTATTATAGCTTCAGCTTGAGTTAAATCAATTCTTCCATTTAAAAAAGCTCTTCTTGTAAACTCTCCAATTTCAGCATGTCTTGCTCCATATTTTAAAACTGTTTCAAGAAGTTTTTCAGTTATTACAAATCCACCATGGCAATTTATCTCTACAATATTCTCTTTTGTATAAGTATGTGGAGCTTTCATAATAGATACCATTACTTCATCAATCAGTTGCTCTCCATCATAAATATGTCCATAGTTTATACTAAAATTTCTCAATTCCTCTATTTTTTTACCAGACTTTGGTTTAAAAATTTTTTTAAGAATTGTAAAAGCATCGCTTCCTGAAATTCTTACAATACCAATTCCCCCCTCTCCACGAGGAGTTGAAATAGCCGCTATAGTATCAAAAAGCATGATTGCCTCCCTATTTTTTTCTCTTAATAACAATATATCTCTTAGGATCTCTTCCCTCACTGTAAGTATCTAACTCTTGATACTTATTTACAACCTCATGTATTATCTTTCTTTCTCTTGGTGGCATAGGATTTAGTCTAACTGGTTTTCCAGATTTTAAAGCTTTCTCTGCCATTTTTTTTCCTAACTCTCTTAGTGTTTCAGTTCTTTTAGCTTTAAATCCCTCTACATCTACTTCAATTCTATAATCTTTCATTATTGAATTTAAAAGATATTCAAAACTATTTAAAGTTTTTCCTTTTTTACCTATGATAATTCCATTATCTTCTCCATATAAATTAACAAGATAATTTCTATCACTTAATCTATCTACTTCAACTTTTAGCACTAAACCAATATTTTCTAAGAGTTCTTCAGCTTTCTTTTGAATAGTTTCAGATATGTCCTTTTTATCTTTTTTTACTTCTTTAATATCAATAGTTTGTTCTTTAACATGTTCTTTTTTCTTTTCAGTTACTTCTATATCTTTGATTTTTTCAATTTTACTTTCTTTTTTCTCTTTAGGAGTTTTATCTATCTCTATTTCATAAACTCCTTCCCTATTAAAAATTCCTAAAAAAGATTTACTTTTTTGTTTCTCTATAACGTTAACTACTTGCTCAGGAGTTGCTTCCATGATTTTTAACGCTCTTGTTATAGCTTGCTCCTGACTCATAGCTTTAATTTCTATAACATTTTTCATAATAGTTTATTCTCCTTTTTTCATAATCAAGTATTGTTGAACTACTGCTGCAACACTTGATGCTAACCAATATATTTGTAATCCTGCTGGCATTTTATATGATATAAATACCATCATTAAAGGAAACATATACATCATATTTTTCATTTGAGGATTATCAGAAGATCCCATCACTTTTTGTTGTAAAAATGATACTACTCCATTTAGTATTGGTAATATATAATAAGGGTCTGGATTAACAAGTTGCATCCACAAAAATGTTGAATCTTGAGGTACTGTTACAGGGTCTCTTAAAACACCAAATAATGCCCATAATATAGGAAGCTGTATTAAAAGAGGTAAACATCCTCCCATTGGATTAACTTTATGTTTTTGATATAACTCCATAGTTTTTTGATTCATCATTTTAGGGTCATTTTGATATTGTTGCTTAATTTTTTCTATTTCTGGTTGTAGTACTTTCATACTTTTCATAGATTTATCTTGTTTTAAGGTCAATGGAAGTAAAATAATTTTAATAACAATAGTTGCAAGTATAATAGCTACTCCAAAATTTCCTGTTAAACTATACATTAAATGTAATAGAGCTGAAATAGCTCCTTTCAATAAACCATAAATATAACTCATTAATCCTCCTAATTTTTATCTCTTTTTTCTGGTACTGGATCATATCCTCCAGGATGAAAAGGGTGGCATTTAATTATTCTTTTTATTCCTAAAAAAATCCCTTTTATTATCCCAAATTTTTCTATTGCTTCATAAGTATAAGCTGAACATGTAGGATAAAATCGACAATTTTTTCCTAAAAATATAGATATATACTTTTGATAAAGTTTTATTAATAAAAGTATAATTTTTTTCATATTTAATTTCCTATTTAAATAACTTTACATTTTTTAGAGTTTTATCTAAGTCTTTTTTTATATCTCCAAATTTTAAAAATTTAAATTTTTCTCCAGCTGTTTTTTTTGCTACAAAAATAATATCATACCCATCTTTTAATGATTCTTCATTTTGACGATAATATTCTCTAAATAGTCTTTTTAATCTATTTCTACAAACGGCATTTCCAGTTTTTTTACTTACAACAAACCCACATCTTTTCAAATTATTATCATTCTTCTTAAAAAAAATAAGAGAGTAATAACCAAAACTTTTTCTTCCCGAATTGTAGATTATTTGAAACTCTCCATTTTTCTTTAAATTATTCATGATTATTGTTCTCCTAAAATAATGCTTTATTTTCTGATAAAAGGTTCTTGTAAAAACCCGGTGATATTAAACACCGGGTTCTATGCTGATAATACTTTTCTACCTCTAGCTCTTCTTCTTTTTAATACTTTTCTACCGTTTTTAGTAGCCATTCTTGCTCTGAACCCGTGATCTTTCTTTCTTTTAGCTTTATTTGGTTGGTATGTTCTTTTCATCTATTTCACCTCCGAAAAAATTCTATATTTCAGATAAAGATTTTATATTATTTTTATGATTTTGTCAAGTATTTATTATAAATTTCTAGAATAAGACATAAAGAATATTTATATTAAAAAAAATAAAACAAACCTTTAAAATAAAATTAAGTAGTTTTTTGTATATTGTTTTTTGTATTATGTATAGACTAAGTTAAAAATTAAAATTTTATTTAACTGGGATTTACAGATGCTTTACAGGACTGACGAACAAGCTACTTCCAACGCTTTTTTTGGAAAATTACTCTTTCACAG